>ERZ1034928.31-NODE-31-length-81702-cov-125.336559_pt1 | contig 81702 bp, 53 predicted proteins | sample MGYA00520627_ERZ1034928 | MGnify/ENA primary metagenome ERZ1034928 (study PRJEB33766, sample SAMN09781755) | gut metagenome | biome: gut microbiome | host: Homo sapiens | place: Madagascar | study: EMG produced TPA metagenomics assembly of the PRJNA485056 data set...
AGTCGGAGGAAGTTAGTCTGAGGTACGAGGACTGTCTTTCTGCGACGACGGCTGAGTCTTATAGTGGATATTCATAAGGAGAGAAAAGCAAACGAATAAAAATACGTATTTTCTGAATTTAATTCAATTATGTTGCTTATGTAGCAATTATTTTCAGACATAAACAATGCTATCGAGAAAGAAGTTCTATCATACGACCTTCTACTCTCTTTTTGGTAAAGTCTTGTGGACTTTATTTCCTATGAACACATGCGGAAAGTCAATGCCCGTTTCTATGTCTGTAAAACTTGCCGTTAAATAGGTTTGCGGTAGCATGTTTATGCTTGACATGTTTGACAGAAGGTATGCAACATTATCGTTTTTTAACTTAAAGGTATGTTCGAAGGTACTATTTTCTCCTTTTAAGTCGAAAGATAACATGGTTCCATTTTGAGATATATGGTATGTTCCTTTCATAATTGGTATGTCATTATATTTAAACTGCATGTTATTATAGCTAAAAGCGTAACATATGCTATCCTCACTTGCAACCAATACGAATAAGCTATTTGACCTTATATTGAGGTGGTTTCCTTCCTCCTCTTCAAAGTTCAACGTAAGAAATGGGAGAATCACATTTACCTCAATGCTACATGACTCGTTCGTGATTTTATCTCGTACGAAGATGTGAGTAGTACCTATTTCCTTGCCGATAAGAGTGATTTTCTTTTTGTCATTCTGAGCTGTAGAAATGTCCACTTTGTCGTTACCTTCAACAACAAAGTTTCCGCTTCCGCCAGTTATTATGAGGTTTGTCGTATCACCCAAGGATACCTCTGCATAATTTTCTATAGTCAGAGGCTGATACTCATTTTCTTTATTGCTCTTACATGCAAAGAAGCATAACGCAACTAAGATAACACCTAATATACTATATATTTTCATAATTTTATAATATATGATAAAGAGGGAGCGTCTTGTATAACGCACCCTCTTAGCTGGTTGTTTTATTTCTTTCTTACATTAGGATAGAGTTTCAAATCCTGGTTGTAATGTCCGTTGAACGAAGTTTCAAAATCCAGATTGGTGGTGTTTCTATCCACCATATAGTACCCATCCTCGCTGCCGCTCCATCCAAAATTCGCATGGATGTATGTGTCGTTTTGCTTTACAATGATACGGGTGGTCGTTGTTCTTCTGCGGATTTGATAACCGTCAAGAATCCAGCAATGTCTTCCTCCGACACTAGAACTTCTTGTGCCCGCTTCATATGCTCCTGTAATAATTACGGGATACAATTTGTCAAGCGATTCTATAATTCGTCCCGCATCCATAGAATATCCAGCCCACTTTCTTCCGGAATCAAAAGTGATGCCAAGTCCGCTAAGGTAGCTTGAGGCATTGCTTATTTTTGCACCACCCACTCCATTATTCCATGTTGTTTGAATTCCGTGAGCAACATGGTAAAATAAATTTGAAATCTGTGTTTTTAAAGATTCATTTCCATAATTACTAATTTGCGAGGATGCCTTCAGTGCACTCCAATTAAGCGAAACACCATTGACAGTAGATAAACATTCGTAAAATGCAACTATCTGAGCAATAGCAACAGCGGTACATCCTACAGCGTTTTTCCCATAATATGGCCAATTTTGCATTTCGGATGCTGTTGTCTCGTCCATAAGATTGTTGTATGGCGCACACTGATTCCACTTTGTGGTGATAAGTGGTGTCACTTGCTTTAACAATGTGCCCTGAGGATCGGACGTAGCAACCGATCGAGTAATACCCTTTTGAACTTCGATACGGTCTTTTACCCCCTCAAAAGTAAAACTACTGGTTCCAATCTTTGCAGATATTTTAGCTTTAGCACTTGCTCGCAAAGAATCTATAACAACGTCTACAGCCTTCACTTTACTTATCAGCGAACGCTGAGCTTCTTTGAGCATCATAGCTGCACCTTTGTTGGTGAGGGTGTCATTGAGAGAGCCATGCTCAACATATGCTATGACTCCAGGGACTCTTTCGTCTCCAGAAACGATAGCATAACCAGCATCGTCACCTTCGTTTAGACTTACCTCATAGAGAGGAATCTGTTTTCCGTTACTATAAGAGGAGAGGGAAAACTTCTTCACAATTGTCGGATTGGCAGCGATAGCTCTAGTGGAATTGCCTGTTGTAGAGAATTTGCTTACCATATCAACAATCTCATCTTGCGTCATCTCTAGTTGAGAATCTGGTACAATACTTGCATACTCTTGTTGTGTGAGGAGAATGGAACTTTTGGCATCGTTGGCGATGTTGTCGTCAATATCAGAGCAAGAACTCATCATTCCAGCCACACAAAGAGCAACGATAAAAATTTTTTTCATTGTCATTGTTGTTTTAAAATTAATATTCAAAATAGTATATAGCTATATAACTCCTTATCAATGCGTAATATGGAATTTACCTTTATAAACCAAATTGCCCAAAACAATCATGATAGTATAATTGCCTGTGGGCAAATCTTCTGTTTCAAGAATACTATATGTGCGTCCTTCTACAATACCATTTGTATTTGATAAAGGAACTCCATACTCATCAGAGATGTAAATTGCGTACTCTCCAGAATAACGACTTATTTCTACAGTAACATATGCAGACTCTTGGTCAACCATTACTGAAGGAATAGCACTGCGTGCACCACCATGTTGCCGCATCCCATCCATATGGGTCTTTATGCCCTTTGCTGTAGAGGGCAATGTTGTTAGTAACAACAATAATGTAAAAATGATAATTTTCTTCATACTGATTTCGTTTGTTGTTAATTTCGGTGCAAAGTTACGTCAATTCCAAACACTCAGCAAAGAAGTTGGGTCTAATTCTTTAATTTTGCAATATTTTTATTATGTACTGATAATCAATGTATTACATACCCCCCCCAGAAAAATGGAGGTCTAAATTTGAAGTTTTGCTACTGATTTTAGTAGTTTTCCATGAATTCTCGTAGAGATTTTTGTTCTTTTTCTATGCCTACTTTTGCCTTGTAGAGAAATAGTTTCTGCTTAATTGCTTTCTCGCTGATACCATAGATTAGTGCAAGTGCCTTCTGTGGCATTTTAAGACGGAGCAGCATCATCAGTCGTAGGTCTTTCTTCGTCAATCCCGAGAACTGCGCTCTTAATCTTGACACAAAGAGATTCTCGACACTATCTAAAAACACTTCTATTTCATTCCAATCATCTTCTGATATGAGTATATGTTTCTCTGTCTCGTTTCTCATGGACTCGATCTTTTCCATTATATCAATTTTCTTTAGAAGAAAATTCCTCATAGTGCAAATTTGAATATCTCGGTGAGAGAGTTCTTGCGCATGGAGCTGTTCTGCCATTGTAGCCTTTTGTTTTGCTTGCTTCTTATTGGTATTATATATGTAGAGTACAAAAATGATAACAATTAGTGCCAGTACAACCGTCAATACTGTTGCAGCTTTTTGCGATGTAATCTCACCTTGCAATCTTGCTTCTTCCTTTTCTTTTTGCAGAACAGAGACATAATAGTCATTTTTGACTTGCATGGTTGTACAGTACATTTTGTCTAAATAGTAGTTTGACGAGTCAAGGCAAACAATAGCCGGTTGTATTTGTCCTTCTCTTATTGCCGCCTTACATCTGATATAATAAATAAGGTGTCGGCTAGCATGAGAATCTTTACTGACCTTTGCAAGAATATCTTTTGCCTGTAGCGTTGAATCAACATCACAATATGCATCTGCTAGGGCAAGGGCGTTCGAAGTATCAAACATCGATTTCCTATATAAATAGGCTTCCTTTGCACAAGTAAGTGCCTTTCGGTACATTCCTACATCATGAAATAACCGCGACATATCTTGATAGACATCAGCTAAAACCAGGGAGTCTCCCAATTCTTTAGCCAAATTCAAAGCTATTTTACATTCTTTCAGGGCTATAGCAGAGCTATCAGCAAACTCAAGTGCCTCACATAAGTTCAACCTGAAGTAAATCTTATTGGCAAGTGATGCCGTCGTATCTCTTTCATATTTGTCAATAGCCATTCTTGCATGAAGCAAAGCTTGTTTGGCATCCGTCATCTTCTCTACTTTAGAAAGTTTTTCCAAAGCAAGGCATTCCGTAAGGATGTCGTCTATCTTTTCTGACGCTTTATATGAGCGATCTAGACAACGGATGGCAAACTCCGTGCTATCATTTAGCATATAGTATTTGCCCATATAGTATTGGCATTTTGCATAAAGGGAATCTTCGGGATGCTTTTCATACCAGTTGTATCCAATGCGAATTAGCGAATCTTCGTCCACATCCAACCCCGACTTATCTTGTGCCATTGTGTACACAACAGCGTACTTTGCCTGTTCAGACTTGCCCAGTTCACTGAACTGCATGTTGTTCAGGAGTGCGAGGGCACTATCCGGGTGTTCTCCTGCCAGTAGCAATGCTTGTGCTATCGTGGTATTAGGCTTGTGTTGGCAAGACGACATAAACACCAAAACCACAATAATCAATGAACTGATGTGAATATAAAAATTTTTCATGACTTAATTCTTTTATGTTTTTTGCCTGCAAAAATACAAATTTTCCGAGAAATACGACCAGAAATAAGGTCTAAATTGCCAATCTATAATCATAGCGATTATCTTGTTGATACACAGCAGATTATTTGTATTTAACTGCTTTTTACAAGTCTAAATTTTAGTTTCGGTAAACACAAAAGTGACTTTTATGCCTGCGATTAGTGAAAAATATGCGGTTAAGGTCGCCTCTTACCAACAAAAGATATTTTTGTCATCTCAAAAGAAATTTTCAGTGCAAAAAACTACCTTAGTACTGAGCGCTCCGGTTTTCAGATTGATGAACAGCATTCGCCCATGAGCAGGTTGATGTGACTGATGTTGCGTTTCAGCGAAAGCAGCGATTGCTTGTCCCAGTTTACATATCATGCAGCTCTGATTCCCATGCGCGGATCGTTCCACTCTCTGAGATATTTCTCGGTAAGCAGGCTACCATTTCCTGTAAAGCGGGTCTTTCTGGCCGATGCCTCGGCATAGGCGTTGTGCATATTCTTCTCGTGAAAGAAGCGGCGAAAGGATGAGAATATGCAAGCCAAACAGAACATTCAAAAAACAGGAACCCTTGCCACATAAGTTTGAATGGATTGAAATGGAAATAGCAAAGAATAGAGAAGAATATGGTTTAATAAAAACAGATTTACCCAAGCAAAAAATCGAGGATAAAAAATCTTAAAACATTCTTTATCCCCGATTAAATATCGTACCTTTGCAACCGAAAGAGTTCTTTGGATGGTTATGCAAATCACAGCAGGATGCTACATTCTGTTTATTTCTAATTCGTAACCTCTTCTTTTTATGAGATAAAAACTTATCTCATTCTCAATCACTTATAAAAAATACGTACTTTCTTTATCAGAAACCGCAACTTTAGTGACCTCACACCGTTCGATGCACATGTTCATATCGAACGATGTGAATGTGTGTATCGAACGATATGAATGCTCACATCGAACGAAGTAAGGTAACATTGACAATTGAAAAATGTCACAATAGTAACGGTTTTGTAAGAGAATTGCAAAACAAAACCTAAAAAAATGAGGGAGTATTGTAGGTTTTTCTAATATTTTTCTGTAAGTTTGCCGATATGAACAAAACTTACTTGAACACGGACTTGACGGACAAGCGTATTGCCGTGCTGCTCTCGGGCGGCGTGGACAGCTCCGTCGTGGTTTACGAACTGGCGCAGCGAGGACTTCACCCCGACTGCTTCTATATAAAAATCGGACCTGAGCAGGAGGAGGAATGGGACTGCACCAGCGAGGAGGACCTCGAGATGGCTACTGCTGTGGCACGTCGCTTCGGATGTAAGCTGGAGGTGGTGGACTGCCATAAGGAATATTGGGACCAGGTGACGCGCTACACAATGGATAAGGTACGCGCGGGATTTACGCCCAATCCGGACGTTATGTGCAACCGACTGATTAAGTTCGGCGCCTTCCACGAGAAGCGCGGAAAGGATTACGACCTCATTGCCACGGGGCATTACGCCCAGACGGAGGAGGACGAGGAGGGACGCAAGTGGCTCGTCACAAGCCCCGACCCCGTAAAGGACCAGACCGACTTCCTTGCACAGATTTATGACTGGCAGCTCCGCAAGGCACTCTTCCCCATCGGACATTACCAGAAGGGCGAGGTAAGGGAGATAGCCGAACGCGAACACCTCATCAACGCCAAGCGAAAGGACTCGCAGGGCATCTGCTTCCTCGGCAAGATCAACTATAACGACTACATCAGACGATATCTCGGCGAGGCTCCCGGCGAAGTGCTCGAGCTGGAGACGGGCAAACTGATAGGCAAGCACCGCGGCCTGTGGTTTCACACCATTGGACAGCGACACGGACTGGGATTCGGCGGCGGACCGTGGTATGTCGTGAAGAAGGATGTGGCTGCCAACGTGCTGTACGTAAGCAAGGGCTTCGAACCGCGCACAGCCTACAAGAAGGACTTCCCCATCCACGACTTCCATTTCCTCACACTCGACCCCTGGGGCGCTCCGGGCACATCGGCTCGCGTACGTTTCAAGATCCGCCACACCCCCGAATACCATCCCGCCACCTTGGAACGCACCTCGGAAGGCAGCTTCATTGTTCACGCCGACGAGCTTATCCAAGGCGTGGCGCCGGGCCAGTTCTGCGTGGTGTACGACGAGGAACATCACCGCTGCTACGGATCAGGCGAGATAACGGTATAAAAAAACATCTTTATTAATGCTGAATTCATAAGAAATCAACTATCTTTGTAATAGAGATAGTAAAGAAACATCCAAAAAACTCGTCACTATGGGAAAATACATCAATCCTTTTACTGACTGGGGATTCAAACGACTCTTCGGACAGGAGTTCAGCAAAGACTTGCTGATAAGCTTTCTTAATGACCTGTTGGTCGGCGAACTTCAGGTAAAGAATGTCGTTTTTAAGGACAAGGAAGAACTGCCCTCCACCAAGGACCAACGAGGCATTATCTATGATGTTTATTGTGAGACCGACAAGGGAGAGCGATTTATTCTGGAGATGCAGAACCGATGGCAGCCGAATTTTCTCGACCGCTCCATCTGTTATGCCTGCCGTAGTGTGCTTGAACAGGTGGACAAAGGCAAGAAGGAGAGAGAGAACGCATATCGTTTTCTTCCCATTTATACAGTCTGCTTTATGAACTATATGCCGGACCACGAAGAACTCAGCAAGTTCAGGACGGACATAGTTCTGGCAGATAAGGAAAGTGGAGAGATTGCTTCAAACAAACTCCGCTTCATCTACTTGGTACTTCCACTTTTCAAAAAGAATGTGGATGAATGTGTAACAGATTTTGATAAATGGATTTATGTTTTAAAGCATATGGAAGCATTAAGCAGAATGCCGTTTACGGCACAAAAGGAAATATTCAAGCAATTGGAAGAATATGCCGACAGTCATAGACTGACGAGAAAGGAATGGGAGGCTTACGAAAACAGCCTCTGGATAGCTCGTGACAACATGGCATGCATGGCAGCAGCAGAGAATGCTGCCAAAGAGAAAGGTATGGCTGAAGGCAGAGCTGAAGGCAGAGCCGAAGGTATGGCTGAAGGTATGGCTAAAGGTATGGCAGAAGGCAAGACGAAAGCAATAATAGAAACAGCCAAGCGTCTCCTTAACATGGGGCTTGACATGGAACAAGTGGCACAAGGAACAGGCTTGAGTATAGAAGAAGTTAGAAAACTTCTATAAAACCTACTTTATTTTGTAAAGCACCTATATCTTAACGTTCTTTATAAAAATACATAAAAGAACTTTCGCAAGTTCAGAGAATTCATTCTGTAACTAAACTTGCGAAAGTTCAATAAAGTATTTTACTTCATATATAGTTTCACCGTCGTAGTCTGGTCTTCCACTTCCACGTTTTGTGTTTCCATCACGCCATTACCATTCATAAACTTAATGGTATACACCTGATTCTTTTCCACCTTGAAAGTGAGTACATCATTCATATCCTGTGTTGCACCCGTACTACGACCACCGTAAATCTGCTTGTCGCCCTTGAATACGTCCAAGTTAGTGGCTACGCGGTCGCCTGAAGCCTCAGCATGATCCTTGTCCTTGAACACCATCACTCGCAACGCAACATGACTGCCATCATCAGGAACGGCAGACAGCTCTGCTCTGTATAGGCTTGTATAACGGTCGGTTACGTTCTCGGCATGGACATAACGGATGTTCTCGTCCCAAACCAAAGGGAAGTAAGAGTCAGCCGGTTTGAAAGAAGCCGCATATATAGCCTTTCGCAAATCCTCTTTGATAGCCTTACCGGCATCAGTAAGGAACCATGACTTATCCAGGTCTTCCGAAGGATAATACTCCGTAAAGCGCCACTTGCCGTCCACCCAGACTTCGTTCCAGTTATGATTGCCACGGTCATCATGCCAAGCCGGAGTGCCTGCCACACGCGAAGGTATACCTACAGCACGGAACGCATCGGTTAGCAAGATGGAAAGACCTGAGCAAGAAGCCATGTGCTGACGCATAGATTCGTAAGGAGCCTGATCCGGCTTTTCGCGCTTCGTGTTGTAATCCACCATAAGTTCGTCACGTACGTTCTTGTTGACCGAATCGATAGCCTCGCGCATTGTCTTACAAGAAACCACATATTTACGGAAACGCTCATAGAAATCCTTACGCCAGTTTTCACGGTTTTCGTTCAGATTGACATAAGCCACCACATCGTTCAAGAATATATCATTGGGCACCTCTTTAGCCCAGGGAAACTCTGCCCTTGCCTTGTAAGCATACGACACGTTCTCCAACAGAAAATCGGCGGTCAACGTCTTGGCATCCCTTTCCGGCATGTAGGAAATCAGGAAAGCCACACCCTCCTTCTGGTCGGCAGGAGCTTTCTTTAATGCCTTTGTCAATTCCTTTGCATTATCACCAGCTGTAACCATAGTCTGATTCAGTAACTCATGATACTCCTTTGGCACTCCGGCATACTTGCCTCCAGAACATGCAGACAAGCCTAAAGCCAAGAGCACAACAAAACTCTTAATTTTCATAGATTTTTTCTTAAGTATATTTGGATAAATTATTTGCTGTACAAAGTTACTGTAAAAAATCGGGGAAAGGGTAAAGAATAGATAAAAACAAAAGAGAATCAAGACAGAACACTAACAAAACAGCTCGTGCCGGTCTTACTCGGCACGAGCTGTATGCATTTATTCGGGCAGTGCTGTCACTATCACTACTCGATTGAGACTGTTCTCCTCGTATGGCTGGGCGTTGCAGCCTATGCCCTGTGCGTCGATGCGTGACGGAGCGATGCCGTAACGCTCGATGAGGATGTTTCGTACGCTGTCGGTGCGGCGGATGGAGAGCATCAGATTGGTGCGCTCACCACCCGTAGCCTTGTCAGCATAACCGTCCAGACGAATGCGGGCTGAAGGATTCTGCTTGAGATAATTGACGATGTTCTCAAACACGATGTCCTGCTTCTTCGCCGGCTTGGTTGAGGCATAAGCAAAGCTGATGGAGGCGAGACGGAACGCATCCTGCTTCTTCACCACCGGTTTCTCCACGATGCGGTCCTTAAAGACGGGACGCTCCACTACCCTCTCCACCATATACACCGTGTCGACCACGGCTTCACGGCGGCGCTTACGACTGCTTTCCTTCTTGGCGCAAGGCTTGGAAGCATTGAAGCGATAAGTGAGTCCGAGCGTTGCACCCAACGTCGGCTCATACTTCTTGCCCGTGATACGACCGTCGAAATGGTCGGGCATGAGAGCCGAACCAATTTCAAGGTTGACATCCATGCACTTCATCACACGGTACTTGGCAGTAACGGAGAAGTTGGCTGTCAGCGAGTTGGTGCCCGCCGTGCCGCGATAAGCGAAGCTACGGGCATAGCCCAAACCCACAGCCGGAAGCACGTCAAACCTGCCCTGACTGCGGAAGAGCAGACGCGAGAGGCTCACCATGAAGTCGGCATGAGCGTTGACGTAACGCAGATAATGACGATAGGTGCTGTCAGGGCGGACCGTCACATTATCTATTACAGGGTCATTAGGACCATATACGGAACCGTCGGTCTGAGGGTCGCGCAGATAGAGTCCTTCTGATGTGGACATGCCGTTAAGCGAATACCCGCCGATCTGCAGGCGAAGGGCATAAGCGGGAGTTATCCACTTGCCCACGCCAATGGTGTATGACGGAGTGAGGCGCTTGCCGAAATCCAGCTTGCTGGCATCGCTCGAGAAGATTGTCTGCACGCCTCCACCCACATCCACAAACCATCCGTTCTGTGCTGATGCCGGGAGCAATGACATACAACCCAGCACCAAGCTTATTATCTTTTTCTTATTCATAATATACAGATAGGTGTTTTAAGCTTATTCAACAATGACGAAAGAAGGAACGCGAGGCTCGCTCACTGTGCCATAGCTCTCGCCGTTGGCAAACGTGAAGGCTGAGGGAGCCTGATAGAGGTACTTGTTGCGGCCAGAATAATACTTCAGCGTAACTGCTTCCTCTGCTCCCATGCTGCCGTTTATCTCCATACGGAAGACAGACTCGCCGTTCTCTGCCAGCTCCGCCTTTGCCATGCCGCGACACTCAGTGCCCACGAAAGCAGCCATCACGTCATCCGCCGTTGCCTGACGGACGATGTTCTTAGGCAATGAGACGCAAGCCGTCATCTTGAGAGGATGCTTGCCTTCGACAACGAGAGGTACGGTGAAGGGCTGCTCTGGCGAAGCCTCCACCTTGCCGTCGGCAAACAGGAGGCATGCAGGTGCCGTGAACACGTAGTTGTTACGATGGCTGTAATAGCGGATGTCCACGGTCGCTGACTGTGAGCTGACCCCATTTATCACCATCTTATATACGGGTCTGCCGTCCTGCTCGCCCACTACTTCGCCCGTGCCGGCGCAGACATTGCCTATGAACGCCGCCAGCTTGTCGCCGCTCTTGTCGGCATAGCTGCCTGTAACGGCGTCAAGGGTGAGGTAAGCGGTCATGCTGCCTTGCGGCACAAAGGTGAGAGTCTGCGGCTGGTCCTCAGAACCAACCACCGAACCGCGCTTGCCGATGACGAAGGACTGTTCGGAAACGAACACCTGCTTCTTCTCCGCGCTGTAATAGCGATAAGTCACCTGCTCGCCCTCTGCACGACCGAGGACGTCATACCAATATGTCATGTCAGCCTCGCTTGCCACGTGCTTGATGCCGCGACACTCGTCGCCGACGAAAGCCTGAAGCTCATCGCCAGCGGCTACTGTGAACGGCAGCTGTGCCTTGTCCACCTTCACCCATGCCTTGGTTGGTACGGGGAAGGGACCGGAGTGCTCGAAGTCGGGGAAAGCAGGATTCTCGGCTGTGCCGTAAATCTTGTCCACCTCATACTTTACGTCTGATGCCACGGAGACATAGACGCGCTTCGCAGCTGCACTGTAATAGCGGAACTCCACATCGCCGCTCTCGCTGGACGGTGCCTTGACGTGAAGGAAGAAGAGGCGCACGCCGTCGTTCATCACCTTCTTAGCCACACCGCGACACTCGCCGCCAATGAAGGCTGCCATCATGTCGCCATCGGCGGCAAGGGTTTCGAGGACGGGGCTGAGACGCACCACGGCGGTCATGCTCATCGGATAAACGCTCTTGTCAGGATCGGTCCACGACGGCACCGAGGCATTGCCAGTGAAGTCGGCTCTCCACCCCGGGGCGGAGGCAGGGGCGTTGTCCGCCACCTGCCACGCCGGGACTTCGCTGACGAAATCCTCTGCCACCACGCTCCACTGGGGAGCGGGTTGCTGGGGATAAGTCTTGTCGCCTTCCTCCGTGCATTGTGTCATAAGGAAACACAATGCGGCAATCAATGAATACTTTATATACTTCATATAGATTTTCTGTTAATATTACTTCTTGATAGCTTTCATAGAGTATACGTTGCCGTCTACAGAGATGCTAACGATATAAACTCCCGAAGGAACGGTGTTGCCGGCGTTCCATGTGATGTCCACGTTGCCGTTGTCATTGCAGTTGTCCCATGCTACGACTCGCTTACCGCTCATGTCGCTGACAAAGACGTCAGTCTGGGCGTTGCGGTCCACATTGGCACGGATCTTAAGCTGCGAGTGGAACGGAGACGGATAGACATAGAGGCCGCCTTCTGTGCCGAGGAAGCTGATGTGCATCGGCTCGTTGATTGTGCCGACATTGCTGTTGGCAGCATAGCTGATGACGCTCGGTGCCTTGGCGATGACGTCGCCGCCGCGCTCGATGGTCACGTCCACAGCCTCTGGCTTGTCGCCACCCACGGTGAGCATGAAGATGGTTCTGCCGTCTGGCAGCTCTATAGCCTCAGCATAACCGCGAGGTTCGCCTGCTACGTAGCTTACAAGGCGGTCGCCCTGCTGCAGACTTACGCCTTCCACCTCCACAACAGCCGTCATATTGGCTGAATACGGGAAGTAAGCATTTGTGTCATCAGCGTTCTTGGCAGCTGCCATCGCAGCCTTAGCCTTGCGTCCTACGGAAGTCTTCGACGGATACTGCAGCACGGCGTCGTCCTGCGACTGGCGCTGGAGCATATAGCCCTTGCCGTTCTCCATGTATGTAAGACTACCAATCCATCCCAGATTGCCGCTGTACATCGCCATCTGTGTCTGCGACTTCACGATGTCACCCTCCTTGGCGTCGTAGCCGGCGAGAGCCTCCTTGAGCGTGAAGTTGTCCGAAGGCAGATAAGAGATGTAGTTCCAGCGCGGTGTGCCGTCCTCCTTAGCTCCACGTATGGTGAGCTTGTGTGATGTCGGGTCAACCACCGGTCCTGAGACATGCAAGTTCTGAGGTGCTGAACTGTGTACGAGATACATCTGGTCATTGTCAATGCCGGTGAGCTGTCCCACCCATCCATTGCGCTTTGTCCATGATGCGAAGCCGTACTGCTCGCTCTTCACCTGGTCGTCAGGGGTCCACTTGCCATCGGCAAGAAGCTTGTTGAGGTCAGAGAGCTTGTCAGAAGCGATGTTTGTGGAAATCCACGTCCATCCCTCGTTCAGGCTGATGTTCTGCACGCGATAGTCCTTAGCTGTGAACAGCACTGGCTGTGACGGGCTGCCCACTACGGCGTTGTTCTCGAAGCTTATAGGCTTCTCGCTCTGTGCGATGTAAGTCTGTCCTGTGCTTGCATCCCAGATGCGGAACTCAAGGTCGGAGTTGTTGACATCGTTAGAGTATACCGTGAGCATGGCGTAATACATATCGTTCTGCTTGTAGTAGCGGTTATTGCAAACGCCTACGCACTTTCCGCCGCTGAACGCAGCGAGCATATCCTCGTCGTCGGAAGAGTATACCTTATTAATATACAGCTTGCCGAAGACAGACATATTATACTTGAAGTCAGCCGGATTGACCGTCCACTCAGGTTTCTCGCCTTCCACCTTGACGGTGAGCTGCAGAGCCTCCACCACGTTGTTGTCGCCACGCAGATAGAGAGTCTCATCGTACGTACCGATGTTCAGACTCGGGTCGATGGTAAGAACGATGTCGGCAGACGAAGTCGGGTCGATAGTGCCGCTTGCGGGTTCTGCCTCCAGCCATGAAGGAAGGTTCTCGATGGTGAAGTGTTCTATAGAACCACCCTTGTTGAGTGCCTTCACCTTGATTGTCTTCTCCTCGTTGAGCTTCTTCACTACGGTGAGAGCGTTGTCGCTCCACTTCAGCTGGTTGCGGTCGATGTATGCGCTCCATGTTATCGGCGATAGAATCTCGTTGCCGTTCTTGTCGCGTACACCGTCAACGGTGAACTTCACGATGGTCTTCTCGATACGCTCGTAAGGCTCCTTCAGGTTGATGATGAGAGCGTCGTTGTTTACCACGAAGTCGTAGAGAAGCTTGCTCTCAGGTCCCTTTGCCTTGACAGGAGCAGAAGCCTTGGTCTCTACGTCGCCTCCTACAGCCACAGCGTCAGGCACCTTCTGTGTCGGGTCAGCCTGCTGCTTCTGGTCCATAAGAGAGAACTGGAGTTCCTTGACACCCTGCCACTCGATGTATGTCTCGAACGGATAGTAAGCCAAGAGTCCCTTCTCAGTGCCGTCGAGTCGGTTGCTGTTGCCGTTCTCCACGAGCGTTTCGCTCTTATAGAGATTCCATACACGCACCTCGTCAATCTCGCCCTTGAAGAAGTTGTCGACTGTCTCCTGCTGGAGGTTGTCCGCCGGTGTCCATACACGTGCGCCGAGATGGATGTAAGCCGCTGCTATGCCACCGAGGTCAGCTGCCTCGAAGTAAGTGTTGAGCTTGCCGTCCACATAGATCTGACCGCGTCCGCTTGTGCGGTTTACAGCCACTGCCACGTGGTGCCAGTCGTTGTCTGCGAAGCTGCCGTCACATGCCACACGCACTCCATTGTTATGGAATACCAGTCTGCCCTCCTCCATATTGAGAGCGAAGAGATTGAGCGAACCGCCCATTTCCTCACCGTCGCCACGTCCGTTGGAGATGATGGTGGCTGTCTGCTGTGCCTCGTCAGCCTTAAACCAAGTCTCGATGGTGTAGTCCATGCTGTTGTCTACGACACATGAACTGCCCGAAGAGAGCTTCAGATACTGGTCCTTGCCGTTGAACGCTGCTGCACGTCCCTCGGGATTAGCCCATTCGCCGCCTCGCATCTCAAGGTTAGCGCCGTGTGCCTTGTCGGCAAGAACACTGCCCTTAGCCTCCGACATCGGATAGTAAGCGATGAGATTGCTTTCGGCTCCAGAGAGCATAGTCAGCGAGTTGGTCTGCAGACGTGCCGGTGTCAGCACCTTGTCCCAGATGCGTGCGCCGTGCATCTTGCCAGCGAAGTGTCCGCTTCCGTCCACGCTGGCTCCGAACACGTAAGCACCCTCGCCATTATACTCGCCCACCTCAGCTGCGCTGATAAGCTGCTCGTAGTTATAGTAAGCCGATACGTTGCCCTCATTGTTATATACGAGAGCCACGTGTGCCCATGTGCCCTGCTCATAGTCGAACGTCTTGTCGCTGACGATGGTCTTGTCAGCCACCTTCACCTTCAAGCGGTTGTCGCTCGTCGTGGCAAGTTCGATAGAGCTGTTGGCGTTGCCCTGGCTGAAGAGCACAGCGTCCTGAGGCTTGTCTGCAAGTGTCCACATCTCGATGGTGAGGTTCTTGCCGCTCCAGTTGCGCTGGAATTCAGACACGAGTTCGTCGTTCTGACCGTCGAGGCGTACGCTTACGCTATGGTCGGTCTGTGCTCCGTTGCGGATGCCCGTTACCGAGAAGTTGTTGTCGGTGAGCAGTCCGTCGGCTATCGGCTCGTTGAACGTGAGCATCACCTCGTCGTTAACGGTGAGCACGCCGTTCGCCGGCTGTGCGCTACCGAAGAGGCGCGGATTATACATATCCTTGATGCCGCTGTGTACGGCAGAATAGTTAAATACCTCCTCATTGTTGATCATGCTCGTACCTACGGTGCGCAGGTCGTAACGCTGATCCTGAAGGTCGTCAAGGAACCAGCGATACTTGATGGTGCCGGCGTCTGCCGCCTTTATCATCTCGGCGTTCATGCCGTTGGTCAGTGCCTGATCATAGAGAGCCTTGTCGTTATAGTAGCTCATGAGCGTGGTCCAGTCGTTGTCGCTGCCCGACGACGGCTTATACTGAAGCATGATGCGATGGAAGTTGTCATAGTTGACGTCGAATCCGTCAATCACTACGTCCATGTAATGCTTCTGCACGCCGTTCACCTCTGCCGTTGGCAACTTGGTGTTGTACGTCCAGTTGTCGGTAGGCTTCTTCAGTTTCACGTCTGTGGCTGAAGGAGTGAAGTGTACGCTGAACGTCACGTCGTCATAGATGTCGCCCTGGAAATCAGTGGGATCACACTGACACTGCGACTGAAGCATCAGTCGGAGATTGTCATAGTTCATCACCGAACCCTTGCGCACCTCGAGCGTCTTAGTAAGCGTTCCGCCTGCCGGCACGAGCAATGCTCTGCCGTTGCCGATCGGTGCGCCGTCGATGAGCAGCTGTGCTCCGTTAGGATTGCTGCTGTCGTCGATTACGAGGTTATACCAGTTGTCGTCCTGCGACTCAGAGTTGTTGCGCAGATAGAGCGTGAAGTAAGCCGACTTGCCAGAAGGAACATTCTCGATGAAGTCTTTCTCCACGGTTATCTCCGGCACCTCCATCTGAACGGTAGCCTCATTGATGACGTGCTGTCCCGGTTCGTAATACTTGGTCTTGTATTCGCCCTCGTAAGGACAAGACGTAGCGCCGCCACGGGTCTTGAAGATGAACGTTGAGAAGGTCTGTCCCTCCTCGTCCTTCATATCCTTGTACTTGATGTACTGGTCGCCATTCTTATATCCTGCCTCGCGGCATACGTCTACAGAGAGATAGTCTGAGCCTTCCTCTGCAAGGACATAACCCTTGCAATGGCGTGCCGTCTCCTCAGTAGAGAACTCGCCGCCGTGTTCGGTGGTAAGGCTCTCGTCTACAGTGAGCACCATACCAGTGCCATTGAGTGTCCATCCGAAGTTGTTGGTGAACTGAGCGCCAATCAAGATAGAGAAGCGTTGAGTCTCCGAACGTCCAACCTCATACTCCTCAGAGTATTCGTAAGAAGCACCGCCCTGGAACGAATGGTTCTGCATGAGTTCTGCCTTCACCTTCTGTTCCTCGTTATTGCGAAGCTGCATCTTCCAGTTGTCAATCGACTGATTGAGGAACATGATAGTATCCTCCTTCAACGGCTGTCCTGCAGGAGCGTAAATCTTGTAACTCGGTCCGTCGAGCGGGTCGTTGGCATTGGCACCCTTAAACACCTTGTCGTTGTTGCTCTTGCCGAAGTTAGGATCGTCAGCTGCCAACTTCGAAACGTATACAGGGAGTTTGGTGTTGTTAGCCATAGCCTGGAAGTCTACACCTTCAGCCTGCTGATGCAGCAACTTGTTGCGTACATCCTCAAGTTTAGGCAACAGCACCTGCTCTATGTGTACCTGCGGATAGGTGAACATTGTGCCATACTTCTGCGAAAGTCCCAGACCAGTAGTCTTCACAAGCAGATACTCGCTGTTTTCGGGAGTAACATCGCCGAACAGTTCGTATTCTGAAGGATTGGCCTGATACATCTCACGTGTGGTAACGGCGATGTTTTCGGTCTTGCCCACGCCGATATTAGTAGAATAGCCTACGAAGAGGTCGCCGTCGCTTCCCACATACTGCGGGTCGCTACTTGTCTCGAAGCGTGTGGTAGTGGTCATCGTCTTAGTGTCAGAGTCAGTACCACCGATTGTCTCACTGTGAGAAGCGCCGAATGAGAATTCGTTCTTCACATCGTTCTCGTTCACCACTCCGGCACCAAGACCGGTGAAGGTGATGACCTTGGCACCAACCTTTGCCTCGTTGTTCAATACTCCCTCGTTAGTGACATTTCCCTCATACGTACTTGTAGAAGTAACTGTCACGCCCTTCTCAAGATAAGCATACGAGTTGCTTCCCGGCGGGTCGCGCAGCACGAAGAGCACCTTGTCGGGTCCGTTCGTAACGAAGTCCGAACCTAAAGTCTTTGCACCAATTACGATAGCCTTAGTATTGCCCTTGCCGTCAAAGCCACCCTTCCAGTTGATTGTTGTAGAAGATGTGCTTTCGCTGTTTTCGCTGTAGGTCATATCCATAGCGGCAGAGCGCAGAGCCGAGGTCATTTCCGGGTTGTTCACCTGGAATGTCCATTCTGCCTCACCGTTCTCGTCGGTAGTGATGTCCTCCTGCGTTCCGTACGCAATGTCGCCTCTACTGAATGACAGCTTAGCCTCAGGCGTTGGCACGATGTCCTCCTTTACGCCTTCCTTACGTCTGCCGTCCTTATCCCTATATTCGTACACCTCCGCTGTGGTGATGTGAAAAGTGACGTATTGTCCCTGCTCGTATACAGGCACGCCGAGTGTGTAAGGCTGTGCAGCATTGTCAGGATCGTAGGTCTTCACCTTTATGGTCTTTGTCTGATCGAGTGTAGAGATGCTAAGTTCTTCCTTTCCGAAGAAGTTCTGAAGCTTACCCTTCACCTTCTCCTTTACGATGATTGACGGAGTGTAGCGCTTGATGAACTGCTGCTTCTTGTTGTAATATACAGTGTCGCTGCAGTTGACAAACTTGCCCTGCGTAGAGATAGAGTCGACATAAGCATTCACCTCGCTCTGCTTTGCAAACTCGTTGCTGAGGTTGAGGTCTTCGCCACTGCCAGGGATGTTGTCATGGCCGGGCACCACTACATTAATCTTATACTTCTCAGGAATGAGGTCGGCGTAGAACTCACCCGTCTCGGCGTCAGGATAGATGGTTATCTTGTTGCCGTCGTAAGCCACGCGGTTCTGGTGCTGCTTGCTTACGTACACGCCCTTAACATGATTGAGTGTGGTTTCGCGAGCCTCAGCCGTCATCTTATAGGCATCGTTCTGATATGTAAGCTCGATGCGTACGTCGTCAGCGAGGTTGTTCTTCGAGAGCGAGTGGCCCACGGGGAACGCCTCCTGCTTGGTACCGCCGGCAACACGTCCGATGTAACGTACGGTTGTAACGTCAAAGATTTCGAATCCGTTGTCGTCGTCCTGATAGTTGCGGTCGGTGCCGTCGCTGTTGGTCAGCTTGCCGCCGTTCTCAAACGTATGGTTGGCGAGCACTGCCTTCACCTCGTGCTGTCCTACGGGCACGCTGATGGTGAACTGTCCGTGAGCGTCGGTCTTCACGATGTTGCTCTTGCCGTCCATTACGGTGACACCGTCCACGGCGAACGACACACCCTCTACGGGCACGTTGCCACCCTTGTACATCACCTTACCCGAAATTTTGAACGACGACTTGTCCGTGAAGTTCACGGTGTGGCTCTGTGCCTGCGAGTTGATGAGGCGCAGCTCCTTTGCCGATGCAAACTGATGTATGCCGAGTGTCGGCACAATCATATACGTAGTTCCGTTGCCGGTGTAGGGCAGCGAACGAATCTGATAAGAACCGTCTGTAGCTGTGTAGCTGCTGTAGCCGAGCTGTGCAGATGTAGGTATGTCTTTCGAACTGATAGTAACACCCGTAGCCACACCATGGTTCATGTTGTACTTAGTGCCCTTGTACGAGATGTCGTAGAAGGCATCGTCAACCGAATAGTCGAAGGTGTAGTAAGCCTGCAGGCCGTCCTCATTACCTACGAGGTAGCGGTTGTAGTCGCTTGCGATGGTGTCAGCGGTGAGCGCCTTGTTCCACAGACGCACCTCGTCGATGGCTCCTTCGAAGCCTTCGCCCATCACCACCTTATTGTTATTGCCCGTAATCTGAGCCGTACGCTCGGCTTCTGCCACAGCCTGACCGTTTATATATATAATAAGGTGTGTGGCGCTTGCCACGGCTGAGAGATGCACGAACTGAGCGGAGGAAGCGTAGTCGCTGAGCTTCTTCGGAGTCTTCAGCGTCTGGCTGCCAGCTGTGAACTCAATCTTCTTGCCGTTATATGCCAACTTGTACATGCCCGGCTTCTCGATGATGGTGCCTTCCTTGGCTGCTCTCACCCATGCCTGAAGCGTAACTGCCTGCGTGGCGTCATTCAGAAGCTGGTCGTTGTCGACGGTAAGATTAGACGCACCGGTGAACACGTATGACTTGCCCGGAACGCCCGAACCTTCCGTAGGCTCAGCACTTACCTTGGCGCCCGACACGGCCTGTCCGCTCTCGAACGTCACGCGTCCGTAGACGTCGCCCGTCGGTGTGCGGAAACCAACGTCAGCAAGTTCCTCGTCGCTCTCAAGCAGTTTGCCCGAACACATCACCTGTCCCTTGATACGATAGTCGTAGACCACGCCGGGAATGGCGTTCACGTCGTTATAGTAATAGTCGTTCTGAGCCTCGTTGCCCTCAGTGACGGCTATCTGCTTATAGTCTGTATCAGGAGCGCCATGCTCCTTGCGGTTGATTACGAAGCGCTCGAAGTTGCCCTTGCTGCTCCATGCCAGTTCAACGCGGTCAGAGTAGTAGCCCTTGCCGGCTGTAAACGCAACAAGATTGCCTATGCTTGTGGGCATGATTGCCTCCGGAGCTTCCACTGGTGTCAACGTGCCGTATGCCTCGGCAGGCTTAACAGTAAGGCGGTAACTATATTCGTTGCACACCGTTATCATTTTGTCAACATACTTGCCGCTCTTGAAATCTTCCTTCGACAGCTCGATGTTGTCGGTAGTGTTGTTCGTGACATTCAGTCGTGTAAGCACCGCTTTGGTGCCCGAACTCCAGATGTCGCCTTCAGTATTCCAAGTGATAGTGGCAGTCTTGCTTTCTTCGTCCAGCACGGCATGTACAGAACCTGCTGTAACATTGCAGTGCTTTGCAGAAGCCGAGAGAGAGGTCTGCTTGCTGAAAGCGTTGTTCCACACATCAGAAGTGCCTGTATGCGAACGCCTTACGCTGAATTCATAATCCAGGCTCTTGCCTAAAGGCACATCAAACTCATAGCTGTATGCAGTCTTACCAGCCATATACTTGATATTCTGAGCGATAGTCTCCACAGCATCTGTAGCCTTATCCGTACTCTTGATGGTGAGCACCATATTGTCCTCAATGCAGTTCTGCGTAGGTGCCGCACTGAGATTCCAGTTCACCTTCGTCTTGCGCGTCACCTGATCATAGTTGGCGCTGATTTCCTTCACCTGCGGATAGGCAGGGCGGGTTTTGTTGTTTGAGCTTGAAATCTCGTAAACCACCTCTTTGTTATAAGTCGGCTCGTAGTGCTGTATAATCTTGTATTCAGACGGATTGTCAAGATTCAGACTCTCCACTGGGATAAAGAACTCTCCACTGCTATAAAGACTCGGATTGTCAGTTGAGATGTCTGGCACGGGATCACCGTTTGAGTAGCAGAGTCTTAAATGTCCCTTTTTGTCAATGGAGTTCTTTGTTGCCGTTCCGTCTTTCTTCCATGCGATGACATAGCCTGGCTTATTCCCCCTTACGCCATAATAGGCATTTGTGATTTTAGTCGGCGTACAGCCGTATCTGGTGTCTACTTTCTCGCTGAATTCAACTTCCTGGTCTTTCGCCGCTGTAGCTCTGCGCCACCATTTTCCCTTATATTCTACCACTTGGTCAGATTTGAGTCGGTCCTGCGTCAGCGGAACGGTAATCTTCAGGAAATAGGCAGTCTTATCGCCGTCTACTTTTCTGGAACCAAGCCATTGCACGGCTACCTTCTCATCGAGCTTTCCTCCCTTGTCGTTCTTGACATATTTTCCGAGATCGCCCGGCTTGTCCCACGTATCGTCCGGACCATTTATCCTAATACCATATCCAGCCACATTGACTGTCAGATTACCATCGCCACCGATGAATCCGCAATGGCCGTCTGGTGCTCCTCCACCCCACGATTGATAAACGCGGATGTCGAGCACGATAGTGGCGTTTTCCGCATCGTACCATTGACTTATCCATTTGTCCTGCCAATCGTCATACGCCGACGCCTTCTGCACTGAGAACGCCATCAGCATCATGACACAAAGGAAGAACTGCATGAACCTTCCCGCGGACGTTCGCATGGAACGCCGCGTAGAAACAGAATTGCCTGCAAACCGCCTGTCCAAATATGGAGGAGGTTGCTTCTCTCTTCTTTTCATTTTAAGATGATTTTAAATTATAGTTATTATTTAAGTTATGATTTAAGCTTTTAACATTATAAGTTATGATTTAGCTTTTCATTCAGCAAATTTAGTTATTTTTACTTAAACAGACTGTCCGATTCATGTGTCTAATTGTCCAATTCGTACCAAAAAGGTGTCCACTTCCTATGAAGTAGACACCCAAACACACGTTTTTCCGGTTTATGACGTATCTGATATTCGCATTTCTAACGCTCAATACTGCGAGCCCGGCGCACAAAGAAATCTTCGGTGCGAAATTCTCGAGTTTTGAGTGTGCAGCAATTATCGTATTAACACACAACAGATTATACGGTTTACGTGCAGAATGTGCAATATACAACAGAGCAAAACAAGCCTCTTTGCATTGCTAAAGAGCCATTTTAGCAATGTTATATAGCCGCTGTTGTCATACAATAAAGCCCCTCTTACACTCCAAAAGCAGTTGTTTCGGAGCGTAAGAGAGGCTGTATGGTTAAGAAAGGGTGGCGAAATGAAGGCAAAAACCTATAAAAACAGCTTTTGGATTCTCCAGAATAGATTTTTATTTTGTAACAGATATTTACTGTTTGTGCGATATTTGCATTACTGCTTTTCTCTCCATGCAACAGGAGTGCATCCCTCTTTTTCCTTAAATATCTTATACAGATAAGAGCGTGAAGAGAAGCCGCATTCAGAAGATATGATGTCGTTGCTGAAGTCAGGATTTTCCATCATCATCTTCTTGGCAGCATTGAAGCGTATCTCGCCAAGCCAGATTCGGAAGGTGGTGTGCTGACACTGGCTGAAGTATTGCGACAGCTCGGTTTTGTTGATTTCGAGCAAATGTGACAATGTCAGCATATTGACTGTGCTGTCCTTATAGTCTAAGTCGGCACACCAATGGTCGAGGGCAGACCGGATGAAGGCGATGCGTGAGGCAGGGAGCTGTTGGGAGGTTTGCTCACTGCCAGTCTCAGGCGCAGACTGCTGAGCATCACACTTGACATACTCTTCCTCGCATTCAGCGTTGACAGCATCGGCGGTCAGATTGTTGCCTCTTTCCTTATCCAACAGTTCTTCAGTTGGGACATAATTGAAGCCGAGCGCCACAAAATTGACGATGAAGAAGAGCGTGGCTACGAGTCCGAAGGGACCTATTATATATAGCGACTTGGTGGAAAGGATGGCAAACGGGATGATGGCGGCTGTGATAAAGAGCAGCGTAAGGCTGGCATGAGCATATCGCGTGAAAGGGCGCATGTCGGTGGCTGTCATCGTCTCAAGGAGCTTCTTCCGCTTGTTCATCTCTATTATTATCATGTATATGCAGTAGAGCATATTGCCGAAGAAGATGGCAAGCATCACGTAAAGCCATACGCCCATATTCAAGGAGCCGGTAACATAGTAGCCCGTGCCAAAGACGGCAAGCATGGCGGCATATACGGCAGCACAGACCATGTTCATCTTCCTGCGGTTGGTGTGGGTGGCCTCTATGTTGTAAATCGCCATTGCGAAAAGCGTGAAACTCGGAAGATAGACCAGTATGTTGATGACGGCCCCCACTTCTTCGCGTGAGGCTCTGAATCCAAAGCACATCTGAAGAAAAAAATGTACTGCCAACAATGTCAAGGATGAGAATAACATCCAACGAGAATACTCATATCGCCTGTTTATCCATCTTACGTGAAGACGCAAAACAGCGATAAGGAATGCACTGAAAAGCATGAATATCAGACATGCAAACTGTAACAAATATAACATAACTATGTGATAAATATATCGGGAATCAGCCGTAAACCTGCAAACTCTTTACAGCGTAGCGACTGTTCTTTCTTATGTCATGCCTACCCAACGTCAGACTCCAAAGGCGTTTTCTCAGGAATTTCAAGGCATTATGGATATGCGCCTCCACGGTTCGTGGCGACGTACCGGTCAATTGGGCTATCTCGGCATTGTTCTGGCCTTCTATGTATCTCATACGAAAGACGCTTCGGCACTTCTCGGGCAGGGCATTTATGGCGGCATCTATCTGGCGTCGCATCTCGGCATTCTCCATGCTCTCATGAGGATCGGCAAGGGCAGACTCGATCTGCTCCACTCGCATATCGCCAATCTGCCTTGCAGCATCCACACGCTGCTGACGCAACGCATTACGCTTGAGCATATTCAGAGAGCGGGTGAAGACGGCGCGATAGAGGAAAGCCTGTATCCTCTCGCCCATTTCCATCGTGTCAACATGTGTCCAAAGGTCGCAGAACACCTCTTCCACGACGTCTTCGGCGTCACCGTCGTTGCCGACAATGCCGCTGGCATAGAAGAATAGTTTCGCGTAATAAGCGTGGAACAATGTGTCAAAATGTTTTTTCCTGTCCATTGGTAGCATTCGTAGGAATGAATTAATGATGCAAAGTTACGCAAAAAATCGGGGAAAGGGTAGAAAAAAAATAAAGAAGTTAAAGAAGTTTGTCGTAAAAACTCCTTTAACTTCTAAACTTGTAAGAGCAGAATTCTCTTACATACTTTGCAATTTTCCGCCAAGCACCACCTTGTTTACGATAGGTGTGGTGTAGGCGTAAGGGATAAAGGCGAGGGACGGTATGGGCTTGGTGATGTAGAAGTTGGCCACCTTGCCCTTGGCTATGCTGCCGTAGTCCTTGCTCTGTCCCATGGCGTAAGCACCGTTGATGGTGGCAGCATTGAAGGCTTCGTTGGGCAACAGCCTCAACTTTATGCAAGCCAACGACATCACGAACTTCATGTCGCCGGACGGCGTAGAGCCTGGATTGTAGTCGCTGGCAACGGCTACGCCCAAACCTGCGTCGATAATCTGACGGGCTTTGGCGTTGGGCATGTTCAGGAAGAAGGATGTGCCGGGCAGGGCTGTCGGCATCGTTTCGCTGCCACGCAATGTCTCGATGGTCTCCTCGGTCATGCTCTCAAGATGGTCTACGGACAAAGCTCCATGCTTGACGCCTACCACTACTCCACCCGACGATGCTAACTCGTCGGCATGAATCTTGGGACGCATGCCCCATGCGGCGGCGGCCTCTAAAATGCGTCCGGTCTCTTCGGGCGTGAAGAAGCCACGGTCGCAGAACACGTCAACGAAGTCGGCAAGACGCTGGCGTCCCACCTCAGGTATCATCTCGTCAATGATCAGACTGACATACTGTTCCTGCGTCATTCCGCGTGCCACGGCGTGCGCACCGAGGAACGTAGACATTATCTTCGCCGGAGAAGCCTCCTTCATGCGCTTTATCACGCTGAGCATCTTCAGCTCGTCCTCAAGACTCAGTCCGTAGCCGCTCTTAATCTCGATGCATCCGGTTCCCTTACGTATCACTTCGTCAAGGCGCTGCATGGCTTGACGGAAGAGTTCGTCCTCGGAAGTGTTGTGCAGGAGGTCGGCAGAATTGAGGATGCCTCCTCCACGTCGGGCTATCTCCTCATAGCTGAGTCCGTTTATCTTATCCACAAACTCCCGCTCACGGCTTCCAGCGAAGACGATGTGCGTGTGCGAGTCGCACCATGACGGCAAGACCATTCCGCCTTCCGCGTCAACCACTTCAACGGTGTCGTCCAAGGGAGGCATTCCGTCAGCAACGGCGCCGAACGCTGCGAAGCGTCCGTCCTCCACAAGGAGCCAGGCGTCGTCAATGGTGTTGACGATGCCCATCTCCTTGCCTTGCAGACGAAGCTTCGGAGCGTGCTCGATGCCAACAAGAGTTCGTATGTTCTTTACAAGCAATTTCATACAGTATTACTTTCTCAGGAAATCAATGGAGTGTGCGATGTGCGGATACATCACCTCGTCGTGAACGATGAACGGCACCACCTTTCTGTAGCTCTCAAAGATGGCCTCCACAGCTGGCGACGACTTCAACGGACGGCGGAACTCGAGTGCCTGTGCTGCATTAAACAGCTCGATGGCGAGCACACGCTCCGTATTGAGCACCACCTTGTAAAGCTTGATGGCGGCATTGGCGCCCATACTTACATGGTCTTCCTGGCCCTGGCTGGAAGGAATGCTGTCCACAGAAGAAGGTGTAGCCAGCGACTTGTTAAGGCTGACGATGGAAGCGGCGGTGTATTGCGGAATCATAAAGCCACTGTTCAGACCCGGATTGGCAACGAGGAAACTCGGCAGGTCGCGCGTACCGCTGATGAGCTTATAGGTGCGGCGCTCCGAGATGTTGGCCAACTCGCACATTGCTATTGCGAGGAAGTCCATCGGCATTGCGATAGGTTCGCCATGGAAGTTGCCGGCAGAGATAACAAGGTCTTCGTCAGGACATACCGTAGGATTGTCAGTAGCCGAATTCACCTCTACGTCAATCACTGAGTTGACATACTCGATGGTGTCCTTAACGGTGCCGTGTACCTGCGGGATGCATCTGAACGAATAAGGATCCTGCACGTACGACTTGGGCTTCTGTATAATCTCGCTACCCTCAAGCAGCTCTCTCATGCGGGCAGCTGTGACAATCTGACCCTTGTGCGGACGAACCTGATGAACAGCGTCGATGAAGGGAGAGGCAAGTCCGTAGTAAGCATCCAGAGACATGGCAGCAATCTTGTCTGCCCAGTCGCTCAGTCGGTGTGACTGGAGCAATGCCCAAACAGCAAACGCGCCCATGTTCTGTGTGCCGTTAAGTAGCGCAAGACCTTCCTTTGAAGCAAGCTGTACGGGAGTCCAGTCGAACTTCTTAAGCATCTCAGCTCCTGAGATAACCTTTCCTTCGTATTCCACCTCGCCAAGTCCGACGAGAGGCAATGTGAGGTGTGCGAGCGGCACCAAGTCGCCGGAAGCACCAAGCGAACCCTGCATGTACACAACCGGATAGACATCATTGTTGAAGAAGTCGATAAGGCGGTTGACGGTCACAACCTGACAGCCAGAGAAGCCATAGCTCAGCGACTGAATCTTGAGCAGCAACATAATCTTGACGATGTCGTTGGGCACTCTGTCGCCTGTGCCGCATGCGTGCGACATCATAAGATTGATCTGAAGCTGTGCCAAGTCGTCCGAACCGACGCTGACGTTACAGAGCGATCCGAAGCCGGTGGTAACGCCGTAAATGGGAGCCTTGTTCTCTGCTATCTTACGGTCGAGATACTCACGGCATTCTACGATACGCTTCTGCGCGTCGTCGCTCAACTCAATCTTGTAACCACCGTATACTATCTCACCTATACGTTCAACTGAAAGATGTTCGGCTGATATCTTGTGTATTTTCATAATCTTGGCATTTATTTTTTTGTTAGTAGTTTAATGTTTTAGTTAGCATACTTGTTGATGATGTCGTCATCAACGATGTTCGGCATCGTAACCTGGAGGCCATGTGAGCGGAGCATCTCACGCTCGATGCTATGGATGGAGCCTTCATTACGTGCCCAAGCACGACGTGCAATGCCGTTGTTGACGTCCCAGAACAGCATCTCACGTATGTGGCGTGCGCTGTCCTCACCGCCGTCAATAACCATACCGAAGCCGCCGTTGATAACTTCGCCCCAGCCTACGCCGCCACCATTGTGGAGCGACACCCATGTGGCACCACGGAACGAGTCGCCGATGACATTCTGCACAGCCATATCAGCACAGAACTGCGAGCCGTCGTAGATGTTGCTGGTCTCGCGGAACGGCGAGTCGGTACCTGAAACGTCGTGATGGTCGCGGCCAAGAACTATCGGACGCGTGATCTCGCCCTTGCGAATGGCCTCGTTGAAAGCCAAAGCAATCTTGGAGCGGCCTTCTGCGTCGGCGTAAAGGATGCGAGCCTGCGAACCAACCACGAGCTTGTTGCGGCTTGCCTCACGAATCCAATGGATGTTGTCTGCCATCTGACCCTTTATCTCATCGGGAGCGTTCTGCATGATTTCCTCCATCACGCGTGCTGCAATCTCGTCTGTCTTGGCGAGGTCGGCAGGATTACCTGAGGTGCAGACCCATCTGAACGGGCCGAAACCGTAATCGAAGAACATCGGTCCCATGATGTCCTGTACGTATGACGGATAGCGGAACTTGCCGTTCTCCTTGCAGATGTCGGCACCGGCACGCTGCGACTGCAGCAGGAAGGCATTGCCGTAATCGAAGAAGTACATGCCGTTGGCAGAGAGACGGTTGATGGCAGCCACCTGACGACGAAGAGAAGCCTGAACGTGCTTGCGGAATTCCTCTGGATTCTCAGCCATCATAACCTTCGATTCCTCCAAAGTAAGGTCGGCAGGATAATAACCACCTGCCCACGGATTGTGAAGCGAGGTTTGGTCACTACCTATGTCTACGCGAATATTCTCGTCAGCGAGGCGCTCCCAAAGGTCAACCACATTGCCTACATAAGCCATTGACACGGTGCGCTTCTCCTCCACGCTCTTCTTGATGGCAGGAATAAGCTCGTCCAGATTGTCATGGAGTTCGTCCACCCAACCCTGGTCGTAACGCTTCTTTGCAGCCAACGGATTTATCTCAGCCACAACGCTCACTACGCCGGCGATGTTGCCAGCCTTGGGCTGTGCTCCTGACATACCTCCAAGACCTGACGATACGAACAGCATTCCGTGGATGTCTGACGGTCCACCCTTCTCGATACGCTGCTTGCGGCAAGCGTTGAGCACGGTAATGGTGGTGCCGTGAACGATGCCCTGCGGACCGATATACATATATGATCCGGCTGTCATCTGTCCGTACTGGCTGACACCGAGAGCATTCATGCGCTCCCAGTCGTCCGGCTTGGAATAGTTGGGGATAACCATACCGTTGGTAACCACCACTCTCGGTGCATTAGGATGTGACGGGAAGAGTCCGAGCGGATGACCAGAATACATCACAAGCGTCTGCTCGTCAGTCATCTCGCTCAGATACTTCATCACAAGACGATACTGTGCCCAGTTCTGGAATATGGCTCCGTTGCCACCGTAGACGATAAGTTCGTGAGGATGCTGTGCAACCTCGGGATCGAGGTTGTTCTGAATCATAAGCATGATGCCGGCAGCCTGCTCAGAGCGATGCGGATACTCATCAATGGGTCGTGCATACATATCATAATGAGGACGATAACGATACATATAGATACGTCCGTACTTGTCGAGCTCTTCCATAAACTCGGGAGCCAACTGTGCATGCAGGTCCTTCGGGAAATAACGCAGCGCATTACGCAATGCAAGCTGTCTTTCCTCGGCTGTGAGTATCTCTTTGCGCTTCGGCGCATGATTTATGTTATTGTCGTAGGGCAACATTTCCGGCAAATAATCAGGAATGCCCAGTCTTATTTCTTCTGCAAATGTCATAATGTAAAAAGATTAAAAGAAAATCATATTCCTTGCCCTTCCCTAAGTTGGAAGGGCAAGGATATATTATAGGATTAAGTTAGATTAATTATAATTTCTCCTCTACGAGCTTCGTAATCTCAGCCTCTTCTGCGTTGGCCTTGGCGATAAGCTCATTAGCCTCAGCTATTAAAGCCTCAGCCTTCTCGCGGTCCTTCAACGAACCTGCATTAATCTTGACGTTCATACCTGCTCCGAGCACAGCGGCACGTGCAGCCAATGCACCTACACCAGCGTCAGAAACGCTGTTGGGGTTGCCCGTCTCCACCATCTTACGGCAAACAGCGAACACCTCGTACGATGCCTTCATAGTATCGAGAGGCACTTCCGTAGCAAACAATGTGGCTGTCTGAATGGCTTCAGAACGTGCAGCCTTCTCTTCCGGTGTGTTCTTAGGCATGCCGAACGCTGCCATGATGCGGTTGAATGCTTCTGTGTCTTCGTCAACAAGGTGGAGAAGACGCTCCTGCAGAACAATGCCTTCCTCGGCAACCTTGGCAAACTCTTCCCACTGCTCATCCCAACCGGGCTTGTGGCTGGAAAGATTGGCGACCATCGTGGCAAGCGACGCTCCCAAAGCTCCCATGTATGCAGATACCGAACCGCCACCAGGTGCAGGGCTCTCGCGAGATGTCTCCTCAGCGAATCCCTTAACAGTAAGGTCGACGAGCTGGTTCTGCTTCTCGGCACCAGCTGCCATTACGTATTCGATGATCTTCTCTTCGGGCTTAAACTCCTTAAGGTCTGACAGACCCAATGACTTGATGGCGATGTCGAGGATGTCCTTCTTTGGAATACCGGCAGAGCGCTGCTGCTTTGCAAGGAAGTAGCGACCTGCCTCAAGGAGTGTACGCTCCGGAACCAGACCTACAATCTCCGTACCCGTAACGCGTATGCCACGCTCCTGTGCACAACGGCAAACCTCATCGAATGCCTTGTGCAGCGGAGTTACATTAATATTAGTGATATTCATCGACACCTGAGCGATGCCGTATTCGTCAATATACCAACCTATGGCCTTCGTACACTTCAGTGTGCCTGGCTTCATGATAGGTGTGCCGTCAGCATAGAGGAGCTTCTTGCCTGTGATAGGATTGCCCTCACGCATTGGACGTCCCTTCTCTCTAACGTCGAATGCGATGGCATTGGCACGACGTGTAGAAGTGGTGTTAAGGTTGAAGTTAACGGCAATGAGGAAGTCACGTGCTCCGACAACGGTGCAACCGGTACGTGCAACCTGCTCGTCGAACGGACGTCTGCCGAAATCTGGAGCCTCAGCATCGTCGTCGATGCGCTCGGCAATGCCCTCATACTCGCCCTTGCGACAAACGGCAAGGTTCTGACGCTCCGGTGTGAACGCTGCAGCCTCATAGCAATAGCACGGGATGTTAAGTTCGTCGGCAATGCGCTTTGCGAGCTTGCGCGAAATCTCAGCACACTCTTCAAGGGTAATTCCGCTTACGGGCACAATGGGCAACACGTCTGTTGCGCCGATACGCGGATGAGCACCATGATGCTGACGCATGTCAATAAGCTGTCCGGCTTTTCCAACTGCTCTGAAAGCAGCTTCCACCACGTCATCAGGTTCGCCAACGAAGGTTACGACCGTGCGGTTGGTTGCTTCACCAGGATCGACGTCAAGCAATTTCACACCCTTCACGCTCTCCACTGCATCCGTAATCTGACGGATGATGTTCATATCGCGGCCTTCGCTGAAATTAGGCACACACTCTACTATCTGCTTTGTTTTTGCCATAGTGTAAGATATAAAGTTAGTAGTAAATAAGTTTAAAATCCAAAGTATCATTAAGATACGCTGCAAATATAGCAAAAAAGCCATATTTAAACAAGAAAACAACAAAAAAAACATCTGTATTGTTTTAAACATAAAAAAGACCACCCGAATAACCTATATATTGTAACATACACAGGTCATTCGGGTGGTCTTATCGAGTCCGAACAATATCGAACTTTATAAACCTAAGCCTTATTGCTTACTTTCTTACAAGCACCTTCTTAACAGAGCCGTCAGACATCTTGATGATGTTGATGCCCTTGCGGAGCGAGTTGAGCTTCATGCCGTCGAGTGAGTAAATTCCCACTACGGTCTGCGCACCGTTGCCGGTTGTGAGGTTCTCAATGCCTGAAACGGATCCCTTATATCCCTTCTTGCTTACGGCAAGGATGGTGGGATAAGCTCCTCTGTTTCTTGAAGTGAAGACAAATGCCTTAGTCTTCTTGCTGCGGTCAAGCGACATTGTATACTCGTATGTGCGGAAGTTGTAACGGTTGTCGATATCGTCTGCAGAATAAGTGTCCGCAGCTGATCTGATGATACGGCTCAAACCGTACTGCGCCTCATTACCACTCGCGTAAGAACCGAACCAGTCAGCCGGCGAGAATGTAGACGTAGCGCTTCTACTCATGTCGTCGTAAACAGCGCAAACATCAAACTTAGAAGAACCGTTTGCTGAGATAGCAAGGAAGTAAACCTCCTCAATGTTCTCAGGTGTAGTGAGTGAGAGAACCTCCTCGTTGTTGACGGTCTTCATCACAAGGGCATTCTTGCCAGCGAGTGTTGCCACACTATAAGAAATGCCGCTCTTTGTTGTGATGTTGCCCTGAGCGTCGCAGAAAGCACCAGTCTTCTGGATGTCTGTGGTGTAGAGCACCCATCCCTGGTCATCGAGAGCCATGGTTGTGCTTGAAGCAGCCGGCTTCTTCTCAGCCACTACGTCAGCGTTCCATCCATCCAGCTGTAGCGGACCGTTCACCGGAATGGCATCCTCAAACTGCTCGTAAGCCTCCACCTCAGCAAGTGAGGGATAGAAGTAAACATTGAGGTTGCTGACAACAGCGAGATACTTGGTTGCGGCATACTTCGGGAAGATGTATGATACCTCAGAGATATCCTGAAGGTTCTCGAATGTCTTCACAATCTGCATATTGGCGAGATCATTACCAACAGCGATGCTGATGTCCTTAGTTACGTTTCCGTCAACGTCGTTATCGTTGGTGCCACGGTTGTTTTTAGGCAGGTTAACCACCACCTTTGAAAGGTTCCATGTCTTGCCTTCCGGTGCAGTGAAGATAGTCCAGAGGTCGTTCTTGTGAGTTGAAGGTGCATCAATCATCTCAAGAGCCTCAGCGGTCTTGTCACCATCGGTCAGTCCGTCCACCTCGTACTTGTCGTATTCTGCCTCGAATGAATAGTCGCTCTTGTAATGACGAACCTCAGCCTTTGCACCCTTCAGGATGTTGGGCTGTGTCTTCGAGTCGACCATCACTTCCACAGTGCTCTCCTTATAGTTGCCACCGTTGTCGACACGCAATGTGACATTGGCTGTGCCGATCATGCGCTGTGCTGTTACTGGAACTGTGAATGTAGACGAAGCGGCGTCCTCTGTGATATTGCCGATGGTGACGTTGCCGTCAGCCTTGGCAGTACACTTAAACTGTGACGAACGTGTATCGCCACCAAGGTCATACTTCACCTTAATAGTCTTTGTCTCGCCAGCCTCCATCTTCAGTGCAGAAGGCTCCACAGACATCGACATATTGTTCTCTTCCTTACCGTAAACCTCAAACTCCCAGATACGGAGCGTACCGTTAACGTGCGGGACAAGCTTCACGTAGCGAGCCTTGAACGGTGCGATATAGTCAGTCTTGATTGACTCTTCGGTACGGTTTTCCTCGTCAACTACTGTTGTCCAGTTCTGACCGTCCTCAGAAAGCATAATCTTGTATGAATCAATCTGATCAACGCCGCTCTCAGGACCTGAGTTGCCATCGTAGATGCGGAAACCGTAGATGCGGTACGAACCAAGGCAATCGAAGACAGCCCAGTTGTCTGCACTTACATTACACCACTTCTGGCTGGTAGAATAAGGATTGGTTACACCGTCTATAATCTTATCAGGCACCTCAGTAGAGTTGGTAGAGCCGCTATAGTCAACGACCTTCTTGCCTTTCACTACGTTGAACACCTCATCATACTCAGAGTCTGACATTACGTCAATGACCTCGCTCTTCGTTGTAGAAGTACCGATTACGTTGGTTACGTCGATGCTGACCTGCTGCTTGCCAGCCTTCACAGCCTTAACGGTGATGGTCTTGTCTGTGAGCGAACCGTCAGTAAGCTGCAGTCCCTCAGGAAGAGTCCACTTATATGCAGTGGGCGAACCGGTTGCTCTTGCGGTCAGTGTTGTTCCCTCACCAACCTTGAGATAGCTCTTGCCAACAACAAAGGTAACAACGGGAGCAGTGGCCTTCGGATAGTCCATCTTCAATGTCTTGCCCTCCTGCTGACGCATATCCTTCATTACGGGCACAACCACGAAGTCGATAGCAGCGTCTGTGCCTTCACGCTCGAATGTCGGCACGTAGAATGCTTCATCACGTGTCTGACCAACCATTGTGCGTGTGCCGCTGGCAGTCTGCTTGTAGATGTCGAAGTGGTCGAAGTCGGCAGTATAGTCAAAGTCCCATGTGATACGGGCATCGCCCTTAGCCTCGCCGAGCACGCTCTTCGTTGCGAGGTTCTTCACCTCTACAGACGCAGGGGCATAACCTGCGGGCAGCACGTCAAGCTGACCGAGAGACAATGTATAGTTAGATACGGCAGAAGCCGACTTCAAGTTGAGTGCCACCATATATATAGTCTTGCCGTTAACCGAAGAAAGGTCGTATTCAGCTACTGTCCATCCGTTCTTCTCTGATACGGAAGGAGCAGAGAGCGTAACGTCAGGTGTAGTAGAACTGGTGGTAGAGAACTTCACCTCTACGCTTCCGCTTGTGCTGGTCTTATAGACGAGGCGCAACTTGCCGCCGTCAGTCACCTTTATCATGGTCTTGTAGAGACGCATGAGGTGGTCGCCGGCTGAGAGCTGTCCGCTCACCTTGATGCTCGAACCGAAGTTGTAAGCATCATCCCAGTCGATGTCTACATTCAATGATCCACGGTTCTCTATCCACCAACGCCATGTAGGCATGATGCTCTGCACACCAGAGTGATACCAGTCCTGTGTGCCCTGCTTTACACCTTCCACGAAGCGGTGCTTACCCACGCCTACGCAGAATGATGTCGTGAACGGCATCTTGTTTACAACCGAACGCTCGAGAACGCGTCCTGAGATACCCGGCCATCTGTCGCCGATTTTCGACGGATCGCCGTCGTTGTTCACCCACATCTGCGATTCGTTCTGGAATGTCTTCTGAATGGCAGCATAAGCCTTTGAGCCAGTGTCTTCCTTACCGAGCAGATTCTTCACGTTGTCCTTCCAGATACGCTCCTCAGGGCAGAAGAGGTCAAGCGAACCCACATGTCCGTCAGTAGGCATAGCAGCATTGAGGTGATACTGGAAGCCTGTGTGTCCGGAGTTCACCACCTGCACACCAGCATAAATCTTTGAGAATGTCTCGGCTTCTGTACATCCCAAGCTTGATGCGTAAGAACGATAATCACCTGCCGAGCCATACTCGAGGAACTGTGAGGTATTCTTATGCGACTTGAGGATGGAAGTGTTAGGTAGGCCAGAGGCGTTATACCACTGGATTTCCATCTGAGTATCACCGTTCTTGTCTGCAAGATAGTTGAATTCCTTAATGAAGTCCACCCATTCTGTTGTGCTGCCACCACCGGTTTCCTCGTTGATAAACCATCCGTCGAAGCCCATATACTTGGCTATCTCGTAGAGCTTCTGAGCATAGATATACACGCCATTCTCTTTTGTAAGCATCTGACGAACCCATGTCTGTGTTCCACCGAACGTTGCCGGAGGGAAGAATATCTGTCCCAACGACTTCACACCGCTCTGGTGAGCAGCGTCTGTCGATCCTGCCGGTGGCGGGATGATGATACCCTCGGAAGCAGAACCTGCCCAATAAACGAGCTTGTCCATATACTGCCAATAGGTGGGCTGATAGCCAAGGAAGTTGTAAGCACCCTGCGACGGGCTCATAGAGCAGGTCGGGAAGAGGATGGTAGCATTACAAATCTGTCCTTCATAATATTGGTTTTTGTTGGCTTTCATGAGCGTAGGCTCCTGGAAGCGGGTAGCAAGAGGCACACGTGAGCGGTTGAACTTTGCGTCAGGATCGGTTTCCGGCGACCAGTTCTTGATGTCTTCCGGATGCCAGCATCCACCGTACGGCTGCTGTGCGTATGCGCCCTGCATAAACATGGCAGCCAGTGCCGTCAAAATAAATTTGCTGTTTCTCATTGAGTTTATAAATGTTAGTAATAGTATTTTAGTTTTAGAGAGTATATAGGTATAACAATCAAATATAAAAAAACACGTAAGAGAAAGACAACTTTTTTAAAAAGCAATCATTCTCTTACGTGTCACTACTTATTGTGCTGCTCCATTATTGGCATCTTTCAGTCCTTGCAGCGCACTCTCCTCGCCCACTATCCATACGATGTCGCCAAGACGGAAGCGGTATGTGATGTTCACCATAGAGAGGTTCTCCTTTCCTTCCTCACGTCCCACCACCATACAGTTGAAGCGGTCGCGGATGCCGCTTTCTGGCAATGTCTTGCCTACGAATGGAGAATTACGGTCAATGACTATCTGCGACAGCTTCATCTCACGTTTCTCTATGTCTGGGTCATCGGGCACGATGTCTGAGTCGACAGCTGCTTGCATTGCTGACAGCTGCGAGTCGCTACCGATTACCTGAAGTCTGTCTCCTGGGAATACGATGCTGTCGCCTCCCGGAATGTTTATGCGCTGATGACCACGCAGGATGCTGCTGACATGCACGCCGAAGCGGTTGCTCAGACGCAGGTCGGAAAGATACATACCTGCCCACTTCGAGTTCTCCGGGATGTCAATGTCAGAGATGTGGATATCACGATCAAGAAGATGACCCTCATAAAGCGGTTTCTTCAATCCGAGCACCTGCTGCTCTATGTCGCGCGAACGTAGGTTCTGCACAAAGAGACGCTCCATAAGGATGCTGCGCTTCTTCAGTCGGCGCGAGAGTATCATGAACAGGACAATAACCACGGCTATGGTTAGCATAAGGGCATTGGTGAAGCGAGTAAGATAATTACATATATAGAATATGAAAGCGGAGGCTATTATCACCCTCACCAATATAGTAACGAGGAGCGGCAGACGGTTGGAGCGGCTCTCGTTCCACAAGGCACGAAACTCCTCCGAATGGTTCTTCTTCATCACGATGGCTCTGAGGAACGGGGCTATTATGGACACCGTCACCAGTCCGCAGATGCCGTTAGCCCACCAGTGCATGCCGGGCATGATGCTGCGGATGAATGGCAGGAAGAAGGTGAACATAACGGCGATGGCAGCTACGGAGAGGATGGAGTAGACGATGGTGATGCGTGCCATCTGCGATATCAGGCTGTGCCAGTTGCTCTTTGGAGCAGAAGATGGATGTGACAGCGTCACGTTGTTGAGGGCGCGTATCCACGTCTTGGGCAGACGACGCTCCAGAAAGCCGTAGCAAGGTACGGAGAAGCGTATCATGTAGGGCGTTAGGAATGTGGTGATGACCGAAACAGCTACCACGACTGGATAGAGAAATTCGCCCGTAACCTTCAGCGACAAGCCCAATGAGGCGATAATGAACGAGAACTCACCTATCTGTGCCATTGAGAAACCGCTTCGCATGGCTGACTTGAGCGACTGTCCTCCAATGAGGAAACCGAAGGTGCCGAAGACTGCCTGACCAATAAGGATGGTCAGCACGAGCATGGCTATCGGCAAGGCATAGCTGACAATGATTTTCGGATCAACAAGCATGCCCACCGACACGAAGAACACAGCTCCGAAGAGATCCTTCACTGGAGCCACAAGCTTCTCTATCTTGCCTGCCTCAATGGTCTCGGCGAGGATGCTACCCATGACGAAAGCTCCGAAAGCTGAGCTGAAACCCACCTTCGTCGACACGACAGCCATAAGGCAGCAGAGTCCGAGCGACACGATAAGCAGCGTCTCGTTGTTGATGAGTTTACGCATAAGACGGAGAAACAGAGGCACAGCGAAGATACCCACCACAAACCAAAGGACAAGGAAGAAGCCTATCTTCATCACGGCACCAATCATCTCACCGCCGTCAGGGTTTGAACCCGAAGCCAACGCCGACAGCATCACCATCATGACGATGGCAAGGACGTCCTCCAGAATGAGCACACTCATCACTGGCTGGGCGAACTTCTGTTGTCGCAGTCCCATGTCGGTAAACGCCTTGTAGATGATGGTAGTGGAGCTCATCGCAAGCATACCTCCAAGGAAGATGCAGTCCATGCGGTTCCACGAGAAAGCATGACCGACCACGATGCCGAGGGTCATCATGGAGAAGATTATCGTCAGTGTGGTGATGACGGGCGCAATGCCCATCTTTATAATCTTCTTGAACGAGAAGTCGAGTCCGAGCGAGAACAGCAGGAACATCACACCGATGTCCGCCCAAGTCTTGATGTCCGAATTGTCCACAACAGACATCGTGTAGGGCATGTGCGGACTGACAATAAAGCCAGCCATGATATAGCCCAACACGAGCGGTTGCTTCAGTTTCTTGAATAAGAGTGTGACCGCGCCCGCCACTATAAGTATCAGGGCAAGGTCGTTTATTAGAGTAGGAACTTCTGACACGCTTGTTAAATGTTTAATTAATAATGATAAATGTTTAATCGCAAGAACTATCCGAATACGATTAATGCAAAGATAACGATTTTTGTTTGAATATATCGAATATTATTGTTAGATTTGCATAAGAAACTAAAGAGCAAACATTATGGCAGCACTAACAAGAAGACTTCCCGTAGGCATACAGTCGTTCAAAAAAATTCGCAAGGAGAATTATCTCTATGTTGATAAAAGCGATATAGTTTGGCAACTGGCTAACAATGGCTTACAATACAATTATCTGAGCCGTCCACGTCGGTTCGGCAAGTCTTTGCTTGTAGATACTTTGCAGGCTTACTTTGAGGGTCAACGCCACTTGTTCGAGGGACTTAAGATAATGGAACTGGAGCATGACTGGATAAAGCGTCCCGTTATACGTCTTGATATGAGCCGCGGCGGAGCTACGGAAGCCACCTTACGCTCTTATCTGGATTTGGCATTCAGCAGATATGAAGAAAAATACAATATCTCTCCAAGACCAAATTCATCGCTTGCCAACCGCTTTGACAGCATAATACTCACTGCCTACCAACAAACCGGACAGCAAGTAGCTATCCTTATCGATGAATACGATTCGCCGCTACAACACTCATGGCATACTCCAGAGCATGAGGCATGCACAGCCGTTTATCGCGAGGTTTTCGCCATTCTTAAAGCTGACGACGAGATGGAGTGTTTTGTTTTTATAACTGGCATAACAAAATTCACACAGATTTCGTTGTTCTCTGTGCTCAACAATCTTAGCAATATTAGTTTCGAACCACAGTTTGCCACAATATGCGGAATTTCAAAGCAGGAAATGGTGGATAATTTCATGCCGGAGATTGAGCAAATGGCAGAGTTCAATAAATGGACAATAGAAGAAACTTTGGCTAAACTCAAAGACTATTACGACGGATATCATTTTTGCGATACGAACATGATAGATGTCTACAATCCATACAGCCTTGTGAATGCACTGAACCATAAGCGACTCAGATCTTATTGGGCGTCTTCAGGCGCAACATCACTATTGCCAAAGTTCGTCAATGACATGGAGCTACACCTCGACGACTTCGACCACTGTAGTGTGCTTCGCGGCATTCTCGAAACCTCAGATGTAACGGGAGGCGGACCAGAGCTTTTCCTTTACCAATCTGGATATATAACAATAAAGGATAGCGACGAGTTTGGCTATATTCTTGGAATCCCCAACGAAGAAGTCAGACAAGCTCTTAACGAAATGGTGCTTCCTGCACTGACTATGCGCAAACAGGGCGACATACTATCGCTGCAAGCAAACCTCTACCGCCAACTTGGTACTGGAATGCTTGACGATGCCAAGAAAACACTCCGCTCTCTCATTGCCGACGTGCCATACAGCAACAAGAAACTGGCATCAATGGACATGGAGGAACGCTATCGTCTCATCATCAGTACTATCCTCAATGCCATTGGTATAAGGGTAGAAGTAGAACGCATGCTTGCCACTGGTCGTATTGACCTCGTGGCATGGCTGTCGCGTTACATTTATGTTATAGAACTGAAATTATCAAATAATGGCGGAATTGCAGCTGCCGAGCAACAGATAACTACATGTGGATACACCGAGCCATTCAAGGGAGACACACGCAAGGTCGTTGGACTCGCCGTGGAACTCGATAGCGAAGGCAAAGGGCTTATTGATTGGAAAGTCGTGGAAGAGCAACAACTTTAAGCAACATATATTCAATGACTTACAGCATTAAGTACGTTATGTATACGCCCAAGAAAAAAGCAATATAAAAAGTCTTTTGTTTGAAATCAGGGGCAACATCCATATAATTTTGTTGCAAATCAGGGGCAACAACCACGTATTTTTGTTGCAAATCAGCGGCAACAACGAAATAAGGGTATAAAAATAGCGGAGGCTGTAGACCTCCGCTTCTTTGTATGCTTTAAGTATTTAGTCGTTAAAGTGAGCCGTAATCTCACATATCTTTATTACCACCTGCATGGCTTTCTCCATTGCCTGCACGCTGACAAACTCGTGAGGTCCGTGGAAGTTGCAGCCGCCGGCGAAGATGTTCGGGCATGGCAGACCCTTGAATGAGAGCTGTGCTCCGTCCGTGCCGCCACGGATGGGCATCACCTTCGGAGCCACACCGTTCTCCTGCATCGCCTTCAGCACGATGTCGATGACGTGCATGTTGGGATCAATCTTCTCCTTCATGTTATAATACTGGTCCTTGAGGTCCACGCTTACCGTGCCCTCACCCCACTTTTCGTTCATCTTCTTCACGCAGTCCTCGATGAAGTCCTTGCGGTCCTCAAACTTCTGACGGTCGTGGTCGCGGATGATGTATGAGAGAGTGGCTTTCTCGCAGCATGACGTGATGCCCAGGAGATGATAGAAGCCCTCATAGCCTTCGGTCTCCTCAGGTGTCTCTGCAGCCGGTATCATGTTGGCAAACTCCAGTGCGAGGCGCGATGCGTTCACCATCTTGCCCTTGGCATATCCTGTATGTACGCTTACGCCCTTGAAGTGTACCTTGGCTCCTGCAGCATTAAAGTTCTCATACTCCAGCTCGCCGAGGTCGCCGCCGTCCATGGTGTAAGCCCACTGGCAGCCGAACTTCTCCACGTCGAAGTGGTGAGCGCCCATACCGATTTCCTCGTCAGGATTGAAAGCCACGCGGATGTCGCCGTGCTTCACCTCGTCATGGTCGCGGAGCCAGCACATAGCCTGAACTATCTCTGCCACACCAGCCTTGTCGTCAGCGCCAAGGAGTGTGGTGCCGTCGGTCACGATGATGTCCTCACCTACATGTGCCTTCAGCTCTGGGAACTTAGCCGGGCTTGAGACGATGCCCTCAGAGAGCACGATGTCGCCACCGTCATAGTTCTTGACGATGCGTGGCTTGATGTTGGCGCCGCTGCAGTCAGGAGACGTGTCGTAATGCGCGATGAAACCGATGGTCGGGATGTCCTTCTTCACGTTGGCTTTCAGCGTGGCGTAGATATAGCCCTGCTCGTCCATCTCCACATCGCTCAGACCTTCACGCTCAAGTTCCTCTTTCAGATACTTGGCGAAGATGAGCTGCTTGGAAGTGCTCGGTACTGTTTCTGAATCTTCACTCGACTGTGTGTCGAACTGTGTGTAGTTTAAAAATCTTTCGGTAATATCCATTATTAATGCTTTTAGTCGTATTCCGCTGCAAACTTACTCATTTTTTTTGAATTGGTGATGAGTAATGCATGTTAACTTATAAGAATAATTCCTCTATCTGATGTTTTGGTCAGATTATGCCGAAATGTTTCAGCGCGTTCCACACTCCGTCATTGTCTACGTCCGTCGTCACATAGTCGGCATGTGCCTTTACGCTGTCGAGGGCATTGCCCATCGCCACACCCACTCCTGCCGCACGGAGCATCGACTCGTCGTTGCCTCCGTCGCCGAATGCCATCGTCTCCGAGATGTCGATGCCGAGGCGGTCGGCAATGGCACGTATGCCGTTTGCCTTGTCAGCCTTTGCCGAGGTGATGTCGCAAAAGGCGGGATACCATCGGGCGGAGTTACATCCAGGGAGTTCGGGCAACACCTTGCGCTCCTCCTCTTCGGTGAGGAAGGGAGTGATCTGAAGGATGCCCTGATCTATGACATCTGCAAGGGGCACGTCAAACTTGTCGTACGTCACTTTAAGCATATCATAGAACACGTGGTTGACGTCATCATTGCGATTCACAATCTGTATGTCCTTCGTGCCCACCACAACGGCTGGCAGTCCGTGTTCCTCACAGTAGCGTATGACGGTCTCTGCCTCTTCACGCGGAATGACATCCTCGCGTACCGTCTCGGCTCCGTACGTACACATGGCACCGGTGGCAAGAATATATCCGTCCATCAGATGCTCTATTGGAGCCACGTTATTGAGCAGCTGGCGGGGACGTCCCGTAGCCGTGAATATCTTTACGCCGCTTTCATGTGCAAGGCGCAGCGCCTCGCGGGTCGACTCTGGTACGTCGTGCGTATTGAAGCTGACGAGCGTTCCGTCCACATCGAAAAACAGTGCTTTAATCATATCTTTTTCTTTTTTGTTATCCTTAATGTTATTATCGTTTCTTTGTTTCTGCGCCGGTCTTTCCTGCCAGCACGGCTGACCTGCGCTTCAGGTAAGAGGTGATGGCGAAGCCTTCGTCGCTCACCACTTTCAGCAGCGCACGCTTCTGCATCACGGTCTCCTTTAGCGTGGGGAAGAGTTCTGACCAGCGCTTCTTCACCTCTTGACTGTCGGTCTTGACGGAGGTTTTGCGGATAAGTTCCTCCACGCCGGAGATAGTACGTGCGAAGTAGGTGGAGCCTTTGCGGAGGCGTTCCTGAAGATGTTCGTCATTCTGATAGTCAGCCGTTTGGAATACCATCTGGCTGTACTGTATGCGGAACCTCTCTGCCACGTCCATGAGCTTCGTGCGTATGGTGTCGGCGTTAAGCTTATACTCCATGATGAGCTTGGGATAGGAGCGCTTGAAGTGACCCGACAGCAGGTCGAGCACACGACCGAAGATGTCCATGAGCGGACGGAAGTCGTACAGTTCGTTCACGATGGAGAGAAAATAGTCGCGCTGCAACGTGCCTATCTGTTCCGGTGTCGGCGTATGCTCTATGGCGTGTGTGGCGTATTCGTCCACGGCACCGTCACGGATGATGGCGCTGTGAGGGAGCGGAGCGCTGAGCACCAGTCCTTCGAGCGTGCGGCATCGGCTGAGCGCCACGTATGTCTGACCATGCGTGAAGGCACGCTGCACGTCGATGACGGCATGGTCGAAGGTCAGTCCCTGGCTCTTGTGCACCGTAATCGCCCAAGCCAACTTCACAGGATACTGACGGAACGTGCCGTCCACCTCCTCCGTTATCTCGTTGGTGCGCTCGTCAATGACGTAGCGTGTATTGTCCCACTGCTCCATACCCACGTTGATGACGGTTCCGCTGTCGCGTGTGCGGACCGAGAAGCCTTGGTTGTCAATGCGCTCCACGGTTCCGAGCATGCCGTTATAGAAAGCCTTGTCCTGCGACGAGTCATTCTTGACGAACATCACCTGCGCACCTTCCTTCAGCGTCAGCGTCTCCTCTGTTGGGAAGAGCATGTCAGGGAACTTGCCTTTCACCTCGGCATTGTACGTATATTCCTCGCCGGGGAGCAAAGCCATCTGACGGTCGTTCTCCTTCTGTGCCTGATAGTTATGTGTGGTCAGACGTATGTATCCGTCTTCCGTCTTTGGCTCGAATCCGCGTATGTAGCGAGAGTTGAGCGCCTGCAGCACGGCGTCGTCCGCACGATTGTCTCTCACCTTGTTGAGGAGTTCGAGGAAGCGTGCGTCGCTCTGACGATACACCTTCTTCAGTTCCACTATGGCATAGCGCGTCTGGCGAAGCGCAAGCGAGGAGAAGAAGTATGGCGTATCATAATAATGTGACAACATCTGCCACTCGTCGTCCTTTGCCACTGGAGCCAGCTGTCCGAGGTCGCCAATCATGACCATCTGAACGCCTCCGAACGGCATCTGGTTCTTGCGGAAGCGGCGAAGCACGGCGTCCACAGCGTCAAGCAGGTCGGCACGCACCATCGAAATCTCGTCTATGACAAGCGTGTCAATGGACTGGATGACGCGTATCTTCTGCCTCGAAAACTTATATTGCTGTTCCTTGAGCTTATACTGCGCATTGGGGATGAACGGGGCGAAGGAAAGCTGGAAGAAGGAATGGATGGTCACTCCCTCGGCGTTGATGGCGGCAATGCCGGTCGGCGCCACCACCACGATGCGCTTCGACGACTCGTTCTTGAGGCGTCGGAGGAAGGTGGTCTTTCCTGTTCCTGCCTTACCGGTAAGGAAGAGGTTGGTGTTGGTGGTCTCTATTATCTCCCACGCAAGACGCGCCTGCTCGTTGAGGTCATTATTAGGTTGATTCATCTTGTGGCGTTGTTACTGTATTAGTTTCGGGCAGCATGGTAGTGGCGTCCGCCTCTATGAACATCGAGTCGTCCATATCGGCAAGCGACTTCTTTTTCTTGTTCTCCTTGGCTCCTGCCTTGAGGAGGTTGCGTGCCGCGGTTATGATGCTTGCACCGCTGTCTGCGGTGGTTATCTTCAGTCGGGTGATTTTCTTTATGGTGTCGTTCATGCTCGACTCCACGTCCATAAACCTTATGCCGAAGTCCTGCACACGGTCGATGACGGTGTTGGCAGCGTCCATCATCGCCTGCTGGTTCTTCAGCTGTCGCACCTGCGTCCACATCATCTCCAGCACGCGCAGGTTCATATACATGGTCTGCGGTCCCAGAATCATCACTCCCTGGTCGTAAGCGTCGCGCCAAAGCGTGTTGTCGTTAAGGAGCGCGAGGTTAAGAGCGCCCTCCACGGGCACGTACATTATGGCGAAGTTCAGACGGTTGTATCCCTCGGGCAGATACCTGACATAGTCCTTGCGGGCAAGGCGCTTCACCTGTGCTCTGACGCTGGCGATGTGTGCTTTCAGATAGTCGCTCTTCTCGGGCGTGCCGTCCTCAGCGTTCATGTATCGTTCGTAGTCGGTGAGCGACATCTTCGAGTCCACCACCACGTGGCGGTTGTTCGGGAAATGCAGAATGAAGTCGGGTATCATTCCCTTGCCGTCATCGCCCTTCACCGCCTTTCCAGCCTTGTCCTTGAGCGTTGCCTGCGTGTCAAACTGCTCGCCCTCCTTCAGTTCCAGGTCTTCGAGGAGCTGCTTCAGCTTCAGCTCACCGAAGTTGCCCTGCACCTTCACTTCTCCCGTCAGTGCGCGAGTCAGTCTGTCGGCAGTCTCGCCAAGGGCAGCACTCTTCTGCATGTTTATCTTGATGGTCTCGTCCAGTCGTGTGAGAGCCTCGCTCTGCTGCTCCTTGGTCTTGTCGAAAGCCTCCTGCATGTCACGCAGACTCTGCTGCAGCGGGTCGATAATCTTCGACACCTGCTCCTTGTTTCGCTCGCCAAGTTCCTCCTGACGACGCTTCAGCACCTCCTCGGAAGTGGTGAGCATCTGGTCCTTGATAAGCTGCAGCTGGCTCTCCACCTGCTCCTTATTCATCTGACGTAGCATCTTCAGCTGCTCGTCGTACGCCTTGCGCATATCGGCAAGCGTCTCCTCATTATGCTTTGCCTCCAGCTGTGCCGCCTCAGCAGCAGCTGCCTTCTGTTCAGACAACTGCCTCTCAAACTCTGCCTTCTGATCCGCGAGCAGCTTCTCTGCATTCTCTTTCTGCTCTGCAAGCTGTCGGCAGTAGTTTTCGGTGTGCGCCTTCTGCACGTCGCGCTCCGACGTCAGGCTTGCCATCTGCGCCGTCTGTGCCTGCACGGTCTGCTCCAGCCGCTTCTCATTCTCAATGTGCTGTGCCAGTTGTGCTTGCAGGTTCTCCACCATCTGCGACGCTGCCCCAGCCTTCACCTTGCCTCCAAGCCAATAACCGACAAAGAGCATAGCAAAGACTGCCACAAGGGCAAGGATTATGTATACTTCCATAAAAGGTATGTTTAATACTGATTAGACTATTTTTTTCTTGCGTCTTTCACTATACTTTTAATATATGAATCTGAAACATTCTCCATTTCTCCTTTATCAAAAATCGAAAGAAGGGTAATAACAATGCCATCATCATCTAATTTGTTAATATTGTATGTTAAGACTCGCGCACCTCCACTCTTACCTTTTCCCTTAGAAGCTATTGCCATACGAGTTTTATATACCCCCATACCAAGTGAAGTTCCCTGGAACGGATTTTTTGCTAAAGAGTTAAGAAACTCATCATAATCTTTTATAAAAGACTTGTATTTCTTAGCCAAAATTTTAGCACGTCGTTCAAATTCTGGCAAATACTTAAAATCAACACTCATAACTTATTTTTATTTAAACAAATTACGAGCATCAGGAAGTTCGATGCCTGACTGCTCAGCTTCTGACAGTTCTTTTAAAGCTTTAGTTATACTCTGCTTTACTACCATTTGATTTCGTATTGCTTGGGCTTCTACATCTTCCTTAAGAAGTCTTTCCATAAAAGCCTTTCTAACAGACTTAGGCTGAGTTTTAAAGATTGTCCATAAAGCATCTAAAGGCCCTATTTGTGTATTGTCAATTGTTACTGTATTCATATTCTTGTCTTCCTTATATTATTTTGTACCGCAAATATACACAATATATTGCAGAAAACGCAACAATACAATCATTAAATAAACAAATAAGTAAGCCACTTTTGTGCTTCTATTAGGATAATTATGCTTAACTTTGTCTTGTCACCTAAATAAGAACATAACGATATATGCCAACAGACATCATTAATATAGGGCAACGGAGATGCAAGCTCCATACTTCACATGCCAACCCAGCCTTTCTCCTCGTCCAGCCTACTGCGCGTCATGAGGAGAAGAACGAGGGCATCTGGCGCGAGATGGAGACCATCGAAGCCGACAGCAGATACGGATTCGTCATGGCGGCTTTCGAATGCCAGGAGTGGGCACACGACCTTATGCCTTGGCACGACGAGGCTGTGGCGAGGGACGAAGAGGTGGGACTGCACGCCCACGACACCCTGCATTACGTCGGAAACGTGCTGCTGCCTTGGATGAGGGAGCGCTACGGTCAGCTGCCGTGCATCATCGGAGGCTATTCGCTTGGCGGACTCTTCGCGCTATGGGCGGCAAGGGAGACGAAGCTCTTCAGCGCTGTGGCTGCCGCTTCGCCGTCGCTGTGGATAAAGCACTGGACGGAATATGCTGCCGCCAATGCCTTGAACGCACAGGCAGCATATCTCAGTCTCGGAGACCGCGAGGAGCATTGCCGCAACCAACGGATGTGCCGCATCGGCGACTGCGTACGCACGGAGCACCGCTTGCTCGGCGAGCTATTGGGCGAGGAACACACCACCCTGGAATGGACCACCGGCGGTCACTTCGGACAGGAGGCGGAACGCACGGCACGGGCTTTCTCATGGTGCATCAACAATCACTAACCAACAACATACCTATCTTATGAAAATTCTCAGAATCATGGCGCTGCTTCTCTTGCTCGTGGCAATAACGGCAGGCGCACAACAAAGAAAGACAACGTCGGCCACTCACGCACCCGCTATCGTCAAACCGGGAGAACGTCCGGAGGTGCTGATTGAGACAACTATGGGCAACATCCGCATCCAACTCTACAACGAGACGCCACAGCACCGCGACAACTTTCTGAAGCTTATCCGCGAATACCACTTCTACGATTCGCTGCTCTTCCATCGTGTCATCCCCGACTTTATGATTCAGGCTGGCGACCCGTCCAGCAAGAATGCACCCAAAGGAGCAAGACTCGGCGAACAGTCGCTCGACTATAACATCCCTGCCGAAATACGCCTGCCGCAGATTTTCCACAAGCGCGGCACACTGGCTGCAGCACGCGAGCCAGACATCGTCAATCCCATGCACGAGTCGAGCAGCTCGCAGTTCTATATTGTCATTGGCAAGAAGCAGGACGACAAGGGACTGGAGCGCGGACGCAAGAACCTGCAGAAGCTCTTCGGCGACAGCCTTACGATGACGAAGGAAATGGAGGAGACTTACCGCACCATCGGCGGAACGCCTCACCTGGACGGAGCCTACACGGTCTTCGGAGAAGTGACTGAGGGCATGGACGTGGTGGAGAAGATTCAGAACGTGGAACGCGACGAATATGACAGACCCGTCGAGGACGTCAGAATCATAAAGGCGACAATACTGAAGGACATGCCGGGACACGAGAAAAAACAGGTGAAGCGGACTGTCAAAAAACCGGTAAGAAGAAAACGGTAAAAAATAAACAGCATGATAATAATAATGATCATCTTATTCATTCTGAGCATGACATCAAGCCGTGCTCAGAATGTCTATGCGAAGGAATGACCTTATCGCCTCGTCATGTGTGATATTGATATTTGATGGTTACATCATTCGCAAGGTTCTGCTTTCCATATCAATATTAAGCAGGGATGAATAAAAAACATGAGGTTCACAAAACTTTTATGCGACAGTTATGAAGATGCTATCATTGACCGTTAGTTTGATGTTTTTATGTGGATTTATGGCGAACCCAATAAAACAACCATGTTTAATCCTTACTCGCCATTTCTATGACATGTCTAATATGACGTCAAGAAATGAAGGAGTTTGGTTGTCGAATGGTTGGGTAAAGACTTTGCTTTGGATATTCTTGCCGTGTTTCCTTTATACGGTCATTTCTATTGCCTATTTTGTAGCATCGTGAATAAATAAGTAAATAGATTGCCCATCAGCAAAAAACTTTTGTCGTTTGTTGATGGGCGTTTTTGTTTTGCGTACTTCTTTTCTGATCTTAGCTGTATAGTACAAATCATATTATATATGACTTTAATAATTAAAGCTCAATCAGTTGCTATTGATTATCGTTTTTATTCAATACGAAATCTACATATGTGCATTGTATCATTGTTAATGCAATATTGCCGTAAGATATCAAGATTGATATCTGTCTTATATGAATTAAAATGTTCTTCCATTTTGAGATTCATTCACTAATAAAGTAAACGGATTTTATTATGAATTTGTAAGGACCTATAGTCAAATCTATTGTTTAATATTTCTACTAATCCTCAAATCTCATCCACATATTCTTAAAGTTGATAATAAATTTCCTGTGCGCCATTAACGTTGGTAAACCGATTCTGCAATCATATTCCTCATTCTGTTCTGAAGATGTTACTACTGGTATGTTTGTCTCGGTATATTGTTCGCCAGCAAGGGTAAATGTCCATGACACAGGTATCGTTTTTACAACATTGACACCACCGACACCTGCCGTGCGCAATGAATCAGTTGCCGTTCTACCAGTAAAACAGTTTTTGTTCTTTTTATAATAGCGATTTGTCAGGATGGTTCCCGATGCGCCAGTGTCAACTATTGCATCAATCTTTCTCCCTGAACGACCATCTGTTAATGACAAATGGAAAAGGTGCTGAGGCGAACGATAGAAATTAGGAGCATATGTAGGTGTTGGTGTGTACGAGGCTGGGATTACAAGCTGCATTCTGTCAAAATCGAAACAAATCTCACCTAATGGCATCATTGTCTGGTTGCCTATAACGCATTCGTATCCAAGCTCCTCCAACTTTTTGTTAGCTAACGGATTGTCAGTTCTCATATCGACAACAAAAAATGGGACATTTCGATAAACTAAATCACCAAGTTTTAGGGAGTCCACCACTACTAAGCCTTTGCTATCAATATAAGACATACCCAACATCTGTATGTTCTTGGTCTGTATGACAGTTGCCTTTATATGCTCGGCAAACTTAGTAGTCATTATATTTATACCTGCCCCTGAATCGTAAGTGCATTTCACTTCTTTTCCATTGATATTAGCCATAACAAACATCATCTCAGGATTTTTGCGGTTACCTGTATGTGTTAACAAGGGCACACTCACGTTATTGTTTGGCCTCTCCACAGAAAACGTGCCGCATTTCGAAAGCTTAGAATAAATGTCCTCATAGGCTTCAAATACAGGATTTGCAGTTTGTCCACCCTTGCGGTATGCCTCGTTCAGACTGTGTAATAATGCGGAAGCCTTATCGTAGTGTCCCAATGTTGCATAATCTTCTGCCATGAAATACATAATTGAAGGTACAGATGAATTTAGTTCATCATGATACTTCTCCAAAATTTCTTTGCCATACTTGATAGCGCTGTCCGGTTCATTATAGAATTGACTTATAAAGAATCTGGAGAGCGGTTTTAGAAATGGTGTCTGCAAGTTTTTGCCATCAGACATATACAAAGATCTAAGTTCAGCCCAATTACTGCCATTCATAGCCTCGCCTATTCTCTCGTCAATGCTTTTTACTTGTCCAAATGAAATTGTAGCAAATAATAATGCCACAAATGTTATACTTATTCTTCTGATTGTCATAATCACTCTTTTAAGTTTTTGTTCTTATGAAATATCCACAAGTTCCTCTTATCATATTTTTTGCTTTACATATAAAGGCGTCTTACTCTCTATTGATTCTTTCCATCAATTCATCTGGTGTAAGTATCTCCATCTTGGAGAAACCAAACCACTTTTTGCCCAAGTCCTTTATGGATGCACCTATGTGATATACATCATCGTCTATACAAAGGAAGCGGTCATGTGATAAACGAAATGTTTCAACATCAATCGGTGCATATTGAGCATTATGACGGTCTATGTCGAGTTGGAACTGACGGCTTATCTGCTGAGTGTAGATGATTGCAGACACGTTATTATCTCTTTTATCGAGCAATGTCAGTACAGTCTCGTCAACATAGTTGTCGATAAGGACAATACGTTTCTTTGCACTCTTAATCAAGTCGGACACGAAAGTATAAGCATCATAAATTTGACCATTGTAGAACACACCTTGTTTCGGCTTTGCATTACCTTCGTCCAATCTGCGGAATACCTCGTCAATGCGTTTGTCTGTTTCTTGCTGATGTTGCTGCATTTCCAGTTGATGGTATTCAATAGTTTCCAAGCGACTGAACACAGAAGCGTTGTTCACCATGAAGTGACGCATGGAAACAAAGGCTCGCATTATTTGAATGTTGACTTCAATGGCTGTTTGTGAACGAAGAACACTACTAAGCATAGCCACACCCTGTTCTGTAAAGGCATAAGGTAACTTCTTTATATTTTGTCCTCGTCCTGCGTTCAAAGTCACAATCTGTGATTTTGAACATTCCTCCATTGTTAACTGAAACCTAAAATCAGAAGGGAACCTCTGAATGTTACGTTTGACAGCTTGGTTCAAAGTTCTTGTCTCTACACCATATAGCGTTGCCAAGTCTTTGTCAAGCATAACTTGCTGTCCTCTAATTACTTTTATTAGAGACTCTATATTATCTACGACAACCAACTGGTCACGATTTGTGACTATTTCGCCGTTTTCTGTCTTTTCCGTTATGTCTGTCATATTTATATTCATTTTCAAAATCACAATTTGCGACCTTAAACGTGTTGTTACTTATTATTGTATGCAAAGGTAGTGCTTTTAGCCTTTAAGCCACTATTGCACAACCCCTTTCTTTGAAAAGAACGTAAAATCAATAGTATTATTGCGGTGATTGCATTTTTAGTAATCGCTTCACTCGTTGTATGGAACTTACCCTTTACCACTCAACTTCGCCACATCCCGAATGGAATATCTTCTGCGGAGCAAATCTATTAGCTGCCCATACATCGGTTGTCCGCTAAAACATGTACCTATGTTCATAATTACTTGAATTAATAGTAACAAGAAACAAGGTAACTAAAAGAGCTAAATTCCAAGCAGGTGCATTATGGTTATGGCTCTAATTGATTATCTATGATGTTAAACGTGTCTGTTGATTCTACCCCTCTATTTACTATATTATATTCCATAGGGAATATGATTTCTTCGGCTGTAACAATAATAGGTCGTGGAGTACTATAATCGAACCAATAAAACTTTCCTGTTTCTTAATTTTCCAATTTTTGCGCATAGCACCACGGACCAATTTCTTTTATTGTCAATTTATAATGCCCTGTTAAGTCTATCAAATCAGGATGACAGCCAAAAGAATCAACAGGCAGATTTCTTAGTGTGTCTTGAACATTCATGTCCAAATCTTCGAGACGCATCTTAGTGGTAGTTGTACGGTTTTCAAAGGTACAATTACCAAGAACTATCATTATTGTTAAAAGTACAAAAGCTAATTTAATCGTTTCATTTGTTTATTCTCATGCTACAATTCTTATTATTTATTCCATAGTTACCTTATCCTTTTTCAAAGCTAATCTTTCACTTAAGATTTCCATGACATACTTGGCGAGAAGTTGACTATTGCCTTTTACATCAAATGCCATAAGGCTCTGTTCATGACAAGGAGTCATTCCTCTACCATCATCAGCTTGTTGCCAAAGTTCTAAATGAATTATGCCTGTTTGAACATTCAACTTTACTATGCAAGCCACGGATTGTTGATAGTAACTTTTCAACGAACGTTCTTTAATAAACTTCAGATAAGCGGATGTGGAATTTATTGAAGTTCGTATGACCATACTACTTTTACCCAAACAGAAAAATATCGCATTGGCCAATTCTTCCTCGGATGCTGTAGCAGGAAGAAAAATAATTGGTTTATCTTCTACTTGGCATCCCTCAAAAATCCGATAGAGAGTTATCACCTTGAAACCTTTTGATGAAAAGGAAATACAACAAGACTTTTTTCTATGGGAATAGAGAAGTTTGCAAAGCCAAAATTTTATTCTTTTACACATAAACATAGTGAATTCATATTTCTCCTTCCGAAGTTTATTTATAACAAAGTTGAAATTTGCAACATATACTATTTGAAATCATTTTCACAAGGCGCATTATAATTACATGTTAATCGCCATCCATCTTCCAATAAAGATAACACCTCTTGAGATACAAAGATGTTATTTTTCTTAGTAAAACATTTATTCATAGCTCTCAATATTTCTTTATAGATTTGCATGGCTTCAATTGAGCTATCAGTAAAGACTGCAACACGACCTGCGATTAAAACATTTTCTGCATTGTCGTATATTCCTCCAGTACTTAACTCAACACCTGTGGGATTAGATGCAAGATCTACGATGTAATGAAAAGAGCCATTTCTTTGTTTCACAATTCTATACTTCACCTCATTATTTAAGGGGAGCACCATGTATCTATTATCCAAAGAAATCCAATTGGCATAGCCTGTATGACCAAGTTTAGAAAAATTTGATATGGTGTTTTCACTTTTTATCGTCTCCTGTTTAAATGCTCCAATTAGGGTATATTTTATAGGAATTTTTCTTTCAACAACAGTCATCATCTTGACTATATCAGCTTTCGTCAGAAAGAATATTTGCTGCTTGCTTTTATATTTAAGGCTCATATTGTTCATTTTGTTTTCTGCCTTTTTCTTCCACCTGTACGCCAAAACGAAAGCAATGACAACGACAAGTATTACGATAAACAATGTCTGTTGCATAATCATTCTTTTCTGTATGTCTATTATAAAAATCTGCGTAAAAACATAATTAAGAATATCACAAAAAGAATAAAGCCACATCCCCATGCCCGATTTGACATTTCATTATCAAAATTAGATAATTCTGTTGCTTTTTTCGATTTACTACCTTCATAAAGGGTTCGGTAAGAAATCTTGCGATGCCTTACAAAGCGTAGCCATAGATAGCGTAAGCCTGTACCGATACGAAGAATAATAATATTCTCCAAATAATATCTGAAAAGTTCTTCCATACTCAATAGAGAGCTCTGATTTTTTCTTATTCCCTGTTAATCCTTTCCACCAATTCGTCTGGTGTAAGTATCTCCATCTTGGAGAAACCAAACCACTTTTTGCCTAAGTCCTTAATGGATGCACCTATGTGATATACACAGTTCGCTGCTCTCCTTTTTCCTATTTTATCTGTCATATTTATATCCATTTTCAAAATCACAAATTGTGACCTTAAACGTATTGTTGTTATATTGCGTACAAAGGTAGTGCTTTTAGCCTTTAAGCCACTATTGCACAACCCCTTTCTTTGAAAGTAACGTAAAATCAATAGTATTATTGCGATGATTGCATTTTTAGTAATCGCTTCACTCGTTGTACGGTAGATGCTGTCGTATGTCGTGAGCAATGATAGGTTATATGCTTGGTTATTCCTGCTGCCTCCATCCATTCTTTAAGAACCACTTCTACTGTTGTAGGAATGGATTTTGCTCAATCAGCCCGTCCCTTACTGCCTTTGCCAATGACGAGCCGAAATAGTTGACGAACATACGGCAAGTGGTGGTGCTGAGTTGTTTTAACATCTGCGTTCTTGTATAAACTTTGTTAAAGGACAGCTCTCCCGCGTACACCATATCCGTAACCTTGTGTTTTTTATGTTTTGTCAAAACTCAAAATTCCTAATTCCTAACTCTTCGGCGGTTCCGCCGAAGACAATATTTGCATTTCTGATGCTCAAAACTATGAGCCCGACGCACGAAGAAATCTTTGGTGCGAAATTCTTGAGTTTTGAGCGTTTGTAGCTATAGCGTTAATACACAGTGCGTTATGAGGTTTTCTAACGATACACAATGAAATCAGACTCGCAAACGAGCCACTTTTCTCTGCTATAGAGCCACTTTTACACTCCAATACAGTCGCTGTTGGCATACAATAAAGCCTCTTTTACACTTTGATAGTGGCACTATCGGGCTGTAAAAGAGGCTTTATTGTTAAGTGTGGGTGCTGTTTTCGCAGCAAAACACCATAAAAACAGCAAACTGGAACTCTATAATCAATTTTTATTTTGTAACATGTTTTTACTCTTTTGTACGATATTTGCATGGCAAGACATGAAGACGTGTTTTTTTAGACAAGAAGACATGAAGAACATGTTTTTTGACAGGAAAACATGAAGTACATATTTTTGATAAGAAGACAAAACAGAGATTATTGCAAGAAAAATCCGTAAAAACTTGTATTATAAAAGATAATATCGTATATTCGTAGCAAAATGGAAAGACGATGACAACGACAAACGATTATATTAGTATACTTCGCAAATACAGCGAATTGCCGCATGGTATTTCGAGCTGATAACATTCCTGATAATCAGATAATATGCTTTATTTATGACAAAGAAAGAAGCCCTTCAATTATTTGAAGAAAAGAAGATACGTTCCGTATGGGACGACAAAGAAGAGAAATGGTATTTCTCTATAGTGGATGTTTGTGCGGTGTTGACAGAAAGCAAAGACCCTACAGCATATTGGAGGAAGTTAAAACAAAGACTGAAACAAGAAGGAAATGAAACCGTGACAAATTGTCACGGTTTGAAATTGCGTGCAGCCGACGGCAAGCTCCGCCTGACGGACGTAGCTGATACAAAGCAACTGTTTCGTCTTATACAGTCCGTTCCTTCTCCCAAATAAGCGATTGGGATATTCTGACGCATGGATAAATCAGCGCATCAAGTCTATTGAGATAAGAAAAGAAGATAGTATTTTTTACGGCAAAACCTCTATTATTTCGCTGATAATTGTTACTTTTGTATATCTTTATAATCATATAAACAAAAACCAATAAATATGAAACCAACACTTTTCCTCCTCGCAGCAGGAATGGGCAGCCGTTACGGCGGCCTCAAGCAGCTGGACGAGCTCGGCCCTCACGGCGAGACCATCATGGACTACAGCATCTACGACGCCATCAACGCCGGCTTCGGTAAGCTGGTCTTCGTAATCCGCAAGGACTTTGAGGACGACTTCCGTCGTATCGTGCTCTCTAAGTATGAGGGTCACATCCCGTGCGAGCTGGTGTTCCAGAGCATCGACGCTCTCCCCGAAGGATTCACATGCCCGGAGGGACGCACAAAGCCTTGGGGTACGAACCACGCTCTCATGATGGGCGCCAAGGTTATCAACGAGCCTTTCGCCGTGCTCAACTGCGACGACTTCTACGATCGTGACGCATTCCGTGTGATGGGCAAGTGGCTCAGCGAGCTGCCTGAGGGATCAACAGGCAAGTATGCCATGGTGGGATTCCGCGTCGGCAACACGCTTTCTGAGAGCGGCACAGTAAGCCGTGGCGTATGCGAGAACGACGAGCACCACCACCTTACTTCTGTCGTGGAGCGCACCAAGATTCAGCGCTTCGACGGCGTGGTGAAGTATCTGGCTGACGACGGCGAGACATGGGTGGCTATCCCTGACACCACTCCGGTATCGATGAACTTCTGGGGCTTCACTCCTGACTACTTCCAGCACAGCGAGGCTTACTTCAAGGAGTTCCTCTCTGACCCGAAGAACATGGAGAACCTCAAGAGCGAGTTCTTCATCCCATTGATGGTGGACAAGCTCATCCACGACGGCACTGCTACATGCGAGGTGCTCGACACCACAAGCAAGTGGTTCGGCGTGACATATCCTGAGGATCGTCCGGACGTAGTGGCTAAGTTCCAGAAGCTTGCCGACGACGGTGTTTATCCTGAGAAGATGTTCTAAAAACGAATAGGAAATGAAAGCAAAACAGGCTGTTACTTCGCAAAGAGTAACAGCCTGTTTTGCTTTGTTTGTATAGGGGATTGTCAGAACGGATAGCCGATGGCGAAATGCAGACTTTGCGAGTCGCCGAAGCTTGGCATATTATAGAAACCACTCTTGTAGGGGAGGTGCAGACCGATGCCCCAGTCGAGACGCAGCACGAAGAAGTCGAGGTCGTAACGCACGCCGATGCCCGTGCCTAACGCCGTTTCCTTGAATATGTTCTTTATGTTAAACTTCGATCCTGCACGATAGCCGTCGTCACGCATCGCCCACACGTTGCCGGCATCGAGGAAGACGGCTCCGTAGAGATTGCCGAAGATGCGCGGACGAAACTCCACGTTGGCTTGCAGCTTTATGTCGCCCGTCTGGTCCAGATAGGAAAGGCGTGACTGATTGGTGTAATAGCGGCCCGGTCCGATGCTGCGCACATTGAAGGCACGGATGCTGTTGGCACCGCCCACATAGAACTGCTCGCTGTAAGGCGAACTCTGGGAGTTGCCGTACGACCAGATGATGCCGCCATTGATGTGCGCCACGAGCTGGGCGTGGTCTGCCACCTGCCATGTCTTGCGCAGGTCTGTCTCAATCTTCACGAACTGTGCGTAGGGATTCTTAAACATGTTCTTGCCCTTCTCGCTCCACTTACGTCCCGCAGCCATATAGCCAAGGGAGAGGATGTTGGACGCCTCGCTGACCGTGGTCTGCCAATAGATGGGATTGCGATATGACGATGGCGACTGGAACGTGAACGTATAGCGCATCTTGGGCACGAACTGGTCTGCCATCGACACGGTGAGGTACGGACTCTGCTTCAGGATTTCCTTGAAGGCGTCGGTCTGGTCACGCATATACTCATACTGGAGGATGAGCGACGAGAACTGATGCATCGTCGTGGCGTTGGGCTGGACGGTGTAGGTAAGCTCGCCGGAGACGATGTGGCGCTTGAAGAAGCCGGAACGGTTGAGCACGTTGCTGGAAGCCTTGAAGAGGGTGTTGGGAGTGGAATAGTACGGCTTGACCACCTTGCCCTGACGACGACGCTTGTGACGCATCTTGCTAAGGAAGCGGTCGATGAACAGCAGACGCGGTATCTCTACGTTTACGTCGGCACCATACTCGTACGAATTAAACTTTGAGCTGGTGCCGTCGGCACGGTGTCCGGTCTGCCATTCGTATGATCCCTTCAGGTTTACGGACAACTTCTCGCCTCCTCGGAAGGCGTTGCGCTTGGTAAGACCGAGGATGACGCCCGGTCCGACGCGTCCCGTGGTCTTGCCCACGACGTTGGTTTCGAGGTAGATGTCGTAGGGTTTGTCGAAGACGCAGTTGATGGTCATATCGAGGGTGTCGCAGGTGGGGGTGGTGTCGCGCGGCGCAAAGGAGAGGTCAACTCGTGAGAAGAGTCCCTTGGCGGTGAGCGTATTGATGGACTGCTGGTAATTGGCATAGCTGTAGAGCTGGCGCGGACGCAGTTTGAGGTCGCGTGTGATGGCGGAGCGGCGTATGGGCGGACGCTTGCCGGAATAGATCATCGTGTAGTTGTGGCGGCGCACGGTGTCAGTAAGCTCCTGCATGGCAGAGCGGCGCATCTCTAAGTTGATGCGTCCCACATACCACTGGCGCGACACGAGCGAAGGCAGGCTGTCGGCATAGTGCAGACGTAGCTGTGCCTTACCCGGCTCGGCGATGGTGTCGGCAAGGTAAGTGGCATAGTCGGGCTGATAATAGAAGTAGCCGTTATTGCGGAGCAACGTCGACACACGGGTGCGCTCGGCGTCAAGGGTGGATACGTTGAAAGGCGTGCCTTTCCTGACCAGCGACTCGGTACGGGTGGAGTCGATAAGCGCCTGCGCCGTCTTTGGGAAGTTGACGTAGTCGAGCGTGTCAATGGTATGCAGCTCGCCGAGATTGACGGTGTAAGCCACCTTCGCCTTCTTGGGATTGTTCTGCGTGAGGACATCATAGCCTACGTAGCCGCTGAAATAGCCGTGCGAACGCAGCAGTTCGGTGGCCACCTGTGCACGCAGCCTCGGATTGACGCCACTCATAAGCACCGGTGCCTTGCCGAACGTCTTCCTTACCCACTTGGAGAAGCGTGTGTCCGAATCGTAGAAGGCATTATATATCCACAGGCGGTATGGCAGCAGACGTATGGAGCTACTGCCGAAGAAGGCGCCGTTGGGTTCGGTGGCAAGGGCTGCCTCCACCTCCTCACGTGTGGCATTGAAGTGGTCGGATGGTTCATAGTCGACATACTTGGTGGTCTTGAGTCCGATGAACAGCTGGTCGTCCTCCGGCACCGAGGTGGTGGTGGAGCAGGCTGCAAGGAGCGCAAGTGCGAGTATGGCAAATATATACTTGTATGGTTTCATCGTCTTTCCTTTATTATTATTTTACTTCTGTGGCAGGGCGTTTCTGCTTTGTGGTGTCGACGGGGAACATGTCGATGATGCTCTTCTCCTTCTTGAAGCGGAAGATGTCCTTGAAGTGCTGGAGCTTGCGGCGCCACATAAAACCTCCGCCGAACTGCTCTACGTAGCCCTCGAGCCAGTCATAGGAGTAGCGGTCGTAGAAGAACTTCAGATACTTGTTTGAGTTAGCCGAGAGGCGATACTCGAAGGTGACGTTGTCGAAGAACGTCTCGTTCTGGTTCTCCACCTCTGCTCCACTCGACACCTTGCCGCCGATGACGATGCGCAGACGATTATTCCAGAATCGCTTGGCGAACTTGAAGGAATAGTCTGTATGCATCTGACCGGATCCGAGCATGGTGTTGTCCATGCCGAAGGAGAGGTCGAGGGTGCGCAGGGCGTTGCCCGATATGGCATTGATCTGCGAGTTGAGGAAGGCACTGAGGGCGCTGTTCACGGAGAGTGAGTTGGGATTGCCATCGGAGAGATACATGCCCGTGGTGAGCATCGTCACGGCTATCTTTCCGCGGTTCTCAGCCGACATGGTCATCAGCTCATTGTGAATCTGCTGGTCGTCAGGAGCGTCAATGATAAACTGCAGACCCATATCGTTAAGCGTCTTCGTGAGTTCAACGCCACACTCGAACGCCACGCTACGTCCAGATCCTCCGTCCGTTGTGACCGTGGCCTTGGTGCTTTCCGTGGCGGTGATGTTAAGGCGCGGGTTCATCGGATCGCCGAAGAACTCAACGTATCCTCCCTCATTGATGTTGAACGTCTTGAGCGGGATGACGGGCAGCGAATACTTCATCTCGCCGCTGCCTATCGTATAGCGTCCGTAAAGGCTCAGCCCGTCGGAAGCATCGTAGAGCATGCGCAGGTCGCCGCCACCGATGATGTCAACGTAGTTAGACTTGTCGGTGTTAAGTGCACAGAGCACGTGCGCTCCTTCGTCGATGCTGACGGTGAGGTCCATGTTGAGTCCGTTGATGGGCGGACGCTGCACGGTGGTCTGCTCGAGTCGGCGGAAGTCGACGAACGTGACAAGTCCTTCGAGGCGGTTGTCCGAAGAGAGCGGCGAGTCGCGCAGGATGTACGTGATGTCCGTAGAGCCGAGCACGTCCAGACGACCTCGCATACGCAGGGCGTCAAGCCGACCGTTGACGGCTCCGAGGAAGTTGACGTAAGCCTTGCCGTAAGCCTCGCTTCGTGCCGTCTCCTTCGAGTTGATTAGGAGATAGTTGGAAGCACGCATACGCAGATTGAGTCGCATAGCGTCCATGTCGGCAAAGTCGAATGATCCGTATAGGGTGAGCGGGCTGCCGTTGGTGGCGAACATCTGGAAATTCTCGAACTGCAGATGGCTGTCGGTGATGGTTACGGGATCGTCGCAGAGCCTCATCTGCACACCGTAGGGTTCGCTGACAACGTAGGCAGAATCGAAGAACACCTCACCGTTGACTTGCGGACGGGAGAGCGTTCCCTTTATGGTGACGTTGCCCTGGGCATATCCCTTGAAACCAATGATGCGGTCGGGGATGAATCCGTTCATGAGATTGAGCGGCGTGCGCGACATATCCATGTGAGCGTTGAGCATTCCCTCACCACGCGAGTCGTACGTACCGTTTAGCGTACACACCTCGTTGCCGTCCATGGAGAGCGTGCCGTCAACATAGTGTTCGAGGCCGCCGTCCTTAGGCATATACACGAACTCGGACGAGATGTTGCCTATAGGACAGCCCTCGTATGACATCTTCGCCACGCTGACGGAAGACGACACGGTGAAGTCGCCGCCGGGATTGTTGACGACGTGGAAGTCGCCGTTCATCACTCCGGAGATGTTCGGGGCGTAGGGCACGACGGACAGCACCTTGGCAAGGTCGAAGCGGGTCAGACCCACGGTGATGTCCTGAAGGGCTTCAGTGCTGTCGTTGGAATAAATCTTTACGCCCATGCCGTCGTCGGCGCTCAGCTTCATATCGGCAGACAGGCGTTGGTCGTCGCCGAAGAAAATGTAGTTGCCCTTGTTAACCTTAAATTTCTTATATCCGAGCACGGGGTCGATGCCGCCGAGCGTGAGGCGCACGCCGTTATGCTCCATCTGCGCTCTGAGTCCTAAAGCCACGCCAAGCCGGTTGCGGGCGTCGAAGACACGCGTGCCGAGATAGAGCGACTGCTCGTGGAAGGCTCCACGGAAGCGGGCGTCGAACACATACTGCGGATTATTGCGGTTATTGCGCACCTGTCCCTCGAACAGCGTCTTCACGGAGTCGGAACTGAAAGAGAGGCGTACGGTGTCGAGCTGAATGCCGGAAGCTATCAACGAGTCGAGACGGACGGAACCGTTGATGCCACGCTGAGGCGAGAGCGACATGTCGACAAAGGCGTTCTGATAGTCGTAACCGAAATGACGTATGGTACGGGAGAAGACGTTCTCCTTTCCTGCGTCCAGATAGAACGAGAGCTGCGGCAGACGTTCACGCAGACGCAACTGATTGATGTATCGCTCCTTCTGCTGCTTCATGGCTTCGTCGTTGGTGCGTGTAAGGCAGTCGATGATGTGCTCTATGGCTCCGTGTCCGTCCATCTTCAGGGCGAAGTCGCCGCAGGTTACGGCGGCATGGGTGGAGTCAGGACGGGTGAAGATGTTCAGCGAAATGCTCTCCGGTCGGTAAGCGCGGGCAGAATCGCGCACGACAATGTTGCCGATGACGCCGCGTGCAGAATGGTCGTTCTTAAGATTGCTGTTAAGCTCGACGTCGGCAATGAGCGATGCGGAGAGAGGACGCTTCGTAAGACCTATCTTATAGAAGTCGGCATTGAGGAGGTCGCAGGCAAGCCTTGCGTCCAAGCGGCGGTTGCTGATAAGCGTGCGCAGGTCGATGATGCCGTTGAGGAGCGGATTGCGACTGTCGAGGACAGCCTTGCCCACACCGTCACGTACGGTGGCATCAAGCTTCATATTGGAAAGGTCGTAACCGGAATAGCTGAAATGGCGTATGCGTCCCTTGGCTTCCATCCACGTACGGCGCGAGAGGAAGTCGAGTCCGGCTCCTTCCGCTGTAAGCTCGCCGGTGAAAGGCTCAACGGCAAGGTCAGGAAGGAAGTTGGCGAGGCGCAATGAGTTGGCAGTAAGGCGTGCACGATAAGCATAGCCCCTCATATCGAAGCGGGCGTCGCCCTTGACGCTGCCTCCACCCTGAGAAGCCGTGAAATCAGCGGCATAGCGCGGGCCGTCCGCATGGAAATTTCCCTTCAGGGATATGCCACGCGGAATGCGGAACGAACGAGAAAGCGAGGGGTCGAGGAGTGCGGTGACGAAGGATATGTCGTCGGTATGGGCATCTGCGGTGATGGCGGCGTGCAGACGCTTGATGTCCGTAAGATTCTGCATCTTTCCGCTTGCCATAAGGGAGAAGGCACCTGGCAACGACACCTTCAGGGCGTCTATCTTCATTGCCTGCATATTGCCGTCAACCGATCCCTCAATGGAGAGAGGCGACGACGGCCACTGCCTAAGGAAATTCTTAGGCATAAAACCAAGGAATAGCTGAAGGTCGGGCTTGCCGAAGGAGCCATACATCTTAGCCTTCAGACGACCGGGATTTTTCTCGGCAAACGTATTAAAGTCGAAGTCGATATTGGCTGACAGGCGCGAATGGGGCGTGCGCAGCAAGAGCGACGGCAGCTTTACGTGGACGGAATCGAGAGACAACGCTCCCGAAATCTCGTTCACCACAAGGCCGCATTTCTCCTTAAAGGCACAGCGGCGCAGCCTCATCTTCAGTCCTGCGTCGGAATAGAAGAGAGAGTCGATGCGCAATGCCAACGGCGAGAGTGCGATATGATTATAGTCGAGTCCGCCTTTCTGCGGACGCTCAAAGTTGTTGTCATAGGCGAAGGATCCTTCACGCCAGTCGAGCGAACCCACTTGATACTGGTTCTTGGCAAGGTCGACAAGTACGGAAGTAACGTCCGTACGTCCAAGTCCGACAGCCACTTGCAGCGTGTCGCCCGGCATGTGCACCGTGACGTTGGAATGGTCGGCATGCAGCCGTTGGAGGGCTATGCGCCATACGTTTTCGCTCTGCGTGGTGTCTTCGGGGACAGTGTCGCTAAGGCACACGTCAATGTCGGCACGAGAAAGACGCAGCGTGCTGAGCGAAACATCAGAATCGGAAAGCCTTACAGTACTGGGACAGAGGCGCAAGCTCCCCACCCTACCGCGAACACGGGCGGCAGGTACGAACTGTGCCGTATTGATCTTGGCGTCCAGCAGTTCCACGCGCTTCACGTCAACCCGCTTATCAAAGAGCGGCATGAGCTTAACGCCAGCCACAAGAAGGCGGGCATCGGCGATGGTGTCGGTCACGCCCTTGAGCGAGTCGTTGGGCTGTGTGGCAAGGAAGCCGTACACACCAAGGTCGAGCGGGAAACGTAGGCGCACACGTTCCACGCTGACGTTCATGTCCATGGCGTCAGAAGCATAGGCTGCCACATGCTTTACAGCCCAGTTCTGCACGGCGGGCACGTATAGCAGTATGGAGAGTATGAGAAGAAGGGTTGGCGGCAAGGCTATTAGCGCCGCTAACACCTTAAGACTTTTCTTTAATACAGGCTTCATCCGATAGTGTTGTTATGATGGGTTTTTAAGAGGGGCGTGCTATATTACATAGCGGCAGGGTCAGCGTGCGAGGTCTTGCCACAGACGGTCGTTGGGCACGGGGGCCTCCACGCAGACGGGTTCTTTCGATACAGGATGAACAAATTCTACGCGGCGCGAGAGCAGCGAGATGCTTCCGTCGGGATTGCTGCGCGGCGCTCCGTACTTCAGGTCGCCCTTTATGGGGCAGCCCATGTGGGCAAGCTGGCAGCGTATCTGGTGATGACGACCGGTGAGGAGAGTCACCTCAAGGAGCATATAGTTGTCCGACTCGGCACGCAGACGATATTTCAGGATGGCTTTCTTGGCTCCCGGGCGCTCCTTGTCGTAAGCATAACTCTTGTTCTGCTTCTCGTTGCGGACGAGCCAGTTGGTAAGTGTGCCTTCCTCAGGGATGGAGTGTTTCTTGACAACAGCCCAATAGGTCTTGTGCACGTCGCCCGTGCGGAACATCTCGTTCAGACGCGAAAGGGCTTTGGATGTGCGGGCAAAGACAACGAGTCCGCCTACGGGACGGTCAAGACGATGCACCACGCCAAGGAATACGTTGCCCGGCTTAGCGTACTTCACCTTTATGTATTCCTTCACGATGTCGGAGAGCGGCTTGTCACCGGTCTTGTCGCCTTGTACTATCTCGCCACTTGCCTTGTTGACGATGATGATATGATTGTCTTCGTAGACTACTTGCATCTTTAGAGTGTTGTTTGTTAGATATATGAATTTCTTGGGGTGTATGATGTCTTTGGTTGGCGTAATAAGCCAAAACGCCCTGGGAAGGCAAAAGGAAGAGTCGGTCCGATCCTTGCTTTTGTCCTCTCAGGGCGTATTATCTTAAAAGTTTCCGTTACGGAGCATTACATGTTCATGCCACCGTCGATCTGGATAACCTGACCGCTTACGTAGCTTGACAATTCAGAAGCGAGGAAGAGGCAGACATTGGCGATGTCCTCTGTCTGACCACCGCGACGGAGAGGAATCTTCTTCATCCAGTCCTTGCGGATGTCCTCAGGAAGCTGAGCTGTCATGGCTGTCTCGATGAAGCCGGGAGCTACAGCGTTGGCACGTACGCCCTTAGGACCAAGCTCCTGGGCGATAGACTTGGCGAGAGCGATCATACCAGCCTTAGAAGCGGCATAGTTGCACTGACCAGCGTTGCCGTGTACACCGACTACAGAAGCCATGTTGATGATGGAACCGCTGCGCTGACGAAGCATTACGGGAGCGCAAGCGTGGATGAAGTTGAACGCTGACTTGAGGTTTACGTTCAGAACAGCATCCCACTGAGCCTCGCTCATACGGAGCATAAGGCCGTCCTTGGTGATACCGGCGTTGTTGACGAGGATGTCGATGCTACCGAAGTCAGCATGTATCTGCTTAACGGTCTTCTCTGTTTCCTCGAAGTCGGCAGCATTGCCAGCGTAAGCGCGGCATGTTACGCCGAGAGCCTCAATCTCCTTGCGAGTAGCCTCGAGTCCTGCGGCCATTTCGTCATTGAGGACGAGGTCTGTGAATGCGATATTAGCGCCCTCAGACGCAAATTTCATAGCGACAGCTTTACCAATGCCGCGGGCTGCACCTGTTACGATGGCAGTCTTACCTGTAAGTAATCCCATTTTCTTGTTTATTTAAAAAAAATTAATTATTAATGCGTTTGCCCAAGGCACCGTACACCACCTTAGCCACAAGAGGCTTGCTCGCCTCCTCTGTCATGCCGTGTCCGAGACGACCGTAAATGAACGGCACCTCAAGTCCTTTAATACAATAGTGGGTGATATCGGCAACGAGGTCGATGTCGTCAATGTCGAACTCACCGTCCGCCTTTCCGTCGGCATACACCTTGCGGAATATCGAAATCTCGTCCTCGTCAAACTTCTTGCGCACCTTCTCCACCATCCAGATGTTGCGGAAGAATTCGGCGCGAAGATTGCCGTTACGCACCACCGTCTCGCGTATCATGCTCAGGTGGGTGTAGATAAGCTCTATAATCTTGTCCTGCGGGCGCATCTTCATAGCCGCCACCTCATCGAGCTTGTCCGAAAGACGCTCAAGCTCCGACTCAATGACAGCCGAATACACGTCCTCCTTCCTGTTGAAGTAAGTATAGAGCGTACGGCGACCCTTTCCGGATGCCACGGCGATGTCGTTCATCGTGGTGTTGGCAATGCCGTTTTTGGCGAAGAGCTGCCTTGCCACGTCAACGAGTTTTTGTCGAGTCTTTGATATTGACATAACGAATAATGACCTGCGTTTGTTCTTTGTACCTTATTAATATATATAGTGCCAACTACGTTGCACATAGTTTTTGCTATGTGCAAAATTACTGCAATTAATCCATACGGACAAATAAAAGAGGCGGATTTTACCACTTTAGATAACAAAAACCTGCCTTTTAGCCTATTATTCCTACAACTTAGAACGTCAGGTCCGCCGTTCCTATCTTCTTCCAGAAGAAGGCGGGAAGGAGGTCTGCGGCAGTTATTGGCGCGTTCGTGGCTTGCAATCCTGCGGCACGGGCAAGCATTCCGACTATCTCTTCCGGGGCATAACGCTCACGCAGCGCTGCCATGTCCAAGCTGCGGTCACGCTTGGAAAGTCGCTGTCCGGCTTCGTTGCAGAGCAGCGGATGATGGATGAAGCGAGGCGAACGGAAGCCAAGCTGACCTGCGAGATAAATCTGCTGCGGCGACGAAAGAAGCAGGTCGCGTCCACGCACCACCTCCGTGACGCCCATCAAGGCATCGTCCACCACCACGGCAAGCTGATAAGCCCATGCCCCGTCCTTGCGACGCACGATGAAGTCGCCACATTGCGAGGTGAGGTCGACGGTCTGAGGTCCGTAATGACCGTCCGTGAACGTCACAATGCCCTCCCCTTCCTCCGGCACTCGCATACGGATGGCGGCAGGTCCGCGTCGCGAGTCGGGCGGCAGATTGCGGCACGTGCCCTTATAAACCACTCGTCCGTCGCTCTCATGCGGCGCCTGTGTGGCGAGGATGTCAGCACGGGTGCAATAGCAAGGATAAGTCATACCCTTATCGGCAAGCACCTTCAGATAATGTTCGTAAATGTCGCCGCGCTCGCTTTGCCAGTAAGGACCCTCGTCCCACTCCAGTCCGAGCCATCGCAGGTCGTCCATTATCAGTTCTGCATACTCGCGATGCGACCGCTGCGGGTCGATATCCTCAATACGAAGCAGCCACTTTCCGCCCTGCGACTTGGCTGACAGCCATGACAACAACGCCGCAAACACATTACCAAGGTGCATGCGTCCAGTTGGCGAAGGAGCAAACCGCCCCCTCACCACATTATCCTCAACTCTTCCTTCCGAAAGACAAATATCCCCAATCTTACTCATTACATTATTATATATGTATACTTTAGCTCATGCAAAGGTAAGAAGAATCGGAGCAAAACTCATAAAAAGCCAAGAAAAAGGGGCGGAAATGCACTTTTTTAAAGTTTTTATTAAAAAAGTAGCCAAAACATTTGGAGGTTTAATAAAAAAGCCATACCTTTGCACTCGCAATTCAGCAATAACATCACAACAACATTCTGAATAACGCAAATGGTTAATATCGCGGAGTGGAGCAGTTGGTAGCTCGCCAGGCTCATAACCTGGAGGTCGCATGTTCGAGTCCTGCCTCCGCAACTAATATCGGTGTAACAAGTTGAAAACAACAAGTTGCACCGATTTTTTATTTTAGGCTGCGCCAAAGATAGTGCAAGCCGAAGTTCTTAATCAAGTAGTTAAACGTAATGTAGAACGATTTCTTGATGATTTCCGTATCTTGGTTGAGTGGTTCTGATGTCATAATGGCTCATATTTCAATCAAATGCCAAGGTTGAATGTCTCCATAAATTTCGTTTACAATTGCAGAGTTGATGAAGGTTGTGGAGCCATGCACCTCAATGCCATTGTTAGCATGAATATGACCAAAAAGATGGTAACGTGGTTTGATTTTTTCAACAGCAGTTAATAGCTCCTTTGAGCCGTAATGAATATTGTTGTCAAAATCCAAAATTTCAAATGGCGGACAATGAGTTATTAGTACATCCGTATCTGGACATATTTTCTCAATTCCAGTATTAATTAATCCTGACACACAATCCTGTACAAACATTGGAATGCCATGAAACTTCACTCCTTCTATAGTGACACAAGAATACCTGAGTCCATAACAATTCTCAGGAAGAAATTCTATTTCGCTATCCCAAAGAAAATCGTCATGGTTACCTGCAATAAAAATTTTATATTTGTATGGCAGATAACAGAACCAATTTAAAAAGTCTATAATTTCTCGTTTTGAACCTCCGAAACTAAAATCACCAGAATGTATGATTACATCTGCCCACGGTAATTCTGGAAGCCGATTGTGCTGACCATGCGTGTCTGATAAATGAAGTATTTTCATACGTAAATATTTTGCGCTCAACTACTAAAAGTAGAGCATTTTGTTTGTAAATCCATGCGATGCGACCTGAGAAGTCTACGTTAGCCATAGTTTCTTCTGTTTGAGGGTTATATTCGCCACAAAGGTAACTAAAGCAAAACATTCTCATCCGCTTTGGCGAGAATCATTTCATCATGGGTGCTTCATACAATCTACACAGATCGCTTATACAACATTTCATGATCTGCCTTAGCGACTGTGGTTCCACCACTTCTATCATCGTCCCATAGCTCTGCAACTCCATTATGAAGTCGTAGGTGGGACGAAGCGTAAGTTCGAAGTCGGCATATTCATTGCAAGAATAAAGCTCTTTCTGTGAGAGATGCAACGGAAGAGAGCGCATGTAGTGTTGATGTGCACCAAAGGCCCGAACAACAATTCGTTGCAAGGGTATATCCTCGTCTATTACTACGCCGAAGAAGCTGGAGAAATAGTCCTTAGCATTGAAGTCGATAGGGAACTTGAAATGATCTTTTGTTATTTCTATATTCTCAAATCTGTCAAGTCCGTAGATACGCAACCTGTCCTCATTGATGCTCAGTGCGAGCACGTACCAACGCTTCTGGAACATTTTCAGACAGTATGGCGCAATGGGGAATGTATAGGAGTTCTTGTAGTGGAAATTCCGATAAGTAGCCATTATGACGTTGTTGCCCTTCATGGCATCAACTATATCTGTAAGGAAATGACGGCTCGACGGAATCTCCTCTACAAGGATGCGGTCTTTGAGCAACGTATTTTGTGACAACGTATTGGCAGTAGAATAGGTATCGAGCAGCCAACGCAACAGTTCGCCATTGGCAAGACATTCTGGGTTGGAGATGTAGTAACGATAGCCGCCCTTTAGCCGGCAGTAGATATTCACCCCAAGCGACATGAGTATGTTGTCTTTCCAACGGTTGAATGTCTGACGCGGAAGAGGTTCGCCATAGCTTATGCTTTCGTCACGCTCCCACTTGTCGCTGAGTTCCTTCAGTGATAGTCCGTGGCTACCAGCACGATATAGAGCGTTGACCACCCAAATGTATTTTTCCAGTGTTGTCATGCGTTGTCAATGTATTTATTTGTCCAAGAAGCTGACCACTTCGGGTATTTCCTTGTTTAAGAAGTCGTGCCAAAGTTGAGGACTGTATAGCATCGATGTATGATGAATCATGTAGAATGGTAACCTGTAACCATCTTTGAATTGTAATTCGCCATACATAGGTTTTGTCCTGTTAATTTTTTCATCAAAATATTTGACCGAGTATGTTACAGCCTTCTGATCAAGAACATTCATACCGGCACAATATTTTTTTCCGACGAATATGCATATATCAGGTTTTATTATCTGCACAACATCGGCGAAGCATTTCCACGCAATTTCATTACAAGACAGTGAAGCGTTTGCTATGACCTCCTTCATAGGTTCTTGTATGAAATTGTATGAAGCTATCTTACTCCAAAAATCATGCGCTTTCATATCCTCATAAAGGAAGGTTTTTTGAAGATACTTATGAAAATTCCACCCTCCTTTTTCAATAGTGCAACTAATGATTCCTCTTGTGTACTCCTTGTCAGAAATATTTCTGTCATACTCCTCTTGGCTGAATTCTTTTCTATCTTTTGCATAATGTGAATGTCCCATGATGAGCACACGCTTTGGTGCTGAAGCATAGCTACTTCCGATCCAAGGATAGTGCGTGAGATTCGCCACTTTATCAAACTGCGAATCAAACTGTTTGTCTGATATAACCATAATTAAGCTATTTAGAAGTAATAAAACAAGTCCTCAATGCTACAAATTTATGAAAAACGCTGCATTGCATAACCTTCCATCACGTTAAAAAAAGCGAATTAGTCCTTATATATGCATAATCGTATTCCACAGAGATTTCCACATTAAAATCACGCACCCATAAAAGGTCAAAGATTGAGAAGCATGTATGTTCATAGAGGTTGTGGAACGGATATATGAGATGCATGTCGGAAGTCAGCTCTGGGCTTAACCCTTCATTCCAGTTGTCGGTCTTCTCGCTCAAGTAGAGCATGTTATTTTCCGATTCGGGTTCACCACCGCTATATTGCCATCCAGACGAGATTACCCCATCTTGATAAAATGGCACAAAATCATCATATGCGCCACTCAAAATATTCCAAATATCTTTTTCGTATTTTGACTGTTTGGGATGTAAAGGAGAAAACTGATATGCCATGAAGCACTTGCCTATGGCTGTAACGTCATGGTCAGCTGTCGTCTGCTTCACTGCATTATAGGCAGAGATGACGGCAAGGCGCATTTGCAACAGTTGCTCAGACAAAGCCTTATTGAAGTCGCAGAGCAGTTGCTTATAATTGTCATCCATAACAAACTCCTTGTCGAGCAACCGCTTGCGCACGGCAAGCAGTTGCTTAATTGCCTCTTTCTCTGCTTTGTTGTAATAGCAATGATGCTCATACTGCCAATATAGATCGCATATTTCAGTTTCGATAAAATCAATAGCTGGCAATCTGAATATTTCCTGTGCTGTCATATTTAATCTTGATTTAAAATGTCGTTTAACCTTATATAGATTTCATTTTCCACTTCATACGGAACAATCGTGAAGTGCGAATTGCCGTTCAGCATAGCCGAAAGATTAGCCTTGCTCTTGTTGTAGAAAACAAATACTGGGGTTCCGTGTGCTTCGGCATAACCAAGTTCATAGCCAACGCCAAGCGATGGACACGTACATTCGGCTATCACCATGTAGCACTCTCGAAGCCATCCCGTATCCCGCTCGTATATATGAGTGTCGATGGCCTTCGTCTGAGCTTTAAGACTCATGTTTGACTTGCCTATATGCTCTGTCAGCACGACATTGGTTCTTTTCATGTAGTCTATCATTCTCTTATACAAGGCTGCATCGTCCCTGCCACCACGAATAGATCCGGCAAAATATATTTTCTTGTTCATAGTCACTGTTTTTTTTGTTACGACAAATTACATACTGTAAAAAGCGAAATCTATCCGCAAGTCCTCGCCAAGCGTATCGTCTGCTTTCAAGCAAAACTGCGGTTCACTGACACTTCTGTACAACAAACGTTGCAAGGTTTCAAATTCTTTTGGCTGGAGAGGATGCTTTGGTGAGGCACTTATGCTTATTATACTATTGTGTTGGTTGAGGCCCTTCGCTAAATCATATTTCTCAATGAGTTCCTTTAAATAATCACATCTTCTGCCTGCGTCAAATGCACAAGTATGCCAACGATCAATCCAGCACACATTCGAACGAAACAGCACGCTAAGTTGTTCTGGTGTTGGAGGTTCCCTAAGGTTTGTACCCCTTTCGTGCAAATCGTCAATGAATTCAGCTGCCGTGATAATCCGCTTTTTGTATTCCTCGTTAATCTCCCAACGCTTCCACATCCGGCGCTTACGTTTTTCACATCTCCAAAACTTTCTTTCTGACTTGGAATAACGACGATTGTTATGGGACTTCATTTCACGCCTTATCTTATTACGAAACGAACGTATATTCATCATCTCTTTTCTCGACGGAATGAATTTGCCATACTTCTCTCTACAAAGTCTGAATACTTTAGCCTCATCGTAGCACGACAAGTGCAGACGCCTACCTAAGCTTTCCCTATCATGAGGAAGAAAGGCATAAAAGGATGTTTCCCATATACAGCATGCAGCAATCTCTGCTAAGGAGATGTCTGCTCTATTTGGCACTACCACTTTTTGGCCTATAATGGCTTCTGTTTTTGCTATACGTGAATTATCAAAGTCTTTAATGATAATTTCTCTACCAAGAGAATCTTCCCAAGGGTTGCCATCCAAACATGCAGAAACTGTAATTCTTGATTTATCTGTGTCAGAACCAGTCTGAGGAACCATTTCTACATATATGTCATAGCCAGTCTCGCTTTTGGGTGACGGAACAAGATGGCACAAGTAGTCGTAGTGCATCTTGAACCATGCCAAAGACCTTCCCTCTGCATAGCTTTTCAACAAGAATGGCGCAATCTCGTCAAACGATACCTTGTGCAATAATTCGTACAATGTCATATCTCATGTTTTTATCGTTATTTGCCGGCAAAGATATTGACGTGCTGACTCAATTATCAATACAGGTTAATTGTTTCTTATAAAAACTCACAAAAACAGAAGTTTTTTCAACCTGTGCTAATAATTGGAACACCTTCATAATACTTTTGCAGCAGACATTAAAGATACAGCTATGGAAAAGTCTACAAAATATGAAAGCGCTGTAAAGGATGCGAAGACATTGGAATCCGTCATTCCGAAACAGCTTGCAGAATACACGACAAGGGCATTAAATAAACTAAACGAAGCGCTTGGGGGCGATGTCGGCGGATATGTAGCAAACAGACTGCACATGAGCCATGAGGAACTGAGGGAAGCATTGGCTGCCGAGCAAATCGATGGTGTTGCATTGGCCATTTACAATATAGAGAAACGTGGACAGTCGGTAGTCATAGGTGACCAAACGGGTATCGGCAAAGGTCGACAAGCTGCTGCCATGATACGCTATGGACTGTTGTCTGGCTATCTGCCAATATTCTTCACCGACCGATATACCCTGTTCAGCGATATGTACCGCGACTGTAAAGCGCTTGGCATTAAGGAGGCACGACCACTGGTGGTGAATGCTGGTGTGTCGGTTGTCGACTTTGACCATGTGGTTGAGCAGAAAGCGACATGTACGCCCGACGAGATATGGTCTCCCGCAGACGAAGAAGATAACGAAAAGTATGAGGCAGAGCGCATGGCACTCTACCAGAAACAGTATGAGGTGGTGTACAAAGCTCCCAAGAAATCTGTCCTTCAAGATATATTCATAAAAGGTGAACTGCCACAGGATGCCTTCGACTATCTCATGATTACCTACTCCCAACTGAAAGATGCCAAACGAGACATGACACGTCTCAACTTCCTCATGGCATTGTGCGAGCAACATCGTGTGCTGTTCATCTTCGACGAAGCCCACAAAAGCAGCGGAGTGAACGCTGGCAAAGCATCGGTTATCACACAAGGTATAAACATGATTCTTGAGGAAATGCCTCAGACGCAATGCGTGTTTCTTTCTGCCACCTTTGCCAAGCGCCCTGAATGTCTGCTCACTTTCATGAGACGCACGACCCTGAGTGCCTTGGCTACAGAAAACACGCTCAAGGATGCCTTGCACTGTGGTGGAGTGCCCATGCAAGAATATGTTTCGTCTTGTTTGGCTGCCGAAGGACAAATGATCAGGCGCGAGCACTCTGGCGAGGGTTTGCCTACTCCAGTCTATACATATCTTGATGAAGACCTCGACGTACATGGCGAGCAGTTTGACAAGGTGATGTTCTTCTTCCGTGAAATAGTAAAACTCTCTACAATGGTTAGCACAATGGTTAATCATGCCCTTATGTACAAAGAGCTTCCACCATTCAACTGCTATCCCACAAGAGCACAACTTTTCTATATCAACAAAGTGTTGTTGCTTTCCTTGAAAGCGAAAAAGGTGGCGCAAGCCGCCATTGAGAATGTAAGGCAAGGAAGAAGTGTGGTGATTGGCATGAGCGACACGCTTGAGTGTATCGTACAGGACGTGACAGTGAACGAAGACGGATCTGTTCGTGGCGACATATCTGCGTTATTGTTGCGTTTGTTGGAAAAGACGGTTTGTGGAAGCGGCTCTACCAACAGTGCCAATCGACCTGTTTTTGAAATGGTAGAAGAATTGGAAGAAATGTCATTGAAGGCAGAAGCCAAAGAGATAAGCGACTACTACACAAGTATTAAGCAAGACATAACCGAAGAGGTGTTTCATCTCCCCGTGTCACCTATCGACGTAATACGGCAGCTGATAACTGCCGAGAAGTTTGTTGCGCCCAATGGTGAATACCTAAACATCCGTTTTGAGGAATGTACGGGGCGAACACACCAACTGGATTATCTCTCACCTGAGGGCGATGATGACTTCATTAACGCTGTTATCAGGTCAAGAAAGAAGCGTCACTCTAACCTCATCTTCAATGATTTCCAAAACAACAAGTTAGACGTTATTCTTATCAATGCCTGCGGAGCTATAGGTGCAAGTGCGCACGCCATTTCCACTGCCGAGGTGCCAGAGGACCAAGTGCGCCAACGCAAGATGCTCATTGTGCAAAACGACCTTGACGTGAATATCGACTTGCAGAAGCGTGGCCGCATCAACCGAACTGGTCAACGTGTCGACCTGCCTCCATTGTATGAGTACATCATTACGGCCATTCCTTCTGAGAAGCGCCTCAACATGATGCTCCGGGCGAAGTTGCGGTCGCTGAGTGCCAACACTGCCGCATGGCAAGACCAAGACCGTGAACAAGCCGACTTCGTGGACATTGACAATAAGTATGGCAATGAGGTGGCAAAAGAGTATGTGTCGGAACACCGAGAACAAGCATTGGTCCTCGACCTTACACGCAATGTGACAGCAAGCCGACTGCTCGCACGGAGTGCCATGCTAAGTGTGGCGGCACAACAGAGCATCGTAGACGACCTGATATCGGGCTACACGACACTTGAGGCTGAGCTTCGCCGAATAAACCAATGGGACCTGGAACGTGAATTCCGTGACTTCGAGGCCGACTTTGTCAGGGAAGAACTTTTTACTACGGCCAAGGCAAAGACAAGGCTTGGCGGGTGCTCCTATCTTACAACCTATAAATGCAGGCAAAAGACGTTTCCGTATAGCTATGAAACATTGACTGAACTTTACCAGAAAGCTAAGGCGGTTTACGGAAATCCATATAAGGAGAACCCTGTCTTACAGCAACAGGTGAAAGATTATTATGCACACCGCAACAAAGAGGTTAACCGTCGCTTTAAAGCACGCAGCCAAATGCTGCATGACGGAGCAAAACGCATATTGACAACATATTGTGGTGATGAGGAGTTGGCAGACACATGGTTGCAAAAAGCATGCACACCTGTTGACAAATGGAGCTCAACTGAATTTGAAGATGTGAACGAGCAGAAGCGTACCAAACGAATCTTGCAAAAATTGGTTTCGTTCTCTAACGAGTACAACCATCTGCTTGACGCAAAGAAGCAAGAGATGAAAAAATACGCAGAAGAAAGGAGAAGACTTGTCAAGGTCTTGTCAAAAGCGGAAATAGGAAACGGATACGTCATCACTGAGAATGTGGAGGGCGAGGTAATGCCACAAGATGGAATTATAAGTGTATTGACAGACATACGATTTGGTAAAGATGAACAATCCAAATTCCTTCCCAGTAAAGTAGAGTTCGTATTTGCATTGACAGCTGTACACACAGAAATTCGCATCAATTTGGTTCATAATAGCAGTTGGAGCAATTACAAACGTCTTTGTGATATTTTATATCAAAGTGCTTGGCAGCCGAGCGCAAGCGTTTGGAATAAGGAGATTGCCATCTACAACAACAAGATTGTGGAGCGCAAGATTATCACCGGCAACATTCTTGGAGCATACGTCCATCCTGCCATCGCCGAACTGAAGCCTCGCTTCATATCCTTCTCGCTGAAGGAAAAGAAAGGTGGCAAGGCTCAAACGCAGATCGGATTACTCTTGCCTATGGACGAGTCGAAGATAAGGAAAACGTTAAACACGGTTTCTATTCCTCTGCACGAAGGTTTCAAATATGCCACCAATACCAACACAAGTTACACGATAGCTGGCTTGGGGGTGAACTTCTCGTTAATGCCTTACAATGGTCCGATGTATGTAGTAAGCGTGAACGACAAACACTCCAAGGAGTTTGAAAAGGACAAGCGTTTTGACGGCATACGAACTCTGTTCTTTGGCACTCCTATAAGTTCGATATACGACAAGGCAAAGGAAGACAAAGAACAGCCAAGCAAGAAAAAACGCAAGACGCTTATGCACTATCAGACTGAACAGTTGCCTTTCGAGTCGGAACCATTGCAGACCATCATACAAACGCTTGCCCAAATGGATGCTGTGATTGTCGTGCCTCGCGACCAGATAACTTATGGCGATGTGAAGGAATACGAGTCGCGCTCCGAACGCGACGACAATGAGCCTTGGGAAGTTCTTGAATGGAATAATGCGGACGAAGTTCCCATGCCTCCAATAAGGCAGAGCCTCATGTTGCGTATATCTGCCCCTGTAGTCATGGGAGAACAGAAGGGCAAACCAGTGTTCAGACATTCCGAGCACTATTGTCTTGCGCAAGAAACAATGGATCTCGATAGATTGCCACTGCCCCATATACAGCGCAGCACAATAGACGCCCTGCGACGATGCTACATGAAATGGAAAGACTATTACCGCCTTTCCATAACAAGAGTTAGTCTACAGCAAGAGGTGCAACCCTCGCTCGTAGAACAGCGTGAGGTGTGCCGTGATTTGCAGCGTGTGATAGGGAACAAGGCATTTGCCGTAGAGCTTGCCCAAAATGTCAAGGCTCTGCTACAAGACATTCTCGACAGCGAGTATTTGGACACCAACGGACACTACTATGCCAAGTTCGAAGACGAGATGATGTTCATGTCGCCCGAAAAGTCTGTGGCCCAAGCATTTCTTGATGCCTTGCCTTGCTCGGCTACACTGGATGGCATAAGGAAATGCATAGAAGACTATCTTGAAGACAAAACCGACATTATTAATTCACCAGACAAGTGGTAATATGAGCTATATAGGTATTATAGGTGCAAAAAGACTTGACGATAGCAATGCTTCGTTAGGTCTTATCGAAGCACAAAAGAAGGCAGTCCAACTGCTTCGTTGCAGCACGGATATGCACATGATAAAACAGCAGACGGGTTGGGAAATGGGTGTAGATGGCAAATGGCGCTATGAAGTGGCAGACCCTTTCCACAATACAATCGAAATAGAAGACCATCTGAAACGCCATTTTGGCGAACCCATCAACATACGTTTGTGCATGCACGACGTCACGTTGCTTACGGCCTATCCTGCTTTCGGAAGGCTACGTCTGTTTGCAAAATACACTCCCATACATAAGTATATAGGGTGTTTTTGGCCCGACAACTATGGCATGTTGGTTTGTATGGGTACAGTCAATTCACCTTTCCAATCTCAGACAGAAGGTGTGTTGCTGCATGAAGTGCAGCATCTTATACAAGAGGAAGAGGATTTTGCCCGTGGTGGAAACCTATCACAAGGCAGAAGACGATATTTGAGACAGGCTGGCGAGGTGGAAGCACGAAACGTGTGCATTAGGCACTCAATGAGTCCTGAACATCGCCGCTCGTCGTTGCGGACAGACACGCAGGATGTGCCAGACGCAGAACAGATAATAGAGTTTTGGTAAAATTTTCTGATCGTGGATTTTTCATAAATATATTAAGGTGTGACAATAGCAGAATGTTTAGGAAGCATATCTTTCAATGAGATTGAAGAAATCTTATGGGATGCTTATGGAATGGGGGACAACTTTACCCCATTCCTAAAAATGACTTATGACCGAGTTTGCAATCTATAAAAGAATATGGCTATCAATCAACTCAACAAATATGTATGGCTCGTGGAAACCATCCATAGGGCAAGAAAACGAGGTGGCATTACCTTGAAGGAGATTCAAAGCAGATGGTTGGATTCTGACATTAGTGAAGGAACGGAACTCTCTCGACGAACCTTCATCAACAATCTCCATGCCGTCGAGGAACTGTTTGGGATTACCATCGAATGTGGCAGCGGATTCCGCTATCACATAGAGTGTGGCGACTGTTTCGAGGAAGGAAGTGCAAGAAACTGGTTGCTGAACGCCTTCTCGCTCAATGTGATGGTGGGCAATAGTCGTAAGCTCAAGGATAGAGTACTGCTGGAGGACATGCCTTCGGGCAGAAACTATCTGGAAGACATCATCAAGGCCATGCGTGACAACCGTGTCATCTTCATATCTTACTACAGCTACAATGCCGAGAAATATAATGAGTTTGACATCCATCCTTACTTCGTGAAAGCCTTCAAGAAACGTTGGTATGTGATAGCTTATAGCCCCGGCACCGACGATGTCCGTTGTTATGCGCTTGACCGCATGGAGCATGTCATTATTTCAGATAAAGTGTTCAAGATGCCTAAGGACTTGGAACCGGCTGATTACTTCAAAGATTGCTTCGGCATCATCAATAACAAAGATTCTGAGGTTCAGAAAGTTGTGCTCAAAGTGGATGCCTTTCAAAGTAACTATATACGCAACCTGCCTCTCCATGACTCTCAAAAGGAGACAAAGCGAACTGACGAATACTCTATTTTTGAGTATCACCTAAAACCAGAGTTTGATTTTGAACAGGAGATTTTTTCGAACATGGACGCCATGGAAGTGATGGAACCTCTATGGCTAAGAGAAGAGGTAAAGGAAAGAATAAAAAATCTTGCAAGTAAGTATCTTTGAAAGGCAACCCATAAATGTTCTTGTGCCAAGGGACTAAGAGAGTGTAAAATAAACTGTGTCAGGCTATAATAATAAAAGTTTAACACAGTTCTTATAATATGGACAATTTGGAAATAGACTACAAGAAAGCAGCCCAACAGCTGCGTAGCGGTGAAGCACTCTTTGGTAAAGACGGAGCTTTGGCTCCCATGCTGGAACGTATCCTAAACGCAGCCTTAGAAGGTGAGATGGATGCCCACCTTAATAGTGCTGACCGTAGTTTTGGCAATCGTCGTAACGGCAAGATGAGCAAGACCGTACAGACAAAGTATGGAGAGGTGACAGTAGAAACGCCTCGTGACCGTGACGGCTCATTCAAACCGGAAACGGTCAAGAAGCGTGAGACCATTCTTGCTGAAGGTATGGCAGATCAAATCATCAACATGTATGCCCTTGGTACAAGCACTCGTGATATAAGCAAGTACTTTGAGCGTGAGTTTAACACAACCCTTTCAGCCGAAACCATCAGCTCTATAACCGACCGAGTTCTTCCCGAAATAACAGCCTGGAAGTCACGTATGCTTGACCCCGTCTATGCCATTTGCTGGCTTGATGCCATTCACTACAAGGTAAAGGACGATAAGGGTCGTGCAGTCACTCGTGCAATATACAACGTATTAGGTATAAACAAGTCTGGTCACAAGGATCTTCTTGGTATGTATATATCTGAGAGTGAGGGTGCTAACTTCTGGCTTGATGTTATGACTGACCTTCAAAACCGTGGTGTACGTGATATTCTGATTTGTTGCGTAGACGGTCTTAAGGGATTCCCTGACGCAATCCAAAGTGTATTCCCCGAAACCTCCGTTCAGCTATGTGTAGTCCACCAAATCCGCAACTCAATCAAGTATGTAGGAAGCAAGCATCAGAAAGAGTTTCTGAAGGATCTCAAGACCGTATACGGTGCTGTAAGCAAGGATTCTGCATTGGCACAGCTTGACATGGTTGATGAAAAATGGGGCGAGATGTACCCTATAGTAATCAAATCCTGGCGCGACAACTGGGAGCGTCTTACGGAATACTTCCAGTATACTCCTGCCATCCGCAAGCTTATCTACACAACCAATACGGTTGAGGGTTATCATCGTCAGGTGCGCAAGGTAACGAAGAACAAGGGTGTGTTCCCGTCAGACACCGCACTTGAAAAACTTGTGTATCTTGCCTATCGAGACATTAGTGGGAAATGGACTATGCCCCTGTCTAATTGGGCACTGATATCACAACAACTTGCTATAAAATTTGGAGATAGGTTCAAGATTATGTAACTTTGCCTGTGAAAGGCTCCTCTTATTTGTATGCAGATATGAAATCTGCACACAAATAAGAGGGAAAGAATAAAAAATCAGAGCCGTGACACAGTTCTGTTTACACTACCGACCTACATGAATCATTTGTTCACATCGGTCTGCTTTCGTCTTCTGTATTTTACTATTTTATATCAAAGCCCATGGATTTTTTCATTTCATATATATCCATGTCATGGCACCCAAAACGTATATGGTCTTCCATCTTTGTACATTATTTTCACATCTTCACTTTCAAATTGGGTGATTTAGATTTCTTCTTGGTTATCCATTTCATTGTATTCATCGTCTTCCTTCACCACAAAGTAAGTGAAGTCGTCCGTCCTCATGCAAATCTTGAACCGAATACGAGGCTCTTCTTTTACAAAAAGGAACTCATTGTTAATGACACAGATGTTGTCGTCTGCCACAATTTCCCATTGTCTTAATGCCTTGTGCTTTAGTCCCGGTATATTCCTTATATAACACCAATCACCCTCTTTCAGATACTAACGAAATCGTATGTCGCCAATCTTCCCTTACTGATAAACTCAAGAACGCCCCACGACTGCACCAACACGTCAAACAAGTCCATAAATCCCTTGCCGTTCAATCGGCAAGGCGTAGCTGTCAACCCCAAGAACTTAGCTTTCAGGAATCTCTCCCACATCTCTTTATATGTCTTGGCGAGCGCATGATGTGCCTCGTCAATAACAATCATCCCAGGCTCTTCCTCAATCTCATCATAATGCCGAGATAGCCATTGGATAGACATGGCTTTTACAGAAACCAATAGTGAGTCGTTTTCTGATGCAGAATAAGAATAGAACTTCTTTATGGTTTCCTCTATTTGCGAAAACAATTCTATACGGTGTGCAATAATCCAAACTTTCATATTTGGATTGGCTTTGACAAAAGAATCAATGACCGCCGTCAACAGATAGGTCTTGCCTGTTCCCGTCGGCATTTGCGCCATCACGGATTGATGAAGGCGCAACGCTTTCTCTATCCGTGATTTCATATCTTCTTGGTAATCAAATAGCTTGATTTCCTTCATAAAACTCACCAAATAGCAAATGATATTTGTTTATAGTTAGAATGAAATATTGAAAACATAGCGAAAAGCCCTCTATTCACCAATAGAATTTTTAATTGGAATGGCAGAATAAGATTTATGGCTAACCTTATGATTATAACGTATTTCAGGTTCTTCTATAGTATCTGGCAACTTACCTATGATAGAGCGGTGTTCTTCCATTTGAATGTAAAGATATGATTTTTTCATCTCTAAAAGTTTATCAACAACATCTTTACGCAAAAAGAAAAACATACTGTCGTCACATATAAAACTGGTAGACACATCTTCATTGGCGAAAGTATATGCCAGTCTATCCACATCAAATGTCAGTTCTAACATTTGACATATTTCAGAAGAGAGGCAAACAAAACTTTTGTATTTGAACCTTTTTGTATTCCATTCAGAGAAACTGTATTCAACAAGAATACTAACATTATCTTCTGTATGTTTCGTCTGTGTATTTATTAGTTCACGCCATGATAATTCCTCTAAAAAGGCATGGTCATACTCCCTGGTGAATTCTGCAAATTCTAAATCAACTTCATCAGGGGATATATCTTTTGGCACAAGAAAAGAATTCCATTCCAAATATATATTTGCATTTTTTTCACTCATCATCTGGTAACAAGTTCCATAAAGCAAAATCCAGTCACCATCTCTATTTGGAAGTTTTGTCATAATTAGGCTGGCTTGCCAATCTGACACATTTGCTTTAATCCAGTTTCCCAAATCTTCATTTCTTTGAGGCAATAAAAAAACAGTGAATAGGTTTCTCTTTTGCAGTACAATTGGAAATGACGGATCTATTCTTACGAGAGGTGTACGAAAAGTACCAACATACTCATTTTCAAGTTTACCATTCAGCAATAACCACCCATAAAGCTCATACAATGCAGCCTGCCCATATTTAAATGCATAATTATCTTTGAGTTGTCTACGGTAACTAACTTTTTCGTATTCTTCGTTTTGTAACATTGAACAAACATCTTGGTCATAGCCTAAACACTCTGCCATATTTTGCAACATACCATAAATCTGGCTAGAAGTATAATATGTCTTATGGCAATAATCTGGTATAAAGAGTGGTCTTATATAAGATTTGTCATAATCATAATCAAAAACAGAAAACAACGCCCACTTTTTTTCTATTTTATCTGACCATTTCACATCTGCGTACTTATAGAGCAATTCTCTATTGTGCAGTTGACGGAAAGTTACTTCAGCATAGCTATAAAGCGTCTCCAAATCATCCAATAGTACAACATTGGTAGTGGTATGATTCTGTAAATATTTTTCCAATATGTCGATACACTTCTTTAATGTTTTCCAATCTTTTGAGTGCAGCCCTAAGCCTGTAACAACTGATATAACAGCCTCACGGACAAATGGATCACTTGTATTTAGCAATAATGAGCAAATGCGCAAACCTTCATCATTATTCTTCTTTATTATCAAAAATGCTTGTTTGCAAAAATTCTCTCTATATTCAATATCAGTGATGCCGCACATAAGCAATGCAAATGACAGCAAATCAGCATTTTTGAATTTATTTGAAACATATCTGTCATGCAATATGGAATATGCTTCTTGCATAACATCATAAGTTGCATACTTGCTGTTCCAATATTGGTCCAATATGCTTCCACTCTGTTTCGTAAAAAATGGAAGAAATGAAGAAATA
>ERZ1034928.34-NODE-34-length-80750-cov-73.723576_pt1 | contig 80750 bp, 115 predicted proteins | sample MGYA00520627_ERZ1034928 | MGnify/ENA primary metagenome ERZ1034928 (study PRJEB33766, sample SAMN09781755) | gut metagenome | biome: gut microbiome | host: Homo sapiens | place: Madagascar | study: EMG produced TPA metagenomics assembly of the PRJNA485056 data set...
ACATATTTATTTATTATTTTGATTTTTTACTTTCATTCAAGACTTTTGTAGCTTGTGGAACATTTGGTTTATCTGGATTGATTACGTCATCAATATTCTTTTGTTCAGCATCAATAAATCTTGAAAGTTTTTTAACATCATTTTGTTTTGACATGATTTTAGCATCAAAATCATTAACAACTTTATCCCAAGCAACTTTCTTTTGCTCATCAAGCAAAGCACATTGTTTATCTTTGTTTACTTTGAGTGAAGCAATTTGGGCTTGAAGATTGTTAATTTCAGCGTTTGTGCTATCTGTGATTTGCTTTTTTCTTGCGTCATATTCATCACAAACACCTTGAGCTTTAACTTTTTGAGTTTTCTTAAGAACTTCAATTTGTCCTTCAATTCTTTTCTTTTTCTCAACTCTATTTGTAATGCTATTACCAAACAAATCATCAACAATCCCGTATCGTCTCAAAACAAAATATACAATTGCAGCAACAATGATAAGTGATAAAATTACTACAGCAACAACCATTTTCTTTCTCCTTTATGGCAACAATTGGCCATTTACATAATAATATTTAATTTTTCTTATAATATCAGGTATATCATTCAAATTATAATTTAAATAAAATTTAGGTTTACTTTGAATTTGTATACTGATATCATCTCTAAGTTTAGCAATATGAACAAGAACTTCTTCAAGAGTTTTATATTGTTCATCAGTAGGAGCTTTATCAGCTAGAGTAAGATAACCAATCCAACTATATCGGATATATCCTAAATCACTCAAAAGCTGTTCAGCATCAGGAATACAAGAAACTAATCCTTCGACTACAAGAAATTTATATGCTTCATAATGTTCAAATATCTTCAAATATCCACCATCAGGAAGAATAAATGAGCATTTTTGATATGTTTTACAGATTGGTGATCTTACTTTTAAAATTTCTTCAACAATTTCATTAGTTAAAACTTTATCCATTATGTTCTCCTTTTTTAGTTTTTCTTTTATTGAAACATTTTTTATTACAGAATAAATCTGGGCTTTCTATAGAAAATTTCACATTATACTTCCTACAAAAGTAAATAGCAGAACAATCATTAACTGTTTTACGAAAAAAGTTACAACAATCTTTACAATAAACAATATCAAGATCTTTCATATAAACCTCTCATAAATTAATCTTTGATCAATTCAAGCATAGCTTCAAGGTCTTTTACAGCGAATCCTTGAGATTTAAGCAAAACCATCATCAAAGCTTTTTCTGGATCATCTTTATCGTCAGCATGTCTTGAAGTCATGAATTTATTATTATTTTCGTCGATAAGAATGGTTTTGTCACCATTTCTAATCAACTTTTTGAATCCATATGATTCCAAAACATCTTGTGGCTCATAAACAATATCAACATTATCTTCTCTGATAAGATATGCTACTTTTTTCTCGCTATCGCTAAGCAAGTAATAATCATAATCGCCAAACATTTCAATCTTGCCTTCAACATAGAACAATTGATCATCAGTTACATTAGCGCTATCTGCAATTCCATTATATAGCCAATTAGTAAGCTTATTGCACTGTGCATCATCTTCACTATTGAGACGATAAATGAGATTAGAAATTTTAGAGTCATTTCTGATATATTTAAGATCCTTTATAGATGCGTACATATTTTTATCCTCCTATTTTATTTTAATGGCAGGGGTGTAAGGTGCCGACCCCTAATAACTTGAGATGGACCTCAAGCCTACGGTTTTGAAGACCGTTCCCATCGCCGGATGGTAAGACACCCCTTCGCTGTATATCATGATATACAGTCTTTATTCATTAATTTAACAAATTTTCAACTAATTTTAATATAGTTTCATAAGAAAAAATATTAAGTGAGACATAAAAATCAATAAGCTCTTGTTTTTGATTAAGTTTCATATGTAGACCTCGCATTATAATATACAGTTTTATTATGCTTCCATTTCGATAGCATAATTAATTTTATTGATATGTTTTTCCACCTGTGAATATGGAACGATAAAGAAATTTTGGATGTCCTCAATGTTTCTTTTATATTTGCCCGATGTTGAAAAATATTCGCAATTTAAGCTTTTGCTTTTACTTAATAATTGGTTTTCCATCTCGTACATAGCATGTGTTTTATCCACCGCATAAACCTTACAAAAATCAGGTTTATCTGTATCCCATTTGATAACCTTGAACCAAAATTCTTTTTTCTTTTCCATATAAAAATTCCCCCTTATATTTGTTAGATATTTGTTTTCTATCTCTAACAATTATATTATAAGAACTTTTAAAAAATTACTCAACCAAATTTAACTGTTTTCCAAAACTTTTTAATTTATTTTAATAAATTAAATTATTCATAGATAAGATTGATATATCTACAAAGCTGTTTTTATTATTTTTGGTAACTTAATTTATCTCTCAATAATATATACATTACATTTGTTAGAATAAGCTGTACAAGCATCTAAACAGATAATACCTTTATCTTTGAATATATCAAAAGATGAATCATTTTCAAATTCACCTGATCCTATATGATGATAATAATAATTTCCATAACTTGTATGATAGTGTCCGCATATGATAATTTTGTCTTTTAATATTTGTCCTTGTTTCCACCAAAACATGCCATTCTTCCATCTAGCATTTTTCCATTGTGTCTTTGAACATTTTCTGAGCTGTTTGTATTCAGTAATATCTGGTATCCAACCATGAACAAAAATATAATTATCTAATTCATAATAATCTACACTGCTATTAATAAAAGTTATCAATAAAAATAAATCATTTTGTATATCTTTATATGTCACAACACCTAAAGCTAAATCATATAAATTTATATTACAGAATTGTGAGATTGTATTCATTGTCCTATTTGTATAATGATGTAATGAGATATCCTTTCCTGACTTGATCTCTTCAATACAATCTAGCAAAAGATCTTCATGATTTCCTCTCACATAAATTAATCTATTATACTTTTGTAATCTAACGAGAAAATTGAATAATTGTCTAGATTGTTCACCCCTGTCAAAAGCGTCGCCACAAACAATTAATATATGATCATTATTATTGATATCAAATTCATTTTCTTCCAAAGTGTTTATAAGTATAGCATAGAAAGAATGAATATCGCTTACACAAAAATATTTTTTCATTATAAAATTCCTTTAAAAAATAAATCGCTGCTATCTAATCGATAGTAGCGATTTACGAAATATATTTGGTCTGTGTAGCTGGATTTGAACCAACAATCTCCTGGATCCAGACCAGGCACCTTACCAAATTAGGTCATACACAGATAAAGATATAGATGCTTAATTTGGTAACGAAAGGAGGAAAAGTGTATGACATCTTTAACAAATAATTTCAAATTTAAGCATCTATACAATTTGGATATAAATGGACTCGCACCATTAATCTAAGATAAGTTCCGTTACCTGCTCTACTTGAGCTATATATCCACATGTCCTCGTCTTTCCGAGGCGTCATTAGCTAACTCTTTTATTCCATTTATATCTAATGTTTATTACAAAAGCGAAAAATTATAAACATCCGTTACTCATTTTGTTTGTTTTCCAATCAAGGCGATAGTCTGCATCTCGATTTTTAGATTTAATTTAGCTCACCTAAATTAACTTGAACACCTGTTCCGAGCATCGCTATCCAACAAAGCAGATTTTCACGATATAACTGCTTCGAAATATTCCTTCATTGAAGATTCGAACTCCAACCCTATTTTTTCTATAAATCTATTAGAAAAAATATATGCTACCAATACACCCATAAAGGATAAAAAAAATAAAATATAGGATAAACACTTTACCAAGTTTACCAAGTTGAACATAACACTATTTATTCTAACACGCATCTAATAATAGCTAGTTATTAGAATCATTGCGGCAGGATTTTTATCCCTGCAATAACGACATTGATTGGTATTTGTCTTAGGAATGCAGTCTCCATGACTTCGCAGAAATTTATGCCGTTATCCCAAATACCACATCTTTATACACTTATCACTAAGTTTCAACTGCGAAAACATAACACCTAAGGATTTAGCTGTTCCGGTTTTAGAATCAGTTTCCTCTATGCCAGATCGTATTTGGTTATTAATAGAGCTATGCTCAAGTTCCGCTGATTACTTATTTCGCCAATCGACGTCAACAGGTATTTCAACCTCTAAGTTACCACCTCTTGTCTGCATCAACAGATATTCGAGCACTATATTTAATTGTTGGAAGCGGGAGTAGGATTTGAACCTACGACCTTTGGGTTATGAGCCCAACGAGCTTCCGGACTGCTCTATCCCGCGATATTAATAATTGGCTAGTTATTAATTGTATACAAAAGATTCAATGTTGATTTTATATACATGATAACGCCTTTTATTTTTGGTAGCGGTACCGGGATTCGAACCCGGACGCTTTAGAAGCACGGATTTTAAGTCCGTTGAGTAGACCAGTTCCTCTATACCGCTATAATTGTAGATTCTCTTTACGCTATATAATACAGTGTAAATTGTTTTTGTTAACGTTTCCGTATTTTATCATTAGCGCATCTACAATGGCACTAATCGCTTGGCTGTGCAGCGATACACCCTATCGTCCCGTCAGATAGGAGACACTTGAGTTTTAATGACTTTAACCTTTGTCACATTTTATTATACCGTATTTTTAAAGGTATTTATAAAATGATTGGCAGGAAGAGCTGGATTTGAACCAACGAATACGAGAGTCAAAGTCTCGGGCCTTACCGCTTGGCGACCTTCCTATTTTGGTGCAGATGAAGGGACTTGAACCCCCAAGCTCGTCGCACTAGATTCTAAGTCTAGCGTGTTTACCAATTTCACCACATCTGCATATATTATATAGCGGGTTGCTCTGTTACCACCAGGAGCATATTTATAAATCAATATAAATATACCCCTTTGGATTTGAACCAAAAACTCTATATAATAATTGGCGGGAAGTAAAGGATTCGAACCTTTGGTTCAATTTCTCGAACAACACCTTAGCAGGGTGCCCATTTAAGCCTCTCATGCAACTTCCCATTTTGGTTGAGGAGATGAGACTCGAACTCATAACCGACGGCTTATAAGACCGCAACTCTAACCATTGAGTTACTCCTCAATATTTTATGTGAATCTTTTATATTCGATTCACATATTATAATACAGTAATTATATAATAATTTAGCATTTATTTTCTAAATTATTTTTGATTTCATGTATTACCTCTCTTATGTTAAAACTATCTTTCAAACATACGGTGATTGGCTCTGCATTTTCATACATATTCTTTATTCCAATTACTTTGCTTTTATTTAAAATATCAGATAATTCAGCGTCAAGAATATATACATTGCTATTATGATTTATATAATAATGCAAAACAAATTGATCATTAGATTTTGTGTAAGATATTCCAACATTTTGTTCGTATTTATCGCCCCATTTAACTTCAATATTTTCCTTATATTTAAATATCATTATATCGCAAACATCATCTAACAATATTTCTTTTAGCTCATTAAATTCCATAATCAATACCTCCACAGATATCTGTTATAGTCTTACAATTAAATACACTCTTAACTAAACATCTATACATAATTCCACATTGTTGTTCATCTGCAAACTCTAAGATTTCATATTTTGAATTTGTTCTGAAATTTATAGTTAGTTTAGTTTGTTTCTTAGTTATACTTTGAACTTCATTTACATTTATTAGTGTTTCACCATTTTTATGTTTTATATTGATAAAATCCATATCATCCCTTTAAAATCACATTAAAATCTATATCGAGAATAAATGTTTATTATAAATGTGATAATTTATATTGGTTTAAATAAAAGTAATGTTTAAGATATGATTATCTAAATTATTATTTTTATTATTTATATTATACATTAAAATAAAAAATAAATCAACCAAAATAGCTGAATTATGTTTGAAGGATAAAAGATAGTTGAACCAGGTCTTTTTTCCAGAGATATGATAGATAAAATATGCTTATTATTTTGATTAAAAGAAATGAAAATAGGAAATCTTAAATTAGGATGATCAGACTTGCCGAGATAACCAGCATTTTTGCATTTAGAGGAAAATTCTTTGTAAGATTTATAATTATTGCAGATAACCCACTTATTATCAATATAATTGATGTTCTCTATTTTAATCATTTATTTTTCCTTTTTGGATTTTCTTTTTATATATTTTTTGTAATTTAGATAAAGCGCTATAAAAGTCTTTTTGTTCATCTTTATCTTGAAAATAAATTGCTCTTTTTTGCATTTCAATTTTGATATCTTCAATAAAGTTATCCAAAATAGCTTCTGTAAAATTGATTGAATTTTCGTTCATTATTTCTCCCATACATAACACCAACTTTGAGGTGCTCTCTTCAAATACTCCTTATGAAACCAATTCCCATCTTGTATCTCACGATAAAAATCGCTAAGCTCTTTTGGCTCAGAATAAATTTTCAAATCCTCAATAAACCAAGCACAGCCACTTTTATTTTTTAAATATTTATGTAAATCATTAAGTGTCAAACCACTGCCTTTGGTGATATATTTTAGATCATCTTCAACTTCATGGAAATATGCTGGATATGGAACATCAAATTTTTCAATTTTATTAAGAGTGAATTCAGCAACTACTTTACCACAACCATATTCCCAATATTCAATTCTATCTTGTTCATTAGGGCATTCACATGCTTCAATATAGCTATAAAAATGTTTTTTACCTTTTGTTTCATAAATATAAACTTTACAAGGCAAATTACATTTTGGCATTGTTTTTCTTATTTCGACAATCTTTTCTTTATTAAATATCTTTTCAACATACTGCGGTTTTATAGAAATCATTACAGCCATTTCGATTACCTAAGAAATGCTATCGAAAGCATCTTCCTCAAAGAAATCATGCAAATCATCTTCAAATCTATTTTCAAGATCATCGATTGAATCTTGACTGAGATCCTCAATTAATGCTTCCAAACTGTTAGTAATTTCTTTTTGCTGTTCTTTGGTAAAGCTAGCTGAAAAATATTGATTGAAGATAATTTTTGCTAAAGCTCTTTTCTCTTGATCCCAATCAATCTCATATTCGAAATCTTCCTCATCTGCAAATGTTTCATCAGTATATGATGAGTATTGTTCAGGTCCTACTGTTCTTGTATATGTTAAAATCATTTTTCTTTTTCTCCTTATTTTTTTATTATCTATATTATAATATAAATTGAATAATAAATCAACTAAATTAGTTAAGTTGTAGAATAAATTTTATAACATGTTTGTTATCATATGTATCCTTAGATACATATATTTTAGCAAAATATTCACCCATACATTGACCTTTATTTGCAAATTGTACATCAATCAGCGGATCTTTCAATTCTTTTTTATACATACTCGTTATAGCGCAAATTTTTGCATCAACATAGCTGTGTGCTTCATTATAGCTAGTGAATGTTCTATCTATTTTCTTACTATTTTTATTTTCATCTTGAATATATAGAGAACATTGCGATATCGTGTAATCAACATAAACTTCATTTAGGTCAGTATAATATAGGTTATAATTAGGCCATTGTGAACTAGCAGCAGCCCATTGTGAACTAGCAGTAACAATATCTTCCGGTGATAATACATAATCATTATTAACAGTATCATAATGAACTTTAATTTTATCCCCGCTTATTTTAGCTATTTGTTCAACAATGCTATTTATAGGTGACATAAGTGGATCTTCCATCGGATCATATTTTAAATTGCTAAATTCAGGCGTTGTTATTTCATCTCTACCCCATTCTTCTCGATTTATCTCAGCCATTAATATCCTTCCTATACTAAATCAATAATTTCATATATACCTTTTTTATGCACATAAGCGTTAACAGCTAATTTATCACATTCTTCATTATACTTGTTGTTAGAATGTCCTTTAACATGAATAAAAGTAATATTGTGCATTTTAGACAACTCTTTATATTGAACCCATAAATCCATATTAGCTTTATCTGTTAAACTTTTAGAAAGCCAATTATCTAGCCATGATTCACAGGTATTGATAACATATTTAGAATCACTATAGATAGTAATATTATAAGGTTTACTCAACAACTTGAGAGCCATTAATAACGCTTGAATTTCCATTCTTTGATTAGTTGTCTGATCAGAATACGCACTTTTACGAACAACTCTTTTATTATTAAATACAATACAAGCACAACCGCCAGGTCCTGGGTTACCAGAGCATGCACCATCAGTATATATTGTTAAATTATCCATTGTTCACAATTTCCTTTTTAAAAGATTTATTGAAAGATTTCTTTTCAAAAGGTTTTCTAACAAATGGTTTTCTTTGTTCATTATTATATGAAAATGCAGATTTCCTATAAGGAACATAACCAAGACTTACAATCTTATCTGTAGGAATGATTGTGTTGTGGCATTTAGGACATGTCCAAGTTCCATGAAGTTTTTTTGATAATCTTTGTTTACTCTTGCATTTAGGGCAAGTAAAATTGTTTTTCATATTATTTCTCTCCTCTTTATTTCATTATACATATAATACAGTTGATAATCAAGAAAAATAAAAAGATATGTGAAATAAATCACATATCTTTATCAATAATGCATCAAATTTAATGATGCGGTATAAATTTATATCAACTTGAAACGATTTAATTAAAACCAAAAACCATTAAAAATGTTTTTTGTGAAATTATTAAATCGATTTAATGCTTTGTTAAATTCTCTAAGAGCTTGATCGCCTGTTAATGTTTGTTTATAAACACCAAATTCATTACTGAATTTCATAACAGCATCAAGTTTTTCTCTCTCTGCTTTTTTAACTTTTTCTTCAGCTTCATCAAGTATTTCTTTTACTTGTTTGTTTGAATCTTCAAGTATTTTAGCAGCTTTCTCTTTTGCAGCTTCGTATTGAGCATTAGCTTCATTTACTTTAGCTTCAGCATCTTCAATTGATTTTGAAAGTTCTTTTTTTCTTTTGCTAATATCAGCTAGCTTATTTGCTTCTTCTTTAGCTTTTATTTCTTGTTTTTCTTTGAATTCTTTTTCTGCTTTTTTACATTGTTCTTCGCTTTCGTAGAATTCTTTTGTGTTTTCACTATAATATTTCATCTTTTTAATCTCCTTTACTTTTGGGCTTACCTTTTAAGGACTTACCATTTGACTTATAGATTTAAAAGTTGATATAAATCTTCATATAAATTTAGCATGTAAATAATTTGATTTTACAACATTACCTTATCTATCTTAAAGAATTTCTCTAGTTTAGAGCCTTTACGTTCACAAAAAGCTCTAATATTTAGATAGCAAGGTGAATCATCAGTTGGCTTATATCCTTTATCATATGCGTAGCCACCATAATTCAAGACAGATGGGCTATTGAAATAATACTTTACTTTTTTCTCAATACTTCCAGAATCATTAAAGCTATATATACAACGACTTCCTTGAATTGGTTGATGTGTATGAGCTCTGATAAAGATATCTGCATTGGCAACGATACCATCCAAATCTTCAAGAGCATTCATGGCAGAACCAAGTTTGCGTCCACCTCCATGCGCTCCATGTTGTCCAAAAATATTCAATCTATATGGACGACCATTATTGTCCTTTCCAAATTGAATACTTAAAGCAACACCATTATTCCTATATACATTTTGAAGACCTAATTTTTCTGCAAGCCATAAAGACAAGTCAACGCCAACTTCACGCCAAACTCTGTTTTCATGATTACCTGGATTCATTGCAATTATTTTATCTTTTATTGGTGACAACATTTCTATAGCTAATTTTTGAGCATCCATCAAGCTTAGAGTTTCACTATAAATATCTGATTTAGAATTTTTTAATGCTGTATTTAAAATATCTCCAAGTAAAATACAATAGCATTCAGGTGTATTTTTTATAAAAGAAATAATTTTCTTCAATGTAGGTATATCAGCATTAGCATCACCTAAATGCATATCTGATAAGATATATAATTTTAAATTATTTCCTGGTGTATCTAATTTTGTTTTAATTGGTATAATTTCTCTTGTTTCCATTTAAGCCTCTATATTAATCTTCGTCATCATATCTAAATTCATATTCATCAATTTCATCTTGAAGTCTAGAATTTTCTTCTTCGAGGTCATTGATTTGTTCTAACAAGTCTTCAATTTTTGATTCTAATTCCTTAATGGTATTAGGTATTGCCCCAGCATCATCTATCAGATCTGGTCTTAGTTCTTGTATACTTTTTACAAACATAGTGAGATCCCTATCTGTGATAGGAATTATCTCTTTCTCTGTTTTTATTGCAACTACACTGTTATGTGTTTTATCTTTGTGAAAAATCAATTTCATTATTTTGTCACCTTTTTAGCAACTTTTTCTTCAGCTTTTTGTTCGCTTTTAACTTCAGCTTCTCGAGTAGCTTTCTCGTGTTCCAAAGCTTTTTGGTATTGTTGTTCAGTAAACATTTGAGCTTCAGTTACTCGAGCTTGATATAGAACCAAACCTTCTTTTACCATTTTGAAATATTCACTATATGTTAGCATTGTTTTTTTCTCCTTTTAATTATTTTCTTCATTTAATAATGATTTGTCTTCAATAGTTGTTATCACAGGCTCTTCATTATTCTTATCTTCGTCGTTATTTAATACAGTAGAATCTTGTGTTATTTTTCCTATCTTTTTCATGATAGCTTCAACTGCATCTTTCACCCTTTCCCTTGACTCTTTATCCAAAACATTGTCCTGATTAACATTTACATTAACTTGATTTAATTGTATTGCAGGGATTTGATCAACAAGATTTAATGATTTATTTGCTCTATCAATTGCGTTTTGGGTAACTTGCAAGTAACTTAATAATTCATCATTACTAAATTGACCTGGATGTTTTTCAAACCTATCAATCATTTCATCTGAAACTTTGTCAAGCAATGAATTTAATTTTAACACTCTTAAAGCATTTTTCTTAGCTTGATTTAAATTGAATAAGTTAGTTAATTGCCTTAATTTATTTTCATCCTGTTCTTTTACAATTTCTTTAGCCACATCAATAGTGTCATTATTTAAAGGAATTATATTTACAAGATCATCTATTTTATTATCGCTCAATTTAAATTATATCCTTATATGTATTTAAAATTTTATTAACTAACTTTTTCTCTAATGTTAATTCGAGTGGATTTTCTTTATTTATACATGTGTCAATTAAAGATTGTTCAAGAACATCGCTGGGTACGAACTTGTATTTCAATAATTCATCTTCATTCTTAATGAATAGTTTACCGATACCTATATCAAGTTCGCTAATTTTCTGATTATCAAGCAGATCTTGTTTTACACAATCACAAATACATCAATTTGCTTTTTCTACAAGTTTATCAAGAGTATCTACAGGAATGGTTGTTAATTTTGAAATATCCTCTATAATATTTTTCATCTTATTTATCCTTTATTTAATTTTTTTACTACACTTAAATTATGTTTGTCATTATAATAATCTATACTTTCAAAAGCTTTTTGTAAATCTGCATAATATGAATTAAGAGATTGATCAAGTCTTTCTTGAATACTTTGTGCTAATATTTGCTGTTTATTTTTATTTGAATAATTTTTTAACTCAGCAATTATTTCTTTAATATTATTGTTCTTCATATTTAGACCTTACTTTAATGTCATAATCACTTAATATATTACACAATTTATTATAAATAGATTTTACCTTTCGCAGCTCTCTGCTATTATATCCAATAAGCTTTACAGCATCTTGATATTCCATACCCTCAATATTAACGTATTGATAAAGTAAAAGTAGATTCATAAGCGAATTTAATTCATCAACGCTTGGTATTCTTATTGTTCTACCACCAAAATATTCGCAAAGCTTAAGCATATTTTTCTTGTCTAAAATATAAGGAAGTTCACTTATAGCTGAGTATTCTGGAATATCAATAAGCTTATATAAAGCAAACATTGATAAAGAATAGATATCTACATCTTTTAATGTTGTTAAATCTTTTTTAATCATTATTATCCTCGTTACATTCAGAAAGTGGTTCCATCAATATATCTTTAATAATTTCCTGAGATGGTTGATATGATTGAATTAAATCTCTTATATCATTTATTATTAGCTTTTGAATTTTTGTTGTTAAGACGTTTATGTAACTTTCCATTCCTTTATTTAAATGTCAGCAAATTGGTGCATTCAATTTTTCTTCATGCATCATATCAGGAAGTAGCTGTTCAATATCTATATTACCTTTATCTTCTCTTTTTAATAATCTTTGATGATTGATATTACTTAATGTAATAGATCTCAAAAGAGTCAATAAACAACTAATGTAAATATTATGCATTACTTTTCTATCTCTGCAATAAGGGCTTTGAGATAAGAAATGTTTTATAGTTTTAGGTATATGGTTAAAATATTCTGTAACTTCAACTTGCAATAAAGATGATTCTGTTTGATCTAATGTTTGTTGAAATGATTTGCTAACTCCATCATATAAACCGTCGCCTTGAATTTCATCAGCAAGAATTCCATTGTAATTTTCTTGTTGATAATTCACTTTTAATGGGTATAAAATTCTTTTAATAAAGTTAAGAACAGATTTTATTTTAGGTATATGCTTTGGATCATCTTCAGGTAAAAATTGATTTTTGTTTACCAATCTCATATATAATCTAGTAGCTGCATACAAACTATATTCATCGTAATCTTTTTCATTGTTGAAGAATCTTTTTTTACTTGCTAAAGCATAGAATAGCATTCTTAAATAATCAAATATCTTTTCAACATCATGATTTTCTTCATATATATGTGCGTCAATATATATGCACATTTCCGTGTATTTTAGTTTTGGATGTCTTTTCATTATTGAATTTCACTTATTCCTTTTTCGTTTTTTATAACTACAATTTCATTGTCATAAGGTATTGAAAGTTCATTTGCATGATGAGTGATTATAAAGATGCTTTCAATATCAATCAGTTTATCACTGATAAGATTTAAAACTCTTTGAGAACCTTGAACATCAAGCTGATCGAAAATTTCGTCTAAAGCTAAAATGTTGGAAGTGAAATTTAAAAATTTACTTAACATATCTCTAATTGAGAATTGAATGATCAAATCAACTTTTTGTTTTTCTCCACCACTTAATGATTCATAAGTTTTCCCACAATAACTAATGTTGATATCATTACCCTCTAAAACAAAATTGATGCTGTCATTGTCAATAATTGACAATGCATATTCTTTTGCTTTATTATTTATGAATGAAATCACTTCAGATAATAGATATCCTCTAAAATCTCTCGTTGCTATTGTAAGCATTTTACTTACAATTTCTAAATGTTTTTCAACCTTATCTTTCTCTATATTATTATACAGTATGTTTTGATTTATAGATTCTATGCTTTCTTTTGTATTTTTTATGTCAATTTCTAATTTCGATTTGCTTGTGATGTATTGTTCGCAGATTATTTCATACTTTTGTAATTCAACATCGATATTATATATATCAGATTGAATTTTCAATTTTTTTGATTCAAGATCTTTAAGTTCTTTATCTAAGAAATCTATCTTACCATCTATTTCATTAAAAGCATCTTCAGCTATAGTCTTAGATTCTTTTAACTTATTGTCTTGTTCAGCTACTATCTGCTCTAACTTATCTTTATTTTCTTGAAGATCAATTTTTTTGCTAGCTAATTCAGATTCTAGATCATGAGTATCTATTTTTTGAACACCTGGTAAATGTTGACCACATGTAGGACAAATATCAGTGATTTTTGATAATCTATCTATCTCGCATGTTTTGTTCTTGATCTCATTATTCAATACAGCTATATCTGATTTTAATTTATCAATTGGGTCTTTATATGATTTTACTATTGATTGAAAATCATCATTTTGTTTGGATATTATTTTATGTTTTTCACTTTCAAATTTATTAAGAGAATTATTATTTGATGTTATATTAACATTAATTGTAATTAAATCTTCATTCAATTGTTCTCGGTTACTTTTTAATTGTGATTTATTTATAACAATAGTATCAGGATTTTGAAGATTATTTAATTCATTGTTTAGTTTTATCAAATCAGCTTCATAAACTGATAATTTGCTTTTACTTCCAAGTAATAGATCTTCAACATTTCTTAGATTTTTGTTTAACTCATCTTTCCTTTTTGATAGTTTATCTTTTATTTCTTGAATCATAAAATCAGATTTAGAAAGTTTTTCAAGTATCTCTTTACGTCCACTTGGTGTATTGTTTGTAAATCTCTGTGGTAAGCCTTGACCAAGTATGATTACAGATCCTATTAAAGAGCTAGTTAAATCAGGTAGATATTGTTCGACAATTTTCTCTGTATCTCTAATACCTTTCCCTGATTTATCTTCATTGTTTTTAAAAAATTTTAAATTTGTTCCAAATTTGTCATCATTTTTATATCTGATAATTTCATATTTATCGTTATCTACATCAAAGAAAAGATCTACAAAAGTTCCACCTGTTGTAAATAGATTGCAAACATCTTTAGTTCCTCTTATTGTTGTTCCTGTTAAAGCCCAAACAATAGAATCCCATAAGGCACTTTTACCGGAGCCATTGCTTTTAGCACAATCTTTTGGATTGTTATTAACACCAGAAACTAATGTATATCCTCTATTTTCTAATGATAATTCACAATTTGAAAATGACATAAAATTCTTTAATATTACTTTCTTAAATCTAATATTCATAAAATCCTCTAAAGCAAAGATAATTCATCTAAAAGTTCTTCGCTATTATCAATATTATTTAATACATATTTTTTAAATTCTTCAATATGATCAAGTTTAGTTAACTCACTTTGACCAATCTTTACATTTGATGTTTCTGGAATCATAATTGCTCTATATTCAACTACGTTCTTATCTTCATCTAATAATTTTCTACATTCACCTAATATTGATGATGGTGCTTTAAGTGATATTATAGCGTTATTCAATATGTTTTTTAATTTGATTTTTAATTCCTCAATTGTGTTTACTTCAAACTTATAAAAGTTAAAAGCATAAGGGTTAACAATTAAATCGACATTTAGAGTATTAGTATCAACAATAGCAATACAATGCTCATATTTTGAAGCATCTTCACTAAAATTTTGTCCTGTAACATTACCAAGATTCAATATTTTAGATGATATTTGAGTTTGATTATGTAAATGTCCGTTTAAATATAACTGACAACTGTTATTTATTTCATTTACATCAAAACCAATTTTAGATGTATGAAAACCATATTCAATACCGCTTAAGTCATTATGACTAAATATAACAAAATTTCTACATTCATTTGTTGTAAATTTACCAGTGTAATATTCTTTAGTTGCTTTTTCGATATAGTAGGATAAAGGTTTTCTATTTGACTCTAAAATATAAGGTAAATATAGCATATCACAACCAAACACACTATTTAGTTTAGGTTGATAAATAATTTCACCAATCTTAGATAAGATATTTGTTGAGTTGTATACTAAATCATTTGTTCCCATTTCATGATTACCAACAAGAAATTTATGTGGTAAATCACTCCATTTAACATCAATTAATGCCGTTATTTCTTCTGCATTCAATTCAGCCTTATCAAAGAAATCACCGAGACAGACAATCATATCGCATTTATCATTCACCGCAGTTTCTTCTATCCAGTTTAAAGTTTGAATTTGATTTTCAAGTCTTTTTGAATATTTTTCACCTCTAGAATGGATAATTGAAGAATATTGACAGTAATGATTATCGGTATAAACTAAAATTTTCATATTCAATCCTTTATAAAATATTTACTAAAATATAATCAATCAGTTGATCATTTGTGATAAACCCATTTTTCATTTTTTCATCTACAGTAATTATAAAATTAAACATCTTTATTAATTTTTCATTTGAAAATATATTTGTCCTATATCTTATAGCATTGAATTGTTTTTCAGACATAGATAAAGATGCGGGTGTAGCAGATGGGTTCATCTGAATAGCAATTATATTTCTCAAATTGTTATACAGTAATGTGAGAACGCCTAAAGGCTCTAAATCAATATTATCTCTCTCACTTAAAACTGTAAGAATTTTCTTTTTATTACTTGTCAAAATAGCATTGGTAAAATCAAATATGGTGAAAGCGCTTAAATCGCTAAATATGTTGTCTGATATAAATTCATCAAACAATTTAGGTTGATCTTTTTTATTGAAGATATTAAGTTTATCAATTTCTAGATCAACCCTATTTAAGTCATATTTACATGATTCCAATAGCCAATCTTTTGCTTTATCTGAAATATTAACATTAGAATATACATAGTCCTTAATACACCAATTTTCTACTTTTGGAAACTCAATGATAATATTATTGAATAAATCATAAGTTTCCTTATCTTTTATAGTTTTACATACTATAATAGTATTGGTTATAGATAGATCTTTTTTATTCGTATCTTTGAAATCATCAATATGCAATATATTCAGAACATTATTATCATTTTTTGAGAATAAAGAGTTTGATATTGAATTTAATGCTGATAGATCATCAATAAAATTTAATTTTGATTTTCTATATTTTTGTATCGCTTTTATATATTGATTAGTTAAAAAGCTATTAGTATCAATAAACACTAATAGCTTTTCTGATAATTTTTCTTGTTCTATATCACTCTTCAATTTGATTAGATTATCGAATTTATTTTCCATTATTATATTTCCTTGAGTGCATCCACATTTCACTTAAGTATTGAGCAAATAAATATTTTTGATCAATACCTAAATTTTGTAAGCTATTATCTAATTTTTTACTCAAATCCAAAGTTAGATTATAACAATCAAACAACCACGGATCACAATTATTTATACAATTAGATATCAATTTTCTTATTATAATTTTAGTTAAAAGGAAAGCATCAATTTTAGATGTATCATTTTCTACGACTGCATTTTTTCTTGCTCTGAAAGATACTTTATCTAAAAGAGTTAATGTGTTTGCGAATGTTGCTTTATGAATACAATTGATTATCTTATCAGATAATGCAACAGTATCAGATAACTTAGAATCCTTTAAATTTAATATCTCTCCAGGTGTGTTCGCTATATCTAATATATATTTGTTACTTTCATTTATTTCAATGAAGCTAGATAGTGTTTCTTTTGTATATTTTGCTAATTCGAATACTTTACATCTATTGGTAACAGTAGGTAGTAATCTATTTTTATTGTTAACAAGTAAAACAATGTAAGCATTTTTTAAAGGTTCTTCAAGAAATTTAAGAATTATATTTTGTTCTTTTTCATTTATCATCGAAGCATCAATTAAATACATATTAACATTTGTCGATAAGCATATATTATCTAAGGTTTCAAGATTTATATTATCACTTATATCAAGTAAAGGTAAGTTGAATTTTTCAGACAACATTTTACATATCAAATGTTTTCCAGCACCATAATCGCCAACAAACATTGCTGTTCTAGGAAATGTATCTAAAGTGTATGTATCCAATTGTTTTAATAATTTATCTTGTCCAACTATTGACATCTAGCTACCTGCAATAAATAAATTTCTATTGTTGATTTCATATCTGAATCACCTTTAATTGCTGCTTTCATTGTTAACAATTTGTTTAGAATATATTGAAAATATTCACCTGCATTCTCAATGTTGGTAATCGATTTTAAATCGGCTTCCATAACACTAGGGATCTTAATCAAATCACATGTTTTAAATAGATTATATTTTGCAACATCGAGAATAAAATCAATAAATTGATCTGTAAATATTTTAAGATCATTTCCTTTGGCATAATAATTTTCAATGATTGATAATACTTGTGTTTGATTGTTATCAAATAAGGCATTCAGTAGATTGAAAAATTCTTTATATGAATAATTTCCTAAAGCTTCAAGAACATTGTTAATATTTAAGTCAGTAGATAAACTTGAACATTTGTCAAGTAATGCGATAGCATCTCTCATACCACCATTGGCGATCTTTGAAATATAATCAATACTTGCTTCATAATTTGTAAAATGCTCTTTATCACAAATTAATGCTAATCTTTTTCTTATACCTTCATGACTAATTTTGTTTAGATTAAATCTTTGAACCCTATTTAAGATTGTAGGTGGGATCTTTTGTGGATCAGTTGTGCAAAAGATAAAAATTGTGAATTCTGGTGGTTCTTCAATACATTTGAGAAATGCTTGCCAAGCACTGTTACTTAAAGCATGCGCTTCATCAATAATATATATCTTATATGTGCTATCGATAGAACGTTCTTGAGCAGCTTTTACAATATTTCTAACATTCTCAACACTATTATTGGATGCAGCATCAATTTCAATTGGATTTCCATATCCTTTGTTGATCTCATTAGCAAATATACGGGCTAGAGTTGTTTTTCCTGTTCCGCTAGGGCCAGTAAATAGATAAGCATTTTTAAATGTTTTTGTCTCTATCTGTCTTTTCAATATTTTTACAATAGAACTTTGCTCAGTCACATCATCCCAAGTTTTAGGTCTATATTTTATTGCTAAGCTCTCCATGGCATCTCCTTAATTATGTTTATCGATTTTTTTGGTAGCCAACCATCCCATGAATTCATCAATATACATTGTTTATCAAAATCATACCCAAATGATCTTACTCTAATCATTTTTCCCATATCCTGAATAATTAAAGCATATAGGTATTCATTCTTTGGTGCTATACCTTTATTCCAATTTGCATGAAGATTGAATCCAGATGGTGGGTTTAATAAATATTTTTCTAGTTTTATCAAATAAGCTCTACCTACAGCTAAAGGTCTTTCTTTATATTTTGATATAAATATAGATGTATCATCAATAGTGAAATCTGGTAAATCTACCCCAGAAACTTTCTTTAATTGATCGTAAATTAATTGATTCATTATTCTAATGCTTCATCCAAAAAAGTTGCTAACATATCTGCTGTATGAAGTAAAATAGCTAAAGGAAATCTATTGAAAACTTCAGTTACTGTGCTATCCATAACAGGTGCACCAGCTTCCTTACCACCCATGTGTTGAATTATTGCTACTGATTCTTCAAAGGTTAAAGGAATAAATCTGCCAATCATATATTCAGAATTAACTCCATGTGTCGAATATAAAAATCTATCTTTCGCATCTCTTGTTTTGATAAAAGGAACTTGTTTCCAATTACCATTTTCATCTTTCACATTTCTCATAGATGTTTCATAGAAATTCATTTTGCTGATATCATGCAACAATGAAGTAATTAAAATTGAATCTTGACTTATTGGGCATACATAATCATCAATTTCATACATTTCCCCGTTATCATCATATGAATAATTTGGATATTCCATTTCAACCAATTTTTTAAGTTGTTCATAAACATGCAAAGAATGAAGACACAAACCACCTTTAAATGCACAATGATATGCAGTTGAACATGGTGCGGTAAAGAAATCAGACCTATCAAGCTTAGTGATCAATGCATCAATATCCGCATATTCTCGTTTAATTTCTTTTAATAAAGATATAAATTTTTCTCTATTTTGTGAAATTTGTTCATCTGTCAAATTATTTATTTTACTCATGTTATGCTACCTTTTTTATTAATCCTTGTTTAATTAAATTTCTCTTGTATTGTCCACGTTCTTTATTTTCTTTAGCAAAATTTCTAGCCCCATGTCTATCACCATAAATAGAATCTAGAGAGCTCATTTTCTTTTTGTATTCTTCATTTGTATGATACATAATACAATTTCTAGATACGTTAAATTTTTTAGCAATTTCAGTTATTGATTTGCCTTGATTTTTCATAGATTGAATCAATCTGATATCTTTATCAGACATCTTCTTATTTCTATCAAATTTTGTTCCTTGAATCTTAACCACTTTATTTAAGTTTTTATTATCTAATCTCAACAATAATTCTTTATTCATATCTTATTACCTCTTTAATTATAATACAGTTAATTAAATCGAATTTTAATTATATTTGGATAATATGAAAAGAATTTTACACGGCGACCGATTATTGTCAATATTATATCGCAATCACCATTATTTTCCGAAGATATTTTTTGTAATTGAGCACCTATATCACTACTGTTTGTTTTTCCACAAAGTCATAGATCTTCATTTTCTAGAATAAGTTCATCACCGCTATCTGTAGTTACTCTATATAAGCTTTTATTATTGTCTTGAAAATATTGCACATTAACAACATTTATTTCTTGCTTATTACAATACTTTACACTTACAGCTATAATTGCAGGAATTATTAATAGTAAAATCGCTAGTATCACAGTAGTTAAAGTATAATAATTTTTACTTGAATTATCCATTACTATTATCCTCTTTTATCTTTTCTACTAAATATTTCATTAATTTTTCATTTATAATAAAATAGTTAGGTTGTTGTGGTCCAAAATTAAAACAGACACAATGGTTTCTCAACCTAATCGCAAAAGCTTCAGCAGCATTCTTACTGAACCATTCTTTTTTTATACTAAATGATTCTTTATCTGATACACAAGTCTTACATTCAATCAACATAGATGCATCTTTCAAAACAACATCGCCTTTATTGAAATCACCAGCGCCTGAATTCGATTGTTGCCTACCATCTAAAAGTTTACATACAGATTGTTCTTGCATATTACTATAATATCTAGTACTTTCTTTATTTTTAACCATTTATTTTCCTCTGAAGTTCATTAAAAGCAGATTGATAATCACTGAATATCTCATTCTCTTTGAATAAGTATGATTTACCATATCTGCCATATTTACATCTATAAGCTACTTTATTCTTACCATAAACTTTATACCATTCAATTTTAGATGATCAAACAAGTTATTTACTCTTTCGAAGATCTGAAGTATCTAAAACATATACTTCATCACCTATATGATATTTAAGTGGAATATATGATTTTAAAATTGATTCGAGTTGGTCTGGATTATTTATATGATATTTTTCTAATATAAAATTAATTTTATTTTGATTGTTCATTTTTAAAATATATTCCTTTCGCGTGTAAATAATCATAAAGATCAGACCATATCATAGTAGGCTTATTCATGTTTGGAACTATATCTTTAAGCTTATCTAGACTTTCTGCATATCGTTCATCATTTAAATCAAATCCAAGCTGCATAGCTCTGGTAAGATAATCAAATATAACAGCTGATTCTTTAGGATATGGTTTTGAATAATAAAAGCTGGTAGGACAAGCACCATTACTTCTAATATAATTCAACTGTTGTTCATCTTTATCCATCTTAGATTTGGAAATTTTTGCTATCATTGATATACCTTCAGATTCAAAACCATTTCTTACAAACCAATCAACTATAATTTCAGCATCATTTTTTGAAGTAAATTGTTGCATATCAACTAATTCTTTTAAAGTTACCATAAATTATATACTCCTATTTTTTAATATTTAATTTTTTCGCTTCTTCAATAGTTTTAAATACGTCAGATTCATTGAAAAAATCATCTTCAGGCATTATTTTTCTCCTAAAAACATTTTTCTAGCATATTCGGCTGCTTCTTTGTATGTATTGAAACTTGTATGCGTTCCGACATATTGAACCCAATACTGTTCATTATCTCAGTTGAATATTCGCATCCTACAACCTTTCTTACTGGTAAATTCGTAACACTCACCAAGATTCAATTTGTAAGGTGGTTCAAATCTTTCAACTCTAGTTGCATGCATTTCATAATCCCATGCACCTTTCTCAACATCTTCTTCTAAAAATTGCAACCGATAAGAACAGAAAGCCGTTTTTTTATCATCTTCGAATACAATAAGCCTTTTTTCTTCTGAATTTGTTGCATAAAAGGGTAAAGTATCAATAACACAACTCTCTGGCGATAAGTTGATTTCTTCTTCCCATGATGAACACCATATCGTTGCTCGCTGTTGAATAAGTTCTTTCAATCGTTCCTTATTTATCATTTTTTTTAATTCCTATACCTAATCTTGTTTTGATTCTTTCTTAAATAGTTCTTTTAATCTTTGTGCAATATATTGTATCCTTAACCCTTTCTTCTCTATGTCATCTAAATCACTCAAATTATAGTTATATAGATATTCTATAATTTCTTGTAAATCATCAATACAGTCTTGCTCTGTCGCATTATCATAATCATACAGTCCTACCATTATTTTTCTCCTTTAGTTCTTTCTCGGTTTTTTCTTTTAATTCTTCGACAGTCCAAAAGTGGTTAGATTTTATATTCGCAATCTCCACCGCGGATTCCACTGCTATCTCTGATATTTCTAATCGATGTTGTAGGTCGGCAATTTCTCGATCTTTCTCCGCAAGTTGCTGTTTGAGTTGGTCATAATTTCTATTTCCTTTTAACCAATCTGCTTCTTTATCATAAGTCCAGCCAGTCATTTGGCCTATTTGACTTGTGACATTCTCACAACCTTGTTTTTCAAGTGTTTCATAAAGCATTGAATATAAAATAAATGATTTGTTTTGCATTTCTGCAATTTGTGCTTCATACTTTCTTCTATTTTTACACCAAGAGTCAACAGCCATATTCCCTGCTTCTCTTGTATCTTCAACCTGTTTTTCACTATCTGCAAGTTTATCTTATAAGTCAGCAATTTGCTGGTCTTGACTGTTTAATAAATCAATTATTGGTTCATCAATATAACTATCGATAGCATAAAGTTCTTTATTATTATTTTTAGTATCAATCAACCATCTATTTTGTATTTTATACCTCTTCTCCTTCCCCATCTTCCCCTCCTTATATTGTTTCAAAGTGATTGTTCTTGTCGTAGGTTTGGCACCAACTGGCAATCCCTAAGAATCTCGCTTCGTTCTTATCAAAGTATTCATTTACAAAGAATGGACTAAATGTTGGTGACTCCACCACATAGATAGCATCAACTATCTTAGAAAATTTATATTCCGCTCTCTCTTGATCATCTACTATAACATCAACATTAAATCTAACTACATCATCAAGAGATGTAGTGAAGTGTAAAACTTCTTTGTCTTTTAAGATGATCTCACTTAGATAAATATAATCCCTGTCAATCATCTTATCGATTATTTTTGTTCTCAGTTCTTTATTCATCTTTTCTCCCAATTTCAGCGAGTTTCTGCTCTGCTTCTTTTTTTGTGGCAAATAAATCGCCATTATCACACATATTAATTGATTTATGATGACCTTTTTCAACAAAATCAACTATATATATAAAGTCGTTAGTTTTAAAGTGATATTCAATATTTTGCACGATTAATTCACAAGGTTCTTTTTGAAATACATTATTTCTTGCTAACCAAATATATTGTTTTATTTTATATTTTGGCACAATCGCTTTTTGTTTTAGTTCGGCAAGTTCGTGTTCAAGTTTTTCTCTTTTAATGGTTTCATCTTTATATCTTTTGAATTTAATCTTAGCCTCTTCTATTGCCAACTTTCTTTCTTCAATCAGTGCAGAAATGTATTCTTCCAAATTTTCAATGTTATACTTTGCAAGAATGTCTATAAGTTGTTTGTTTGCTTGATAGGCATAATGTTCAATGTCTTCAAGTCTTAATTCCAAATCTTCAATGTTTTCAATGTTATACTTTTCCAGCGCATCTTCCAACTCGCCAATTTTTTTTATTGCTTCACCTACAATATATTTCTTGCAAGTGTATTCGGTCTCGCCCAAACTAATTTCAGTTGCTTGATTATCACCAACAACATTTTGTTCTGGCAATACATAATCAAAAAAGTCATGTTTTCTAGTCAATCTTTCCATCTTCAATCTCCTTAATCTCGACTTTGATTATTTTTAATTGCTCTTTTCTTATCTTATATCGATATTCATTGATTACAATCCAGTCCAAAGTACTTTCTGCTTCATAGTTTTTCTCATAAAAACTAGCATCTCTTATTTCATCAACAAATCTTAATCCCCAAAGTTGCTGAGAGTTGTAATATAAGCCATCTTCTCTTTTAATTACATAATAAATCATATTAATCATTAACCTCTTCAATCATGCCTGATTTTATGATATCTTGGATATATGGATTATCAGCAGTAGCGAAATCTTGTTTATTATCGTGACAATAGTATATTACTCTATTCTTTATATAAATTGATTTTGTTATTGTTCTTATAACCCAAGAGCCAGGTATAGGCGCATGTTCGAGATCTTTTTGATAATTGTCACAATTATCAAGTTTATAATAATCAAATTTTTTAAGATCTTTCAAATCAATATCTTCTTTAATCTTTAACATCACTTAACTCACTCCTTTTCTTTACATAAACACCTTGTTCTGCAAATACTTCAGCAAGTGATTTTTGACTAGGAACTGTTTTTTGATGTAGAGAATTATAAAGTTTGTCATCAATTGGTTCTAAATAAATTTTCACAAATGGTGGAATTTCATAGTAAGCTTTCCACAAACTAGCTAAATCTTCAATAGAAAGTTCTTGTGTTTCCAAAACTCTTCCATTACAGCTAACTCTTGTAGGATTATGCCATCCAATTTTTTCAAGGTTAATTATCATTGCTTTCTCCTTTTACCTGATCTAAAACTGCAACTACATCTTGCCAATGAACAACCGTTTGTGGATAACAATGAGTGTTATCTTGCATCTTTGTTCTTTGTTTCGCAAATCGCTTCTTTATCTCGTCCAACACCCCTTCTCTCGCTTGTTGTTTTAGGAATTGTGTAGTGAGAAGTGGGCAATTGTTAGTCAACATAGAACCACCTAACACACATTCATAACTATTTATTTGTTCCTTATAAATATCTACATAGGTATTTAATTTGCAAAAACAGCATTCATCGCAACATTTTGGCATTTTATCTACATAAATTTTCATTTCATCTACCTCAATATTAACAGTAATAAGTTATTTGGATACAGTCGCATAGCATCTCTGGATCATAGTTCAAAACATATTCAAAAGAAAAATCTGAATGATCCTGAGAAAACGCAATTATTTTCTTCGCTATAATATAATATACTATATTCTTACCACTGGGTGTTTTCATATATTTATTCAAATATACATTTTCTTTATATACATTATTATACATTATAATTTACCTGGTAAACTCTCAAAGTAATCTTGATAGCTTTTATATGGGTTATTTTCAAATAAAGAATAATAATCTATTATATAATCAATATACTGAATGTTTACATCGATTTTACTTGCAATATCATTTCTATTTATGTGATCAAAATCACCATCAAATAACTCAACCAAAAAGTTGTAAACTATATTGTCTGTATTTGATTGCATATTTTCAACTAGTTCTTTCCATTCATCTATTGTTCGATTTATATTTAAAAAATTACTCATATTATTATTCCCTATAATTAAGATTTTTTAGATAATTGATCTCTTAACTCTGCTATCTCTTTATCCTTTTCATCTAAAATAGTTTTCATATGCCTTGGCATGTTTAATAAAGAAAAAAATAAATCAATTGCAGTATCTGTATCTTTTATGCTTTCTGGACAACAATAGCACAGAGTATTTAGATCTGTATTTGTTTCATTTATTCCACCTAAGTTACCACCATTATCTCGATATTCAGCATAGGTGTATTGAAGAGATATATTTCTTCTTTCTTTTAGCGCTTGTTTTATTCTTTTAACAATAAAGCCGCTTTTATCATTACAACAAGCACTTCCTTCTATTAATTCGATATAATTTCTAAATAACGAATTCATTATTTCTTCTGCGTTAAATAAAAAACTGTTATAAAACTTATAATCATCAAAGTTATTGCATAAAGCTTCGATACATTTTTTCAAATCATCTTCAATATTTTCTTTATTCACTTTGATCTTCTCCTACTTTCTTCCTTAACTTTTCATTTAACTTGATATTATTTTTGATCTTGTTGATTTGTAATTTATATTCATTAATATTTTGTTTACAAATTTTGGTTTCATCATTGATAGGTTTTTCATTTATGTCAGCTTGATTGTTCGGTTGATGCGCTTCCCTAAACATTTTATTTACTGAATTTATAGCTGAGGTATAGCACTTTATATCTTCCAAGGCTTTGATTTGCTTTTCTTGCTGTTTTATTTTTAATTTAATTAACCTTATTTGCTCAAGTTCTTTACTATTTCTAATTCTATATTCTCGAAGCTTTTGTTTTCTTTGCTTACTTTTTTCTTCTTTTAATTTCTGTCTGCGCTCTTTTTCTTCTTCATATAGCATTAATTGATGTTCACTGTTAACTCTTTTGTTGTAAATATCTTGTAAAACATCATCATTATTAAAATAACAGCAAGGGGGTTCTACTGGCATATCACCATAGCAAGCCATACCACCAACACAATATTCACCATATAGAGGACATAAGTCACAACCTAAATCATACTCGATAAGTTCACCATAAGTTATGTTTTTATAATTTTGAGCTTCAAGTTCTTCAAGTGTTCTCATTTATTTTACTTCAGACTCCATTATTTCTATATCTTCTTTTCTAAATTTTCTATACCCTGCTCTATATAGGTTATCACAAAAATATCTTACATAGAATGTGTTGTTAAAAGTACATTCAGTAGCGTAACCATCTCTTAACATTTTATTCACAGTTTCTTCATGTGCTATGTTTTCTGCATAATATGGAGATTGTGGGGGATAATCGCTATGTTCTATCACTACTCCAAAATTAACTAATGACTCTAACCATTTACATCTTTTTTCTAATTCTTCAAATCTTTTCTGTAATTCTTTAAATTTACTCATATTTTCCTCTATATTCTTTCAAAACGGTGTCCAACTCTTCTTCTGTAATTTTATATAAAATAGGGTCGCTACTATATTCTTCATCATCCATTATGGCTATTCCTTTAATCTCCTCTATGATTTCTGATGGCTGTGATTTTAGTCGTTGTAGGAGTTGTTCTGATACTTTTATAAGTATTCTATTTGTCTTTCTTTGGTCTTCAAGCAAATCATTAAGATGACCTTTCTCGCCAATTCTTTTAAACTCTTCAATTTCTTTCTCTTTTTCTTTCAATTGTTTTTGGAGTTCTGCGATTTGTTGGTCTTTTTCATAAATTCCTTTTTTAAACGGATATTTTTCATAATTTTTTTCTAGCCAGCATTTCTCACAAAGCCCATCAAACCAACTTGTTGTTTCAATTCCTTTAAGTTCGTTCCTACATATTTTACATTTACTCATTTTCTCCACCACCTAGTTCTTTAATTTTCGAACAAATTGCAAATGCTAAATTAAAATCAACATAATTTGCAAATATATTTGCACTTCCACTTCTACTTCTTATTCTAAACTGTTTGTTTATAATATCAAAATCTAGTTGGTTATCACTTACTGTTTTATATCTTAAATATTGTTTTGTTTCTTTGTATTTCTTGTATCCAAGCCTTTCCAACAATTCGTCTGCAGTAGCGATAATGTTTATAGGCTGTTCACTGATAGCATACTTACCTTTATTTTCAAGAATTATTTCAACCATTATTCTTCTCCTTTTAGTTTTTTGATTTGGTTGTCAATGTAATCTTTAAGATAATCTGTATTACCAGAACCATCTTCTTCATCATATTCATAAGTAATTACATAATCAAAATCATCTGAGTATTTGTGTTCTTCACACCAGTTTTTTACTTTTTCCAACCCACTAATAGCAAGTTGTTTTTGTGATTGTTCGAGCTGTTCGATTTTGTCTTTTAACTCTTGAATTTCCATGTCTTTGTCGAATTGTTTCTGTAATAAACCTTCTTGATATGATTTTTTTTTACTTGGTCTTTGAGTTGTTGGTTTTCTTTTTCAATCAAATAATAATCGGTTAGATAATTATTTGTGTTTGCTTTTTTCAATGCTTCTTCAAGTTCTTTAATTCTTGCATCTTGTTGGTTGAGTAAATCAGTAACTAAATCTTTGCGTAAATACCACTCATTTGATTCTGTATCGTGAATTTGACAAAATGCTTCATGATAACTTTCAAGTTTGTATCTTTCTTTCTCTTTCATAACTACTCCTTATTTTGTAATTTACTTTCAAGTTCCGTTATTCTATCAAATAACAATTGCATAGTATCATTTATTCTTCTGGCATTTTGTATAATATATTTTTTGTATTCAGATGGGTTTATCCAAAAAGTATTTTGCCCCAATGCTTCCAATAGTTCTTTCAATTCTTCTTCGTTCATAACCAAAAATCTCCTTACTTATTATACCATATTACTTTATAAATATGGTGATTTGAACAAAATGAAATAAGATCACCAAGTATTTCACCATCTAAGAATACTTCATCTAAATATGTAGAATAATCGATATCCGTTAATTCATATAATTTATCATGAGCATTAACGATAAACTTAGCAAAACCATCACAATCACTAAATGCTCCTATAAGGATATTATCTACAAATTCACCTATAGTTAATATATCTCCAATGTTAATATCAATTTCTGTTGCGTTTAAGTCTTTATCGCAATCATATATACGCATAAGTTACACCTCAGCTATCAAAATTAATCGCTTTCCTTTTGTTGTTTTTCTTCAACAGCTTTTTTACATTCATCTTCACTCAAGTAAATATCTTTTCTACTATAAGTTCGAGCTGCATAGTCTTTTCCATCTTGGCTTAAAGCTACGCTATAGTAATTCCAAGAATAATCGCTATCATATAAATCCCCGCGTATACTTATCTTGGTAGACTTTTGATAATCATCATTCAACCTTAATCCTAATCTTACCTGAACATCTACAACATACATTGGCTTAACATAATATTTATTTTTGATTAGTTTACCTTTCCTAGAACTTGAATTATAACAAGGGCAATTAATAGTTAAAAATTCACCATCTTTAGTTTCAATATCTATTTTTCCTTTTCCCTTGCATCTTGGGCAATCATAGGCAGTTGTATCTGTTCCTACCACATAAACTTTTTGTGCAGGTTTCAAATCCAGACCATATTCAGCTAGCCATTCAGCAATTAAATTACCTTTGTGTTTCTCGATATCCTCATATTTTTTATTTATTTCATTTTCTTTCAAAGATAATTCTTCATCTTTGTTATATAACCTATTTCCTTCTTCTTCGATCCATTTAATTTTTTCATCGAGATCTTTTTTAGCACATTGCCTTACTTTTTCCAAAAATTCATCATATGCTTTTTCTAATTCACTTTGTTCGTAATAATCATCATATTCTTCATCAAACATATCCTTATCTATTCCTCCTTAACTTTGGATTATCGAAAATATTACCAATAACTTCAACGGGTTTGTCCCAGCAGTAATTACCCCATTCAAAGTTATCATCAGCAAATGGGTAAAATCTCGCATCTTCATATTCGACTAGGTAATCATAATTGCGATGATAATTTTCTTCATCATCGAATATACATTCACATTCTTTGATCAAATATTGTTTATGATCTTGCTTATCTTTTTCATTATCATACTTAGGGTTTAATTTATCGAAAGTTTGCTGTCTTACAAAATCACCTTCATAAATCTCTTTATTATTTTTATCAATAATACCTGTAAATTCTCCTAAAGTTTTTATGTCGATTTCATAAAATTTTTCAGTAGCTTCAGATATAATGAAATGTTCAGTCCCATTAGTATAATAGAATCCATAAACCCATTCATTGGTATCAGTTTCCTTAGCTCTAAATTTTATAGTTCTCCCCTCAATTACCTTTGCTTTTTTTACCATAATTATTTTTCCTCTAAATCTTTTTTATTTATAGACCAGGTTTTACCATAATCACAAAAATCAAAAACATCTTCATCTTTCTTCCAATCCCAGTAATGACAATCTTCCTTACCGTTAGCTGCATTATCTGCATCTTTTATCCAGTAATGGGTCCTAACCATACTGTTTGAATGTGGTGAATAACCATTACCTACAAAGATAGCATTATTACAATAATAAATATCTTTTTTACTTTTGTAATAGAATCCATGAGTCAGGATTTCAATAAAATCTTCAATAGTAACACCAAAATGTTTTTTGAAATTTGCTGGTTCAATATAATTACAAGTTTTTCCTACTGGTGTATCAAAAACTGGTTCATGCTCATTTATGATATCTTTTACTGTTAATAATTGCTGTATTTGTTCTTTAAGCTTTTTTATCTCTTCATCTTGTTTATTAAGTAGCTCTGATGCAGCTGAAAGATCAAAATATTCATTGTCACTTTCATTGTCAGATATCCATGGTCGAGAGTCAAAAAATTTATTGTAATTATACTTGTATCTATTTTCCATCTCTTATTTCTATCCTTCCTCTATTTATCTTATTTATTAAAAATATTATACTATAATTATCGTAATTAATCAACTGATTCTTATATAATATTATACAGTGAATAAAAAAGAGCTAACTTAACATTAGCTCTTTAATTCTATATATTTTATTGTTGCTCTTCTTCATTGAAATCTACATCAAAAGTTTCTGTCATATTTACATTTAAAAGCTCTTCAAAACTTTTAATATTAGGATCATCTTTTACTGATAATTTTTCATATACCTTATCATAAATTGCTTTCCAAAGTGCCGGATGTTCTTCAAAATATGGTTTTAAATTCTTTTTACCTCTAATTTTAATAGGATCACCATTTTCATCATTTACAAGTTCACCAGTATCTGGATCAACGATCTTAAACGAACCTTGAACGCTATCATCAATTAAACCAAAGAATGTTGCAACTTCAATCGTATCCCAAAGTAAATCAACACCTTTTCTATAATGCAAGTGACATCTACCTAATTTTCTATCACTTCTACAGAATTTACTTTTCAACAAAGCTGTTTCAATAACATGTCCTGCTGGATTCTCTGCTGTTGATTTTAAATCATTTCCATCTTCATCAAAGAAAGATCCTCTTTTAGCTTTAATTCTAAGCGAACAAGCTCTTTTCCAATATGTTCCACCAGGAGTTGTTTCTGGGTTACCATAACCAGAAATATTCATAATTGTACCATTTATTCCAATGAATGTTGTTTTATATTTTGTGAATAATCCTGTGCATCTCTTTACAAAATCAGCTAATGGTTTTGCTAAACCACCCATGTCTTTTTTCTCAAATGATTCATCGTTTGTTTGCTGTGGTGCAATTGATGTCAAGCTATCAAATATAACAAGTCCAATTTGGCCACTTTGAACAAGCTCTCTAACCATATCAAATATTTGTTCTGCACTTTGTCCTGTTGGTGTTAGATAAATAGTTTTAATAATTTCATCATTCATATCATATCTTGTTGCTGTATAAGCCCATTCTGGGTCTGCTGTTCCTTCAGCGTCAACAAATAAGATACAACGTCTTTCATCTTCAGGTTTAAGTCTTTCCTTTTTACTATAATCAGCTGCGATAAGATAACTTAATAAAGTTTTACCACTACCTTCACCACCAGTTAATTCAATAAATATTCCTTCGGGTATAGAGTTGTAAGTACAGAAATCAAGACTTGGACTTCCTAAAGAAAATCTTGTTCTATCTTTAATATTAACCCCAACTCTAACTACTTTATCACCAAATTTCTTTGATATTTCTTTTAAACAATCTGCGTAAGTTTTATCACCCATTTATTTATCCTCTAATATTTTACTTACTCTGTTAATTTTTTCTTCCTTTGATAACTTTTTGTTATCTAAAGTATTATAAAGGCTTACTAATTCTGCTGCTTTCTTTGCTCTTGCTTTTTCGATCTCATCTTTATGTTGCTTTTCAAATTTCTTTCTCTGTTTAGTCCCACTTATACTTGTGTAAACATATCTGCGTTCAAATGTACTTTCAAAATCAGCGAAGCTCTCAGGTAGATATAAAATATATGATAGATGAACAATACACATAAATGATAGAAGCACAGCTACACAAAGAGCTAATGTGTAAGAAAATGTAGTATCGAAACATTGAGTAGCTAATCCATGTATGAATAGCAAATCAGAAATAAAGCATGCTGCCCATATAGAGACATTGAGGAAAGCTTTAAGTTTATAGTCAGTTACCGTTTCATTATACTCTTTAAGATAAAGATAATCACAATATTCACTTTCATTCAAATTATCTTTCTCAACTAAATTAATTTTGTATTCATCACCTTTATAATAAAAATGATATTTTTTATATTTCATTAATATTCACCTCTACTTGATCTTGAAAAATCAGCTTCCTGCATTCTTCTAGATATAATTTTTCTAAGACTATTTACAAGATCCATAGCTAAGTCTAGTTTTAGCTTGATTTCTTTATATACTCTAGAATAGATTGATTGTGTCATTGTATTATATTTACAATGTTCCTCAGCGATAGATTGAGTTTGTGCAACACTTAATTTTGCATTATTCATTGCTGCTTGTGTTTGACTATCGAGATATGCTTTATTATAAGCCTCTTGTCTTAACATTCTTGATATATCATCCAAAATACCTGCATGTTCAATTCTAGCACCACTTCGATAAATACATGTAGATAGCTTCAACAAATATGAGTCTAATTCTTGATCACTAAATTGATCTGCATCTTTTTGATTTATTTCTTCAATCAATGCATCTAGATCTCTAGTGTATGCTGAAATGGCATTTTTAGCAATATCTAAATACTCTTCACTTAAAGTATCTACATTCTTCATAACTTCAGCTAAATCTTTCATTAGTTATCCTCCTTGTTCAATAATACAGTATAATCACTTTCCATAAAAGTTCTTTTCTTTACAGATGGGATTTCAATACTTTTGTATCTCTCATCACCAAGCATTTTTATATTAAAGGATTTTTTGTTATCTTCAATCAATTTATCAAAAGTAGATATTGGTATAAACAATATTTTATCATGTTCTATAAATCATACAATAATACCTACTGTGATACCTTCAATATTTTGCTTGGTGGTTAACTTATCATACTGTTTAAGATTGATCAATGGAAATGTATTTCCTTTCTTTGATTTGCATTCTAACAGAAATAAATTACCTTTTAAAAAAGCTATGAAATCACATATATTTCTTGAAGTTCCAAAATATCCTGATTGCTGATCTGGAAGTCTAAGCAAAAAGCCTTTTGGAAAACTCTTTTCTCAATCACTTTTAAACCTAGCTTCAAAAGCTTTTCCTAAATTGTTTGCCATTAAATAGATTTTACCTCTGGAATAACATTATAAACATTTCCTCTGGCTAATACTGCTGCTTGTCTATCACCAAAATTTAATGTTAAATATTTCTCTGAACATGTATCTAAAGTGGATTTCAAGTCAACAAGGTCAAAAATAGCTGTATATGATTCATTCATTAATGTGTTTGTATAAGAAATAACTTCACTATTTACTTTATTTGCATCATATATTCTCACAGAATCAGTACCAAATTCAAAAGTGCTATAAGGTTTTAATATTTCTTTCGCCCCATTTCCTGAGTTGAACAACATCAATCTGTTAATTGTTTGCATCAAAGCATCTTTATCTAGATTTATTGAATATGGATAATTATTTGAAACTCTACCTCTAATAGCATTTACAGGAACAGAATTGAGCAAAGTGTCATCACAAGAAATAATTGCAGTTAAAACGATATCATTTGTTTCAAATCTAACCTTTGTTTGAATGATTGTATCGCTTATTGGATCATGACCAAGTGTTGTATGAACTGCAGTATTTTGAAATAATTTAAATAATTTTACAATTTTATCATTCAAAAGAATTCTTATAGGTTGTGATAAATTAAAATTATTAACACATGCACCTGATGTAAATGTGATAGCACCTTTTTCATCGATATAGTAAAGTCTTTGAACAGGTCTTGAAATAGTTCCTTTAAGCAATTCCTTGCTGTTGTATTGAAGAATACTATTGAGGATTGAACTGTCAATATCAAATTCGTTTGTTATGTTGTGGATTTTTATGCTTGGCAATTTCAGCAAATCATTACCTTCAAAAATCAATGGTAGTTTATATACACCATTACCTTTAACCATTAATGAATTATCTTTTATTGTTAACTCAATATCGTTTGTTGTAATTTGTGAAACCAATTTCAAGAAAAGATTAGCATTAACTGTTGCATGCAAATCTTCAGCTTGATTCAATCCTAATTTAACTTGAGCAAAATACTCTTTATTTGTAACACTTAAATAAAGATAGTCGTTTTCTGTTTTAAGTTCAAGAGTTTCTGTCAAAAGAGATAACTCATTACTATCAACTGCTTGGAGAATAATGTTACCATATTTTTTTAATATTTCTGTTTTAATAACCATGTTTATTTATTTTCCTTTTTTGTATGAATTTCTGTTCCTATAGCTATGTAACCAAGAGCATCTACAAAGCTATCCTCTGTTCCAGATCCTGTAGTTATTCTAGCAACTTTCATCAATGCCATCATTATTGAGATATCTTCAGCATTAAGTTTCTTACCAAGATAAGCTGACCAATATTCTGCTATCTTACTAAAATTTATTGTAGGATCACCATAATCAACTTGTCTTTGTCCTGATATTAGACTTTTTGCTTTGTCTAAAGCTTGTTCTCTATTCATATATATTCACCTCTACTTGTAGATACAGTATTACCATAAATCTTGTTTAAAGCTTTTATTTCCTTCGTATTTGAAAGATTTTCTCCATTTATCCAAAGCGTAAATATTAAAGCACATTCTTAATGATCCACTTGAATCATCATCAGTTAAATTCTTTAATGTTAAACCATGTCCAATTTCAGCACACATCTTTTCTACAGCCTCTCTTACTGCTAATGGTTGATTATTGATATGATCTGGTGAATGTGGATTTCTATCGCTTACATATACTGTTTTAATTTTACCATTAATAACAAGCATTATATTACCAAAAGACGCACCTCTAATCCATGAAGTTGAGTCTGAAGTATAACTTGGATATTGTTCCATAAGAGAAATAGTTGTCATTCCAAAATTATGAGTGTAAGGAATATTTCTACCTAATTTATCACATTCTTCATATATTAATTTCCAAACTTGTTCATACCATTTTGCTTTATCATTAACATGAGCATCATTCGCTGGTGATATTCCAATATATTCAATAAAAGATCCATCTTTAAGTTTGTAACTAAGCATTCTTTTTAAATGCTTAAAATCTTCATGCATGTGAAAAATAGGAACAATTTTCTTTGGACATTTCACCCTATCAATCATATAAAGATAATTTTGCCAGCTTTTTTCTGGCGCTTGTGCTTTCTCTTCAGCTGTTGGCTCAACATTCATTCTTCCAGGAATAACATCAGCTTCAGCGCACCAAAAAGCTGTTTCTATGATATTATTAGAGTTAAGAAAATTTATATATTCATCCATATCAAATTCTTTTCCTCTAGACCACATCGAATATGCACCACTATCAACTACTAATTTGCATTTACACTCAGGGTGTGTATTCAAATACTCAACCCATTCAAGTAAAGCTTTACCTTCAAGATTCCAGGCAAACAATTGATCAAAATTTAAGTCTCTTTTTATCTCTTCGCAGCTAGTTATTGATCCATCTGGCCATTGAACATTTCTAGCTCCTGCTCCAGCACAAATTATTGAATAAGGCTGTGTAGGCAAATCCTTATATGGATCTGTCCAATCTTGTTCATTCATATTTAATTTTTCTAGCATATTTTCTCCTTTTTATTATTTATACAGTTACAAGAGTTGTTATTTATTCTTCTTATTCCTATTTGATCTTTCAAGCAAAATCAACTCCTGATTATAGCTCAAAAAACAATCTTCATTTATATTATAAACCCTATGATAGTAAGAATTTAATTCTTGAGCGTCTTCTTCATTTAATTTATATTTTTTAGCTTTGATAAACTCTTTGCATTTTTCATAATAATTAATATCTTTTAATTCATCTATAGATATGGCATGTTTTTTAAAATTTTCTTGCATTTTATTAAATTCATCAAGAATACTGAAAGAAGCGTATAAAAGAAAAATTAAAGAAAATATACTAAACATCAAGTTAAACCTATCCATACCTAAAGAAAACCACATAGCTAAAAGAGAAGAAAAAGATACAACAAGAATTATCATGTTTAGAATGTAGTAGAACATAAAACGAATCAAATACTTTATATTACCCAAAACACTGTACTCTTTATTTTCAAAGATGAATCTATTATTTTTAAGTATATTATCTCTTGTAATCTTAAATATATCCTTAATGCTTTTAAAATTATATATGAAAATTGTCATAAAAATGACACTACTTATCACTGTCAATATCAAACAATCTGATTTCACCTAAGCTTTTCTCCTCTATGCAGTTTCAATGACATACACTAGTTATATTAATCTCACATTTATCTTATTCTAATGGATTAAATATACATATCTCATCATCGTGCTGATTCATATGTATTAAAAGATAAATTTTTTTAAATAATATCTACACAATCAATAAAATCTAGTTCTCCACCTGAAAATATGTAAACACCCTTCAAACCTTTCAATTCAAGTGCTTTAACAAGCTCCTTCTCAAAATCTTTCGGCTTCAATGTTCTTTTATTTGCTTGTGATAATACGCAATTTCTCAAACTTAGATTTAATGGTTTTGTTTTCTTTTTTTGTAAAACAATTATCTGCTCTGTACAATTTCTAAACGTGTTACCTAAACCATAAAACAAATTACCTCTTGGTGTTGTTTTAACCCAAGTAAATATTGTTTTATATTCGTAATTTGTTCCTTTTATAGAATCTATTACATTAGGTACAAAACTATTGGTTGTCCACATAAAAATATAACCAACATGTGTATTATCAATTATAAATTTCAAATCATCATTATTCCATAAAGAATATGTTAATTGATTATTCATAACTGCTGGTGGTTTGCTATTATAATTCCAAGGTGGATCAATTATAGCAAAATCATATTTAACATCATTTGTCATTAAAAATTCTTTAAAATCTTTTTTATAATACATTAAAATAACTCAACTTTATCTTGTTTTTTATTTTTATTTTCTACCCTATACCAACCTAAATCTCTCTTGCCTGGTCGGTGTTCATACATATCATGTTCTTGAAGATTATCGGCATTAGCATCAATTTGTTTACCAACATGTCGCCAGAAATCTTCAGCACTTGTTCCTCTAACACATTTAGCGAATATATCTCTGTCATAAGTTGTCATCAAATAATCTAATATTTGTTTACTTATTTTTTGCCCTCTAGCCTGTTCATCAACATAGATATCACCTATAACAACTACATCTTTGCTTTTTGGAACATTAAAACAACAAAAATCATATTTACCTGTTACTGATATTATATGGTTAGCTTTTAAGTCAGTCTTCATGAAAATAGGCATAGCAGGTCCTAACAAGCTATCTTTACCAAATTTCTTGTTTTCTGCTACCCAAAGTTTATTTATCCAAACAAAATCGCAACTATCTTTATACTCGCAGTTTTCACATTTATTTGCACATTCACTGCATCCGGATTTTAATTCGCATATTTTCATACTTACAATACCTTTTTTAAATAATCTATGAATTTATCAAAATTGATTGAAACTTGGTCACAAACATTTATTTTCTCAGATACAATCTTAAATAAATCACAAACAAGTATCTCCCATTGTGAGCGATGTGAGAATCAATATTTTAGCCAACGCTTAACTAATACATTAAAATCATCAGAATCTTTATCTAATGTAAGGATATCATTTTTAAATCCTATATTATCAAATATATTATACTCTTTGATTTCATTATTTATCTCAATATAAACAAATCATTGCAAATCTTTATTTTTCATACCCTACCTTAATTCATACTCATTATCTTATTATAATTGAATATGATTTCACATTAAAATTAATATCTTGCACATGAATTATTTAATCATATGATAAGATATATTCAATTTGAAATTTTATTTGTTCTCGATATAATTATTAATTTAATATTTACACCAATCCATGCTAATAGTTTTACCGCAGTTTCCGCATTGAAAAGTTTCGCTACCTTCAAGTCCTACATCATAAAAAGTGTTTTCATAACCGCAATAAGGACAAATACCTGTAGCATTGTATGCCGAATATTCGACAAGCTCTACATTACCGCATTCTGGAACAAAATGATCACATGGGATTTCATCATTATAATCATCTCTTTTTACATACCAATGATAATCATCAGAACCGCTGATATCTTTATGTTTTGTAGCAGCTTCATTATATGGGATACCGCATTCAACTTCTTTCTGCTCTGCGAAATATCCGCACATATAAACACAATTTCCACAACAACATTTAATTTCTTCCATATCTTTTACCTCTAATAATTATACAGTGAAAAAGAAGAGATATATAGTTAATTCTATATATCTCTTTCAAAATCTATATTAACTGTTAAATAATATTGATTATCCTCCAGTCGCGCTTGACCAAGATTCGTTCAAGTTCGACTTAAATTAATTTTGACATTGTATTTGTTTGCTAATGATGCTAGAGTTTTTTCTGTAGTATCTGCAAATGGATTATATAATCTCAAACTAGATTCAATTCTTCACAGATAATTGTTTAAATTTAAATCACTAATCTTTGATGTCTCGATTTCAAAGGTTAACTGTACTCGCATTACTCTTAATATGTCATGTGTCTGTCATACATATCCATTTTTTATATCAGATTCCGCTTTAATTGGTTTGAATTTGAATTCATGTTTATTACTGTCTTTAAATAGTACTTCTGAATAATCTTTTGAAAATGTATAATTTAATTGTTTTACCTCTGACAATAATTTTGATTCTTCAGTTTTATATTTTTTGTTCAACTCTTTTGTATTTTTATCTGCTATGCCTCAGGTTGAAGCATAAGCACTTCCATATTCAGTATCAATCTGCTCATAATCGTAGTCACTTATAGCTTTATCTGTAAATACTTTTATTGAAAAATTAGTTTCATCAAAATCACTTGATGTATGCAATATCGAGTCAATATAATCAATAGCATCTTTCAAGCTCTTAAATGTTACTTGAGTTCTATTTTGAATAAAGGAATCTATTGTAAAAGTTAGATTGTATGTATTGTTTCCTTCCTTTGATGCTATACATAAAGTTCTATTATTATCGTAATCTATTCCAAAATAGCTATTTGGATATGGATTTACATTTAGAGCTTTTCCAAGTATATACAATATCGAACCTTGAATACCTGCTCTCTTAGCTTTTCCTAACAATTGTGATCAGCTACTGCTGGTTATTAAATCTTTGTTATCTTTCAAAAAATTAGTGATTTTATTATCTCATTTACTCATAATACATACACCTCAACAAATTTAGCAGTTATTTATTCTTTTGTTCTAAGCAAATTTACTAGATGTATTACATTTATTACTATAACAATTATATTTAAAACTGCAGTACTTATTGCTGGTAAAAGAATACCATAAATCACGAATAAAAGTGATCCAATAATATTTGTAACTCGCATTATTATTGAAGATTTTCTACTTAGCGTTTTGCAACTCATAGATACTATAATAAATAGAGTTGCTATTACACCTAAAATTTCTACCCAATTCATAACTACTCCTATCTACAATATGATAACTTATAGTTATCGCGCCAAGGGCAAATATTTTCAAATGTTTTAGATACTGCTAAAACATCACTATCATTAAATCTTTTACCTACTATCTGCATACCTATAGGTAATTTATTTTTAGATAAACCTACTGGTATAGATGCTGCTGGGTTCCCTGTAAAATTAAATATAAAAGTTTCAGTAAATCCAATCAATTGTTCAACATCTACATTATTTATTTTTGCTGGACCTAAAGTATTTTTATCATCGCTATTTAAAACAGGTAGGCAAGCAGTAGTTGGTGAAATTATTATATCATAATTATCAAATATATCTTGTTGGGTGTCTAATAGATTAGTTCTTATGAGATTTATTTTATAATAATCCATCATATTGCTATTCGCTACTTTCTCGTTCCAATATATAAATTCTTCAGGTAATTCATCTCTATGGTCTTTAATTATATCAAAACCATTCTGTTTATCTAGTTCTAATTCAATAGCTGTATCTAGGCAAATACTTTTACACCAAGCTTCAGCTATCTCTTTTGCTGTGTATTTAATGTTAAAATGAACTAAATCAACTTTAGCGCCAGCCTGCTCTAACTTCTTAGCAGCTTCAAATACCTTGTCAGCAACTTCTTTATCAACAGAGAATATATCAAAATCAGGGGTAAAAGCTATCTTTAATCCTTTTATTGGTTTATTCATTTCTTTTGTAAAATCAACATCTCCAAGATATCTACTAAATGGATCTCTCGGATCATATTTAGCCATATGATTAAGTAATATAGCAGCATCTTCAACAGTTTTTGTTAATCCACCATTAAAGCAAAATGGATGAGTTGCTGCCCAAGCATCCGGTCTGCATACACTTGGTATTGTTCCTATTGATGCCTTATATCCGTAACAATTACACCAAGCTGCTGGAATTCTTATTGAACCACCGGCGTCACCACCTTCAGCAATAGGAATTAATCCCCCTGCAACTGCTGCTGCACTACCACCAGATGACCCACCTGAATTATATTTTATATTAAATGGATTACAAGTAGGGCCATATAACTTATTATCACATAATCCTCTAAATCCATAAGCTGGTGAATTTGTTTTACCTATAGCTATTCCACCGGCTTCTTCCATTGCCTTACAAAACATAGAATCATATTCATCTTGTTTTATTAAAGATTTAACACCGCCATGGGAATGTGTCCAACCTTTTTTACTTGGAAGAAAATCTTTAAGTGCAAAAGGAACACCGGCAAATGGCCCCAAATTTTCTCCATTCTTTAATCTATTCTCTAATATTCTAGCTTGCTCTAATGCTTCATCTATTTTAGTATAAACAAAAGCATTAATTTGAGGATTAAATTTTTTTATCCTTTCAGAAAAATATTTAACAATAGTGCTTGGGGCTATAATTCTATCATTAACTAATTTTCCAATTTCTGCTGCTGATAATGATTCTAAATTATTTATTTTCATCTTGAGGTTCCTCAATAACTTCTTCTTTAACTCTTTTAATATCCTCTTTAATTTCCATTTTATGGCAATAAGCAAGATACTCAGCACCTACATTATCTTTTCTCCATTTTTTACATATTTTATAACCAATTGGAGAGAAAATAACCTCCATTACTAATTCAAGTACCGCACCAAACACTGCTGTTCCTAATACTGTCCAAATTGTCCAACCAAGAGTTGTTCCAATACTTAAATTAAAGAATACTAAGAAAGCTAACCCTGTAAAGATAAAGTTATCAATAAATTGTCCTACAGCTGTTGATACATATGTTCTTGTAGCATATGCTAATTTGCTATCTGGATTCTTTTTAAACATTTTTCCTACAGCTACATTGATTATATTATTTATAATACCAGATAATAAGAATGCAATTGAGCTAGCAATTAATATCTGCCAAGTTTGATTGAATGTCGCATTAAAAGCAGAATAAGTATTTGGGTCCCCGCCTACTTGAATCACAGCGATTAATTGAAAGAATCCTACACATATGAGATTTGTAATTAGAGCTAATATAGTTAACTTAGTTGCTGCTTTAGCTCCATATGTTTTATTTATAATATCCATACATAGGAATGGAATCCAGCTAAGTAATAATCCACCTGTTATCCCAAGCCATGATGGTTCAGTCATTATAATAGTTTTACTAGCCATTAGATTCATAACTACTGTTGATAGAATAAAAATAGCTGTAACTAATCCTGGAACGCTTCTTAAAAGCATTTTCCAATCTTTAAAATCAAAAAGCCATTTAAAAGTATCTTTAAACCAATTTGGCTTTTTTACTTTTGAATTTTCATCCATTTTAATTCTCCTTATTTTTATTTTTATACTGAAGGATTTCGAGTGCGAACTTCAGTTATAATTTATATACAGTTACCAAATAAAGTTAGATTTAGCGATCTCGCCTTCATCTACTAAAATATCTTGAGCTGTCATGCATTTATTTTTTACTGTCAAAAAGAATATCCATTCAGCTATTTCTTCGGCTGTTGCCCATCTATTTAGCATTGTTTCCTTAAGAACTTTTTTATACATTTTCTTATCATCAAGAATATGCTTGTTAAGTTCAGTTATAACTCCACCTGGACAAAGATTGTTACATATTGCACCATATTTAGCGATTCTTGATGCAACATTCTTACCGTAAGCATTTATTCCACCTTTACTAGCACAATATTCTGGAAATTCTGCACCGCTTAATGCACTAGCTGATGAAACCATCAATACACTTTTTATTTTAGATTGAAAAGCATATTTTTCTGTGACATTCATTGTCCCAATTAAGTTTGTTGTTATATCATTTTCATTTTGTGTTCCTGCATTATTTATCAGAATATTAACATCTGCAATATCAGGTAGGTTATCCTTATCCCTGATATCTACTTTGTAATGTGTATATCTATGTTGAAGCTCTATAGGTAATGATATCGCGCTATCATTCCTATCAATACCTATAACTTCATAACCTTCTCTAATAAATAGTAATGCGGTTGCTCTACCAATACCATTACTGGTTCCTGTTATCAATACCTTCATTTGTTGATACCTCATTACTTTTAGCTATAATTTCTTTGGCTGCTTCAAGTTTACCTTGCTCTGTCATCCAATATTCGCCAATATGGTTCTTTTTCCAATTCTTACTAATCTTATATGTAAGTGGAGAGAAGATGAGTTCAAAAATAAGCTCTACTATCATACCGAAAAATGAACAAGCAAATACTGAGAACCAACTCCAACCGAAGAATGGAACACTAACAATACTTGCAAATACAAAGTTATCAACAAATTGTCCAATCATTGTAGAACCAGCACTTGCTACCAAGAATCCCCAATATTTGTCACCATGTTTTTTCTCTATTTTCTTCAACAACAATCCTTGAGTTATTCCATTAACAATCAAGCCTACTGCTGCAGCTAATGCTGAACCTAAAATTATGTACCAAACATTACCCATTGTAGCATTTAATGCTTCATTAACTTGACCCCCAAAATCATAACTTGCAGACCAGGTTCCAGGAATAACACCAGCAATTGCTAATATACCGCTAATGAATAGTGAAATACCTAAACAAGTCAAGTTAACTCTAATAGCATTTTTAGAGCCAAAATTCTTTACAAGTAGATCACCTACCAAGAATCCAACCCAACTCATTATAATTCCAGCATCCTGAACAAGCCAATAATCACCATTTCCTGATCTAGGAATTTCAATGATTGATTTGTTAGCTAAAATATTCATCAATACTGTTGCTACTGTAATAAGAGCTAGCGCCATAGCAGGAACGCTTCGCAATGCTTTTACCCACTCTTTAGGATTAAAGAAATCTTTTAGAGTGCTTCAGATTTTACTGAAGAATTTTTTTGTTTTTTTCATTTCTATTTTCCCCTTTAGTTTTAATTTATTTTTTCAGGCGAAGGATATTGAGCGCGAACTTCGCCTGTTGTATATAAATACAGTTAAATAAAAAGAGCCTAAGAATAATCTTAGGCTCTTTAATAAACTATAAGTATATTTCTTTTGGTTTATTTTATACAGCGGATTTAAGAGCCGAACGCTGTTGAGAATTTTCTCTAATAAATTTAGCTTGTTAATTATTCATTAATGGATCTAGTATCTCATGTAATTGTGGTATAGTTGATTCTGTTCTTTCTTCACACATTTCTTCAAATGCTTCTTCTTTCGATTTTCCAGAATTAATTAATTTAGTGAATTCTGATTGCACCAAATCAAAGAAGTCACTTATATACCAACATGATTCTATAACAGCATCGCATTTCATTGGAACGACGCATTCTGGCTTTCCAGATTCAATCATAAGATAACTTAATCTTTCAGCTACTTTGTCTGCATTTTCTTTAGGGCATTCACCTATCAATTCATCATGCACTGCTATCTCTAACTTGAACCCTAAATCATTTATTATCTTATCATTATGAATCAATATCATAGCTCGTTTAGACATAGATGCAGCACCACCTTGAACTCTTGCATTTACGCATTGTCTTTCAGCTTGGGCTATAAATCCAGTATTATTATTTATAATAATATTATCTTTTTCTGCTTTTGCTTTTAAAGCTTTATAATCTCTTCTAGACTTACATTTCTTGACTTCATTTTCGTATTTATCTATTAAAACTGAAGTTTCTGGTTTTATTACTTGATTACAATTTAGGATTGGGTTAAAATCAATTGATAAACTATCATTTTTTGCTTTAACTTCATATTTCTTCAATAACAAATCAGGTAAACGTCTTCTTCTACCCCAAAGCTCTTCAACATAACCTGTTTTGTGAGCATTAATGGTTGTTTCATCTATCCATTTCTTAACCTTAGGAAATCCTTCATAGAATTTATCAATGATATCTTGAGCAGCTTCTACTGATTGACCTATTTGCTCAGCGACTGATGCAGCACCTCTTCCGTACATTATGCCCAAAACTACGCTTTTCATAAAGCCTCTTCGTTTCTTACCTTCTGGATTTGGTGTTCCATCTTCATAATGTTCCATGTTATCCCAATACCCATTGTTGTATACTTTTGAAGCTACGGTTGCATACAAATCTTGTTTATTCTTATATGCATTTATCATATTTTCATCTTGAGCATAATTAGCCAATAATCGTGGTTCCTGTTGGCTAAAGTCAGAACCAACGAAAACATTACCTTCGCTAGGTTTAAAAAGCATTCTAATCTCTTTGTTATGACTTGGTATATTCTGTAAATTGATAGGATCACTTGAACTTAATCTACCTGTAGCAGCACCTAAAGAATTGAAGTGCGTTCTAATTCTACCATCTGGCCATCTCTTAGCTAGTTCAGGAATAACATCAATATATGTCGATAATAGCTTTATCAGCTCTCTTCTTTTTATTAAAAGTTTACATATATCAAGATTGAGCTTATCAGATATAGCTTTCAAAGCATCTTCACCTGTAGCTCTTGGTTGTTTCTTATCAACAATAGGTGCTTTCAAGATATCATAGAAAAGAATAGCAAGTTGTGTTGGTGATCCTAAATTTATTGGATCTGTTAATTGTTCGCTTTTAGATTTACCTTCACCTTGACCAGTCTTTTTCAATGGCTTGCAATTAGCCTCTGGTGTTAATCTCCAACTGTCTATCTGTGGTTTAAGATGTTCTAACTCTTGATTTATCTCTTCATCGATTTTATCTAGCTTTTTGTGATATTTAGCACTTAATAGTTTTGCATATTCTTGGTCAACTTCAACACCAGCCAATTCCATTTCTGCTATAACTTCAGTTACTGGAACTTCAATTTCCAAAAACATTTTATATAATTTTTCATTGCCAGGTTTTTCAAACTGTTCTTTTTGCCATTCATATAGTTTGTAAGTCATGTAAGCATCAGTAGCAGCATACAATGCAAATATATCTGGATTTACGACAGCATATTCGATATCTTCAAATAAAGCATCAATTGAATATTTTTCAATACTTGGATCTATTTTTTCTATGTATTGTTGTTTCAACCCTGCAGATCTCTCATTTTCATCAAGGATTTTCGCACCAACCATTGTATCCCAATAAATCTTTAATTGTAAGCCACAAGTGCATTTTATTACTTCATAGTCGAATTTACCATTATGCATTATAATCTTTGTATCAACTAATCTTGAAAATTGTTCTTTTATATCCTCTTCGGTTAGCTGCCAAGGTAATCTTTCTTGATTTGCTCTATCAATATGATTTAAAGGTATATATGCGTTTTGCATATCAGGTGTATAAATACAAGGACCTAGTAACTTACATGTTACTGGGTCCAAACTATTGTTTGTTTCTGTATCAATCGCAATTACACCATTCTGAATAGCTTTGTCAATATAATTGGCTAACTGCTCTTTTGATCTGATTACGACAGTGTTTTCTTTATACACACCTAATGTTTGCATAACTTTTTCTTCGATTATTCTCAGCTTTTCATCTACAGATAATTTTTTAGATTTTATTGCTTTTGTATCATCGATTATTTTAGGTTCTTTAGGTGTTTTTATTTTGTTTAATATTTTTTTAGTTTCTTTAGGCGTGTCTTTTATTACAAATTCATCGCCCCAAAGTGAATCTATCATTATTTATTATCCTAATCTTTTAGGTCTATTGAATGCTGGTTCAATAGATTCTTGTGGATATACAGTTTGAGGATCGTATGTTCTACCGTTTGATTGAACAGGTGTTTGATATGCATGAGTATTTTCTGATACTTGTTGATAATATTGTGGTTCATCTGGGGTATAAACAGGTTCATATGCTGGTTTTGATGCTGTAGGTGCTTGTGCAGTTGCTGTTCCATTAACCATTGCATTCATTTCTTCCATAGTTTTAGACAATACAGCTGTACCTAAAGCTTTGATTCCATCAAAAGCATGCTCATCTTTTTTGTACATTTCATTTCTATAAATATTTGGTGATGCATACATGATAGCATATGTTGTATCCATCGATCCAGCTGCCCCATTTCTTTTAATCTTAAAGATGTTTTCTGATAATGGAGCATATTCATCGCATAGATTTTTCAATGTTGTGATATATGATGCTGGTCTTTCCCAAAGTTTTGGGGTACCTACAATATTTCCTTTTTCATCTTTAGTATATTCAATTAGGTGAATATAAATTTTTGTTTGCAATCTGTGTTTTGCTGCACACAAAGGACAAACAACATCAGATTTCTTTCCATTACTAATGCAGTTTACATTTCTATATCTATTATTGATTTGTTCTGGATGAACGTATAAAATGTCAAAATCTGCAGTAGAATTATGCATAAATCTGACAATAGCTTCATCCTGATCATTTTTTAATGCAAGGTAACCAACTCTAGGGGTATTCGATCTATTATCTCTTGCTTCCTTATCCATTTGAAATTCTTCATAACTAACTTGTGCCATTTTTATTTTTTTCCTCTCTCCTAAATTATTTTTAAATTATCAAAAGCTTCCTTTGATAAATCATTAACATCTTTGCCTCTCGGTATTTCTTTTACTGAAATTATAACATCATTTCTAATATTTTTCTTGAATCTAGCTGTTCCTTTATCCCCAGCTTCATCACCATCAAAACATAATATATAATTTCTTATACCAGACCTATTCAATATATTATATTGTTCGCTTGATCCGGTTCCAATTAATGCAATTGCAGGATAACCTCAACTTCATAATGTTAATGCATTTATTTGGCTTTCACATAAATATACAGTTGTAATATTTTCGTTTTTAATGAAATTGTATAAATAAACAGGTTTACTTTTATTTTCATCGATGTAAAAATGCTTATCTATAACTGATCTTTTTGTGATCATAACTAATTTATTATTTTCATCTCATACTGGAAATGTTATACAATTAGTAAATTTATCAAAACCAATTTTAAATTTGTTTATGACATAATCTGTCAATTTTCTTTTATACATATATGGGTGTATATAATTGAACTTGTCTAATATCTTTTCATCTAGAATATCTTTTTTCTTATCATTCAATATTATAGGTGAATCGATATTTAATTTTTTCTCTACGAAACAATTGCCAAATCTTTCTATTAGCCACTCATCACCAAAATTTTTATCTTTCTCATCAAAGCAATCAGTGATTAATTGAGATAAACTTGCTGTATAGCCACATGTGAAACAATGTGCGGTTCCATATTCAACATTAGGCGAATCACCGCAATATACTTGACATGATGGATGTGTTTCACATCCGTTTTTATGAATAGGGCATGTTATAAGAACATTATCACCCTTGTCAATAATTGAAGACAATTTATTAGATCTTATTTCACTTTTAACTTGCTTCAAAATATTGATTATCGGCTCATTTATTATTTTACCTTTTATCTGCAAATACATTAAAATACATCCTCGCCACTAGGTGCTGTTGAATCAAATTGCTCTCTAACCACTTCACAGCTCTCGCCTTTCAATCCATCATCTTCAGTTGGAATATATGTGAATATACCTTTATCAAAATCTAAAGCATATTGAAGTTTCTTGTTATTAACAGAATCTCTTGATTTTGTCAGATGCATTGTCAATACTCCATCTTTGTTTTCAAAAAACAATACAACAGTTGAATCTTGTCCAATTCTATCAGATTGGGCAATTAATTTTGTATCCATTCCATTTTCAGTGCTCTCTCTATTTTGTTGAGAAACTGTGATAATTGGAATTTTTTTCAATACTTGTAAATTTTTAATGTCTTTAGATATATTAGCTGCTTTTTCAACAGGATTTTTCGCTTTCCTATCGTCTTCAAGTAAGCTATGTTGATCTATACATAACATATCTAGATGTTCTTTTTCAATAAAAGCTTTCAATACAGTTACACCTGCTGGTGCACCTATCATTGATGGAGTTAATACAAGTATAGAACCTTTTACATAATTTTTTATATTATCAAGATATTCTCTATACGAATTTTGAACCTCAATATTACCATGAGTTAATTTAGTATTAGAAATATGTGAAATCAAAGTATCAATTCTATATCCTACTTTTTGGTCTGTCATTTCACCTGAATATATACCAACTCTTAAACCTTGTTCAGCTGCAGCTACAGCTGTTTTTAACAACATTCAGCTTTTACCGACATTGCTTCGTGCTACTATCGTCGCATATTCTTCGTTTCTATCCCAGCCACCAATAATTTTATCGAGTTCTGGAAAACCTGTTTTTACATAAGATTTACTAAAATCTCTGCATCTATCTACATAATTATCATATCTAGATGTATCTTTTGTGATATCTACACAATCCAAATGGATAGCTGATGTTATCTGAGATGCTGCGTTTGAATATAAAGACATAGCTTGATCTACTTTTTTATCGATAAGCAAATCCCTAACTTTATTAAAAGTTTGAGCCATCAATCTTGTATTTCTGTCTTTATATAATTCATCAACGATATAATTTGGTTTTTCATTAACAGCTATTACATCAAAATTTGGAAATTGAGATAAGAATGTCTCTTTATCTGGAATATTTTGATATCTATCCAAATGATCTTTTATATAATTAAACTCATTCTTATAATCAGAAAAGAATTCATCTGTAAGACTATTCAACGTAATTATACTTGAATCTTTACTGTTTAAAATGTAGTTCAATGCTTGAAGTTGTATCATTTAACACCTCAATTTATTTTTTATTCTCGTTATTGTTTTCTTTGTGATCATATAATTATACATTAAGATTTCTTTTATCTTGACCAAAGAATTCAAAATTTACAGAATTATTTACAATTCTGCTGTATAATCTATCCCCAACTTTTTCTTTTAACTCATCTAAAGTTAAATTTGATGTGTACAAGTTTGATTTATTCATATCGATTCTTGTATTGATTAAATTTAAAAGATTTTCGTGCTCAAAGGTTGTTAATGATTTAACACCTACTTCATCCCATATAACCACATCTGCTTTTAATACATTTTCCTTTATATGTGAGATATAAGGATCTTCCTTACTTATGTTATCTTTTAAAGCTAAAAGAAATCTAGGAACATTTATAAATAATGCTTTACATGTTAATTCGCATTTATACCAGATTTGATTAAAATAAGCCTGGACTAATCTTAATGTCCAACTTGTTTTACCTGTTCCTGGGTTAATAGATCTAATAAACAAATTGTTTCCTTTATTAATAAAATCAACAATATTGCTTTCAATTTGTTGTAATTGTTTGAAAGCTTCTTTATCTGTTCCATCGCTATCAACATGAAGATTAATATGTTTTCTTTGCTGATTAGAAAATAAAGCTTGATTATATAGAAAATCAAGCTTAAATAATTTTAAACAAAAAGGTGAATCTTTATCACAATTTTCTGAACATTTATCTGTTATCCAACAATCTTTTGGACTAATCATTAAAATACCTCACTATCTACTTCAACTCTTTTTGGGGTAGTTGCTACATTAGTATTAGTACTATGTTCTGCTTTCCATTTAGTTGCATAATCTTTATTGAAAGCATTTATAGCCCATGTAGCATCTCTATATCCATTCACTGTTGCTATATCAATTATTTTTAGAGCTAAATCTAGATCACCCCTAGCAAAATCATCAACAGTTTTCTGAAAAATGCTGATTGATCTTGTTGATAGAAATCCTTTTGGATTTGCATAAACCCCATCAACCCAATCTCTATATGCATATAACAATTCAGCATTATAGCATTGAATTTTATTCTTTAATTCCCAACATTGTTTTTGTCTAACTGTCATTCTTCCTGCTGGTATATCAGACTTAACATCTACAATCTTTTTTATTTTACCCAGTGTCTTAACATCTGTATTTGATATTAAATTTATCACAACATCTTCATGAAAGTTAACAGTAACATTATCATTTTCTGTTGAAATATTTGAAATAACATTTAACTTAGATAGATTGATTTCAACCGCTTTTTGCGCATCAACATCTAATGTGGTTAGCTCGTTTATCTGGTCTCTTGAATAAGATATCTCGCAATTATCATCTGAATTATATTTTATCTTGATAACAGCTGCTAGGTATATTGCACAATTTAATCCTAGATATTTAGCTAGTTTAATGTTATATGAAACATAATTGTTAGGACTCAATAAATCTATATACATGGTCTTCCTCATTTATTAAAGTGAACATTCTTGTTCATCTTCCATATAATCAGCAACATCCAACTTCAATGATTTAAGTGTAGATGTAATTTCTGATTTTAAATCACAATCTGATAGAGACAACATGTTTCTAGCTGCTTCAAATACAGATTTTTGATCAATATCGAATACAGTTGAAAACATTTTGCAATAATTCTTATCAATATTTTTTATGCTATCAATAAGTTTACTTTTAGAAAATTTTGATGTGCTTGGTCCATAATGATATTTAGCTTTATATTTAGTATTTACACCTTCAGGATATTCTGCAAGCATTTTTGCCCCTGGCTTTTTAATAAAGCAATCACCATTACAAATTGCATCCAATACAAAAGCTTTTGTATAATCACCACGATTAAAACATGCTTTTACTTTGCTTGAAAACCAACAATCAAAATGACTATTATCAAGTTCATCATGAGAATCATCTACAATATCAGCATTTGGGTTCTCTTCTTGAATTGCTTGAATGCTAATAGCTGTATATTGATCTCTATATTTAAGATAATTTGATTTTTGATAGTTTTGGTGTCTTGTTGAAGCAATACATTGGTTTACTACCATATTTGGTGCATCTTTTTTCTTTGAAATTGCCCTTGTTTCATCAGTCCATACTTTATGGTCAATAGCATACAAAACAGCATGCGTAAGCCAATCATGATAATCTTCTTTTGTGAAAGATCCATTGCATTGCATTGCGTATTTGCTAAGTACAGACCAATATTTGTAAATAATAGCAGATATATAGCAGTTTGCTAATTCTTTATTATCTTTCACCTCTAAATATTTATTAAGTAATTCACTTTTTGATAGCTCTTCCCAACCTGGAATTAAATCAGCTACATTTTTATAGATTTGTTTGTATTCATTTAACATATATATCTCTACCTCCACTGATATTATATAATAAATTTAAAACATAAATCAACTAAATTTAACTGTTTTTCAAAACTTTTTATTGTAATTCTTCAATATATTTCCTTAAATTAGAAATACTATTTTCATTTATTTGATCATCAATTATATACTCAGATAGAGCTTTCTTATTCTGTAATATTTCCCATACACGTTCATCTATAGTATCTTTCACTATCAAATTATAGATAAATACAGGACGCTTAGTTCCAATTCTATGAATTCTATCACATGCCTGTTCAAAAACACCATTAGTTCAAGGTGTATCTATAAATATCATATATGAAGCTGCGGTTAGTGTGATTCCTGTTCCACACTTTTGCCATGTTCCTATAAACACTTTTTTATTAGGGTCATTCTGAAATTTATCAACATTTTCACTGATTAATTGATCATCAATATCGCCTGTTGCAATTATTGGATCATATTCCTGCAAAGCTTCGGCTAATTTACTTACTGTTTGCTTAAAGGTGGAAAATATAACAACTTTTTCATTGTTAGATAGAATATCTTTTGTCAACTCCACCGCTCTATCTATCTTAATAGAATTTATATTTTCACTTGAGAGAATAGATGGACATGCAGTAGCTTGTCTTAGTCTAGCAACCATAGCTAACAAAGATGCGGTGGACATATGAACTTTATCTACTTCGTCAATAATACCATGTTTGATATTATCGTAAAAGCTATTTTGCTTATCATCCATTTCTACATATTCTGGAATAATAGTCTTTTCAGGCAAATCAAGTATGTCTTTTGTTCGTCTTAATGAGTATTGAGATAACTGATACTTTAATACATCTAAATTTCTATAACCAAGAAAAATATTATGAAAATGACCACCATAGATATAGTAGCAATTTTTAAAAACAGATTGAGATGACCTTTCAGCACCTATTCATTTTAATGGAACATATGCATCGATAGGGTCATTTAGAAGCAAGGTCCCAGTCATACCTAACTTAAACATTGCTTTATTTAATTTTAATAAGTTTGCCCCTTGAATTGAAGATGAAGACTTACAACAATGTATTTCATCTACAATTATCATATCAATCTTATTTTTACCGCTATTTAATTGTTTAACAATGTCATTATCTCTTAAAGTTTCTATGTTTGTGATAATAAAAAATTCTTTGATTGGTTTCTTAAGTTGGGCAACTCTCTCCTTAACTGAACCAATAACTATTTTTCCAGATTTTAATTGTTTTTCACCTAATATCATAGCTGATAATTTAGAATGCTTTAAAATCTCTTTTTTTCAGTTATTTTTAAGAGCGTTAACTCCACATACTATTAGACAATGTTTTATTTTATCTCTTTTTTTAATCTCTTCAGCTAAATATATGGCTTGTAAACTTTTACCCAAGCCCATTGAGTCTAATAGCAATCAGTTATTGTGATTTAACCCATATTGAATACCCTCTTTTTGATAGGTATATGGGTCAGTTTTGTATTTAGACAGCTTATACTCAATTAATTCCTTATTATCATCTTTTTTTAATTTTAATGTGATATCATCTATCTTATTGAACTTTTCTATTAATGTTGACAAGTATGTTACAGGTATTTCTCATTCATAAGTTTTTGGGTTGTAATATCTACATTCAATGTTATGAAGAATTTCTATTATTTGATTATTTATATCAAAAGTAATAAATAATGAGGTTAATCCCGGCATTTTTACAGGGCTTTTTTCCTCTATAGTAATCATGAATTAATCCTCTTTTAATGTGATTCTATCTGGATATTTTTCACTTGTATAATCTTCATCAAAATTCATTTCACTTGATTTTACTTTATATTCTATAAAAGCTTCAATTTCAAATGTCTTGTTGCATTTGACGCAGTCGAAAGATTCTTTGTTATCAAACTCTTCAGGATAGGTATAGATAATTTTTCCATTTTCATCTCTTTCAATGTCTTTAGCCTGTCCTATTAGATATTTAGGTATGAATATTTCTCCTGGCATGTATTCACAACCACAGTATGGACACTTAATTAATGGTTCTTTTTTCATTGTAATCTCCTCTATATTTATCATAAAATAGATATGATTTCTCATATAACTATAATACAGTAGATAAAAAGAAAAATAGTTGTAAACTGATTAAAATTTACAACTATCTTCTATTAAAAATATTTTATTCTATTGTAACTCGCCGTCATCAATAATAAGGTCCGATATTCTATTATTTATAAAATCCTGTAATGTTAATGTTTCATCATTTTGGTTACCAGTAGTAGTATTGGCTGGCAAATTAAATGATAAACTATTTCCACTATATTTGATTTTATTGTCAACAGCATTGACTGATTTTCAACCAGATGCGGTATATTGCGCTATTGGTAAATAATATATGTTTTGATCTTCAGAGTCCTTATAGCTATCAACTACAACTATTTCTAAACCTTTATATTCACCATCTAGATCACCATTTTGCAATTCTTCAAATATTAATGATTGACTTAAAGTAGATTTTGTCAATGTTATTTTAAAACATAAAAATTGATTATTTGTAGGATTTAAATTACTTATATCAATATTATTCAATATATTAAATCAATAACCGTTTATGTTACATGCACCTGGTGTTATTTGATTATTTTTAACTTTTAACCCATCACCTATAATAAAAGAACGTTTATCTGCTAATCTATTGACTATAGATATTAGATTTTGCTCTGATGTTAGTCTAGCATTTCTATCCTGTGCATCATCACGTTTTGATGTAGGAAAAACTTTTATATTATCACTTTGAATATACATTTATAACACCTCTCATTTATTCTATATTTCCAATAAACATTGTTCATTCAATTATAAGTGTATCACCTGCTTCAGGTGTTATACTTTCATCATCATTTAAAGTTATTCTTGCAAGCATAGATTCACCAATAACTGTTGAAAATAAGCCTATTTCTTTAATTTTGCTGCTTATTTTTTGTCTAAAAGGATATGATCCTATAAATTTAACTGAATAACCTTGTTTCTTAGTTTCTCCGATAGTTAACTCGCTTGTCTTTATTACAGCGTTAGTTAACTGTACCCTAGATAATATTTCTGATTGTAAATGAGCTACATTTACAAAATTATCAGGTATGTCATTACTTGTTCCAATACCTATGAAATTTGGAAGATATGTTGAAGCACTTGGAAATTGCTGGGTCAAGCATATCGCTAACCCATGAAATAAATTAATGGTTCCGTAATTATTTATTTTTATTTTCTTAAGAATTCTTTTACCTTTAGTAAGTTTTAATTCTACAGAACCTTTATATCCGATATCATTTGATATTTTGTTATTTTCAGACATTATGCTTTCTTTCTCCTTAATTTCTTACTTGTTGCTTTTGTTGGGGTTGGTTGTTGATTCATATTTTGGGACTTATCGATATCATCACGATTAGTTCCATTCCTATCTGGACTATAGGTATTTAAATCTTTTTGTGCTTCAGCTTCACCTACAATAGAACTTGTAGTTATATTTGCGACATATGCATCTTGTAATTCACTATTGAAATTGAATGGGTTTTGCCCACTATTATTAAACACTCTATCAGCACCGCGAATCTGTGAATTAGATATTGTTGGAATACATAGAGAAGTTATTTTAAAATCAGCTGTTCCAATTTCAGTAGTGTAGCTAATAGGAGTACTCTCTTCAATGTTCAATTCGTATCCAATAGGTAATATATATCTTAAAACTTCATTTAATGCTTTTTTGTTGTATATTCTAGATGATGTATATATATTTACCACATAATTAGTATTATCTATGACAACAGTAGGTGTTGAAAAATCGCCTTCAGCTTCAAGCACAGTGCAAATAGCACCTTCAATACCTACTTTATTACCTTTGTTCTTAATTAAATACGAAAATGATTCAAGTATATATCTCAATAAAGTGCTATCATAATCTCTTTTTGGAAAGAATCCAACTCTTGTGCATAACAAGTTGAGTATTCTATCGTTAGCTAAAGCTGGGTTATTCAAGTTCGATACTGAATCAATATCGAACTTAACCCCATTAATTATGCAATCGTATAACCTCAAAAATAGCTGGAAATCTCTTGATTGTTCTGTGTATATACTAGGTGTGTTATCTTGTAATCTTATCATACTATGCGCCTTTAATTATACTGCTTTCATGAACAGTTAATGTATAACCATTATCACTAAAATCGATCTTAGGTAGCGTATATTTGTTGTAAATATGATTTAAATCTCAATATGAAGCTGCCTGAACAGGTTTCAACACTTTATCATCGCTTGGAACTTTATAAGTTCAATCAAAAATATTACCATTATCAATAGTGGTTATTTCATTCAAAACTTTCGTAGCATTGTCTAATATATTATAGCTATGCAAACTATCGGAACTATTTATTTCCTTTTCATTGTATCCATTCAATAAAGTAATAGCCCCAATAGAAATTATCTCTGTAGATGACAAATCGCTACTGAGTGCTATTTTTAAGTTAGCTCCACCTGTTAATGGTACTTGCAATGTATAATTACCAGCACGTAAGTTTTGAGCGTCAATGTCACTATTGAACAATTTGCATAAAGTACCTCCTACACTAAAGGATACTTCATTGACGCTTGATTCATCCAGGCTTACTTGAACAGGAATGATATAACTTGTTTCATTAGATTTTTGCTCACTAAAATTATATTCTAGCTCACAAGTTTTAGTTCCTGCTTCAAAATCACTACTAGTTAAATTCAATATATTTTTAGAATCTCTTTTTAACTTATAAGTGGTAGATTGCGTGTATTTGTAAGCTTTTAAATATCCAATATCATCTGAAGTTGTGAATACTTTAACACTTAAATCCTTACCACCGCTTGCTATAACAGGGGCGCTTAATAATACACTAGTATTTGTAATGGTATCAGATTGCGTATCATCACTAAATGTAAATACAAATTTTTCAATCTCTGATAGCTTTTGGGCTCTTGAAGGAGATGCATTTATATATAATCTTGATTGAATTAATGTATCTTGATCACCTATTTTATTGACATAGATAATCTGTTCATCTGATTTATTAGATTCTTTGTATTTGATATTTGAAGCTACTGCAATCGGATCATTTCCTAATAGCAATGTTCCGCTATCTAGCTTGATCAATGCTCCTTTAGCTAAGTTTGTTATTTTCAATTCTCTAACTTTTAAATCTACATCCAATGTTTGTCATGAAATACTATTTATATCGCTAGATGTTAATTTTTCAAGATCAATATTTGGAACTGATGCATTGAAAGCATGATCAGAATCATTTAGCAATTGTGTGCCTGTTCCTAACATAATTAATTCTGCTGAATTAGAACTTGTATATATAAAATACTCATTGTCACCTAATATATAGGATCCTTTTGCAGGAATATTTAACAACATCTCATCATCAGAACTTATATTGTTTGTGATAAAATAATATTTAATGTTTTCTGTTAATGTACTTTCATTTATTACACGTTCTCTTATATAATTTCCTGATGTCAAGCTTTGTGCAGTGCTTCAATCTATTTCTGTTCCGTTAGGTATCAACTCAATATTTGAATTGATTATTGTACCACTACGTAATTCTTTATTCTGTATAATATTATTACTGTCTTTATATTGTAAGGAAATGGATTGAGTATCACCTAATTTTGTGTCAACGTTAGGCGAAATTGGTGTTGGAGTAGTTGAAGTATCATTAAATATATATTTCACATAACTCGAATATTCTGTTTTAGTGATTAAATTTGGTTGTAATATTTGAACTGATTGATTGTCTTCAAGCTCTTTGTATTCGTTAGTCAATTCTAAAGATAATTCACTAGTTATTTTTGTTATATTTTCGTTACCAGGGGTTGATTTTATTACCTCGCCAGATTGTTGTCCAAAATCATAATCAAAATCATCATCAAAACTAAATAATTGCACATTCCCAGATAAAACCATTCTAGCTACTAATTGATTCATTTCTTCAGTATTTTTATACATTAATTCTTGTGATGAAGTTTTAATTAATTGTGGCTGTATTTCTGGAATATCTAAGATGACTGTTTTAATTCTAGTATCAGCATCCTGTATTGTGTTTACAATATCATCATATTCAAGTTTATTTCCGAATAATAATTCATGAGAATTATAAGCATCATATAAAGCTTGCTTTACGTTAGCTTCAATATCTTTTTTCTCTGATTCTGTTATCTTATAATAAGTAATTAGCCAACCCTTGATTGGATATAAGATATTAAACATAAATTTTCCAGTTTCATCTGGGTCTTTAAAATCATGTTGTATGCTTTTAACATTATTAAATTCATCAGTATTTTTAAAGTCAGCTAAGTTAGAATAACGAGTGAATGAAGAGTTATATGTGTCGTTATCATGAATAGAATCAGGACTTAATAAAGTATAAACTACAATATCATATGGTGTTATTTTATTATCTTTAACCACCAATTTTTTGTAATCTGTATTTATATCCCTTTTTGTCACTATATGATAACTATAATTTAAATCATCTGTCCTATCAGCTACAATTACATTTGAATATAAAGGTTTCGGCTTTATTGGATCGTCCAAATTATATAGATAATTCTCATAATCTCTTTCAGTTACTAAAGTATTGAAAGTTCCTATGGTTCTTTTGAAGTTTGTATATGCTTCAGATAATGTTTCTGGATTTGCTCCATTTGATGCATTATTTGGTTGTAAAATTTTGATCTTATCATTCACAACTACATCATTAACTGTAATGTCATTAACAAATTTGGATAAAGTATAAGGTTTTATGTTACCATTACTTCCTGAGCTTAGTATATACTTTATTTCCAAACCTGAACCCATTAAATCTGCTATATCTTCAGGGAATTGAATGTAGCAAGTACCGCTATCAGGCAAAATACTAAATTCATAAACTTGTTGGCCTAGAGGTACTGATACTAGATTGTCTACTCGATGCCAGTCATCGATAACATAATCTCCGTCGCTAACACTCTTTATAAAAATACCATTTTCAGCAATCTGCTTGTCTTGAAAATATAATCTTAAGTCACTATCTAAATTACTAATTGTAATTTTTGTAACACCATTAACTTCATAATCTTGAATTCGACCTTCAATAACAGGAACACTTTTTGGCTCGTTATATGCATCAGGCCCTAATACCACTTGATTTAATGTTGTATATACAATTTCGCCTGTAGTATCTGTTAATTCAGTAAATTGTTGTAAGGTATATGATTCACCTTCAGACAAAGTTGATCGTAATTGAAAATATATATCAGTCATAGCTGATTGATAATATTTCATTTGATATCCTAGTAAATCATATAATTTTCTTGCATTTCCTTCTTGGGTAACTGATAATGGAAAGCATTCAAGAACATTCTTATCTATATTATAATTGTTTTTATCTGCAATTAATGCATTTAATTTTAAAAGTAGTACACCTGGATCTGATTCATTTGATAAACTTGGGTCTCACTTATTTGTAAGCTTTTTCACTAGGTCAAGTAATTCAGTATATATACTTTGAAAATCTTTGTTAGTATAGCTTATATCACTATTTATTTTTTGTTCTTCCATTATAATTCCTCACTTGAAGTAAGATTAATGTTGTACATGTCTGTCGTATAATCGATTAAGTTAGTTGCTTTTATATTTACATAAACATGTGCTCTATCAGATGTAACTGTTATGTCTTTTCTATTGATCACTAATTGAGGCATAAAAGTTATTATAGCTGTATATATGTCATCAATAACCAGATCCCTCAAAACCGTATTGTTTTGTTCAAATATAAGTTTTTTAATATTTGTTCCAAAATATGGGTCACCTAAAAGTGAATATTTATCTGAAAGCAACAATAGTTTTAAGTTAGATGCTGTTGCTTCATGGTCACTTATAATATTTGTAATTGTATTTGATAACATATCTGGAAATTTAATTGAATACATCTAAAACCTCTATTTTAACCAAGATGGTTTATCAGGTATTTTATAAGAACCATCTGGTTGTTTATTATAATCCTCTGTTACATTTAATCATTTTGTATATCAAACTTGAAGTTGGATTAATTGCTCGTCTGTTAAAATATTATATCACAACTTTCCTCTATTTATTACAGAAAAACATTCAAGCTCTCTTTGGTATCTTAAATCTCTTAATATTTCTTCCTGACTAGAAACTAATTTAGTAGAAAAATATTTTTCATCATCTTCATCAATTATTAAATTATTTTCATTACAATATTTAGCTAACTCTTTATGTTTCTCATAATCATATGGTTTGTAATATTCCATCTATTTTCACCAACCTATTGCAATTCATTTACCTAAAACAGCAGTTGTTGTTCCATATCTCAAATTGAAAGAAGAAGCAGAATAATTTTTTGTTCCAAAACCTGTACTAAATTGTTCATCTTTGCCACCACTTTCTAATACAATATAGCTTGAAGTGTTTTTAAATGGTTTTATTAAATTAACCGCGGTATTTCCACTACCATGTTTTACGAAACCGAAACATATTTGAAGACCATTAGCAAATCTATATGTGCATTGATCTAATCCAGCGCTTTGTTCTAAGGTTATTTCATTGCCAGCTTGTGCTAAATCTTGAATATTAGCCCCATTTAAATTGAATGTAGAGCATATGGCATTTATATTGTTTGATGTAGATAAGTCTAAATCTAATGTTGGATTTAATTCAATCTTTTTGTCTGAGTAAATCTGTAAAGCATTAGCAATGTTAATTATCCTGCTATTGTAATCTGTTGAAGCTTTACCATCATTATGAAAATCAATATAAGGTGTACCGGCAGTTCCATCAACTCTACCAAGCTCAATTCCCACATTTACTGGATCACTGATTCTGAATCCCCCGCCTATATTATTTAAAGCAGAAAATGAACCATCTAAATCTAATGTACCACTCTTAATATAATTGGTATAATATTTAGAACCGTTATCAGTAATCTTCATATTGTCACTAAATATTAAATCATTATTAGCAATTATTTTATTATTGAAGGTTACTTGATTATTAGCAATTATTTTACCATTGAATGTTACTTGATCATTAAATATTTTTTCTGAATTGATTTCTTGCTTACTCTCTGTATTGATATATAAATTAGATAGGTTATTGATTTGTTCTTGAATGTTTGATTTCAAACCCTTTAAATAAGCAATCTCAGTTGATTTTACATCACCTATTGAAGTATCCTTGGTTAAACTAGTACTTGATCAAACATTAAGCTTTCTTAAATCTAAATCTATATAAGTATCACTTTTATTTTGTTTAAATAAATGCCCAAGAATAATTGGTTTACCTAAATCATTGTCTTCAAATCCAACGAATACAATATCACCTTTGTTTACTAAATTAGATGCATTAGGTAAAGTACAAATAGTTGCATAACTTAAATCTTTATTTTCAGTAGCTTCTTTAGCTCCTTCAATTGCATCATAAGTAGGCATCCTTACCTTTACGCTATAGTTATTTATTTCTTCAACGATACCTTTTGTAATCATTAGTCCGCAGCCCCTATTCTAGTTAAGCTTAATGTTGTTTTATATCCTGCAGCATTTATTTGGTCTACCTGCTTAGTGATTATATAATATCCAGAACTTATATGCTTTCTACCGAAAAATAATACATTCAGTTTAATATATGTCATCAATATACTTGGTCTAACTAAACCTTGAATTGTTAAAGTCGCTGTTATTGGATATTGTGTAACAGTTGTCCATCAACCTTTATCTGCTTCAGTTGTTCTAAGTAACTCACTTGAATTAGATAGCGTTGGCGAATAATCATAAGTTATCTCACCATTATTATTTATTCTATAAACATGATCAGATTGATTTATTTTTCCTGAATAATCATAAAGTATTGAATATGCTTGATTATCATCTACATTAAAATTGATCACTTTATTTTGTCCAGGATACCCTATGTCTATTTCATATGTATCTAAACTATCTGAAGTGATTGTTGTGGACATTTTATTTACTTTGAAATAAGGCCCACCCCAAATATTTGTTATATCATCATATACAGTAAGAACATATTTATTATTTCTCAATATTGAATTTGGAGAGTCTGAAATATTGCTCATACATGATACTAAGTATTCTAAGTACTTCAATAAAGATGTATTTTTCTTAGCTTCAATATCAACTGCTCTATCATCTGAAGCAATTAATCCTTGAGCTAAAACTTTCTCTTTGTCAGACATTCCATAGAAAATTTCAAGCAATCCATAACGGGCATCATACAAATATTTTTTTATTATGTCTGATGGTTTGGCATGAACTTTTGGAAAATTATAATTACCTGCATTCATATTTAATGCTTTACTTATACAGCTTATGGTATAAGTTATACATGATGAATTAGTATCTATATTACTCCTAATATCTGTTATAAGAGCTTGTTCTTCTTTGTAAACATATGAAGGAATCGATAAATCACCATAGCTTAAAGTAATTGTTCTATCATCCTTAGCTTTACTGAATACTTTTTCTAATAGATTTGGGTCATCATTTTCAGTTATCATATATCTCATTGTCAATGTATAGGTATTTAAAGCACCATTTATTTTAGTTATTGTTAATGAATCCATAAAGTTTGGATACTTTGTTAGTACTTTTTTATAAACGCCTGATGAATTGATAACATTTTTGCTTTCTTTACTGTAGGCACCAAATGTTACCCCGGCTATTGTGGCTATGATGAAAGGTGTTTCAACTCTAGAACTGCTTGATAATAGATTTAAGCCCATTAATATTCCCCAAAACTCAATTCACTTAATGTTGGTATCTTTAAATTTGTTCCTACATCTAACTTGATATATGGATCTCTTATATTATTGAAATCAGCTATTGCTCAGAAAAATGTTGGATTATTGTAGTAATCTAAAGCTAATGTATCTAATGTTTCATTGGCTTTAACTTTATGTAATGTATATGGGATATCGCTTTTTACTTTCGTTGTTGTCCCATATATATATTTTTTATCTATATTATGATAGTAATATGGAAAACTTGTGTATCTTGAAAAGTAATTGTAATCCTTAAAAGCTTTATCGCTTAAAACTTTTTCTTCCATATATTACCCCTATTTCTTATAAAGCCTTCGCTCTAATGTTTTATTTAATCCTCTGAATGATCCTTGAGTCAAAACACTTTCTGCATCATATGGGTCTACTTCAAGGATATTAAAACTGATTTGAACTAAAGCATATTTATTATTTTCTAGTAAAGGTCCTGAATATGTGATTGATATACCACCATCAACAACACCTTTTATATATATTTCATTCCCAAATCTAAGAGCAACCATTGGCGGATTAATCATCTTAGTTGAACTACTATATTTGGGTAATGCTATTGCTTGTAATTGATTTACAAGAGTGTCTACATAATCATCACCTATTTCTAAATTCAAATTACTTACAGAATAGTTTAATTGGGTCATCATTTCACGATGTAATGATAAACTAACTTGTACACTTCGTGGGCCTGAATTACTATATGCAAATATAGGAGCTGATCTAGATAATGGATATGATTTACTAAATGATGCAGGCAAGCTATCTTGTATGCTTTCTGGATATGTAGGTAATAATAGAAATTTATCAATGTTGTATAAATATATATAATTTTCAATTAGAGCAAAATCTGCCATTATTCTTTGCCCCCTAATATCAATTCTTCGCTATCTTTATCTACATATCCATTTATATCAATAGATTTTCTATCAACATTAGTCGTTACCATATCATGTATGAAAACTCTCATATTATTATTCCAAACACCTTTGATATATGCTTGAGAATATTGTTTCTTGTTTGTTTTTAATGATTTGTAAGATGATATATATTGCTGTATTCTCGATATATTCTCACTTATCTCATCATTAATATCAATAACATTTAATAATAAATATTCTAATAATCTATCACTGAAGGCATATGTTTGATTACTTATATTTCTTGATAAACCAGGAATAGAAGTACAAATATTATCCAATTCAAGATTATTTAATTTATCAGCATTAATGCCATAAAATACTTTTTTTATGCTATTTGTATGATATTTATCATTGATAAATCTGTTTTCCGAATAATCGCCTTCAAGCACCACTATATTTGAATCATTATTGTCAGGTAATTGTATCAATAAGGTCAAATATTTTTCTAAAAATCTATTTCCAACTAGGCTTGGTGTTCCTGACAAATTTTCAATTACTGGTGAATTATATATGTATGGATTGTTAAAAGAACATTGATTTATAATTTCACCGTTACCTATAAAGCTTGGAATATTTGATGGACTTATTATAGTTTGACCTGTGTAGTAAATAGGTGTGACAATTATTGGGTACGAACTGTTTATATAAATTGTATATTTTTGATTAAATTTAATTGGTACAAGAATACATCTCAAGCCATCCTTGATAGTGTTATTTGCATTTATAGTTACAGCTGTTATTGGATGGTTTGCAATTGTAGAAGCGGCTGTAGAATCAGGATTTTTATAACTAGCTATTCTTAATTTATCTGAATGCCAGTTATTTCAACAATTATAATATTGCATAAGGTTGATAGATTTGAGATCTCTAATCATTCTCAAATAATCACCTAATGCTTTGTGTGTATAACTATCATACATAGATGATGAAGATTTAAAATTACTTGTTACCCCTTGATAAAATTGACCGAATATATATGGGCAAATAATTTTAAAATACTCATTATTAAATACTGATATATTATTGCTGGTTGAAGGATTGTAATTCTTCTTAGCTTTCACAATGTACTCTTTGGTTACATAGATCATATCCTTAACTAATGGGTCATTGTCATTTCATATAGGAACTGTTGGTATGTAAGTATCTTTGAGTAAATCTTTTATAAATTTACTTATCATATTGTTAGTATTAAATTTTTGATACATTATTTTTCCCTATCCTAAAATTCACTTATTGTAACTTTATATCTATCATTTCTTCATTGAGTCAATATATCATATATCTCATCTAGATCTCGTCTCATTGCGATAATATTTTCAGCTTTTTCAATCGATTTAACTATTTGTTCATTTTCACCTTCACTGGTTCCTGCGAATGTTTGTTTTGCTTCTTCTTGTGCGCCTAATACCGATTGTTCGTATATATCAGACCCACTTGAACTTCCAACATACATTGTTTGTGAAGTTGTTGTGGTTAAACCAGTTCTATTGATTCCAGTGAAACCTCAACCTTTCTTTAATACTTCTTGACCGCCTCAAGCTGTTTCTCAATTAGTTAAGGTATTTACGCCAGTTAAACCTGATAAAATAGTTCCAAGTTTACCTAAAACATTAACCCCTACTACCCCTAATTTTAATAATCCGGTTGCAGTAGCATTTAAATCTACGAAATTGCCTAAAGCACCTATAGTTGGTATGTTAATTCCACCGGTAGCCTGTTCAATCAAATCGGTAACTAATCAAGTTGTATAAGCAGCAGCATTATTAGCAATGCTTTCACCTACCCCAGTCATTACATTATCAAACATGGTTTTTATTCTGTCTGATAAAGTCATTCTATCTGGTATTTTAGCGATTTGTCGCGTTGTCTCTGCTACAGCGCTTGAATATGTGAGCATATTTTGAGATATGTTTATCATATCTTGCGAACTTATATTCATTAAAGCCGTCAAATCACTTATAGTCATTCCAAATAATTGAGCATACTGTGATTTAACCACTTGGTTGTTTGTTGAAGCTATTTCTCGTCCAAATTTTACTACACTTCGCAATAGTTGGTTAGCATCTTCCGCTGTTAACCCACCGGTTAACATTCTAGAATAATCTAAACCAGCTCTTTGTGAAGCCATAACAAGTAAATTTTGTAATTGAGTATTACCTGCTAAAGATGTTATATCACCAGTTCCTAGATAACCTAAACCTTGGGCTAATGATTGAATAGTACTTTCCGATACACCTACAGCGCTTAGTGATCCTAACCACTTTTGAACGTTATATTCAAAAGCAACTGATTGGTCTCTACCTAATTGTGATTCAGCCCCAAGCAATGCAGCAGATACTGTTTTAGATAAATTGTTTAAATAAGACGTATCTGAAAAATTCTTATTTAAAAATTGCGTTAACTGAGCTTCAAGACCTAATCTAGCAGCGGTGCTATCAGCTTGTTGTATTTTTATTATTCTAAGTAAACTCGAGTCAAAATTGTCAAATGTAGTAGCAATCTTATCTGATATTGAAGCTAAGAATGCTCTTTGTTCTACATTATAAACAATCCCTTCGGATATTAATTCATTTAAGTTTTCAAGAACTCTGCTTTGAGAAACATATTGACTAGCTCCAATATTCCTACTGATCATGCCGGTCATTGAAGCAAATGATTTTGTAGAACCTTGAATTCTAGTCTCAATACCTGTCATATATTGAGAATAAGAACTTAAATAATTGTTTATACCTGAATTAAGTGAGGATACAGCTCCACTTATCGCTTTAGTAGCTCCAAGAGCAATATTTTTTGCAGTGGCTTTAGCAGCTTCACTAGCTTGTTTAGTTAGGTTGACTAATTTCTGCTGAGCTCCTTGAGCTTCTTTATATTGTTCTTTTAATGAAGCTAAATTTTCTTCAGCGCTTTTTTTGTCAAGTTTTCTTCTATATTTAGATACAGCATCTTCAACAGCTTTGTCTAATTTTTCTTTGTCATTAGCAAATTTTTTAGCGTAAGCCTTCTTTACATTATATCTTATTCTTTCTTCTGTTTCGGCTTGTTTTTTGACATCAGAAAGAGAATATTTAGATTTTTCACTTATTTGTTCTACGGCACCAAGAGCAGTCTTACTGTCAAATGTTTTTATAGCCATCTAAATCTCCCTTATCTTTTTCTTTCTGCTTTAGCTTTTTCCATAAGCTTGTTTTTCATCTCAAGTTCTTCCTGAATGAACTCTAATAAATAACGCCTTTCAGCTGGAGTAATTTCTCCTAAATCATTATAAGATGTGTTTATTGTTTTTGATATTAAATATCTTTCTTTTACAATTTCTTTGAACCTAATTGGGGCATATGGCTTTCCATCTTTAGTCAATTGAGGGTCCAAAGAATTCTGCAGTAATGGGAAATATCATATTATATTCACCACCACATGTTGGACATGTACAATCTATATCAGATTTGATACCGAAATCAACTTTTTGAGCATTCTTTAATATATAGTTAACATCTCTCATTGGTAATGCTCTAACAAATTGTTCTAACTTAACTTCATCTAAAACTTGCCCATCTACTTTAGATATTAATGATTCTAAAGTATATAAAAAAGCAGGCTCACCTTTAAATTTAGATGCTTTCTTTAAAGTTTCTTTTGCTTTTAATTGAATTTCATCTAACATTCGGGGAGTCTGCAATCTTATATCTATAACTTTTTTACTTACAGGTAAAGTAAAATGCAAGTATTTTTTCATTGCATCCGAATATTCAGAAACTTCAAGATCTTCTAAGTTAATAATCTTCTCTGACGTAGCACCACATATAGGACAAACTGTTTCTATTTTGTAATCTGATCCATATGTAACTACTCTTAATTTATGAAATAGAAACTGGTAATCAGCTATACACATATCATAAGCTGATATTCCAGGTTTTTCTACTAAACAATCATCTATTATCTCAGAAATCATCTTGTAAGGAAGATCAGTTTTACCTAATCTTTTTATTTCCTCATTCGTGGTCATACTCCTGATCTTTATTTCAGGATTTACATTTGAATCATATACCAATCCTTTACTTGGTAATGTATATGATTCTGCAATTATATAATCTTGCATTTTATTTCTCCTTTAAGAATTATATTTTATTTATTCTCAAAGGCTATCAGATGTCTTTTTGACATTTTATCTTTAATATCTTCAGGTTATCTGATAACCTTGAGATTTTGTCCTAATTAATTTTTTATATTTAAGCTTCAGTTGGTAATTCCATGAAAGCTTTATCATATTGGATAGTAGCAGTAATTGTTTTTTTGTTACCATCTTCCATGTTAAAATCATCTTCTTGTAATCCAGAAACCCAACAACCTAACATCTTCCAGGTTCTAACTAATTGATAATCAGGTGTATATTCACATAGATAACAAGTCTTCTTATAATCAGCCATTTTACCTACGCGTTCTGTTTTTACATTGTACGATAAATTTTGCCAAGCCATTAATGCTGATTTTGTATCAGCACCAATAAAATCGTTAACAACAAGTGAACCATCTGGAAAAGTTGGAACACCTGCTGCTTTCATAACTGAGTTACCTCTTCTAATTGAAATTGGTTCTTGTGAAAACATTGGGATTGAAGCTTGAACAACTGAAAATCTTAATGTTTGTGCAGCATTTGTGATATAAGCATTATCATCACCTTCATCAGCATCGACTCTTAATATATTATCGATACCTGTAACAACAAATTCAAAGTTGTTACTTCTCTGTACTTCATATAGTGCTGGGTTGTCTGATAAATGATAAGCACCTACTTGTGATACATTTGGCATTCTATATATCCTCCTATATTATTGAACTGATACATAATCATCAGCTAATTCTAATGTTATATCCCAATCTTCAACAGCCTCAACAGCTCTCAATCTAACTATAGCTTCGATTGTTGCTTTCTTTGTTGTGGCTTTTCTAATTATTTTATATGTTGTTAAACCGTTTCCGCTAACCATTTTATCTAATGTTGGTTCTATTTCAGATCTAAAGTTTAACCATAAAATATCACTATTTAATTCAAAAGTTAATTTTCTTGCTGCTTTATAAACAACTTTCTTTACATCGTTTGCTAAAACTCTTATATTTAAGAATGAACTTGCAACTAATCCATCGTTATCATTTAATGTTCTATTACCCCAGATACAATAACCATATGGTTTTATATTTGTGATTGGGTTTATTGATATACCTTCTTTAGCTTGCATTTCTTCAGCTATAGCACCTGTGATTGTTTGACTTACTTGAAGTAGATTTGGAACTAAGCCTCTTGTAACTCCAGCTACAGCGTACCAATTAGCATTTGTTTTAACCGAATTAGCTAAACTTGCTAAATAAGCAAATGAAGCAGGCAATATTGAAATCATATTAGTAACGGCAGCTTCATATGAAGCATATGGTGTAAACATTGCACCATATTTTCTAGCATCTTCGATCTTTTCACCAGATCCTACTGGAATCTCTGGTAGTAGTTGTAATGAACTTAATAATGCAGTATTATCATCGCTTACTAAAGGTCTAGCTAAGTTATTAGTGTGATCAATTATTGCACTAGCATCACCTCTAGTTGCAGCTACCGTTAACATTGTTTTTACTATTGAATTGTCAACAATATTTGATTCTTTATCTGTTCCATTATATTCAAAAACTGGATATGAACCAGAAGTGATAAATTTTAAGTTATATTCGCCCCTATCTATTAATTTTGTGAATATTGAATCAGATGTAGCTGTTCCATTCATAAATTTATAGATATCAGATACTGTAAACTCATCCCCTGTAGCTGAGCTATCTAAAGCTAGATTTGTTCTATCTAATGAATCTACTATTAAGGTGTATAAGTTTGTTGGAGTAACACTTTTACCATTTGCATCTTGAACATCAAATGTAACAATATCTGATTTAATCTTTGTATAATAATTATCGTTTAATGGGTCGAATGATATATCAAAAGTTTCACTTATCGATTTGAAGATTCCTGGATATACTGTTGTTGATCCTGATACATAAGATTGGTTTAGTTTAACATTAACCTTATATATAACATCTTTACTTGCTACGACTGTCTCTCCAGCTATTTTAGAGCCAACAGCTATTTTAGATCCTGAAGCAATTTTATCATTATTAGCTAGGTTAACTTTTATGTTGTAAGTTCTGTCTGATTTTACCTCTTCCCCAGCTATCTTTGAATTTGCTGTAATAATTGTTCCTGGTAGTATATAATCATCTGAAGTTATATTTTCTGTGATGCTTTCTGTTTTTGTTATTAGAACAGGGTCTATTGCATAATCTATAGCTAGACCATAAGCACCTGGGTCTTTCGCACTTATAGCAAAATGGTAAGCAGGGGTATCTGTTTTATATAAACTTAACTTTGAACTATCTGATTTAGCATAAAATTTACTTACATTTTCAGTATCCATTAATCTTTCAAATATAATAGGTAAACCTGCATTTAAAAGTTCACTAGCATAAATAAATGATTTCTCATAATCACCTTCAAATGCATAATCACCTGTAGGTTTTGAAGCACTTGTAAACTCTGTTGGTCATGCTTGTGTGTTCTTAAATTGATAAGGTTTTGTGCCAAATATTTGTTTGAATTCATCTAGAGTTTCGCATAAAGTTGGGGTGTTTACTGGACCTTTTATTGCATATCCTGGAACATAAGCTATATTGCTACTTAATTCTTCAATGCTTCCTCTTGTTAAATCTTTTTCAAAGATTGAAATCTTAGGCATTTAAATTTCTCCTTATTTTAATTCATCTTTTAAATCAGTTAATAAAGATATAGGCTCTAAATAAGTTTCAACTTCACCGTTAATCTTTATCGTATCTTTTGTCCTATAATCAAATAGGTAAGCATCGTCAATATAAATACCTATTGTTTTTCTAGTAAATTGTCCTGGAACAAATCTTTCTGGAATATCTGAATTATCATTAACCTCTTCATCTAGTCTAATATTACTGCTATGAATAATTTTACTGTTGTTATATGGAATTTCAATATCTAATTTAGGATAATTGATTATGTTGAATATGAAATTTCTTACATATTCTTCTGCTTCTTCGAAATATCTTGTGTAAATATCTATTTGATAATTCAATTGAATAGGTATAGCGTTTAATTGATCACCTTTAACTGAATTATTATTCTTTCTTCAGCCATCAAATACTAAAGGTTTCTTGTTTGTGCTTAGTATTCTCATTGATGGTGCTCTTCTTAATGTGATCAACGGTAATTTAATTTTCCCGTCATCATTTTTATCTGCTATATATTCAAATAATCGTCGAGTTTCATCTGGTCCAGTTATTGTTAAATTAGGATCTTTTATTCAATTTTTTAGCTTTTCTAATAAAGCTTTATCATATATACTTGCACTCATTATTGATCCCCATTTATGTATTGTTCATAAAGCATATCTAAATCATTAGCAAATTTGTTCATTAATTCATCATATATCGGATAAGCTTGTAATGAAAGATTTCCATAATTAACTAGTTTTATAATATCGATTAATTTTATATAAGTATTAGGAATATTTACATTTCTATCAATTTCGATTATATAATCATTTCCATGTTTTTTACAAACTAAATTATAAACACCGCTTATTAAAAGACTCTTAACTGATAAAGTATATGCTTTGTATGTAAATCTAATTTGATAATTGTTATTTAAATACTCATTAAATTTAACTAGCTTTCGTTCATCAATTATTGATGGTAAATATTCTTGCATTTTATTTATTATGAAATTGCAGAAATCTGTTAATTCTATGTTGGACTTGTTTTGGATAATTAAGTTCATTATATTGTTGATTTACCTATACCGTATGCATTTAGTATTTCTTCTGAAGACATTCCAGGTGTATACAAATCATTAACAATATTTCTTGCTTGTTTTTCTGATATACCTAATTTTGTAAGCACTTGAGCTGCTGTAGATTTTATCAAATCACCTTCATCGTTGGTGATCACATCTTCAACAGCAGTTTTAACTTCAGGTTCAGATTTTTTTACCTTAGATGCTAATTGTTTTATATTAACGTCTTTGTCTCTTTTATCCTTTCTAACAAGCTTGCTATTACCTGAAAGATATTTGATTAACCCATTTCTTAAACCATCTTCATCAGTTCTAAAAATAGGAATTCTAATAATATCTTGTATGGATAACCTATCAATTATATTATCCATATATGAACTATATTCACTATCTTTTGCAATTAATGTCTTTAAATAATTTTTTAACTTTTCAATGTTTCTATCATTAGATAAATTAACATAACCAAAAAGTTTATTTATTGCATTTTCTATAGTTAATTGATCTTCGCTTTGGATTTTTATTCTGCTTAGAATATTTCGCATCTTATCTGCTGGCAATAAATTACCTGATTTATCCATTAATGATTCTGCGGTGATATTTCTTGATGCATCTCTCTGCATATTTCTATCACTTGCATATGTCAATGCTTTTATTTTGAATAAAGTATTTTCTTCACTATCATTATATAAATCTTTTCTATATAGCCATTGGGTAGCGTTGCTTGTTGGATTTAAACTATCATCATTAATTAATTGCATTAGAAGTCTTGCAATTTTATGATTTAGCTTAAAAGGAAATCATAATTGTTTTAGTTTTAGAATATATTTTAAAAATTTATTTTCATTATCATCAAACCCATAATCCATTATGCTTTGTTCGATGTCATTTCGAATTAGATTTAAATTTCCTTTTCTATCACCTAGATTATCAATTCAATTACTTATAAATTTTCTTTTTTCATTATTAGACATAGTTTGGAAATCATAATATTCATCTTCACTTATTAGTTGCTTTTCTAATAAAAATTTCATTATTATTTTTCCTCATTTAATAGATTAAAACTACTATGTTTATATTCAAATTGATTGTTTGAAAAGGTATCCTCATATTCAGGAACTATTTGACATGTCATTGATGCCGGATATATCATTATATTACTTAATTTAGTGACTCTAAACAATCTTCCACTTGCGCAATCAAGACCACTTGGAACTACAAATAATGCACCTTGTTGTAACCCTTTCAAGTCATAAGGTACATGAATAATTGATGCGCCCTCATCTAACTCTGAAATTCATCCAATCTTTTTTAGCGTTTGTTGCTCTGGATGCTCTTCAAATATGCAACCAACCACTTCAGGTGCTTCATAGTTAGAATCAATTTCTGTATATGTTGTATAATGTTTGTCAGGTCTTGGCGCTCTGTATACAACATTTATTCCAATTAAATGACACATCTCCTTGAAATATTTTCTATGTAGTTTTATATCTGATGGATGTAGGAGAATACCGTAATTTGAACTAATATCCATTATTCAGTACCTCCTTCATCGCTTTCAATATCTTTTTGTTGTGCTTTTTCTCTGGCTTTAGCTATAGAAGGATTTCTTATTGGTTTTTGTCGTTTAATTCTAGAACCAATATCAGTAATCTTTTCATCTGTGTCAGCCAATGTCTCTTCATCATCAAACATAGATGTTTGAACTGGCTTCTTTTCTCTATATATTGCAGGATAAATAATAGAATCGTATTGCGTTTTTCTATATCTTTCCATATACTTTATATAGTTGTTTATAACACTAGCTACCTTAATTAATCATGATGTATTAGACAGAACTAATAAAACATGTTTACATGCAGGACCTAAATCATTATTTGGATTAGTTTCATCTGCAGGTATCAATTCTGGTTCGCCTGAATTGGTTTTATTTACTGTACATCAATATGAAAATCGATATGTAAAATCAGGGCATGAACAATGAATATATACATCATTCTTATTGAAAGCTATAACTAATGCTCTTATTATGTTTCTTAATTCTATTTGTCCTTGATTTCTTTGTATCTCATCATATAGGGCATCTAGAAATCCACCATAACTTATTTTAACAATATAATTATCTGTTTCACCATATATTTCGATTGATATGTTTATAATATCATCTTTAAATAGTTGATTCATATCAATTCTATTATATTGTTTAGTACTTGTTGCAAAACGTGATTGTAATCTCTTTTCATATCTAGTTTTACCATCACGTTCTCTTTTTCCACGTCTAGATTGGGTTACTAACTCTCTTCTTTGATCTTCATTTAGAAAACTATTCAAATTAGTAACCTCCTTATTTCTATTATCTAGCTTTCTTTACAGTATCATATAATTTTTTAGATACACCGGTTTTACTATCTCTAGCTCTGTAATTATATGTTAAGCTTTCGGCAATAAATTTACCTTTATCTGCTCTTCCTGTCAAGATATAAGGTTGACGACCTCTAGCAAATTGTTTATTTTCACCTATGAATTTTAATTTCCCGCTCTTTGTTACGCTTTTTGCTTCAAATACGAAATTTGTTTTACCTTTCTTTCCTGATTTGAAAGTTATAACACCCTCAAGCTTTATTTTGTTTCCTGAAGTTGATCCTTTTACTGTTTTGTATGAAGCAACATTTTCATAAACACGTCTTAGGTATTTTTCACCAAGCTCATCGAAATCTTCTTCATCAAATTCGTCAATATCAATATCTTGATATTCTGGGCTTTCAACTTCTTCTTCTGATTTGAATTTATCTTCAGTTTCATCGCTTACAGGAGCAATAACTTCTTCTTCTGATTTGATTTCTTCTTTGTCTTTAGGTTCAGATGATACATTTATTGTTTCATTTTCAGTTTCGATTTTAACGTTTTGCATATCTTCAGTTAATTCTTCATCTTCTTTTTTGTCAACATCAACCGTGACTTCAGCATCATCAGCGTCTACTTTAACTTCTTCTGCATCATTGCAATGTGGACAATATTCTGCAACTTGTCCAATTACTTTGAACCCATCGCTTGATTGGCAATAAGGGCAAATTTCACCAACATTTGCAAGTTCACCATCTTCTGAAATAACAACTTCTTCTGGATCTTTGTAAATTTTAGATTGACAAATTACACAATCTAATATTGCTTTTCCTATATATGAATCTTTCAATTCATCTTCAGTGCTTGCAAGTGGATCAATGATAGGTTCCACAATTTCAGCTTCTTGATCATCAGATACAAAATCTTTTAATTCAGCTGTTCCATCAGCTGTAATGTTAAATGTATCTTCATTTAAAATATTTAAAGCTTGAAATGCTTCACTTAAATATTTATTTTCTGCCATTTAAACTATTTTCTCCTTAATCTTATTAATCAACAAATATCTGTGTAATATTAATCGATTGGATATACAACCTGAGAATTGTCTCTTAAGTGATCTCTAATAGCTGTTAATTCTTCATTTCCTTCTGCAACTAAAGCTTCACCATCTTGGGTTCACAATGCATTGCTTTGTGTATATCTTCTTCGTATTGTACCTACAGTTACTTTGGTTAATGCTACCGCTAATCTAATTAACATATCAATCCAATAATCTGAAACTATTTGAGATACATCATTGTATCTTGGTACATATTCTATTGTGATATAATTAGGTTTATTATAAGCGATATTGATATATAATCTATTTGTATGTTTATCAAATCTAAATGCTAAATCTGTAGACATTGTATTTGCGATTTGTTTAACAGTATTTCAAGCCCCGTAATTATAAACTCAATTACTCATATCAAAACCAGCATTTCCGCCTGTTATTATTTGCCATTGAGTTGCATATAATGGGTCAACTTGATTACTTAATTGCATTGATGCTCCATTATAATTATCAGCTCTGAATACCCTAGATACTGAGCTTACTCCGCACTCGCTTAAATCAATACATGATTTATAAGGAATGGTTGCAAGCATCGTTGTGTCTATATATCTTTGAATTTCTCTAAATGCTGAATTGATAATTCTTTCTAATGTAGAATCATCAATTTCAAGATCTAAAACATTACCAGTTAACTTAAGTCTTATTTCATCTTTATATGCTTGCATGTCCATTTAGATCTTAATTCCTCCTAATTAATCTTAAAATAATCGGACTTGAACCGATATCTACTTATAGTTGTAATACGTTATACTATATCTCATTAAAAGAAAAAGCTGGCTGATGGAGGCTATCAACCAGCTTTAATCTTAATATTAATTCTCTCGCTTTATTATTGTGATTAAGCTTTCTTTTCATATGAAACAGTTAAGCCATCTGTTGCTTGAGCATTATAATATAAAATTTGTCCTACAGTTGTAGCTTCAATTTTATATGTATCACCTGCTGCTACATCAACAGTAAAGTTTTCTTTGTAAGGAACAAAGCTTTTAACTTTATCTGACGCATTAGCAATTGTCATGATAGCTGGTGTCTCATAAACAACAATATCTTCACTTACGGCATCAAAAGCTGCAATTTGAGAAACTTCAAACCCTTCAATATTTTGTTGTAAGTAATATAATACTTGACCAGCTTTATCAACAGGGAATTCAAATGTTTTACCAGCAGCTAATACTGAAACGAAATTTTCTCTATAAGGAACAAATGCTATTGATCTTTCAGAGCTATTTTTAATTTTCAATTTAGCTGGTAGTTTAATTTCGATTGTCTCTGCCATCTATCTCCCTCCTATATTTATATGATGATTGTCCGCAATCATACACTTCGATAAATCCATGCTCTAGCATTAATTTATCATTAGAAACACCTTTTCCAAAGCATCCATATTCTTTACCTAATAAGATATCAAATCCTTTTGCTCTTAAAGATGAATCTAAAATGTGTTTTTTTGTTTTTATGTTATACCAATGTTTACTTGGTATTCCTTTGTTTATTAACTCAAAACCTAATTTATTGTAAATATTACCATTGAATTTTGAATTATCACAGTAGCTGATTATAGATTCTGGATTATAATTGTCTAAAAAATATTTAAATAATTTTTCAGAGCCTCCAACTACCCTATATTTAGCTTGTGTGCAAAGTCTTAATAATTCATATTGATAATTTTTATTAAATCTAGGCTTTCCAAAACTCATTACTTGAACTAATTCATCTTGATAATATAAACCTAATCTAATAGATTGATTTTTGCATGTGTTTTGAAAATGATATTGATTTAAAAATTCATCTAAATCAATTTTAGATATATTTTTCAATTCGCATTTTCTAGCAAAAATTATTTTTTTATGCTTTAAAGAATCTACTATTTTTTGCTTATTATCCCAATCCCATATATGTATACATCTATAGCTATTTTCTTCAGCAAGTGTCGATTTATTTTTATGATAATCAGTAGCTAATGGCTTATTATCATAAATTCCATAAGTTGAATTATGAGTGACTGATGGATTTATCTCTATAAGTATATTGTCTACTTTGAAATCATAAGAACGATTTGCTATTGGATATTCTCTAATATATTTTATATCATTGATATCTAGGAGTTTGCTGAATGATTTGTTTGGTTTTGAATTATTTCCCTTTAGTCTACAATTAGCTAACTGGTAACAAGATTCAACTCCATATTTAAGCATGTTTGTTTCTTTGGTTTTTTGTCGAATAGCATCAAGCTCTTCTTTGCTTTTATTTAGCCAAGAATTTTTGCATGATTCAGATGTTGCTTTCAATGCATTTTCCCAAGATCCGTAATGCTTTATTTTAGCAATCTTTATCTTATTTACTAAGTAATTAAAATAATTTTCTTTATCAATAAATTTTGAATATTTAGATTGAAGTGATAACTCGCTTGATTGGGCATGAGTTTTGTTACATTTATAGTAATTAATTACTTTATCAAGCATATAACTAGATAATTTATATTTGTTCTGAATATATGCTCTGGATTTGTTTTGATTAATATATAAATCTATAAACTCATCTTTATCTATATTATTGATAATACTGTTAAAATTATTTTCTTTCTTAGAAATTGTAGCTTTAAACTTTTTTATTCGCTCTTCTTTAGCACGCTCTTTGCTACCATATTTAAGTAATAAGCTTTGATTTCTCTTTTCTAAATTATGTTTATTTAGATTTTCAATACTCCCAAATCTTTTTTCTTTTGTAGCTTTTATCTGCTTGTTTATAGATTGAATATCTTTTTTAAAACCAATCTGTCTACATATTTGAGTTATTCTATCTGTAGATATATTAAATTGCTTAGCAGTATCTTTAATATTATGATTAGTATAATAATCAATGAATTGTTTTTTATCTAATGAATCTAAGATTTCATTGAGTTTGTTTTTCATAATATACTCCTAGCTGGTAACTAGTAGGTGCACCATTACCAGCTAGTTTCCATTATGTTATAATAGAGTTATTTAACTCTATTATATTATACAGTATTTTTATGAATTAATCAACTGTTTATATTGTTTTTAATTAAGCAGTAACTCTACCTGCAACTAGTAAATCTTTGTTTAATAGTTTCAAGTCATAAAGAGTACTCCAACCTTGTGACATAGCACCATCGGCAAATCCTAACAATTGTGTTGGAACGATTGGCATGTAAGGTGCATAAACAGCAGCTGAGCTCATCATGTCATCACCATTAACACCTATTACAAAATGTCCTGGTTCGATATTTGGAGTTACATATACTTTCAAGCTATTTAATGTTCCTGCGAAATATGGTCCATTGATGCTTCCTGTTGGAGCAGCTTTGAATCCATTGATGAATGTTAAGATAGGCAATACGTTAGATGCAATTAACATATAGTTAGGTGCAAATCTCTTTGTTCTATCATAAATCTTTTGTCTACCAATTTCAAGAACTTCAGTGAATCCTTGGTAATGTTCTGTTTTTGAAACACCTGTTGGTAATGTTTTTGACCATACAAGATCTCCATCTTGGTTAGCATTGTCAATTAACAATTGTGTAACTTCAGTGTCGATTTCATATGAAAGTTGTCCAACAGCTTTTTCTGCTAATTGGTCACCTAAATCAAATCCATAATCTGTTTTAGCTTGGAAAGCTGCGATTTGTGAATAGTAAATAGCAATTCTTCTTGCTCTTGCTACCAATGGAATTGATTCAATTTTAGCGTTCAATAATGGTAGATCGTTTTGTGGGATAACTACGTTGTCGTAAACATAAGCTACTTTAACGCTTTCTCCTGCACTAGCACCGTTAGTGATTGTGATAACGCCTTCTTTTGTTACTGTGTATTCAGTTACTTCTGCACCTGATTTTGTGTTGATAATTTTACCACCAGCTAATTTACCATCTTCAGTAACCATAACTGGAGACCACATTAATTTAGCTACAAGAGCTGTGTCTTCTGTTTTAACTTCAGCTGTTTCTACAACTCTGTCTGATGTATAGTTAACATCAACATCACCAAGTTTGAATGGATTGTTGAATACATCGCCTTGTTTTGTAGCGCCTTTATTTGAGCCTGCTGTGTAGTTAACATATGTAATATATCCACTCATTGAGCTCATTGGTTGTACGATTACAAGATCGTATGCGATTAAGTTAGGAAGAGCTACAGTGGTTAAATTCAATGTGAATTTTTTCCACATTCCTAAATCTGATCTTTGTGTTCCTGTTGATTGTTCAAATGCTTCATTCATGAACTTAGAAATATTTTCCAAGCATTTTGCAGTAGCTAATTTTTTAGCGCTACCCATTGATTCACCTAAGTGAGCATTTTGGTAAACTTTTTCAGAAACAGCAAGTCTGTCTTTGTAAGCTTCTAATAAATTTTGTGCCATTTTGAAAATTTCCTCTTTTTTTAATTATTTTAATTTAACTTTGCTAATCTAATTAGCGAATCATCAATTGTGTCATCGTTTGATGAATTTTGTCTTTTTATTTCTTTAGACTCTTTTATTGCGATTTTTACGTTGTTTCCAACATTGAAAGGTAATCTATTAATCTGTAATTTATATTTACTTACACTTTCGCAAATGTTGTCAATATCATCAAATGAATAATTGCTAGGTAATTTATTTTTTATTTCTTCTGTTTTAACCCCTAACATTATTGCTTTTGATTCAATATATTTATTTACAGCTGTTTTAGCAGTATTTCTATATTGTTCAATTAGCTTATTTGCTTTTGAAAGTTTAGTGTTGTAATCATTACTTTTGATTGCTAGATTTTTCTTTTGTTCAGCTAAATTTTCATTTAAAGTGCTTTCTTTCGCTTTATAACTTTCTAGATTTTCTTGCAATTTGCTTATTTGATTCTTTGCTTTTACAAGTTCTAAATTTTTAGCTGATAACGATTCAGTTAATTTTGCTTTTTCTGATATGCTTAAAGATTTTTGATTAGATAATTTTTCCATCATAATATCTTTTTTATCATTTTGAGCTTTTATAACTTCATCTTTTTGTCTTAGTTCTTCTTGTAAACTTTCGACTTTTGTTTTTAATGCTTTCGCATTGCTTACACTCTCAATTAAATTTCGAATAGCACCTTTATATTTTGCTATATCATCTTCATATTTAGCTTCTTTCGCATAGCAAACTGATAACTTTTCTTGAAGTTCTGTTATCTGAGCTTCGAGTGTTTGTTGTTTTAGAAGTGATTCTTGTAAATCCTTAACCATATTTGCCCCAGCATCATTGGCTGCAATGTTAGTTTCTTCTAAATCTTTATTATCTTCAGCTTTTTCAGCTGTTGTATAATCTATATTTAAATTATTTAATGTTTCTGTCATTACTTTTTTATCATCAGCGCTAGCTTGAGCTAATGATTCAGCTAATGCTTGTTTTAATGTCTTACCGTTTTGTAATGATTCAACCATTTTTAATCTTGCTGCTTTAACTGCAGGTAGTAATACAAGATCAAATCCTTGGAAATCATATGTGTCTTCATTCACATGTTCTTTGCCATCAACATCTGTATATGTATCACCACCACCTCTAGAACTAATTCCTAATTTATAGCCATATTTAGCTAATGTATAAGCAATTCGTCCATTTGGGGTATCAAGAATGTCTCAATAACCGATCAATTGACCTTTATTGTTTTTTGTAGGTGGCTCAGGCATCATTATAGCAATTTTTTCTGAACAAGTTTCTAGTCTATCTGCTGGATGATCTAACTCACCTGGAATACCACCGCTTTCAAAATATTCTTTAACAATTGGATTATCAAATACTTTTTCCCATAGATGCTCATCATATACACGACCATTTCTAGTTGGTGATATGATATCTGCGCATGGTCCGTATAATCGGCCCAAGATAGGTCTACCATCTTTGTTTAGCTTTATTTTGTCATCTAATTGTAATTCTTCATTTTTTAGTGTGCTCATTTTGTTTCCTATATCTTTATTTATAAATATATTAATTTTTTCTAAATAAGTATTTTAATATATTTATC
>ERZ1034928.35-NODE-35-length-80204-cov-7.112141_pt1 | contig 80204 bp, 64 predicted proteins | sample MGYA00520627_ERZ1034928 | MGnify/ENA primary metagenome ERZ1034928 (study PRJEB33766, sample SAMN09781755) | gut metagenome | biome: gut microbiome | host: Homo sapiens | place: Madagascar | study: EMG produced TPA metagenomics assembly of the PRJNA485056 data set...
GCACCTCCAAATCTCAGACTTTCTTTTCTTTGTCCAAGATTTGGGGTGCGGTTCAATCCGCGGGGCCGTTTTCATTCTCTAATACTGTCTTAAAGCACCTTCGACCAAAACCAGGCGCACCGTGGTGCCCTGACCCAGCTCGCTTTCCACTTCCAAATGCGTGCCCGCGCCGAAATACCCGCAGATGCGATCGTGCACGTTGCCCACGGCTATGCCGCAACCCGTCGTGGAACCGGGATGGAGGATGTTGTTGCAAGCCTCCTGCGTCATGCCGTTGCCGTCATCGATAACGGAGACGATGACATCGTCGCCTTGCCGCACGCCCTCCACACGGATGGTCAGCTTGCCCTCGGAGGGCATGGCGTGGCGCACCGCGTTCTCCACCAGGGGCTGGATCAAGAACGGCGGCACCATCATATCCTCGACCTCGGGCTCCACGTTGCAGATCAGCTCCAAACGGTCCTCGCCGAAACGCGCCAGCTCGAACATGAAGTAGCGCTGCGTCTGCTCGAGCTCGCGACGAAACTCGATCAGGTCGCCGGAATCCTCAAGCGTGCTGCGGTAGAACTTCGCGAACTCGCGCAGCAACGTGCGGGCACGTACGGGGTCGGTGCGCGTGAACGATGCGATGGTGTTGATGGTGTTGAACAGGAAGTGCGGGTTGATCTGGCTTTGGAGCATCTTGAGCTCCATCTTGGTGGCCAGGGCCGTCTGCTCCTCGAGCGCCGATGCCGCCATCTGCGTGGACAACAGCTGGCCGAAGCCGGTGGCGATGGATTTCTGGGTTTCGCTGATGTGGTTGGCACGGCGGTAGTAGAACTTCAGGGTGCCCTTCACATCCTTGCCCACGGTCAACGGCACGATGATGGCGGCGTTGATGCCATGGGTGCCCTTGGGGAAGCCGATCTCCTCAGGGGTGAACAGCACACGCGTCTTGCCGTCCGCCAGCGTGGAGTACGTGGCATGCGTGCGGATGACGCTGCCGGAAAGGTTGTGCGATTCCTCGTAGCCGGCGTAACCCAAGATGAAGCGATCGTCGGTAATCGCCACGGCGATGGCCGCGGTGGAGGGCAAAAGCAGGCTGCAGATGCGCTGGGCGGATTTGCTGTCCAAGCCTTCCTCGCCCATGGCCTCAAGGGTTTGGCTTGCCAGCTGCAGCACGTTGCTGGATTGGCGCGCGCGCACGGAGTCGGGGTCCATGAGCAGGCGGATGAGCACGGTGATGGCCAGGGTGAACACCATGCCAGCGATGAACAGCGCCAACACGCTGACGACGGGCGATACCAGGTTCCAGATGAGCACAAGGCCCGATAGCGCCACCATCACCGACATGAGCATCTCGAGCGTGAAGTAGCGCGGAAGCCTTGCGCGGTTGTCCTCCATATCGACGTTCATGCGCCGACTCCTTCCTTATCGGGCACGACGGGCAAGCTGAAAAGGCCCGCGTGCGGCGTCAGCCCAGTATACCGAATTCGTTGAGCATGAGCATGACGGCCGCCACCAGCAGAAAGCCGCCGAAGATGAACCGCAGCTGCCGCTCGGGCACCACGCGCACCAGCCGCGCGCCCACCAGGGCGCCGGGGATGCTGCCCACCACGATGGCGATGCCCGCCAGGTATTCGATGTTGCCGAGCAAGCCCTGTTCGATGACGCCGGGGATGGCCAAGATCATGATGGCGATAAGCGACGTCCCCGAGGCCAGGCTCATGGGGATGTCTAGGATGGCCAGCATGAGCGGCACCATGATGAAGCCGCCGCCCACACCCACGTAACCCGAGGCCAGGCCGGCGATTAGACCGATGCACACGCCCTGGAGGTACTGCTTGCGGGAAAGATGCGGCTGGTCGGGCACGGGTTTGGGGGTTGCGGAATGGGCGGAGGCGGCGCCCGCGCGGGGCGCGGGTGCGCACTTCACGGCTTTCTTGAACATCTTGAACGCGCTGAACCCGATGACCACCGCCGCCACGCAGATGACCAGCCAGCCGGGCGAGACGCTTGCCAGCCACACGCCGAGCGGCGACATGACCGCGCCGCCTACGCCGAGCGCCAGGCCGAGCTTGGGCACGCAGGTTTTTGCTCGGGCATGCGCGACCACGCCCGAGATGGACGTGGGGATGATGGCGAACAGGCTGGTCGCCGTGCTGGCAAGCGGGCTCATGCCGAACGCCAGGCGGAAGATGGGCACCATGATGGTGCCGCCGCCCACGCCGAGAAGCCCCGACATCACGCCGACGAACACGCCCGCCAAAGCGGGCGCGATGAAGGCTGCGAACACGTCCATTGCGCCGCGCCGCCTTCCCTATTCGGCTATGTTCAGGCGGATCTCGCTGGTCACGCCCGGGTCGACGCCCGCGCCGGCTCCCGCCACGGGGAACGCCGCCGCCATGTTCGCCGCCGCTTGACGACGCGCCACGGACTGCACGATGGCCGTGTGCAGGATCTGGTCGCTGTCCATGCGGGCCATGAGCTCGGGCCACACGAACTGGAACTCGAAGTACTTCGAGCAGTTGCGCTGCGCGTACATGACGGCCTCGGTGCGCGCGGCCTTCGCGGCCTGGCGGTACGCCTTCTTGTCCTTACGGGCAAGGCTGCGCAGGATGGCCGTGATGCGGATGCGCTTTGTGATGCCCGGCTCCAGGAACGGGCCCGGGTAGGGCTCGAGGGATTGCGGCTTGACCTGCATCAAGTCGATCTGCGTGCGGCTGTACTCCATCTTGCGGTACTCGTAGAGCCAGCGGTAGATGTCTTGGCGGAAGCGCGTGCCCTCGCTGGTGGACGCCGGCGGCAAATGGCGCAGGCTCCACTGGTTGTCGAACCAGATATCGCTGCCGTACATGCGCAGGTTCAGCATGTAGTCCAGATCCTCGCCGCGAGCCACCCACGGGTCGAACGACAGGCGCTTGAACGCTTCCTTGTGAATGGCCAGGCAGCCGCCGCACACGTGGTTGCTGCGCGACAGGCGCGGGCCGCGCATGGCCTTCGTGATCCATTTGTTGAAGGCCTTGCCCTGCTGCCAGAAGCGGTTGTACCACTTGTCCTGGCTTTTCGACAGGTACGAGCCCTCGGAGTTCAGGTAGTAGCCGGTCTTGGCCAGGATGGGCACGCCCTTGCGCGTGAGCTTGCCCAGGCCGTAGACGCCCTTCTGCAGGAAGTCGGCGTCGTCGATGACCTCGTCGTCGTCAAGGAACACGATGGAGTCGAAGCCCATGACGTTGGCGAGCACCAGGCCCAGGTTGCGGATGGCGCCGTAGCCGGTAAGGCCAATCTCCTTCGACAGCTTGCCCAGGCCCAGCTGCTCCATGCGCTGCTGCACCAGGCTGCACTCGTCGGCGCCGATGATGGCGATGTTGAGGCTGGGGAAGCGCGAGACGATGTCCTGCACCTTCTCGGCGGCTTGATCGGAAATGGCGGATTCGGCGGCGACCAGCACGATGATCTGCCCGATGCCGCGAACCTTCTGCAAAGACGTGAGCAAGCGCGGCAGCTCGCCGGGATTGCTCAGCGGGGTGGTGTGGTCGTACGTGGCGATCACGCTGCCGGAATCCTTTCGGCGGCGCGGCGACACGAACGTCGGGATTACGATGACCGGATTCATGCACGTCCTTTGTTTCGGGTCCGTTTACGCCGAATGCGGGTTGCCGGGCCGCGGCCATGGACCGGGCGCAGCAGCCGCACGCCGACGTGCGCGTTGCTTTCGGTTACCCTTATATTGTAGCGTGTTTGGCAAGCGAGCGCGAAACGGCCCGGCAACCGGATGGAGACGCCATGGACGTCGCAGGTGCTAGCGGCGGCGCTTGCCGCGGCGATCGCGCATCGCGACGCGGACGTCCTTCGCGGCCGGGACGCCCGCCCCGGCCGCGTCCGCAAATGCTAGCGGCGGCGCTTGCCGCGGCCCGGGCGACCTCCCTGGCCGCCGCGCTTCTTGTCGCTGGCCTTCTCGCCGCGCATGCGACGGGCCTCCTCGCGGCGGTCGCGCAACGTGGCCGTCTCCTGCTTGAGCGCCTGGTAGCTGGCGAAACGCTCGGGTGCTATCTCGCCGGATTCGACGGCGGCGCGCACGGCGCAACCCGGTTCGTTCTCATGCTTGCAGTCGCGGAAGCGGCACTGCTGCGCCGCCTGTTCGATGTCAGCAAACGCCGCACCGATGCCCGCGTCGGCGTCCCACAGCCCCAGGCCGCGCACGCCGGGCATGTCCACCACGTACCCGCCGCCGGGGATGGCAACCATCTCGCGGCTGACCGTGGTGTGACGGCCCTTGCCGTCACCCTCGCGCACCGTGCCCGTTTCCTGCACCTCTTCGCCGACGAGCATGTTGACCAGGCTGGACTTCCCCACGCCCGACTTCCCCACCAGCACCGTGGTGGTACCGGGGGCCATAAGGGCGCGCACGGCTTCCACGCTTTCGGCGTTGCCGTCCGACACCACCAGCGTGCGCACGTCGGGGCCCGCCAGCGCGCGGACGCGCTCGGCCACCTGCTCCACCTGCTCCTCACTCTCGGCCAGGTCGGCCTTCGTGAGCACCACCGTGACGGCGGCGCCGGTCTCGTAGGCCAGCACCAGCTCGCGCTCCAGACGGCGCAGGTTCACCTCGGCCAGCGGCTGGGCCAGGATGACGCGGTCGAAGTTCGCCGCCAGCACCTGAGGGACGGCGCGCTCGGTGGGATCCTTGCGCACGAAGGCGCGCTCGCGCGGGCATATGGACTCGATGATGCCCTTGTCGTGGCCCTCCGGCGCGTTCACCTCGACGAAGTCGCCGATGACGGCACGTACCTTCTCGCCCTTGACCAGGGCCGTTGCGTGTTCGCAGCGCACAAGGCGCCCATCCTCGCATCGCACGAGCGGATACCCGCGGTCAAGTTTCACAACCTGCGCTCTCTGCAAGCTTTCCTCCTTGTAGCCTTATCGCTGGCGTTCGCGCAGCAGATAGAACACCACCATCATGGCCAGGCCGATCATGACGGCCACCATGCCCGGGATGAACGCGTTGATATCGAACTCGTCGGGAGTGGCCTTGCCCTTCTCCGTGACCGTCACCACCTGCGCATGCAGATCGGATGCGCCGTCGTGGTCGGGACACGCCAGATTGAACGTGCCGCGCACCTGCAGCGTGGTGCCCTTGCGGCCATAGGCGCCGTACGTGTCCACCTTGTCGGCGGACTCGTTGGTAAGGTAAACGGACACCGTGGACGAATCGGAGGGCGATGCCAGCTGCAGCCAGCAATGGCGGCCGTCGCCGGCGGTGATGCGATCGCCCACCACCTCGCCGGTGACCTGCACCGTCTGCTTGTCGTAATAGGTATCAGCCGTGCTCAGGTCCGTGATGGACGTGTCGTAGATAAACGAGCTGTCGGGCAGCTGCGTGACGTTGACGGCGTTGTCGCCTTCGGCGGGCTCGTCGGCGAAGGCTGCCTGCGGGCACGCGAACGCAGGGAGCGCCAGCGCAAAGGCCAACGCCGCGGCGGCCATTCCTTTCCGCATCATGAGCGCCTCACCAGCCTGTTCCTTACCACCCTGCGCGGATCGAGCGTCACCACGACCTCGACGATGAGCGCGATCAGCGTGAGGAACTCCAGACGGCCGGCCCACATCTCAAGCATGTAGAACAGCTCGAGCGACGCGGGCATGCCCTGGGAGCACACGCCTGACGAGATGCCGCCGTTGGAGGCCATGGCCACCGATTCGAAGATGGACTGCGTGGCGTCGTAGCCATGCGCGATGCCCACGAGCGCGCCCACGGCGTAGGTAACCACGTACAGCACGAACACGGTCATGGCCTGCTTGACCACTTCAGGTGACAGGATGCGCCTTCCCAGATGGTAGTACGACACCACCACGCGCGCCGAATCGGGCGCCAGCGTCTCCTTCACTGTGGCCACGAGCGACTTGATGATCAGGCCCATGCGGCTGAACTTGATACCGCCCGACGTTGATCCGGCGCCGCCGCCCACGCACATGAGCGCGGCGATGACCAGGAACGCGCCCGAGGTCAGCGACGTGGTCAACTGGTTGGTGGTGACGTTTTGGAGGCCCGTGGTGGAGAACGCCGATACGATCATGAACACGCCGCGGCGCATCATGGTGGCCAGGTTCGAGAAATCAGAGCTTGCCGAGACCGACGCGGCGAACACCAAGGTCATCACGGCGATCCAGATGAACATGGTGCGGATCTCCATGTCGCGGAAGTACACGTTCAGGTGCCCCTTCCACAGCTCGGCATGCAGCACGAAGTTCACCGATCCGATGATCATGAGGAGCATGAGCACCATTTCGATGGGGAACGAATGGTAGTACAGGATGGACGTGCTCATGGGCGCGAAGCCGCCGGTGCAGAAGCTGGAGATAGCCAACCATAGGCCGTTGAGGAACGCGCGCGACGCCTCCATGCCGGCGAACGCGCACATGACGGCCAACACGGCGGTTCCCACGCAGATGAAGCCCAGCGACAGCTTTGCGATGAACTGGGCGGTTTGCACGATGTTGGGGACCACGTGCTCGCTGCGGCCCTCGGACATATATAGGCTGGCGCCCGAGCGCTTGCCGAACAGACCGAACGACAACGCCACCACTACCAGGCCCAAGCCACCAAGCAAGATCGTGACAAAGCGCCACATGCTATCGGCACAGGAAAGGTGGTCAAGGTCGGAGATGATGCCGACGCCCGTGGTGGTGATGCCGGAGACGCTGTCGAACATGGCATCGAGAAACGTGTTGTAATGACCCGAAAGATACAGCGGGATGGCGGCCATGAACGCCAGGACCACCCACGCCAGACCCGTGACCACCAACGCCTGTTGGCGGTTTAGGCGCCCGGGTTCGATGCGCAGGAAGCGCAACGCCGAGCCGACGATGAGCGATAGCCCTATGGAAAGAAGGTAATGGCTTGCAGGGATCCATTCGCGGAACACGATGGCGGTGACCAGCGGCACGATAAGCGCCACGGACGAGAAAAGCACCAGCATGCCCAGGTAATGGCCGATAACCCTGACGTCATACCATGTGAAGCGCTGCCACATAGCGGTGCCTAACCCCGCCGCCCGACGCGCGAAATATGCCGTTGCGAGCTCATCCCACCACGAGCCTGACCAAGATCATGATGACCCACAGCGACAGCAGGAAGCACACGCAGCTCAGCACCACCACCGTGAAGCTGATAAGCGGCGTTTCGATCATCTGCAATATGTCGTGGATGCTCTTCTGCATAGCGTGAACATCATAATACAAAAAGCCTGCCGGCCCTGTTGAGGGCCGGCAGGCTTCACATTCGGAATGGGCTGCGGCAGGTGACGGGCGGTCGGGGCCGCGCGCCGGGCGCGGGCGTGCCGCCCGGGACGGCGGGCCCGCAGGCCGCCGAGTTGCGCAGGCGCTCCCGGGCAGCGTGCCGTGCGCCGCGCCGCAAACGGCCGCTTAAGCCATCAGCTTCGTGACCGCGTTCGCGTAGGCGACCGGGTCGGCGATGGGCATGCCCTCGACGATGAGCGCCTGATCGTACAGGATCTCGGTGTAGAGCTTCACCTTCTCGGCATCGCCGGCGGACTGGGCGTCCTTGAGCACCTGGAACACCGGGTGCTTCGCGTTCAGCTCGAGCACACGCTGCGACTTCACCTCGCCCATGCCGTCGGGCATCTGCGACATGAGGCGCTCCATCTCAAGCGACACGGGGCCCTCGGTGGTGACGGCGGACGGCGCATCGGTCAGGCGCGTGGACACGGCCACCTTGGTGACCGCGTCGCCGAGCTGCTCCTTCATGGCAGCGAGCAGGGCCTCGTTGTCCTTCTCGGCTTCCTCGGCCTCCTTCTTCTCCTCCTCGGAGGCGAAGTCCAGGTCGCCCGACGCCACGTTCTTGAGCTCCTTGGGGCCGGTTCCCTCGATGTCCTTGCCCTCGGCGTCCTGCTCGGCCTCGGGACCATAGGTCATCATGGCCTGGAAGCAGAACTCGTCGACGTCCTTCGTGCACAGCAGCACGTCGTAGCCCTTGCCGAGCACCGTGTTCACGATGGGCAGCTTGGCCAGGCGGTCGGTGCTGTCGCCGGCGGCGTAGTAGATGGACTTCTGGTCGGCGGGCATGGCCTCGAGGTACTCGGCCAGCGTGACCATCTTCTGCTCCTTGGCGCTGTAGAACAGCAGCAGGTCGGCCAGCTCGTCTTTGAGCATGCCGTAGCTGGTGTAGATGCCGTACTCCAGGCCGCGGCCGAAGTCCTCGAAGAACTTCTCGTAGGCGGCGCGATCGTTCTTCAGCATCTTCTTCAGCTCGCTGGTGACCTTCTTCTCCACCTTGCGGGCGATGGCGTGCAGCTGGTTGTTCTGCTGCAGCGTCTCACGCGAGATGTTGAGCGTGAGGTCCTGGCTGTCCACGACGCCGCGGACGAAGTTGTAGTGGTCGGGCAGCAGGTCCTCGCACTTCTCCATGATCAGCACGTTGGAGCTGTACAGCTCCAGGCCCTTCTTGTAATCCTTGCTGTACAGGTCGTACGGCGCACGGCCGGGGATGAACAGCAACGCGTCGTAGGACAGCGCGCCCTCGGCGTGGATGGAGAACGTGGCGGCCGGGTCGGTGAAATCGTGGAAGGTCTGCTTGTAGAACTCGTTGTACTCTTCCTGTTGTACGTCGGATTTGCTGCGCTTCCAGATCGGCACCATGGAGTTGATGGTCTCGACCTCGGTGTACTGCTCGTACTCGGGCTTATAGTCGTCGCCGGCGTCCTCGGGCTTGGGCTTCTGGCGGGACTTCGTGACTTCCATGCGCACGAGATAGCGTACATAGTTGCTGTAGCGCTTGATGAGGTCCTTCAGACCGTACTCGCTGAGGAACTGATCGAAGTTCTCCTCGTCGGTGTTGTCCTTGAGCGTAAGGATGATGTCGGTGCCGTTGCCCTCGCGCTGGGCCTCCTCGATGGTGTAGCCCTCGACGCCATCGGATTCCCAGGCCCACGCCTGGTCGCTGCCGTAGGCCTTCGACACCACGCGCACGGATTTGGCCACCATGAACGCGCTGTAGAAGCCCACGCCGAACTGGCCGATGATGTCGACGTCGTCGCCCTGCTGCTCGGCGTTCTCCTGCTTGAAGGCCATGGAGTCGGAATGGGCGATGGTGCCCAGGTTGCGGTCCAGGTCCTCCTGCGTCATGCCGATGCCGTTGTCGGACACGGTGATGGTGCGGGCGTCCTTATCGAAGGCGACGTCAATGCCGAGCTGGTCCTTCGTCAGCTGGATGCTGGAGTCGGTGAGGCTTTTGAAGTACAGCTTGTCGACGGCGTCCGACGCGTTGGAGATGAGCTCGCGCAGGAAGATCTCGCGGTTGGTGTAGATGGAGTTGATCATCAGGTCGAGCAGCTTCTTGCTCTCTGTCTTGAACTTGCGCATAGGTGCGGCGCTTCCTTTCCGTTCGTGCTTCGGTGCTGCGGGGCCGGCCGCGCGGCGCGGGGACGCTTCGTTCACCTGCGGCGATGCCGGCTTGCGGCGCCCGCCCGCAGGCGGAGCGCCGGGCCGTGCATACCCCGGCGAATGAAACGCCCCGCAGGTGCGGGGCGCGTTAGCAGTCTCACAGCTTGAGTGCTAATTTCGATTGTAGTCCGGCGCTTGGGAGTGTCAAGTGACAGGAAGGTGACAGCGGGAAGGCTTCGCTAAATCTCGATTTGCGTGTAGTCCAGATCGCGATTCTCGCACAGCCATTCGAACATACCCGGCACGTTCGTGACCTTGACCAGGCCGTTTTCCAGGCCGTCAGGTTCGTGCGTGAGCAGGAAATCCGCCCGCAGGTCGATGGCGGCGTTGACCATGAGCTGGCCCTCGGGGTTTTGCCCCGACGATGCCAGCATGCGGTCGACGTTGGCCGCGGTGAGGTCCGCCACCTGCACGAACGTGCGCAGGCCGCGGATACGCTCCATGGCGCGCGGCAGCAGCTCGGGCTTGCCGCCTTCGGAGAGCAGGTAGACGAGGTCGACCACCTGCGGGGCGGTTACCCACAGGTCGAACTCGCCCACGCGGCCGGCCACCATGAGCATGCGCGTTTGCTGGTAGAACGGTTGGCGCTCGTTCATGAAGTCCATGACGACTTCGGTGCCAAGCAGGACACGGGCCTGAGGCATGCTAGATCACCCCCCGTGAGGAGAATCGCGCGGCGCGGGCGATGGCCGCAAGGTCCGGGCCGTCGGCCGGCAGGTCGCCGTGCTCGAAGGCGCGGTCGACCAGCGCTGAGGACGCTTCATCGACGGCGTCGGATGCGCCGTCGGATACGGGTTCGGAGAGGGAATCGACGAACTCCACGGCGTTATCCCAGGCCGCTTCGTCCTCCGCCGCCACGATGCCCGTGAGAAACGACGCGTCGCCGTTCTCGATGAGCTTGTCGTACATGCGGTTGATGGCCTGGGAGGCCGTGAGGCCTTCCCGCTGCAACACAAGGCCGCCGCGGCGCTTCTTGCCGGGCGCCATGCGGCCGGTGACCATTGCCTCGCCCATTGCAACCTCCGATCGTCCCGCTTCGCTGCACAGGGAAACGGGGGACGGCCGCTTGACCGGCCATTGTTTCCCGCAGCGATTACCAGCGTTTGCGCCGGGCTCCGCCGGCGCAACTTGTGTGAGTGCGTGGTTCGTATTATTGTACAACGTTTTGTGTACAACGTCAAGGGGACAGTCTGCGGCATTCACTGGTTTCACACAAGTTTTTATGCGGTTCACCTGGGGTTATTCTGATGGCGAAGGCGGCGCTGGCGAAGGGTGGGACGAACCGGGAAAGTCAGCATAAGATTCGAGCCTACATAGACTGTTAACAGAGCGTGCGCGAGGTTTTGCTACCATGTGCTACCGGACAAAAGCAGCCCCGATGCACGACGCCGGGGCGCGATTACGGATAACGCAAGGAAGGCGGTCGGGCATGCCCGCGAAAACGTTCTCCATCATGGGCGATTCCATCAGCACTTTCGAGGGGTGCGTACCCGATGGCTACACGCTGTTCTACAACGACGAACGCTTAGAGCGATCCGGCGTGCTGCGCCCCGAGGACACGTGGTGGTCGCACGCGGTGCGCGCGTTCGGCGGCACCGTTCTTGCCGATAGCGCCTGGTCAGGCAGCATGGTCGAGGGCGCTGGCTTCCCCGCCGCCAGCAGCCCCGAACGCGCTGCCGCCCTACTAGGGCCCGACGGCCAGGCGCCGGATGCGGTGCTCGTGTTCATCGGCATCAACGACTACGGCTGGGGCGGCGCCGAGGCGCAGGCCGCCGGCCACAGCCACGCCATGCCGCGCTGCATCGACCCGGCAACCGTTCCCGAGCAGGTGGCCGGCGCCGCGCCCGCCGACGCCGTAGAGCGTTTCGGCGCGGCATATCGCACCATGCTGCGCAACATCCGCACTGCCGCCCCTAAAGCTGCGGTGTATTGCATCACGCTGCTGCCTGGACGCACGCACGGCGTCGGCCATCCAGAGTTCTGCTACCGTCTGCGCGGCCACCACCTGGACGAATACAACGCCGCCATCCGCCACGCGGCCGCAGCCGAAAGATGCCGCGTCGCCGACGTGCGCGCGTTCGGTCGCGACTACGATTCGCTCGAGGGCACGCACCCCACGAATCTGGGCATGCGCCAGTTCGCCAGCATGGTAGTGCGCGCGATGCAGCTGGCAGATGCGGCGGGAACGAACTCGGCGAAAGCGGGCACGCCGGAAAGCGTCATCGTCGGAGCACAGCCCGATGCCGACAATCCCGCACTTGACCTGCGGGATTTCTGCGGCGCACCCGAAAGCGCGCAACTCTGCGATGCGCCCACCTGCATCAGCTGCCCGCACGCCGCCAACACCGGCAACCAATGGCTGTGCAGGTGCCTGAAGTAGGCAACAGCACACCCCTGAACGCAATCGGGCCCCGGCGTTTGCCGGGGCCCGATTTGCTTTACGCGGACTAAAGCCGCGCGACGTTGCTAGAAAGCTTGCTTACTCGCCTGCTTACTTGACCAGCTGGATCTTCTCGATGTCGTCGCGGGTGGTCTCGCGGTAGAGCACCACGCGCTTGCCGATGACCTGCACCAGTTCGGCCTCGGCCTGATCGGCGATCTCGCGGCCGGCCTCGGCAGCCTGGCTGCCCGTTTCGCACAGCACGCTGACCTTGATGAGCTCGTGGGCCTCAAGACCCTCGTTGACCTGCTTGAGGATGTTGGCGGTGACGCCTTCCTTGCCGACGATGACGGTGGGCTTCAAGTTGTTCGCCATGCTGCGCAGCTGACGGACCTGCTTGCCGGTGATAGCCATGGGTTGCGCTCGTTTCTCTTCGTGTGTTAACGCTAAAGCGGCGCGCCCGTGAAGGCGCGCCGCAGATTCGCTTACGTCTATTTTACATGCTTCCCGCGCGTTTCGCATCGCGTTTCACCGCGGCACGCGAATAAACCAGCGCGAGCGCACAACCTGCCGCGGCGATGCACGCAGCCACCACCATGGCGATCGAGAAGCCTTGCGCGGTCGCCAGCGCCTCACCGGCGCCCGCAGTCAGCGCGCCCGCCTGGGCGGTGGACATGATGCCCGTGTACAGCGAAGGGCCGATACAGGCCGCGATCTGCACGAACGTGGTGGAGATGGCGACCCCGAACGGATTCATTTCCTGAGGCAGGGTGCGCAGGCCGGCCGTCTGCGAGGGTGAGAAGATGAAACCCGTGCCACCCATGATCAGCAACGCCGCGACGAACGCCGCCGGGAGCGACAACGTAGGGGCCAGCGCCGCCATCACGGCGAAGCCCGCGGCGATAGCCGCGAAACCCGCCGGGAGCAGCGGCCACTCGCCGCGCGCATCCATGATGCGGCCGCCCAAAAGCGTGGTGCCCGCGTTCGCCAGCACCGGGACCAGCATCAGCAAGCCAGCAGCGAACGCCGTCAGGCCCGTACCGCCTTCCAGATACAGCGGCAGCAGCACGCTCATGCTGAAGCTGCCCATCATGGCGATGGTGGTCAGCACCACCGACGGCCAGAACGCACGGCTCTTCATGGGCGTCAGATCGATGAGCGGGTACTCGCAGCGCAGCTGGCGCAGCACGAACAGCACCGCCGTGACCGCCGCCACCGCAAGCGACCCGACCGCAAGCGCGACGTCGATGGTCAGCTCGACAAGGCCCAAGCTCAGCGCGCACAGGAACACCGCCGAGAGCACCGTAGACGGAATGTCCAGATGAGCAGGGGAGAAGCCCATATTCTTTACCGCGAACAGCGCCACCAAGGCAAGCACCGCCATGGCGGCAAGGGGCACCGCGAACACGCTATGCCAGCCAAACGAGGTGACCAGCGCGCCGCACACCGTCGGGGCCAGGGCGGGGCCGAACGTGATCATGCAACCGCCGATGGACAGGAACGTCCCCAACTTGCGCTTCGGCGCGACCACCAGCACCGTGTTCATCATGAGCGGGATGAAAATGCCCGAGCCCGCGGCCTGCACCAGACGTGCCGCCATGAGCAGCTCGAAGTTTGTGGCGAACAACCCCATGACCGAGCCGACCAGCGTGAACGCCGCCGCGGCGAAGTACAAAGGGCGCAACTTGAAGCGGCGGTACATGAACGCCATGCACATGACCACGATGGTCGCCACGATCATATAGCCCGTGACCAGCCATTGCGCCGCAACCGAATCGACGCCGTACTCGCCCATGATGGACATGAGCGCCATGTTCACCAGGTTCTCGTTGAACCCTGCCAAAAACGCGCTGGCGTATAGAACGACCAGCAGCGCAACCAATGCTTTTCCTTGCATTCCGCATCCTTTCGCACACGTTGACCGGACAATCGAATGCAAAGGACCGGAAGCGGCGCCAGAGAAAATAAGCGCGAAACCCAGAGGCCCACGCGGGCAAAACCCCTGCATATCGATTGTGTTCTGGAACCCCCGGCAAACTGGCGCGTGCGGCGCGGGATGCGCGAATGCACGGCTTGAGCACGCTTACCCGTGGTACGGAACGTATTTTGCCACGTCCTAGCGATCCCGCAGGTTTTCCCACAAAGAAAACCGCCCCGGTCCGATGAGGCCCGGGGCGGATGGCGCCGCATGTTGGAGGGAGGGAGCGCCCAACGCGCGGCAATCGGCAGAGCGCCCCTTGGCGCGAAGAGGATGCACAAGGGGCGCTTGCCTTTCGAATCGTTTACTTATCGTTCGGGGCCAGCTTCACATCCTGCCCGCGCTTGGCGACCACCGGCATGGTGATTGCGTTGGCCGGGCAGGCGTCCACGCAGGCGTTGCAGCGCATGCAGTCCGCCAGCGTGCGCTCGCCGTAGTCCGGATGGCGCAGGTTGATATCCGCCTCGCACACCATGGCGCAGCGGCTGCAAGCCGTGCCCTTCGACGTCTCCAGGCACTTCGCGTCGTCGATGACGGGCTTGAACGTGCGGCTGAAACGGCCCATCAGGTTCATGAGGCCGGCCATGGGGCAGAAGCGCGTGCACCATTTGCGCAGGAAGACCAGCTCGATGATCAGCATCAACGGGATGAGGACCACGGCCACGGTCATGTCCGCGTTGGCGAACAGGCGCCAGAACACCAGCACGGTGGCAAAGGTCAGGCCGATGGGACACACCAGGCAGAACACCGGGAAGCCGAAGATGGCCGTGGACAGCAGCGCGCCGCCCAGCACGTAATGGCGCGAATCCAGCTTGGCGCGCTGCTGCTTGCATGCGCTGCAGCTCTCGCAGCCGCCCTTCCCGCCGCAGCCCAGCTCGAACTTGGCGATATCGAGCGCCTCGTCGCGTTTCGCCTGCTCCAGCTCGCGGCGTTTCTTCGGCGAACGGAAGAATGCGCGCAGCTTGCCCAGCACGGGGACGGGGCAGATCCAGCCGCAGAACGCACGGCCGAACAGGAACACCAGCAGCGCCATGATGATGATGCTGAACACGGCGCGCGGGACCAGGGTCTTGGTGGCCAGCATGGTGGTGATGGCGCCGAGCGGGCACAGCGCGCTGAACGAGCCCGGGCCGAAACCGGACAACGTGCCCATGTTGATGCCCGCGATCAGGCACACAGCCAGGATGCAGAACACGGCGGCCGCCACGATGGTGCGGATCTTGCTCAATTTCATGACAACCCCCTTACAGCGAGGACGCAGGACGGACGACGATGGCGCGCTCGGTGGCTCCCGCGACGATGGAGCCTTGCTGCAGCGACACGCACACGCTCTCGCAGGCGCCGCAGCCGACGCACTTGTCCTCGATCACGTACGGGCGCGGGCTGTAGCCGTTGCCATCGAGCTGGATGGCGTCGTAACCGGCATCGCGGCAGGCGTCGAAGCAGAAATGGCAGCCCGTGTCGCGGAACGCCAGGCACGTCTTGCGGTCGATCTCGGCCAGGCCGATGATGGTGTTGTGCGCATCCGCGCCAACTGGAAGCTGCAGCGCCTCGGTGGGGCACGATGCCACGCACAGCGGCACGCCGCCGTTCTCCTCGGCGCAGAAGTCGCAGTAATCGGCGCTGAAGTCAAGCTGGGGGCTGCGCATCCCCAGGAGGCCGTCCTCGATCTTTGCCGGCTTGATGACGTGGCGCGGGCACGCCTCGTAGCATTTCTCGCAACGGATGCAGGCGCTGACCAGGTGCGCCTCGTCCTGGCCTCCCGGCGGGCGGTTCAACGGCACGTGCCCGGCATAGCGCAGGGCGCCCAATCCCAGCAGCGCTGCCGTGCTGCCCACGCCGATGAGCAGCGAGCGGCGCGAGACGCTCATCGGTTCCTTCGCCCTCTTCGCAGCAGGCTGCGCGGGCGCCGCATCGGTTGCGCCGACGTCCTGCGGGGCGGCTGCCTGCGCGCCCTCCTTCTTCTCTTCGCTCATGAAGACCCCTCTCCTTGTCTTTCCGATTCCTCTTCCTATGCGCGAAAGCCCCGATCGGGGCTGTACGAAAACGCGTATATGAGGGGGCTTCCGTTGCCGAAAGCGGGGCGTTCAGGTAAGCCCCCTCCAACACGCCTTTTCAGCTTGCGAGCAGGCGTTTTCCACCTACTCGCCCGCAAGGCCGGCCGACCAGAACCGGCCTTGCGGCCTTCGCTTCCTAGAACAGGGCGAAGATGTGCATCACTGCCGAGTACAGGAGCACGCGCCAGATGATGCCGCCGATGATGCAGCACACGCCTGCACCGCCAGCGTAGACGGTCAGCTGCTGGCCATCCTTGCCCTTGCCGAGCCACAGGATGGCGGCCGGGGCGATGATGCCGACGATGATGGCGCCCAGCCAGAACATCACGGCGTTGGAACCGGCCAGCAGGCTGCCGACAACGGCTGCGCGGTCGACCATGGGCACGTCAGGCAGCGTCGGGTCGAAGTAGAACGCGATGTCGGCGGAGTACGTGCCGGCGGAGCCGTTGATCACGATCGCGTACACCAGCACGATGACCAGCTGGGCCACGGCGCCGACCAGAGCGGTCTTGACCATGAAGTCGCGGGCCTCGACGTCGCCGGTGGCGCCGGCGATCACGAGCGCGGCCAGGCCTCCCATGAAGACCGTGTTCGTCAGGTAGTACACGATCAGAAGCGGGGTGTCCCACGTGGGCAGCGACGGCATCAGGTAGGAGTCGCCGGTGACCATGGGAAGCGCCAGGCCCACGATGATGGCCAGGATACCGACCCACTTCGGGGCGACGCCGTCCTCGGAGCGGCGGGCGAACAGGAAGAACAGCACGATCGCGATGAACTCCACGACGCAGCCCCACAGCTCGAGGGTGATGCCGGACACGCCGTAGCCGTTACCGGCGAGCAGCGCGCCGAACGCGTTGAAGATGCGCTCCCAATGCTGCAGGTGCATGAACACGCAGATGCCGCCGATCACAAGCGTCGCCAGCGCGGCGATGAGCGCCACGTTCTGCATCTTCTTGCCCTTGCCGAGCACGGTGAGCAGGCCCTGTGCGCCCAAGATGCCGCCGGACAGGCACAGGAAGAAAGTGAAGAGGATTAGAGGCCATTCCGGATTCATGAGTCTACTCCCTCCACTTTCGGCCCTCGCGGAGCAGGTACATCAGCTTGGGCTTGTTGCCTGCATCCTTGAGATGATGGATATCGCTTTCCTTGTACGCCTCGACGTAGTCCTTGAGCTTGACGCGGGTCTTGGTCATCTCGTCGTACTGGCAGCCGGGGCTGTCCGGATGCGCCGGGCCCTCGAAGTTGTCGACGCCCTTGTCAAGGTCGCCGAAGAAGCGGGCGCGGGCGCCGCACTGGGCCACGCACTGCGGCAGCTCGCCTTGGCTGATGCGCTGCTCGCACATGGTGCACTTCTCGACGACGCGCTCCTCCTCGTTGAGGTAACGCACGCCGTACGGGCAGGCCAGGGCGCAGAAACGGCAGCCGATGCACTTGGACTTGTCGATCTGCACGGTGCCGTCCTCGCGGATGTGGGATGCGCCCGTCGGGCACACGCGCACGCACTCGGGGTTCTTGCAGTGCTGGCACTGGACCGGAAGGAAGTACATCTCCACGTCCGGGTAATCGCCCGAACCGCCCTCGATGGGGTGCGGACCGATGCGCAGCGTCTTGATCCAGAAGTTGCCGACGTCGACGCCGTTAATCGCCTTGCAGGCGACCGTGCAGGCCAGGCAGCCGGTGCAACGGTTCAGGTCGGTGATGATCGCGTAATTTGCCATGGGTTGTTACCTCCTTTCCTTACTTGTAGGAGCCGAGCGCATCGCTCAGCTGGCCTTTGTTGCTGTACTGGCCGAGGGCATCGCCTCCGCGCTCGCCCTTGGGCAGCTTGCCGGTGACCAGAGCCTCCGGGGATTGGATGGACGGCTGGCAGCCCTTCGCATCCATGTTGGCGAACGTCAGCTCCACCTTGGCGTCGGCCAGACGCGGGTCGTTGGACAGCCATTCCTTCAGACGCGGGTCGTTGGCGTTCGTGATGGCGGGGTTGCCCTTCGGATCGCACGGCACCGGGTTCTTGAACGGGGAGTTCTCCGGCGTGGCCTTGTAGATCAGCGCAGGGATGCCGCGCAGCTGAGAGGCGCCGCACACCCAGCACTGGGCGTACTTGTCCATGCAGCAGTTGATGCCGACCAGCTCGAAGCCGTGGCTTGCGGTGTCCATCTCGGGGTACCACCAGGCGTGGTTCGCGTTGATGGTGCCTTCCTTGATGCCGTAGTACAGGTCGGCAACCTCGCGGACAGCGCCCCACGGAGTGCGGATCCAGACCCAATCGCCCTGCTCGATGTTCATGCGAGCAGCGTCCTTCGGGTTGATCTCAACACGCGGGGACGGCCACAACTCGCGGCACCACGGCAGCTGACGATGCTCGGAGTGGAAGTACACAGGCTGGCGGGAACCAGTGGTCATGATGAACGCGTGGTCGTCGCCGTACTTCTGCAGGTTCTCCTTGTACTCTTCCATCAAATGATCGCCCTTGTAGTTGTCATTGATGTAGGAGTCGCTCGTCTTGATCTGGTCGGCCTGGTCCTTGTGGTAGTAGCGCGGAGCTTCCACCTTGGAGTTCTTCGGCTCGAACCAGTGCGGGAACTTGTCGATATCCGGGATCTTGCCGTCGTAGGCGGCGCGGTCCGGGCTGCAGGTTTCCGCGAAGGTCTTCGTGCTGTCGGGGATGTACGTCTCGGCGATGGTGGACCAGATCTCAACCTTGGCGGTCGGGGTCATGAACGCGCACTTCTCGTCGACGGCGGCGTACAGGTTGTAACCACCCTGCTGACGACGGTAGCCCATCTCCCAGCGGCGATACGTGCCCCAACGCTCGGGATGCCACTTGCGGCAGTCGAACCAGCCCTCTTCCTGGAACTTCGCGGCGTACTCGGGGAAGTCCGGGCCGGCCACGTCATTGATGGCCTGCGCGGGCTTTTCAGCGGCAGCGTAGCTCGGGAAGGCCGGGATGACCTGCTCGGGCTTGCTCTCCTTGTCCTTGAACTCCTCGATGCGCCACCAGTCGGTAGCGTCCTTGAGCACGCGGTACTCCTGCTGCTCATAGGTGATGCTGCCGCCCATCTGCACGAACTCGTTGTAGTCCAGGTTGTTCCAGCCGTCGTAGTTCAGGTCGCGGTCGTTCCAGATCACGGCGCTGCGGTCGGCAGGGATGTCGGCGCGGGTTGGATGCTCCTTGCCCGAGACCGCCTTCGCCATGCCCAGGTACAGGCAGATGACGGCGACCGGGTCGTAGATGCAATCGCCCATCGGCTCAACGGCGCGCTGACCTGCGCCGAAGATGCCGCCGGCGCCCTGGGACACGCGGCCGGTGTTGACCTCGAGCCAGTGCAGAACAGGGATGACGATGTCGGCGCAGCCGTTGTTCGGGCAGCTCCACAGGTTGAAGTCCAGCCAGAAGTCCAGGCGGGTCAGGGCCTCCCAGGCCTCAAGCAGGTTGGACTCGTTCATGAAGTCGCCGGACATGCACACACCGCCGTGGATCTGATACGGGGTGTCGATGCCGTTGATGGAGTCCCAGATGGTCGCGGAGTCGGCCCAGCGGTTCCAGTAGCGAAGCAGCGGGAAGCGCTCTGCGGAGATCTGCTTGGCGTTGCTGTCGAAGCTGGTCTTCAGGCCCGGCCACGTGCGGGAGCTCTTGTAGGCGCCGCCCTTGCGCTCGGCGATCCAGCGAGCCTCCTCGGCGGAGGGCACGTGGTTGCCGTAGCGCTCGGCCAGCGGGGACTTCACGTCGATGAGGTGCTGCACGAAGTTCTGGATCAGCGGCACCTGGTCGTCGATGGACAGGTCGCGCGGGGTGTCGCCCAGCTCCATGGAGCCGACGCCGTCGCGGATACCCCAGTCCTGCGGGGCATGGTCGGTGACCTTCATGTTCGCGCGGCCGCAGCAGCCGTCGACCTCGGCCTTGGAGGAGCCGCGGTTGCCGGCGGGCTCGTCGGAGTTGCCGGTGATGCAGGCGATCAGCTGCAGGGCACGGGAGTTCTGCACCGCGTGGCCCGTCTGGTCGGGAGCCAGCTGGTAGTGGATGCCGCCGTTGCCGTGCAGGGGGTTCAGGCGCGTGGTGTAGATCTTCACGGCCTCGACGATCTTCTCGGCGGGAACCTCGGTCACGCTCTCGCAGTACTCGGGCGTGTACTCGGACAGGCTGTCGGAGAAGGCCTCCCAAACGGTGCCGGCCTTGATGGTGGTGCCGTTCTTCAGCTTGATGTCCACGCCGCCGGGGAACAGCGCGGGGTTCTTCGGCAGGCCCATGGGGTTGGACTTCTTGCCGCCCTCATTGCCCTCGTTCCAGTACGCGTCGTAGGACGGGTCGGCCGGGTCGGCGAAGTGCGACGGGTCGGGCAGCCACGCATCGGCGATGATCGGCTTGTACGGATGCTCGATCCAGGTGCCGGTCGTCGGGATCTTATGCTTCTCGCCTTCCCACTGGCACGCCTCGGCGTCCCAGTAGGTGGGCTTGTTGTTGTTCTCATCCCAGCAGATGAAGCGGCGATAGCTGTACTTCTCGTCCGCCGGCTCCCACCACTGGCTGATCCACTCGCGGTCGACGTCGGCCTCGGTCAGGATACGGGATTCCATATCCACGCCGCCGTTCATCTCCTGGAACCAGCCCTTCTTCGTGCGGCCGTCCTTCTCGGGGTTCCACAGGAACGGGGCGTTGGTCCAACGGCGGACGAACAGGTCGTCGTAGGCCTCGTTGTCCAGGATCCACTTGAGCCAGGTCAGGGAAAGGCACAGGTCGGTGCCGACGCGCAGCGGCAGCCACAGGTCGGCTTCCTTTCCCAGCGGCGTCATGCGCGGATCCACCAAGATATGCTTGTAAGCGCGCTGCGAGCAGTCCACGACCGTACGGTTCGTGGAGTCGTAGTTGGAGTACTCGGCAGCGGTGCCCCACTGCACGTACACCAACGGACCCTGCTCGACTTCCATCCAGGGCGAGCCGATCTCGTCGGTCAGGATGCCGGCGAAGTGGCGCGGGCCCTTGCAGATCTCGTACGCCAGGTGGGCGTTCGGGGTCGGGAAGATGGACTTCAGCGTGCCGTACGGGGGCTGCGCCCACACGCGGGACGTGCCGCCCATGGCGAAGTTGGCCTCTCCGCCGTACTTCTCCACGATCTCGTTGAGCTTGGCTCCGGCCTCGTCGAACGCATCGGCCAGGGAAATGCGGACCCAACCGGGATCGTCCTCGCCCTTGGGGTTCGTGCGCTTCAGGCAGTAGCGCAGACGATCGGGATGGTACAGTGCGAGCATCGACGACTGAGACTTCGCGCAGCAGTGGCCGCGGCTGTGAGCATTGGACTCATCGCCCTCGACCTTGATCACCTTGTTGTCCTGAACGGTGACCCACGTGCCGCACTCGACCTTGCCGCACGCGCGGCAGCACGAGCGGATGCGCTTCACTTCGCCGGCCGTCGGGTCGGCGCCCTCGGCCAGAGCCGCGGACGGCGCTGCCGCGAACCCCACGGTCGCGGCGGCACCCGCCATAGCGGACGCCTTCAGGAAGCTGCGGCGAGTCAAAGATAGTTTCGCCATATGCCCCTCCTCTCCTTTTCTGATTCGGTTCTCCTTCGTCTCCCGCATTGGGAACGCGGCGCCGTGCCGGCACCCTGCCTCCGCCTGCAAGGGGGAAGGGAGGGAGGAGGTGGCGGCCGGGCCGGATGCGGCTACGGCGCCGCGCTCCCAATGCGATGATCCGATGGTACGGCGGTGCGCCGGGCAGGAATCATAAGGGTGGGATGTATGAGCGCGCGCATATCATCCTTGCGGGATGATTTTGCGCTGAACTGGGCATTTATACTTTGATTAGCGAAGAGGACGCAGGCGGATGACCTGGAACGGGCCCGATTCGGGTAGCCCGCGGGGCGCTCGCCGAACGAAGAGTTAGGGGTATAGGACATGGCACAACCAAGGCCTTCGATGACGCTGATACTGGACCTGGACGAGCGCGTGGATTCCGAGGAGCTGCGCCTGGAGATCGGCCGCAGCTACGCCTACGTGGGCTCGACGCTGGTGCGCACGCACGCCGCCGCAGGCGAGGACGATCCGGCGGAGAACACCATGCGCATGCTGGTGAAGCTGGGCACGCGCCAGTACCTGGCAGCCGGCGAGGAAGGTTCCGACGAGCTGTGGAACGACGTGATGCGCGATTGGTTCCGCAACCAGTTCCGCAAGCTGGGCAACCAGGCGCTCATCTACAACAAGCGCCAGAAGGAGATCGAGGACGGGCGCGAACTTGCGTTCACGTGGCTCGAGGTGGACCTGCAAAACGGCACGCTGCCCGTGCGCCTGCACATGAACGACGTGAGCGGCATCGCCGAGGACGCCGCCGACATGCTCTCGCTCGTGCGCGACACCTACAATGAGGGCAAGCTGGGCGACGCCGGCTCGATCGCGCGCGTGAGCATGCCCTCCGCCGACGATTGGGCCGCGCAGGTGGAAGCCGGCGCAGCCGCGTTCGCGGAGCGCAAGGCCGCCGAGGAGGCTGCCGCCGCCGAGGCCGAGGCAGCTGCCGAAGCCGAGCGCGCCGCCGCTGAGGAAGCCGCGGCCGAAGCGTTCCTGGAGTCGCCCGAGCTGGTGGAGGCCGACGCGCGGTCCGCTGACGGCGAGGGCGCCGTCGATGGCGGCGGCATGGAGCCGCCGGAGCTTGTGTTCGAACTTGATGAGCCTACGTTCGCGCCGACGTACCGCACGTGGACCGTGGAGTATACTGACGGCACGAGCAAGGTGTTCGAGGCCTAAGGGCCTTTTGTGGGAGCCGCAAGCGCGCCCCGCCCACGAACTGCCGCGCCCGCCAGAAGGCGCCGCCTGCGCGGCAACGCCTTCGCCACCTTTTGAAAACCGCCCCGCCGCGTGCCGTGCGCGCGCGACGGGGCCCCAGATAGCCGCTACCGAAGGGAGTTTCACATGATAGATACCATCGCCGCATTCGATGGGCGCCTCGCCAAGGTCGAGGGCGCCGAGCGCAGCGGCAAGACGCAGGCGCTCGTGGCGCACTGCGCGCACCTTATCCAGAACGGGGAAGCTCCCGCATCCATCTTGGTAGCGGTCACCAATGCCTTCGCAGCGCAGGCCTTCCGCAAGCGCCTGCGCCGCGCCCTTCCCGCCAATCTCATCGGCGCCGCCCTGTCGGTGCGCGTGTGCACCGCACTCGACGCCGCCGTGTCGGTGCTCGATGAGCCCGCCGCCCGCGAGGCCACCGGCCGCGTACCGCGCATCCTCAACAGCGCCGAGTACAACTTCTTCCTGGAGGATCTGAAGACCATCGGCGAGCATCCGCGCAAGCTGCGCAGCATGCTGGGCTTCCTAGACCGCAAGATGGCCGGCTACGAGCCGCGCGAGGAGTGGAACGCCGGCACCGCGGCGGACAACCTGCTGGCCTACGCCACGCGCATCCTGAAGCTGCGCGGCGCCATGCTTGCCGGCGAGGTCCCCATGCTGGCCGCCGACTTCCTGAAAAGCAATGCCGGCGAGGGCGCTCGCGGCAGCTTCGCCTACGTGTTGGCCGACGACTTCCAGAACTTCTCCCACGCCGAGCAGACGGTGCTGTGCCTGCTGGCCGACAAGCAGATCATGGTGACGGGCAACCCCAACCAGATGATGTCCAAGCGCGGCAACCACCCCTACGTAGAGGGATTCCTGAAGTTCGAGGCCGTGCGCCGCGACGTGGAGGTGTTCCACCTGCAGGGCGCGTTCGGAAACCCGCAGGTCATCGCGCTGGCCGATGCGCTGTGCACCGAAGGCGACATGGATAGCGCTTACATCGCCGGCAGCGTCATGCCCATCGAGCGCGCCGCCGGGGCCGAAGGCCTGCCGCAGGGCGTGCAGTCCATCAAGTGGAACACGCCCGAGGACGAGCTCAACGGCCTGACGAAGTACCTGCGCAAGCTGATGGACGACCAGGAGGACGCGCGCGAGGCCAACACCTGCGTCGTCGTCCCCAACCGCCGCTGGGCCGTGATGGTGGAGAAGATGCTGCGCCGCCGCGGCTTCAACGTGTCCGCCGCCGGCGCCGCCGGCACGCTTGCGGGCGACCCGCGCGACTCCACGCGCTCCCGCGCGCTCGTGGCGTACACGAAGCTGGGCCTGCTGGCCGACCCCACCGACATGATCGCATGGCGCAGCTGGTGCGGCTTCGACAACGCCCTGACGAACTCCGACGCCTGGATGGGCCTGCAGGACTTCGCCGAGACCGAAGGTCTCACGCTGTACCAGGCGCTTCAGCAGATCGGCAACGCCGGCTTCGGCGCGAAGGAGCCGTTCCTGCGCGCCCGCACGCTGGCCGAGAAATGGCGTTCCGGCCAGGACTTCCTCGAGAAGAATGCCACGCGCCGCGGCTTCGGCCTCATGAAGGCCATCGGCGCCGAGGGCATCAGCGAGTTCGAGGCCGTCGCCGCCGACATGGTGGGCGACGAGACGGCGAAGACCCTGCTCGAGCTCGAGCAGGCCGCCATCTCCGACCCGGTGTGGACCGAGGACCCGCACGTCGTGCACATCTGCCTGCCGCAGAACCTGTGCGGCACCGAGTACGACAACATGTTCGTGGTCGGCTGCATCGACGGCTTCTTCCCGCAGCGCAACGCCTTCGAGGTGATCAGCACCGACGGCGAGCGCAACCGCATCATGGACTCCGAGCGCCGCGACTTCATGGGCGGCGTGGCGAAGGCCAAGCACCTGCTGGTGCTGTCGCACTTCAGCAAGGCCGAGCTGGAGCTGGCCGAGCGCACGAAGATGCAGGTGGTGCGCGTGAAGAGCGAGAACGGCAAGCGCATGGCGATCGTGCGCCCGTCCTGCTTCCTGAGCGAGGCCGGCGACGCCGCCCCCACCACCATGGGCGGCCAGGCGCTTCTGGCAGAGTACGGCCTGAACTAGGCTGCAATCGGATATGAGCGGGCTTTGCACAGGAGCGCGGCCCGCAAGCGCAGGGGGCGCGGCACCAGCCGCGCCCCCTGCGCGCGTTTCGGCAACCAAAGCCCGATCACGATGCCAGCAGATTTCCCGAAATGTCCGGCGAACGCGGCTTTGCGCTGCCGTACAATCGGGGAAGTTTTCAAATGAGGAGTTGCATTATGGCCGTTATCGATGCGCATGCGCATATCTATCCCGACAAAATCGCCCCGAAGGCCGTGGAGGCCGTCGGGGACTTCTACAACGTTGGCATGTTCGGCGATGGCACGGCCGACGGCCTGCTTGCAGCGAAGGATCGCGCGCCCATCACGCACTTCATCGTGCACTCCGTTGCAACCACCGCGCACGCCGTCACCGCGATCAACGACTTCATCGCGAAGCAGTGCCAGGCGCACCCCGAGTTCATCGGCTTCGCCGCCATGCAGCAGGACTTCGAGGACCCCGCTGCCGAGCTACAGCGCGCTGTCGAGCTGGGCCTTCGCGGCGTCAAGCTGCATCCCGACACGCAGAAGGTGGACATGGACGACCCACGCCTCATGGAGGTGTACGCCATCTGCGAGCAGCTAGGACTGCCCGTGGTCATCCACACGGGAGACTATCGTTACGACTTCTCGCACCCGCGCCGCCTGGTGAACATCCTGCGCACGTTCCCCGACCTGGTAGTGGACGCCGCGCACTTCGGCTGCTGGTCGCGCTACGAGGTGGGCTACGACATCCTGCACGAGGTTGCCATGAACGACCGCGTGTTCCTTGACGAGTCCAGCTCGCAGTTCTTCCTGGGGCAGCGCCGCACGGTGGAGCTCACGCGCATGTGGGGCACCGACCGCATCATGTTCGGCAGCGATTTCCCCATGTGGGACCCCGCCGAGGAGTACCGCACCCTCACCACTGCCGGATTCACCGAGGACGAGCTGGAGAACATCCTATGGCACAACGCCGAACGCTTCACCGGCGTGAAGGTCGGATAGGCACATGGCAAAACGAAGGCCTCCCGAATGGGAGGCCTTCTTGTTATTCTTCTTCCTCTTGCTTGGGCTTCGGGGTGAGCACCAGCTTCACGCGGTCAATGCGATGGCGATCCATGCGCACCACCGTCAGCTTCGCCGTGGCCTCCTTGCCCTCGAGCGTCAGACTCTCGCCCTCGGAGGGGATGCGGTCGAGCACATCCATGATCAGGCCGCCGAGCGTCTCGCAGTCCTCGGCATCCTCGGGCACGAAGCCGATGAGCTCCACGAAGTCGCCCACGGCCATGCCGCCGTCGATCATCATGGTGTCGTCGGTGAGCTTCTTCACCAGCTCGCTGTCGGCGTGGCGGTACTCGTCATCGACGTGGCCCACGATCTGCTCCATGATGTCGGTCATGGTGACGATGCCGGCCGTGCCGCCGTGCTCGTCGACCACCACGGCGATCTTCGTGGAGCCCTCCTGCAGCACCTGCAGCAGCTTCGCCACGGGGATGCTCTCAGGCACGGCCTCGATGGTGCGCACGGGCAGATCGTCGATGGTGGAGCCCTTCTGCATCAGGTACAGATCCTTCACGTGCACGAAGCCCACGATGCGGTCCTTGGTCTCGCGGCACACGGGGTAGCGCGTGTACTTGTAGCGCGTGACCAGCGCCATGTTCTCTTCCAGCGAATCCTCAAGGTCGATGCACACCAGATCGGTTCGCGGGGTCATGATGGCCTCGGCGTCCTTGTCGCCCAGATCGAAGATGTTGTCCACGAACTCGTTCTGCTCGGGGTCGATGAGACCGCTTTCCGTGGACTCGTCGATGAGCAGCTTGATCTCGTCGCCCGTGTACACCTCGCGCTCATTTGCCGGGTCATGGCCGGTCAGGCGCACCACACCGTTGGTGATGCCGTTGAACAGGATCATGATGGGGTAGGTGATCTTGTAGAACGCCATAAGCGGGCCAGCCGTGAACAGCGCATAGCGCTCGGTTGCGAAGATGGCGAACGACTTGGGGATCAGCTCGCCCACCACCACGTGCAGCGTGGTCATGATGAAATAGCCGATGGCCACGGCCACTACGCTGATCAAGGCCTCGGGCAGGTGCAGCATCTCGAACAGCGGGCGGATGAGAGCGGAGAACGCGGGCTCGCCCAACCAACCCAATGCCAGCGACGCCAACGTGATGCCCAGCTGACAGGCGGACAGGTACTGGTTGACGTTCTCGGCAATGTACATGGCGCTTTTCGCACCCTTCTTGCCTTGCTCGACGGCCAGCTCGAGCTGGGATTTTCGAACGCGCACCAAAGCGAATTCGGCGATAACGAAAAACGCGTTCATGGCCAGGAACAAAACGACAAGAATCAGGCTTAAGCCTATGTGCATAAAAGCGGGTCTCCTTATGTCGGGTACATATCGAAGAGGCGGGCACTTGGCCCGCCTCCGAGCCCCCGGCACACCGGAGGCTTGCTAATCAGGTAGCTCTTCTATTTTGGCATGCGAACCCGCATTCACAGGGTTCCTTTACGCTATATCCAAAAGTCAGGCCGCGTTTTACGGAACCGTTACTTTTCGGAGCCGTCCTGCGGTTCTGGGGAAGCCGCGACCTTGACCTCCATATCCCGAGGCAGCACCAGGTTGGCCACGAACATGGCCAGGATATGCTGGATGCCGTATGGCACGGAACGGATGAGCGGAACGTCGCCGTCAAGCTTGAGCAGCTCGTCGTGGTCGAAGGGCTTCATATGCAAGCTCATCGGCGGAATTCGATCTCACCGGTTTCGGGGTTCATGGACTGCACGATGGCCAGCGACTCCAGGTGATAACCGCGACGGCGCAGATCATCGCCACCGGGCTGGAAGCCCTTCTCCACGGCGATGCCGATGCCCTCGACCGTAGCGCCAGCTTCCTCGACCAGGTCGATAAGGCCGTTCAGGGCGCAACCGTTGGCCAGGAAGTCGTCGATGAGCAGCACGTGATCGTCGGCGTTCAGGAACTTCTTCGACACGATGACGTCGTAGATGCGCTGATGCGTGAACGACTGGATCTTCGTGGAGTACACGTCGCCATCAAGGTTGATGGACTGGCTCTTCTTCGCGAACACCACCGGCACGTTGAAATGCTGTGCCACCACGGCGGCGATGCCGATGCCCGACGCCTCGATGGTGAGGATCTTGTTGATGGGCGCGTCGGCGAACAGGCGCTTGAGCTCCTTGCCCATCTCGTTGAACAGGTTGATGTCCATCTGGTGGTTCAGAAAACCGTCCACCTTCAGAACGCCTTCCGACTTCACCACACCGTCGCGCCTGATGCGCTCTTCAAGCAGTTCCACAGTCCAGTCCCTCTTCCGATTCCTACCTATATTATGCGGCTTGCGTTAAATGGAAACCGTTCCCGTGACCAGCAGGCCGATCGACACGATGGCCGCGATGAGGATGACGGCGGCAACCACGCGATCGAGCGTGTTTTCCAAGAACGGCTGGTTACGCTCCTTCTTGCCCTTGATATACACCAAGATGCCAGGAGCATACAGGATAGACATGAGCGTGACGCCGACGGCGCCGCTTGCCCACGCAAGGAACACGCTATATATGACGCCGAGAACGGCGAACACGCGCCAAACGGGCACGGGAACGCCCAGCTTGCCCTTGAAGGAACCCGCCTCGGTGAACGCAACCTTGGCGAAATACGCAGCCGAGAGCAGGTACGGCAGCAAGATCATGCCAGCGGACAGCGCGTAGAAGAACTGGTACGTGCTCTCGGAGAACAGCATGATGACGAGGAACATCTCGATGATCAGGTTCGTGATGACCAGCGTGACGATGGGCGCGCCCTTCTTGTTCACGCGGGCGAACGCCTTCACGAAACCGCCCTGGGCCGCCGCCTCGTAGGGGCACTCGGCGGAGAGCACGGTGTAGCCGAGCATGGCGCCGACCAGGGACAGCACCACGCCGCCGTTGATGAGCGTAGCACCCCACGGGCCCACGGCGCGCTCCATGACGCCGGCGAGCGCCGGGTTGGAGAGCTCGGAGAGCTCGGAGAGCGGCATGACGCCCATGGACAAGGTGGAGACCAGCAGATAGATGGTGAGCACGCAGACGAAGGCGATGACGGTGGCCTTGCCCACATCGCTGTCCTTCTTGGCTCGGCCGGAGATCGCCACGGCGCCTTCGATGCCGAGGAACACCCAGATGGTGACCATCATGGTGCCGCTGACCTGCTCGAAGAACGACATACCCTCCACAGAGCCGTGCGCCATGTTCTCCATGAAGATGTTCACGTCGAACTTCTGGAAGAAGATGATGGCGGTGAGCGCGACGAAAATGGGGACGAACTTGCTGATGGTGATGATCAGGTTGACGCCCGCCGCCTCCTTCACGCCCCGGCTGACCAGGAACGCATAGAACCAGATGATGCAGCTGGCCACGATGACGGAAGCCAGGTTGTTGCCCGTGCCGAAGACGGGAAAGAAATACGACAGGGCGCCGCACAGAAGCGCGGAGAAGCTGACGGTGCACAGGATGGCGGAAATCCAATAGCCCCACGCGCTGTTGAAGCCCAGGAAGTCGCCGAAGCCGGCGGCAGCATAGCTGTAGATGCCGCCCTTGAGCTGGGGTTTAAGGCGCGACAGCGCGAAAAACGTCATGACCAGGCACAGCACGCCCACGGCCGAGATGCCCCAGGCCGTCAGGATGGCGGCACCGCTGGCGCCATGGGCGGCCTGATCGCCGGACAGTGTGAACACGCCGGCGCCGAGGATCAGCGTGATGACCGACGCTACTAGACGGAAAATGCCCAGCTTGCCGTGATGTTCCAGGTCATGCAGCGCGCCGGACCCGGTTGCCACCGTGCCGGAAGCGGCCATAGAAGCGCCTGCCGCTTCGTTAGCGTTGTTCATCGAACCCTCCTCGTCAGAGTAAATAGTCCTCACCACTATACCCCACACGGGGCTATGTAAAGGATTCGTATAGGATTTTTTCCGATGCAAATGAATAATGCCAGGAATGTATGCGCGGTTTTGCGTGGGGCGATTCACGCAGCAGAACGCGCGCAAAGCCGAACCGGCATCGCGCAATGGCGCGCGCCAAGGTCGCGGCCGCGTGGGAAGCGGCTCTGCGCGCCGAGTCGCGGCACCTGGACGGGCGGCATGCCACGCCAGAAGCTGCGGCGGTCCGCAAAGGCTTCGTCATACGCGGAAACCGCGACGGCCCGAGAGCGCCATGCCGTCTCGGGCCGTGATGGCGCCGTCAGAAGCGGCGCCAACTATTCGTATGTCTGCTGGTCGATGAGCACGCGCGACAAGGCCGATCGGTCGAGCGTGCAGCCCAGGCCGTGCTCATGGCCTCGACGCTCGAGCGTGACCATCCCGCGCTCCACCGTGTACGGCGGATCGGTGACGTCGACGTCGAAGTAGCGCGAGGTAGCGCCGATGTCGCCCGCGTCGACCACACCGGGCAGCATCTGGAACGCCGCATGCATGCGCCGCGAGATGCCGGTGTCGTACATGCCGCCCATCCACACGCTCATGCCGCGCGCGTTCGCCATGCGCACGAACTGCAGCGCAGGCTGGATGCCGCCGAATTTCCCGACCTTGAGCGCGTAGCACTTCAGCTCCTGGTGCTTGAGCGCCTTCGCCAGATCGCTTGCGGTGAAGATGGACTCGTCCAGGCACACCGGCGTTTGGATGCGGCGCTGCAGCTGGGCCAGGCGCGCGAACAGGTCATGCGGGCCGTTGGCCGGCGTGCGCCGCGGATCGAGGGGCTCCTCGATCCAGGCGATTCCCAGCGCATCAAGGCCGCGCAGCACGTCAAGGTCGCGCTCGGTGAAGCTTTGGTTCGCGTCCAGCGATATGACCAGGTCGGGGAACGCCTCGCGCACCGCCTGCACGCAAAACGGCGCCGTGCCCGGCGTCACCTTCAGCTTCACGCGCGCATACCCGTCGTCCACGCAGCGCTGCACGGCGGCCAGCGTGTCGGGCACCGAGCCCACGGGTACGGCGGCCCCCGCCGACGCCGATGCAGGCCGGCCATCTTCGGGCGCCTGCCCGCCGATGAGCCGCCACAGCGGCTGGCCGACGATCTTGCCGTACAGGTCCCACAGCGCCGGCTCGATGGCCCCGCGCGCCATGGGCAGCGCGTCGGCGCCCGGGCACGCCGCCAGCAGGCCGTCGGCCTCGGAGGGGTGCAGGAGCACCGTGTTCAGCACCAAGGGGATGAGCTGCTCCTGCAGGATGCGCAGGTCCTGGTCGAGCGTTTCAGGCAGATACCAGTCGGTGGGGAAGGCCGCGCACTCGCCAAGGCCCGTGCGGCCGGCATGGTCCACCACTTCCACCAGCAGCGATTCGCGGAACGACAGCGTCCCCTTCGCCGTGGCGAAGGGCTTGCGGAACGGCAGGCGGATGCGGTACAGGTTCACGCGCTTGACCTCGATGCGCTGCTCGTAGAGCTTGCGTAGGGCCGAACGATCCATCTTGCCGATGCCCGTGCGCGGGAACGCATCCAACACGAACAGGTGCTTCGGCTGGTACACGCGCGACAGCTGGGACGCCACGCTACGCGCCGCCTCCTGGGCGAATATGCGGTCGGAGACGGTGCGGCCGCGCTGTCCCGCGACGCTCGAGGCGACGGAGGCGGACAGAGACCTGGGCAGGTCGAAGGCCGCATCGCGCTCGATGAAGCCGACGGGGCGGCGGCCCCACTTCTCGTCGGGAGCGCCGAAGATGTAGGCGTCGGCCACACCGGGCACGCGCAGCAGCTTCTCGCGGATTTCGGCGGGATAGACGTTCTCTCCGCCCGAGATGAACATGTCGTCGGTGCGCTCCTTGACGTACAGCTTGCCGTCGGGCGCGATCGCCGCCGTGTCGCCGGTGAGGAAGAACCCGTCGGCCGTGTAGGCGGCCCGCGCGTTGAGGTAGCCGGAGAACAACCCGGGGCCGCGCACGGCAAGGCGGCCGAACCCGTCGGGACCGGCGTCCACGATGCGCGCCTCGTAGCCGGGAAGCAGCTGCATGCCGCCCGTGAAACCGGGCAACACCAGGGAGTTTGCGATGTTGCTGGACGTCTCGGTCATGCCGTAGCTGGCGTACACGCGGGCGCGTGCGGCCAGGGCGCTCCCGAGCGTCTGCGCGTTCAGCGGGCCCCCGCCCAGCAGGATGCACACGTAGCGGCGCAGCTGGTCGGCGTTCGGCGCCGCCAGCATGTCCTGCAGCATCTTGTCGACCACCGAGATGTGGGTGGCGCCGCGACGGGCGGCGTCCGCCAGCACGCGGCGGGCGTCGAAGCGCTCGTAGAGGATGAACGGGTTCGCGTTCAGGAAGCTGCGCACGACCATCTGCAGGCCGCCCACGTGGTACAAGGGCAGCGCCGCCTGCCACAGCCCCTCGCCGCGGCGGTTGAGCGAGGCATTCGAAACCGCCGCCGAATTGCAAAGGTTGTCCCAGGTCAGGGGTACGGCCTTCGAGCGGCCGGTGGTGCCGGAGGTGAACATGACCACCGCCACGGCGCCGTGATCGAACACATGCGCGCCGCGTTCGGCGAAATGGATGACGCTTTCCACGGCATCCTGACGGGCGACGTCCTCGCGGCGGCGCGCCGCCGCTTGGCGGCCGTGTCCCGCGCGGCCGAGCGCGCGGGTGGTGCGGGCCTCGGCCGTGGCGATGTTGGTGCGCGCCGCGAAGGCCGTGCGCTGCGCATGGCCACGGCCATGGGAGGCCGTCTCAGCGGTGCCGGTGGCCTCGTCGGCCACGGTTTGCAGCAGGCGAGCCGCGTTCGACATATCGATGGTGTAGGCGACGTTCACGGCGCGGGAGCGCTGCAGGTCGAGCAGGCGCGCCTGCTTCTCGGCATCGGTCAGGCGCGTGTTCATGGTGATGAGCGAGAACCCGCCGTAGGCGGCCGCAAGCAGCATGATGACGAAAGCCGGGTTGTTCGGCAGGTCGATCACCACGGCATCGCCCGGCTCGACGCCCCTTCGACGCAACAGGCTGGCCAGGCCCGCCGCCATCATGCGGGCTTCCCTATACGAGAACGCTTCCACGTTCCCTTCCTTATCGACAAACGTGAAGCACGTGCGTTGCGGGTTCTGCCGCACCATGCCTTCGAATACGCCGATCATGAGGGTTCTGCGCCTACCTTACCTTGAACTGCTGAAACGACTTACGGGAACTTCGGATACTTGGAGAAGTCGGGCTTGCGCTTCTCCTTGAACGCGTCGCGGCCCTCCTTCGCCTCGTCGGTGGTGTAGTACAGCAACGTGGCGTCGCCGGCGAACTGCTGCAGGCCGGCCAGGCCGTCGGTGGCGGCGTTGAAGGACGCCTTCATGAAGCGCAGCGCCGTGGGGCTGAACTGCAGCATCTCGCGCGCCCACTGCACGGTCTCCTCCTCGAGCTGCTCGAAGGGCACCACCTTGTTGACCATGCCCATGTCGAGCGCCTCCTGTGCCGTGTACTGACGGCACAGGTACCAGATCTCGCGCGCCTTCTTCTGGCCGACTATGGCCGCCAGGTAGCCCGCGCCGTATCCGGCGTCGAAGCTGCCCACCTTCGGGCCCGTCTGGCCGAACTTCGCCGTTTCCGCGGCGATGGACAGGTCGCACAGGATGTGCAGCACGTGGCCGCCGCCGATGGCGTAGCCGTTGACCATGGCGATGACGGGCTTGGGCACCACGCGGATCAGGCGCTGCAGGTCGAGCACGTTCAGGCGGGGAATGTTGTCCTCACCGACGTAGCCGCCGTTGCCGCGGATCTTCTGGTCGCCGCCGCTGCAGAACGCCTCGTCCTCGTGACGGCCGCCATGGTTGGCGCCCGTGAGGATGATGACGCCGATGGAGGCGTCGTCACGCGCAACGGAGAACGCGTCGTACATCTCGTTCACCGTCAGGGGCGTGAAGGCGTTGCGCCTGGCGGGGCGGTTGATGGTGATCTTCGCGATGCCCTCGTACGTTTCGTAGACGATCTCGCGGTATTGCTTTCCAGGTTGCCACTGGATGTCGCTCATGTGATTCCTTCCGCCGCTACGCGAAAACGCAAGGGTTTGCGCGAAGTTTTACGTGTACGCAACAATGGTAGCGAATTCGCCCGACATAAGCACGCTCCGCACGATATCCGCATCGTACGGAGCGTCTGAGCGAGTTTCCCATTCCTTGCGCAGCTAAGCGCCGTTGCTTGCTACAGGGCGACGCGCAGCGCCTCGACCGTCTTGCCGTACTCGGCCTCTACGGGCGCGAACAGCTCTTTTGCGCGCGCAAGGTCGGTAGGCTTGGCGCGCAGCTCCTCGGTCAGCGCGTTCGACGGCTCGTACAGGCTGGTGAAGCCCATGTTCTGCGCGATGCCCTTCAGCGTGTGGGAGGCAAGGAACGCGGCATCCGCGTTGCCGCTTCGCAGCGCTTCGCCCAGCTGCTCGAAGCTGCCGTCCTCCAAGAACTTCTCGGCGAATCGCACGATGAGCTCCTCGCTGGTGAAACGGCGCAACACGTCGTTGAAGTCGGCTCCTACCTGGTTATATGCATCTTGAATCGCGCTCATGGCCTATCTCGCCTTTCCTTGATGGACTGTTTTCATCATCGGGGCGCCTGCCTTCGATCAAGCTCCCGTTCTTTCCCGCCCCTCATCATTCACTGAAATAGGGGGGGGGTGGATCTTGCTCGTCCTTCTCGACCACGATACGGTCCTGCAGATCGATGAGGCAGTCGATGAGCAGCGGGTTGAACGCGCCGCAGTCGCCGTTCAAGATCATGTGCATGGCCTTCTCGTGCGAGAACGCCTTCTTATACACGCGGTCGCTGGTCAGGGCATCGTAGACGTCCACGAGCGAAACGACCTGCGCCGATATGGGAATCTCCTCGCCCTTGAGCCCGTCGGGGTATCCGCTGCCGTCGTAGCGCTCGTGATGCCAACGGCAGATGTCGCGCGCCGCGCGAACCAGGGCGCTATCGCGGTACTGGGCCATACCCTCCAGCATGTCGGCGCCGACGGTGGTATGGGTCTTCATGATCTCGAACTCCTCGGACGTCAACCTGCCCGGCTTGTTCAAGATGTTATCGGGAATGGACAGCTTCCCCAGGTCATGCAGCGTGGAGGCGGCGGCAATGGTGCTGCGATCGCTTGAGGTGATGTGGTAGCGGTCCGTTTTGCGCATCAGATGCTCCAGCATCATCTCGGTGAGCTTGCGCACGTGTTTCACGTGCGGCCCGCTTTCACCGTTGCGCAGCTCCATGGCTCCACCCATGATGTCGACGAGCATGCGGCTTTCGCGTTCGCGCTCGTAGAACTGCTGCGCGAGCATGGTGGAAAGGCGCCGTTGCTTTGTGTAGAGGCGCATGATGTTGCTGACGCGCTGGCGCACGATGCGCGAGTCGAAGGGGCGGCCGATGCAGTCGGAAGCGCCCAGCTCATAGGCGCGTAGCACCGAGTCGTCGGAGTCTTCGCTCGAGATCATGATGACGGGGATGTCGTCGATCCAGCCGTTGCGCGACATGCAGGAGAGCACGTCGAAACCGTCGGCGCCGGGCATGACGATGTCGAGCAACACGATGGAGATGCCGCTTCCGTGCTGTTCCAGGCACGCGATGCCCGCTTCGCCGCAATCCGCCTCGAGGATCTCGTACTGGTCCTTGAGCATCTCGCTCAGGATGACGCGGTTCATCTCGGAATCGTCCACCACCAACAGCAACGGTTTATGGAACTCGTAGGGATCAAGGTCGTCGGAATCGGTTATGACGAGGTTCTTGCGGCCCTTCGCCTTGTACATGAGGCCATCCGCCTGGCGCACCGCCTCCTCGACGGTGCGACCCTCGGACAGCACGCCGCCGATGCTGACGGTGAGGTTGATGTTCTCATACCCGGGAACGGGCGTTTCGGCCAGCTTATCCACCATATCGTGCAGCTTGCGCGCGAAGACGTCAGCGGAAATGCCGGGGATGACCAGCACGAACTCGTCGCCGCCGTAACGCACGAGCATATCGCTGGACCGGATGCAGCTCCTGAGCGCGCTCACGGCCGTTTTGATAGCGACATCGCCGGCATGATGGCCCAGCGTATCGTTGACCAGCTTGAAATCGTCCAGGTCCAAAACCGCCACGCCGGCGAACACGTGCTGATTACGCAGGTTGTCCTCGTAGAATCGCCGGTTGTACGCGCCCGATAGCGCATCGTGATAGAGCAGCTCCTCGGAAAGCAAGCCGCCAGCGACGGCGTCGATGGGCTGAGCGCACATGAGCACACCCGGCTTGCCATCGACGTTCACGTACCAAGCCGATGCGCGATGGACCTGATCGCCCATGAGCACCCTATGCGTTCGGGAACCTCCATCGCGCAGAATGTCCTTGCACACCCCGCGCATGCAAACGCACGCGCCGCCGTACAGGAGGCAAGATTCATCTTCCTCTATGTCGCGCTCGTCAAGGAAGCGCACGACGGGATAGACGCCGAGCAAGCGGCCGATCTCCGCATCGAGTTCGTCCCTCGACATATCGGATAGCTGGTCTTGCTGCTCGATACCTTGCGTTTTGTCATCCATAGCCGGTGAGCCTCTGTTTCGAGTTGATTCGAACTTGCGTGCGTACTGGTTTCCAGCGAGTGTATTGTAGCAAAGTCGCACCACGTCAGGAGGTTGATCGGCAATGCAAGGGAACATGGCACGGGACGGAGGGGGCGAAACGGTCGCTTGCCGCAAGCACCTCGGAAGGAGGTTGCGGCAAGCGCTTTCCAAACCGTTGAGAGGGGACTGACGGATAAGGCCGCCGGGGGTCTGCGGCCCAACACCACGTTGCGCGGGTAGACGGCGGGCGGACTGAGGGTGCCAGACTGCGCACGTGAACCGCAAACGCCCTGCTAGAGCATCGATATGCAGCGCGAGCAGACCGAGGACGCCTTGCTAGCACGCCGCAGCGTGACGCACGCGGACCATAAGCGCCATGCTAGCGCGTTGCCACGCTGTGCACGCAGGCGGCGAAAACCTCGGGGGCCTCCAGGTGGACGTTGTGCCCCACCTTCGGCGCGATGCGCGTCCTCACGATGCCCTCCTCATGCAGGCCGGCTGCGAGCTTGCTGTACTTCACGTCCTTTTCGCCAGCAAGGTAGAGGGCAGGGTAGCCGCGCAGGCCGAGGTCGCGCAGCGCCGCCGTGGTCTCGCGATATGAGGGCATGCGATGCTGCCCGGCGCATTCCACGCACTTCGCCAGCGCCTCGGGATCGTTGGCAAGCCTGTTGGCGCGCACCGCGGCGCGAACCTTCCTCGGCAACGCCTTCTGCGATTCGAACAGCGGCAGGTTCTCCCAGTAGGTCATGAAGTCCTTCAGCGGCGTCTCGCGCAGGCGGCGCGCCATGTCGGCATCGCGCTCGATGGCGGCATCGCGCTCCGCCTGCGTTTTCGGTCCCATGCCCACGCTCTCCAGAAGCAAGCCGCTCGTTTGCTTTGCGAAGGTGGCAGGGCCGACCTCCAGCAACGCGGAAAGAGCAACGCGCCCACCCATTGAATAAGCAACGACCAGGGGTTTTCCCGGAATCAGCTTGATAAGGGCAAGGAGCGCCTCGCCCATGGCCGGCAAGCTGTACGGCGCCGGATGGACCGGGACCGATGACCCGCCGTGGCCGACAAGGTCGATGCCGTACACGTCGCGCTCAAGTAAGATGGTGCGGCTCGTGGGGAACCAGGACAGCGCGTTTTGCGCGAATCCGTGCACGAACAACACCGGGGTGCGGCGACGACCGCGGGCGGGATTATCCTCCTTCATATACAGGTAACGATATCGGACTCCGTCAACGTCGAAGCAGGCGGTTTCCGACTGCTCGTTCATCATTTCCATGAGCGCTTCCTCGATCCCTTAATGTTCTATCGTTGTATGTGTTGCGTACAACACAGTATGCCGGCAACGCTAGGGCGCAAATCTCCGACGCTGCGGCGATAATCGCGCAAAGCGCTTACCTTGCCAGCGACGGTTACGCGCCGAGCGCCTACCAATACTTGGCGTAGCGTTCGCGCAGACCCTGCAGGGGCACGGGCACTTCGATGAAGCTAATGCCCGGAACATCCAGCGATGCTCGATACGCCCAGTCGAACTCGGCCAACGTGGCCGTTTTGCTGTAGGGCACGCCGAATGCGGCGACCGCGGCCCGAAAGTCCACGTCCTGAGGCGTGAGGAACAGGCGCTCGAAATACGCTTCCTGCGACTTCTGCGGCAGCATGTCGAATATGGCACCGCCGTTGTTGTTCAGCAGCACGATGGTAATGCCCTGCTCGCCGGCGTTTGTTTCGCAACTATTACGCTTGGCGCCCTGTTTCGGCGCGCGGTTCTCGTCGCCTGCGGCGTCGGCGAGCTGCCGCTGCACGCGCAGCTCGCGCTGCAGCGCCAGAGCATTCAGGTCGTGCTGCATGGTCAAATCGCCCGTGATCAGCGTGGTGCGGCCGAAGCAGCGCGAGGCGCCGATGGCCGTTGAAACCGTGCCATCGATGCCGTTCAGGCCCCGGTTCGCCAACACGGTCAGCTGCTTGCCGCCCTTCAGGTAGAAGGTGTCCACGGCACGCACGCTCATGGAGTTTGCCGCGAACAGGCACGAGCCTTCAGGGGCAAGCTCCAGCACGCGACGGACGTAGGCGCCCTCGAAGCCATCGGCACCGGGTTCTTCGCCGGCATCCACCGCGGCTATGCGTTTTGCGGCGGCCTCCTCCACCTGCTGCCAGGCGTTGGCGAACGAGAGGTCGTTGGCGCCTGCCGCCGCGGGGCCGCCCTCCACGCGCAGCGCGCGCAGCATGCTTTGCGCGAAATCGGCGGGCTTCGTGCGAACGAACACCGTGGTGGCGGCGTTGGTGTCGCGCGTTTCCAAGGGGTCGACCACAACCTGCAGCACGCCGGCGTCCTCGCGCGCACGGGCCCACTGCGTCGCGCGCTTCGACACGGGGTAGCGGCCGAAACGTACGATGACCTGCGGATTCAGGCTTTTGTCGGGCGAGATGCCGCCAGGCTGGAACACGCTGTCGTAGTTGCCGATCACCAGCGGATCGTCGAAGGAGCGCAGGCCCGAGAGCGGGTCGGCGAGCACGGGAATGGCGAAGGCGCGCGCAAAGGCCAGCACGCGCTGCGCCTCCTCGTGCGTGGCGCAGGAACCTTCGCCCGCCAGCAGCAGCACGCTGCTTGCCAGCAGCTCGCGGGCAAGCTGTGCCGCCGCAACGCCTTCCATGCCCCCGTGCACGTGCGCGACGCCGACGGGAAGCAACGGCTTTCGAGTGGGTTTTGCCCCGGGAGCCGCGCTGTCCGCGGCGGACTCGGCGCAGGGGACACCGGCATCGAACAGGTCGGGCAGCGTCACGTCGGGCTTCAGCGGCTCGTCGAACGGGAAGTTCAGATGCACCGGGCCGCCGAAGCAGGCTCCGGCAAGACGCTGGGATGCGCGCGCCGCCGCAGCCGAGGGTGCTGCCGAGGAGTTTTGCGCTCCCTGGTTTTGCGGGAGTTCGCACGACCCGAGCGCAGCGATGCACGCCTCGCGGGCGGCCTGGCGGGCGAAGCGCAGCGAGCCTTCATCATCTGCGGGCAAAGGCATGCCGCGATAGGCGCGCACGTGCGTACCATAAGCGTGCGATTGATCGCAGGTTTGCGGGGCGCCCAGCCCCTGCAGCTGCGGCGGACGATCAGCCGTCAGCACGATAAGAGGCACGCGCGATGACTCCGCCTCGAGGATGGCCGGATAGTAGTTGGCGATGGCCGTGCCCGACGAGCACACCAGCGCCGCAGGACGACCAGACGCCTTCGCCATACCCAACGCCAGGAAAGCGGCGCCGCGCTCGTCGATGTCCACATACGTGCTCATCCGCTGCGGAGCGCGGCAAGACAGCTCGTAGGCGGTCATGGACAGCGGGGTGGAACGCGAACCGGGGCTGATCACCACGTTTTGCACGCCCCATTTCGCAAGCTCGTCGAAGAACGCTCCCAAAAAGCGCGCGGTTGCGCGCGGATCGACGACGGTCATCGAGCTTCCCCTTTCCCCGAGGTCATGGTTTGCGGGCTGGTTTGCGCAGCAGCTTGCGTTGCGATTTGACCCGCAACCTGAGTGCTCTCCCGCAGGTCAGCCGGCGCCGCGGCTTGCGAGTTGGTTTCGCCCGCGGTTTGCGTTGCGTTTTGCGAGCTGGTTTGCGCCGCGGTTTGCGCGGCGTGGGACGAAGTGGCGCCGGCTTCGCCGTCGAACGCCGAGAGCACAGTCTTCAGCTTCAGCGCGATCTCGTCGTACTCGTCCGCCGCGCGGCTGCCATCGACGATGCCGCACCCGGCGTATACGTAGCCGATCTCGCCGTCGAACACGCCGGTGCGCAGCGCCACGCTGAACTCGCCGTCCCCGGCAGCATCCACGTAGCCGCATGCGCCGGCGAAGAAGCCGCGGTTGTAGGCTTCGATCTGACGAATGAGCATCTTCGCCTCGCCGACCGGAGTGCCCGAAACCGCGGGAGTGGGGTGCAAATCGCCCATCATCGACCACAGGTCGACGCCTTCGAGCAGCTTTGCGTGCGCAGGCGTCATCAGATGCTGGATGCGCGTCAACGACATGATGGTCGGCTCCTTCGGGACATCCACCGCATAGCACGTACGGCCCAGCACATCCCGAATGAAGCGCACGACGTAGTCATGCTCGGCGCGGTTCTTCGCGTCGTTGAGCAAACCCTGCGCAAGGCGCTCATTCTCAGCAGGGTCGGGCGACGCCGGGCACGTTCCGGCCAGGCACATGCTTTCCAGTTCGCAGCCCGATTTCCTCACGAGCAGCTCGGGAGTGCAGCCGCAGAAGAACACGTCGGCGTAGCGGTATAGCAGCACGGTTCCGTGCGCGGTGCCGTCGATCAGGTTTACCAGCAGGTCTTTCGAGGAAAACGGCTCGTCGGCGCGCAGCTTCAAACGGCGCGAAAGCACCACCTTCTCCACGCGGCCGCCCTTGATGGCGTCGAGCCCGCTTCCCACCGCCTGTTCCCAAGCGGAACGCGAATCGAGTTCCAGCTGGTACGAAACGGTGCGGCGCGTGCGATGCGGCGCCGTCAGGACAAGGCGCGCGAAGCGCTCGACGCGGCCGGCGTACACCGGACCAAGGGAGTTCACCTGCAGGAAAGCGCCGCTTTCGTTCTCGACGAGCACCACCTCGGGCAGCATGAAATGCAGGTTGGGGAACGACTGGAACAGTTCATCGGCCGGCGCGGGATTATGCGCGTCGAATCGGTTGAACGAGAAGAACACCGGCTGCTCGGTGGCCGGCCCCGTCAGCTCGCACTCTGCCTCATCCAGGGTCGGCAGCGCGATGCAGCGTCCCAAGCCCATGAAACGGGTGGGGCGGTCCTTGCGGTAATACACGAATTGATCGGTGAAGCCCTTCTGCATAAGGCAGAACGCGTCGACGATATCGGCATCGAGCGGTTGGGTGTACGAATAGATTCGGGTCATTCGACTTCTCCCTGATCGTCTGATGGGTCACGGTTTCCTATTATAGCGGTGCGCAAAAAGGCCCGGAGTCTGCGACTCCGGGCCGTCGTTCGGCGGCTTGTATGCAAGCGGTTCGGCTTGCACCCTTGCTCGCGAGCAGTACGATCCGATTCGGGAACTAGATCTTGTACATGAACTGGAAAACGTCCTCGCGCTGAATGGTGATCTGCACGCCCAGCTCGGTGGCAACCCCTTCAAGCTTCTCCTGCACAGCGTTGAAGTCGGCCTTCTCGGTGTCCAGCGTGGTCAACATGGTCATGGAGAACATATCGCCCAAGATGGTCTGGCTGATGTCGTCGATGTTGGCGCCGCATTCGGCCAGCGCAACAGAAACAGCTGCGACGATACCGCTACGATCCTTGCCAAGAACGCTGATAACGCACTTCATGTTCGAATCCTTTCACCCGCGCGACCGACGCGCTCGTTTCAGTATGCCTCCATAGTACCCGATTGTCATGCACCTTGTATTTTAAGGTGATGTTTCACGTGAAACATCCGCAGCCAGCGGCGGGTGGTTTCACGGCTTAGGCGACGAAATCCCAAATAACCTTCGCGAAGAAGATGACCAGGACGACGATGGTGATGGGTCGGGCGACTGCACCACCGTTCTTCGAAAAGCTGTGGGAGCCCAGGTAGTTGCCCACGATATTGAAGGCGCCTGCAACCAAGCCGAGCACCAGCAGCACCTGGCCATGCAGGAGGAACACCACCAGCGCCGTGACGTTGGTGGTCAAGTTGATAGCCTTCGTGATGCCGGCGGCGGATTTGAGCTTCAGATGGGCCACGCCGGTGAGCAGCAGCATCAGGAACGTGCCCGTTCCGGGACCGTAGAAGCCGTCGTATATGCCCACGCAAAACGCCACCAGGGCACAAAGCACGGCAGTACGCTTCGACGAAAGCGGCTCTTTGTCCTGCTTGCCGAAGCTCTTCGACCTCATCACATAGATGGCCGTGATCGGCAGCACCGCCAGCAGAAATACGCGCAAGAACGCGTCGCTGGTGATGAGCACCAGGTTCGATCCGATGGTCGATCCGGCTACGGCGAGCACCACGCAAACGCCCGCCAGCTTCCATTGGATGTAGCCCGATTTCGCATAATGCCAGGTGGCGATGGTGGTGCCCATGGTCGAGCTCATCTTGTTCGTTGCGATGGCGGCATGCGTGGGCAGGCCGGCGATCATATAGGCGGGCAGCGAGATCAGCCCGCCACCGCCCGCGATGGCGTCGACGTAACCCGCCAGGAACACGAGCAGGCACACCAGCAGCATAGCCCCCGGGGCAATGCCGAACAGCTGGTGACACACGTCGGCAACGGCTTCCATAACCAAGCCTTCGCGTTATCGGGTTTCGCGCAAGATGAGCGACATGGCCTCGGAACGCGAGGCGCGAGCTGCATCGGTGCTGCCGGCGAACACGCCGCGCACCGCGCTGGTGACGGTATGGCTGCCGGGCTTCTTCACGCCGCGCATGCTCATGCACATGTGCTCAGCCTCGAGCACCACCACGACGCCCTGCGGATTCAGCTGCTCGACCAGGGTGTCGGCAATCTGCGAGGTCAAACGCTCCTGCACCTGCGGACGCTTCGCATACACTTCGACCAGGCGCGCCAGCTTCGACAGACCGCACACGCGACCATCGGCGGCCGGGATGTAGGCGATGTGCGCCTTGCCGAAGAACGGCACCAGGTGATGCTCGCACATGGAGTAGAAATAGATGTCGCGCACAAGCACCATTTCGCTGCAGTGCTCGTCGAACGTGGTGGCGAAATGCACAGCAGGGTCTTCCGTCAGGCCGGCGAACACCTCTTCGTACATGCGGGCAACGCGCGCGGGCGTCTCCTTCAGACCCTCGCGGTCGGGATTCTCGCCCACGCCCTCCAAAATCATGCGAACGCCAGCTTCGATCTTTGCAGTATCCATATGGTTAATTTCCTTCTAGCAGTACTGAATACAGGTCCGGCAGCACCACTTCCAACCGCCGCAACCTCTCGTTTCGAACCCTAGCATGATACCACGCGCCACCAGCAGCTTCGCCAACCCCCATCCCAGACACATCGGGGACGTAGCACTAAGTGTCCGGTTTCGCGAATCGCCTTCCCCGACTTCCATTTTCTCGCAGTCTTATGGAAAGCACGATATGGCACGCTCAAGCCGCTCCCTCAAGCAAACCAACTCCGGACAGATAGGGGACGTAGCGCTATGTGTCCGGTTTTGCGAGCTTCTCAGAAGTTGCGTTCTGCACAACGAGAAGAAAGCTTGACACATAGCGCTACGTCCCCAAAACGTCAGAGTCAAAGCGCCGGAGTTAACCCAGGTCGAGCTCGAGACCGACGGGGCAGTGGTCGCTGCCGAACACCTCGTTGTAGATGCTGGCTGCTTCGATGCGCGGCGCCAAGGCGTTGCTGACCAGGAAATAATCGATACGCCACCCGGCATTGTTCTTGCGTGCGTTGAACCGGTAGCTCCACCAGGAGTACGCGCCGGCAAGGTCGGGATGCGTGCTGCGGAAGGTGTCGGTGAACCCGGCGTCGAGCAGCTTGGTGAACTTCTCGCGTTCCTCATCGGAAAAGCCCGCATTTCCGCGGTTGGGGCCGGGGTTCTTCAGGTCGATCTCGTTATGCGCCACGTTGAAATCGCCGCACATGACCACCGGCTTCGGCTGTGCCGATTCACCGGGCTGCGTCAACGGAAGCCATTGCGTGGGCAAATGCCCGTCGCCCATGGGAGCCGATTCCGGGATCACATCCGCGCCGTTTTTGCCTTCACCACGGCCTGCCTCCGGGCGCAGCACCACGTTGCCATCGGCGCCGGCACGTTCCACCGGAACGCCTGCCGGGAGCACACCCTCTTCCAAGCCCTTGCAAAAGTCGCGGAACGCGTCATCCCATTCCATGCGATGATCGATGCGAGCCAGCTCGTTTTGCGCGTTCGGCGTGTAAACGCAAACAAACCAATACTCGGGAAACTCGCACGCCACGATGCGCCCTTCGGTATCCAAGTGGGGAAAGCCCAGGCCATGAAGCACTTGCAGCGGCTCTTCCTTGGTGAAAACCGCCGTACCGGAATAGCCCTTCTTCTCCGCATAGCTCCAAAACTCGCGGTATTGCGGCAAATCCAACGTCGCCTGGCCCGCCTGCAGCTTCGTTTCCTGCAGCGCGACCACATCGGCATCGAACTGGCACACGATATCCTCGAAGCCCTTCTTCAAAACGGCGCGCAAACCGTTCACGTTCCAAGAAATCATCCGCATAGGGAAGCGCCTCCTTCGCAGGCAAATTCGTTCCGAAACAGTATAAGGACCTCGGGAAACGCGGGCAAACGTTTGCTTCGCACATGGCGACCACGGAAAACCGGACACTTAACGACACGTCCCCTAAGTGTCACCGAAACGTCCCAGGCAATGCCTCGGAACACCGTACAACGTTATTTGTGGTACGGCTCCCCGTGGGATATCTTTTGCGAGCGATAGAGCTGCTCCAGCAACACCACGCGCGCAAGGTTGTGGGGGAGCGTGATGGGGCCGAACGACAGCAGCTCGTCGGCGCGTTTGCGCACCTCATCGCTCACGCCATCCGAACCGCCGATGACGAACGCGAAGTTGCTCTTCCCTTGCAGCATCAGGTTGTCCAGTCGCTTCGACAACCCCTCGCTCGAGCGCTCCTTGCCGTCGATGGCCAGCAACACCACATGCGTATCCGCGCCAAGTTTCTCGATTTCAACGCAGATAGCAGCGCCCTCTTTATCGCGTGCGCCGTCCACACCGCCGGCTTTGCGAGGGTCAACGTCGGCGATCTCGCGCACCTGGGTTTTTGCGTACGGCTGCAGACGCTTCAGGTACTCCGCGCAAGCATCGACCCAGAACCGCTCTTTCAACTTTCCAACCGCGACAACCGTGAACTTCATGCGTTCCTCCCAACCCGTTCAAAACGAAGGCAAGACGCCATCTCCAAATGATTCGAAACGATTCTCTCATTCCCCGGCCTCAAGCACAACGAACCCGCCGCCACAAGGGCAGCGGGTTCGTCGACGACCGCGATCGGCGCAAGGGGGATGGGGAGGATTTCCAGAGAAGGGACGCCGATCGGGTCCTTGGCAGGGGCTGAACCTGCGTCGCACCATCGCAGCGCGACGCAGGTTCAGCCCCTGCCGCGCTTTCGCGCCCTTACCGCTTACGGCTTCTTCGGCTCGCCAAGGCCCACGTGGATGGACTTTGTCGGGCAGTTTTCCACGCAATCCAAGCACAACGAGCACGCACCCAGCAGCTCGTCTGATTCGCTGCGGGCAACATCAAGGTCCTCGGGGCACACCGTCGAACATGTTCGGCAGCCCTCACGCGAAATGCATGTGGAGCAATCCGCCGTCGGGCGTACGCCGAACCCCAGACGCGAGCGCAACTTGCCAACCACCCCGAAGAAGAATCCCAGCGGGCAGATCGACGAACACCAGCGTTTGAACAGGAACAGCTCCGCCAGCAGCATCAGCGGGAAGATCACCAGCTCCCAGCCCGGCTGCAGCAGCACGAACACGCGGTTCACGGCCCACAGCGTGCCGAATACCAGGCCGATCGGGCACAGCAGGCAAAACACCGGGAAGCGCACCGCAAACGAAACAAGCAGCAGCACGACGAGCACCAGGCCTTGCGTAAGCAGCCCCTCGTCGCCCTTCGCCGCCGAACAGGCAACGCACCCGGCATGGCGCGGCTCGGCAGGCGATGCCCCGCCCTCACGCACAGACTTCGCCGTCCCTGTTTCCGGTTCGCCTTCGGCTGCTTTCACGCCGCTACGGCCGCGCAGGCCGCGCGGCTTATGGCCTCCGAAGATGTTCTTTAGAAGCTGCGACGGGCACAGCCACGAGCAAAACGCCCGGCCCAGCAAAAACACCACGACCAACACCGCCGCCACGCCAGGCAACAGGCGCCAGGGAATGCTGCCCGACGCAGCCGCGACCTGCGCAAACCCCACCGGACAGAGCGTGCAAAGCGTTCCCCACGCAGCTACACCATCGAACGCGCCGCCGCTATGCGCCAAAGCAACACCCGCCACCAGCACCGCCAGCGCAACCAGGATGCGCAGCGTTTTCGTCCTCACCTTCATAGCTACGCCTCCTTTCCAATCGAACCGCCTGCAGCTCGCATACCACCGGGCCCATCGGGATGCACGCCCTTCGTATGCACGGAAAGGGCCTCGCCAGCGGAAACCGCAACCGTGCGACCCGCCGCCACGTCGGCACCTGCAAGCGCCGCTCCTTCGACGCCCGATGAAAACGCCGCGGCGGCCGCCTGGCTCGCGCGCGGCACCACCACGATGCCTTTTTCCGCCGCGTCAGCGTCATACGCACGCACCGAAGCGCTCGGGCACACGTTTTCGCACACGCCGCAGCCATCGCACACGTCGGCATGCACGACCGGGCGCTTCGTCGCATCGAGCGTTATCGCGCCCTCGACAGGGCACCGGTCGTGGCACAGCGTGCAGCCCATCCAATCCCAGGCAACGCACGCGTCCTTCACGACGACGGCGACGCCGCAGTCGCGTTCAGCCGGAACGCCCCACGACAGCGCGCCGGTCGGGCACGCATCGACGCATTTCATGCAGAAATCGCACGCGCCATGCTCGAACACCAGCTCAGGCGTTCCATACGTGACCAGGCCGTTAGCAAGCGGAACCGGGGAGATGATGCCGTATGGGCATGCCTGAAAGCACCTGCCGCAGCGGTTGCACGAAGACGCCAGTTCCACCGCTCCTGCTGCGCCCGGAGGACGCACGAAGGCAGCCTGCGCCTGGCCGGACACCGCGCCGAAGCCGCCGACGCCGACCAAGGCCGCGCCGACGGCTCCTGCCGCCAAAAACCCGCGCCGCGTCACGCCGCCGGCGCCAGGGGACCCGTTCATTCGATCACCTCATCAAGCAAAGCGGCATCGGCATGCAGAAACGCAGCCGCACATGCCGACGCATCCGCATACAGCGGCAGCTGCGCCGCGCGCTTCACGTCTTCGGCGAACCTGTCGACCCACGACAGCAAATGCCTCTGCAGAAACGCCTGCTGAGCACGCAGCTCCTCTTCGGCCGCACCCTCGTCGCCGCGGCAAAGCGCCGCCTGTGCGCGCTCGCAACGCGCCGCCATGTACGACAGCTCCACCGCGATATGATCCTCGGGTTCGGTAAACCTCGGGTCCTTCGCGAAACCCGCCGCACGGTACTCGACCACCGCCGAGCTGTACGCATCCTGCATCATCAGGCCGCCGTCCGAGGTGTACACGCTCTCATAGGGAAACGCCTTTTCGGCGGCAATCGGCCCCATACCGAAGAACACGCGATTGAAATCGACCGCCGCGTCCTCGATACCCGCTTCGTCGCACGCCGCGATCTGCTCGCGAGCGTTCGCAAATGCGCCGGTCAATACCTCGTCGTCGAACGCGACGGACCATCCGCCCGCACATTCGCCCACCAGCTGCGCGTCCACCTCGCGCGCGAACACGCGGCTCAAGAACCCGTATACGTGCTGGCGATTCCCGCACTGCTCCGCCAGCTCCTTCGAAGCCTCCGCCGAAAGGCCCTGTATCTTCTTCTCGTCCATATCCTGCCCCCTTCGGAAAGCGGGCGGACCCGGATCGAACCAGGTCCGCCCGCACGACACGCAATCGCTTAGCGGTAGATGAGCGACTCGACGCTCGTGCCCACGCCGTACATGATTACGCGCAGCACTATCGCGCCCACAGCCGAGCATGCGCAAGCTGCGAACATCCAGGCTGCCAAGTTCTGGGCATTCGTTAGGGCCGCAGCATCTTTCTGCACTTTCGACCAGGTCATACCCGCCAAAGCCGTCGGGGCGATCAGGCCAACGGCAACGACGCCCAGCCAGAATGCCACCGCGAAATCACCCGAAACCAAGCGGGCGATGGAGCGGGAGCCCGCCTGATGCGGGGCCATGGCGATCCAAGCCACGTACGCCGCCGACACCACGATCATCGCCGCAACGCCCGCAAGCGCCAGCTTCAGCGCGAACACGCCTTCTTCTTCGGCATCGCCCTTGAGCAGCACCAGACCTGCCATCAGCAACATGCCCATACCCAGGCCGCTGCCCAGATACATCAACGGGAGCGTGAAGCTGTCCCACGCCGGACGCGCTGCCATCAGGTACGATGCGCCCGCCACCAGCGGAAGCGCAATGCCCAGCACCAAGCCGATGACGCCAAGCGCCTTCGTGGCACCCGGGTAATCCTTCCGCGCCAGCACCAGATAGGCGATGGTCACGATGCCCATCGCGGCAACCACGAACAGCTCCTTGGAAAGCCCCGATCCCAGGTTGCCCAGCAGATGCGTGACACGTTCGGGATGCCCCAGATGGAACGTCGAGGCAATGCCGCCGACGGCCAGGCACGCCAGGATGATCACGGCCGCGATGAAGCGGATCTTGCGAAAACGACCGGTCAGCTCGCCGATCCCCAAGAACACGAACGAGCCCGACGCGATGCCCAACAACACGCTGAAGATCAGCAAAGGCCACTGAACCGCCATGCCTACTCACCCCCTTGCCAGGTGAACTTGTCCAGCCCGTAGCTGGTACCAGGCTGATTGCCCACGTCGGTCAGCTGATGCGTCTTCTTCTCCTTGCGCATCTTCGAAGGCTCCGACTCCGGGTCATCCAAATCGCCGAACTTACGCGCCTTTCCAGGGCAGTGGAACACGCACGCGGGAACGTCGCCGGCATCGACGCGATGGGCGCACATCGTGCACTTCTCGATAACGCCCTTGTCGCGGCCCTGGTCATAGGTGCGCACGCCGTAAGGGCAGGCCATGACGCAGTACTGGCAGCCGATGCACTTGCTGTGGTCGACCAGCACGATGCCGTCCTCGCGCTTGTAGCTGGCGCCCGTGGGGCACACGCTGACGCACTCGGGGTTGTCGCAATGCTGGCACGAGACCGGCAGGTAGTACATCTGCAGGTCAGGGTAGGCGCCGGTCGGCCCGATGGTCAGCACCTTGTTGTAGTACGTGCCCAGGCCGACGTTGTTCTCCTGCTTGCAAACGACCGCGCAGGAATGGCAGCCGATGCAGCTGTCCAGATCGACATCGATCACATAACGCGTCATTTACTTCGCACCCCCTTTCATGGTCGGCATGACCACGCCGTCGTTCTGACCGTCGGCGGCAAGCTGCTCGGCGGACAACGGCATGAAAATCTCCAAATCCTTTTCGGTCATGCAGATGTTCTTCGGCGCACCATCCTCGGCCTTGTAGATCTTGCACAGGCCACCGTAGTTGTCGGTGCCGACAGCGGGATCGTATGGGCCGTTGTTCTCGAACAGGACGTTGCAGTTGCAGTCGAACGCGCCGTGCAGATCGTCGGTAGCCTCGCGCTCGGGGAACCACCAGTCGTGCTCAACGTGGATCATGTCGGGCTTCATGGACGCCGTCAGGTTCGCGCGCTGCTTGATGCGGTCCACGTACGTCTCGATGTACACCCAATCGTCCTGCTTGATGCCGTGCTTCGCCGCCGTTTCCGGGTTCATGTCGACGGTCGGGAACATGTGCACCTCGCGCATCCACGGGCTATTGCGGTACTCCGTGTGGAAGAACGCATGGCTGCGACCGCCGGTGATCAGCGTGTACGGATACTCTTCCACCAGGTCAGGGCGCGAACGCTTCGTGATCGGCGGCTCGATGTACAGCGGCAGCGGGCCGTTGCCGTACAGGAACAGGTCCTCGCTCCACAGCTCCATCTTGCCGTTGTCAGACTGCGGATCGCCGGGCACCTTCGTGCCGTCGGGCAGCGTGTAGCCGGGCGTACGGTACACCGCACCCTGCTTGTTGCCGCGGTACATGGTGGTGAAGCCCGGCTTCATGTCGCCGGATTTGCGCATGTAGCCTGTCTCGTACTTCGGCGCGCCCTTGACCTCGCTCATCAGCGGGCCGGTCAGCGAAACGCGCTGGCGGAACTCCTCGAACGTGCAGGACAGGTTCTTCGGCAGCGTCTTCGGGCCGGTCAGCATGAAGTCGAACCACTCGTACTTGTCCTTCCAGTACATGTTCACGTTCATGTACTTGGCGAACTCGAAGATGATGTCCATGTCGTCTTTGCATTCGCCCAGCGGTTTATGGAACGGCTGGCGGATGAGCAGCGTGTTGCTGGTGGGGTAGCCGTGACCGGAGTGCGGCCACTCCACGCGGTCGACCTCGGCGGGGTGCGCCGGAGGAAGCAGGATGTCGGCCAGCTCGCCCGACGGCGTCATGTACATGTCGACGTTCACGAAAAAGTCCAGGTTCTTCATGCCCTGGGCGATCTCGCGGCCCGATTCGATGGACAGGATCGGCTCGGACGTCTGCTGCCAATAGCCGTGGACCTGGAACGGATCGCCGTTGAGCATGGCCTTCGTCAGCGCGGCACCGAAGCCGCCTTGCTGGCCGAGCACAACCTGGCCGCCGTTTTTCTGCACGGTCGGGATCAGCTCGCCGGTCTCGTCGTCGGCGACCAGAATGGTCTGATGGCCGGTGTTCTGGCACACGGACAGCTTCTTGATGTTGCGAGCGGTCTGCTTGCGCAGGTCGCTCATCAGGCCCTGCATCTGCGGACGCACGTCGAACATCGAGTTCTCGTAGCCCGTGGCAGGCTCGCGGCCGATGTTCTGGCCGCCCTTCGTGTCGAAGTTGCCGGCCAGAGCCATCATGATGGTGAACGCCTGGGAGATGCCGGACGTGTTGATGGAGAACTCGACCTTCTGACCGCGGCAGAAGCACGCGTGCGGGCTTGCATCGATGTACCAGCTGATCGCAGTGCGGATCTTGTCCTCGGGCAGCTCGCAGAATTCAGCGGCGCGCTCAATGGTCCACGGCGTCACATGCTCGACCAAGATATCCCAGCTCGTGCGGTATTTCTTGCCGTTGATCTCGCGGGTGCCGGAAAGCGCGGGCTTGGCGTCCTCGACGATGTTGCCGTCGGCATCCACCCACGCAAGCGCCTTGTCCTTGCCCAGGCCCTTGCTGTCCTGCCAGTCGCCGTTCCAGTAAATCAGCTGGTCATGCGCCTCGTCCCACACCGGGTACAGCTCATCGGAGCCGTCTTCCTGGATCATGGACTGACGCAGCTGATAGCCCATGCCCTCTTCGTCGATGAAGAACGGGGCGTTGGTGTAGTAGCGCGCGAAATCGGTTGCGCACTTGTCGGAATGCACGATCTCGTTGATGAACGCAAGCGCAAGCGCCATATCGGAACCCGGGCGGATAGGCAGCCACAGGTCGGCTTTCGATGCAGTGCAGGTATAACGCGGGTCGACGCAGATCACCTTCGCACCGCGATCCTGCGCGCGCTTGACGACCAGCCAGTCGTAGTAACCGCGGCTGCGCTCCTGGCGGCACCACTGCAGAATGCAGTCGGCGTTGTTGCCATCCCAGCCGGTGTACTGCGTCTCGTCGCCGTACAGACGCTGGCTCGTGAAGTACGAGCCCAGCCAGCACAGGTTGCCGACGCCGAACGTTGCGGTCGAGCCCAGTTCCAGCCACATGCGATTGATGGCCTGGAACTGATGATTATCGCGACCCGTTCCGTATTGGTGCGCGATGGTATGCCAACCGTACTTCTCGCCGATTTCCGTATAGCGATCGCGCGCCTCGGAAAACGCCTCGTCCCAGGTGATGCGCTTCCACTTGCCTTCGCCGCGCTCGCCCACGCGCTTTTGCGGATAGCGGATACGCGTCGGGTTGTACAGCTCCTGCGGGATGGCGAACGCACGCGTGCACAACGTACCTTCGTTGAACAGGTCGGGGTTGCCCTCGACCTTCAGCAAGCGGCCGTCTTTCACGTAACCGAACAGCGCGCAACGGCCATAGCATTGACGGCATGCGCTCGGGATCTTCTGAATGTCACCTTCGCTGACCGACGAGCTTTTATGCTCTTCGTCAGCTGCAGCAGGAACCGTCGCGGCGCCGACAAGCAGCGTCGAAGCGCCCGCGAGGGCAGATGCCTTCACGAAGCTTCTACGGCTCATTTTCAGTGCCATGTTTCCCTCCTCCTTACGTCTTATCTGCGGCACGCGTTCCGGCCGAAACGCGTTTGCCGCCGAACATGCCGTCGCTTTTCGGGAGCGCCCCCACGGCATATCCGTTCAGACGAAAGTATGGAGAGCACAAAAGGGGTATGTCCTACCCCTTGCAAGCATATTTCCGTGTGATCAGCGAAATACCCCCTGAGGTGGTAGATGACGTTTAGCCAGGTGAGATAGGCAATACAAAAGGTCAGGTATGTTGCCACGTTTCGACGAACGCGACAACGTACCCGAACCCTGTCAGACCCTCGCAGTTGCAAACCTACTCGAAAGCTTGTTCCCCCGTTTCCTCCACCAGCACGATAAGCTCTTGCTTGGAGTGAACGCCCAGCTTCTGATACAGGTTGCGGGTATGCACTTTCACGGTGCCTTCGGAGATGAACAGCTTCGCCGCGATGGATTGACGGTCCTTGCCGCGCGCGAGCTCCATCATGATCTCCTGCTCGCGCGGCGTCAGGCGCTTGGACTGTGCGATAACGCGACAGCGCTGCTCGATGGTCATGCCGACGTTTTCCTCGCAGTCGTCGATGGCGATCATGCCCCAACGCGTCTTCAGGTTGCTCGCATCGCTGAGATACATTGCCGCCACGAACACGAACAGCATCAGAAGCACGATAAAGGTTGGGGAGAGCAGCTCACCCTGCGGCGCTTCGAATACGCGGAACAGAAGCTGCCCCGCAACGCTGCCCAACGTCGCGCCCAGCATAACGCCCAAGCTCAGCAGGTAATAATCCGATTCAAGATAGCGGATCATATACACGACCAGCGCCAGCACAACCGAGATGAACATCTGGCGGCCAACCAAGAGGATGAAGCTTCCCAGGTTCAGCGCCACGTTGCCGCCAACCACGAACAACGCTATCCCTGCCATCATCACCGGAATGCACTGCCGGAAGATGGCGCTGTTGTAGCTGCCTCGCCAATGCAGAAGCGTCGCATACACCACAACGGCCGACGCGACGAACGCCACAGAGAACACCAGCAGCTTCCCCTGCCAATCCATCGCCGTCTCGTCAAGGCCCGCAACGACGCCCTCCATCAAGCTGCCCAGCAATATGGTGAGCAACAGGACGCACGGAATCTTTTGCCCTTCCACGCCCTCCGTCGACTGCATTTTCGGCTGAGCCGGCTCAGCCAACGTGAAGCACGCAAGCATGCCGATGGGCAATACGCACATAATGACGGCGAAAACGCTGAACGGCACCACATTGGACAGCGGCGCCACGAACAGCAGCACGACGCACGCCCCGATGCAGCAGCGAACCATGTTCGTCACGCCTCTGCTTGCCATACGTCGCACCAGTTCAGGGACGAAAAACGCGCAACCTAGCGAAGACACGCCGACGCACGGCAGGGACGCCCAGCCTTGATCGAACACGTGCCCTGCCACCAGCTGAACGAGCGAAGCACCCGACATGCACAGCGCCGCCGCCGCAAACTGCGGTCGCCGCGCGACTTTCTTGCCCGCGATCAGGTACGCCGCCAACATGCCCAAGCACACGACAAGCGCAAAGCTCGTAGCTATCAAACTGCCCAGCATCGGCACGCCGTAACTGCCCAATCCAACTTCAGGCGTTCTAAAATTTCGATAAATGAAGAAGATTTCGCACGCAGTCAGGCAGAAAGCGACGTTCATCAGCATGTCGACATGCTGCGCTCCCCATCGCATTGCCCGCTGCTTCCCCTGTGCAGCGTCCATTGTTTCCCCTTGTCCGTGCCGCGTTCCGCACGCGGCATTCTCTTTATCAAGTATACCCTGCACCACGCCGCCAACGCAGCGCAAACGCCACGACGGTACCCGAGCACAACGCACACCCGGCTCGTGTCGCGTCTCAGACCGTTATCGTACGCTGAAACAGCTTCGAAACATTCGGCGCTGCATTTTTGTCCACTTGCCCAAAAAGTTACACGTTCGAAATATTAGGGTGTTTACAAGCCGTTACCCCGCTGTTAAAGTTCATGCCACAATTTCATAGCGTCACCCCGTTGATATGTTCTGGATCGCAAGAAACAGGGCAAGCAGGGGCCTCTGGAGAATCCCAACCATGGGTGCCGAAGGGGCAAGGTGAAACGCAGGCCGCAAGACCTAACCGCAAACAGCTTCAACAAGCTGCAGTGGCGAACCGTTTCACTGAAACTCTCAGGCAAAAGGACAGAGAAAAGTCAGTGACTTGTCGCAAACGTGAACGAAACTCAAACTCGGCGTTCACCGAAACTTTTCCCTTTCCATAATCCCATATCCCAGGACCCCATTGCTTTCGCTGAGCTCTCTTTCCGTGCATCCTCAGGGTCTCGCAGAGGTTGTATCGGTTCAGAGTTTTAGTTAGGAGTGAGTTGTGGAAGGGTTTTTCGACGTCGTCAATAACGTGATCACCGCCATTGACGACTTTGTGTGGGGCGTACCGCTGATGGTGCTCATCCTGTTCGGAGGCATCCTGCTGACGGTTCGTCTGGGCGGTTTGCAGTTCCGTCAACTGCCGCGCGCTTTGCGCTACATGGTCAAGAACGAAAAGGGCGGCTCCGGCGAAGTGACCAGCTTCGGCGCGCTGTGCACCGCGCTTTCAGCAACCATCGGTACTGGTAACATCGTGGGCGTTGCAACCGCTGTCGTGGTCGGCGGCCCTGGTGCCATGTTCTGGATGTGGCTGGCAGCGCTGTTCGGCATGGCCACGAAGTACTCCGAGGGCCTGCTTGCCGTCAAGTTCCGCAGCATCGACGAGAACACCGGCCACGTGCTGGGCGGCCCGTTCTATTACATCGAGCGCGGCATGGGCAAGCGTCTGCCCAAGATCAGCTGGCGTTGGCTGGCCAAGATCTTCGCCTTCTTCGGCATGTGCGTCGGCCTGTTCGGCATCGGTACTTTCACCCAGGTGAATTCCATCAACACCGCCATCACGAACTTCTTCGATCCTGAGAAGTCCTTCACCGTCAGCATCCTCGGCATGGATTACTCCATCGCCACCGTCATCGGCGGCATCGTGGTTGCCGTGCTTGTCGGCCTGGTGGTCATCGGCGGCATCAAGCGCATCGCCAGCGTCTCCGAGCGCGTCATCCCCGTCATGGTTGTGCTGTACGTGGGCTTCTCTTTGGTCCTGCTGCTCACCAACCTGGACAAGATCCCCGGCGCGTTCGTGGTCATCTTCCGTTCCGCCTTCGGTCTTGATGCTGCTGCCGGCGGCATGCTCGGCGCCATCTTCATCGCCATGCAGAAGGGTATCGCCCGCGGTATCTTCTCCAACGAGGCCGGCCTCGGTTCCGCACCTATCGCCGCTGCTGCCGCTCAGACGAAGGAGCCTGTCCGTCAGGGTCTGGTTTCCATGACCGGTACGTTCCTCGACACCATCGTGGTCTGCACCATGACCGGCCTTGCTCTGGTCATGACCGGCGCTTACCTGATCCCGGGCCTCGAGGGCGCTTCCGTCACCACCGCCGCCTTCCAGGCTGGCCTGCCGTTCATTCCTCCCACCGTCGTGTCGTTCGTGCTTATGGCATGCCTGGCTCTGTTCGGCTTCACCACCATCCTTGGTTGGGACTACTACGGCGAGCGTTGCCTTGAGTACTTCAGCAACGGCAGCATGAAGGCCGTGAAGGTGTATCGCTGGCTCTACATCGCCGCTGTGTTCATCGGCCCTTACATGACCGTTTCCGCCGTTTGGACCATCGCCGACATCTTCAACGCATGCATGGCCGTGCCGAACATGATCGCCTTGATCGTCCTCTCCGGTGTGGTCGTCCGTGAAACGAAGGACTTCTTCAAGCGTCTGAACGACGCAGGCGGCAAGGAAGAGGACATGGTTCCGCACAAGAATCATGACGACGTGCCGCCGATCGATCCCCTTACTGATCGCCTGGGTGCCAAGAACACCCAGGAGGACCTCGCAGCAGCTGCACAAGGTTTCGCCACCGCATAGCAACTGCCTGCCCCTCATGCTGGCCCCGATGTTTCACGTGAAACATCGGGGCCTTATTTGTTTCTGCGAGATCATTTAACGCAGACTTGCTGCGTAATCTTTAAGCGCCGCTCCTATAAGCAAAGGGGAGTTCACAATCCGACTATCACCGCTCTTTACCAGCAAAACTAAGGCAAAAGCGCGATATAAGCTTAGTCGAGGATTCTATACCCGGGCTCAATGAGTGGTGTATAAACCTATCCCAAATGCTTTCGCCTTGTTTGGAACTCCAGCGTTGCTAAATCCCCTACACACCCCAAGCCTCTGCAGTAAGTCCCAAGCCGGCCACCTCCAAAACCGCAGCAGTAACGTCGTGTCATCTATCCGACGGCCTTCATCGCCTCATAAACGCCATGACGCGCTGTCCGGTTTCCTCCTCCAAGCTGAAACGCATCGATGCCCGTAGCTAGCCGAGCGCCATAGAGCGCTTCACCACCGAACCGCATGTCGTGGTTTTCCGAACTCTACAGCGCAGCCATGTTCAACTTCTTAACTTGCTCGCGTGTACAAGAAAGGCCACCTTTCGGTGGCCTTTCAACATCTAATGTTTCACGTGAAACATTACTTCACGCCTTCATGAGCAAGCGCATCTGCAACCTTACGAGCCGCAGCGGTGATGGACAGGTCGTTCACATCCACCGTGATACCGGCATAGTGCTCATACAGCGGCAGGCGCTCGTCATACAGCTCCTTCAAGCTCATGCCGATGCCGCCCTTTAAAACGACGCCGCGCTCCTGCAGGTCGCTCAGACGATGCACAAGCTGATCATAGGAGATCTTGAGGTACACAACCGTGCCGATCTCCGCCAGATGCTTCATAGCCTCATCGGAATACACGGCGGAACCGCCCGTGGCGATGACGCTATTCTCCGCATCGATCTTGCTAAGAATCTCGTTCTCGACCTCGATGAAGCCCTCAGGGCCGCATGCATCGATGATCTTCTGCAGCGTCTTGTCGCACTGGTTCTGGATGACAATGTCGGCGTCAATGAAGTCCTTCGTCATGATTTTCGCCAACACGATGCCCAGCGTGGATTTACCCGAGCCGGGCATGCCGATAAGAACAACGTTGTTCTTCTCCGCCATGGTAAGCCCTCCTTGATCGGTCATGTACGTTCGAATTGTATCATGCCTGCTCATACGTCAGGACAACGGTAACAAGCTGTTCTTATACAGCCTCCCCAACGGCATCATCAGGCTGTTTGCGCTTCAACGGAAACGTCTCGCTGATGATGATGGCCACGAAAATCAAGGAGAAGCCGACCAGCAAACGCAGGCTCAGCTGCTCGCCGTACAGCAGCACGCTGAACAGCACACCGAACACCGATTCCAGGCTCAAGAACAGCGATGCCTGCGCGGGAGGGATGTGCGCCAGCGCCACATTCTGGATACCGAACGCCACAATGGAAGCGAAGATAGACAGGAACAGCAGCTGGCCGATGATGTCGGGCGTGAAGACCGCGAACCCTGGGAACGTCTCAAAAGCCGCTCCCGACAGCAAGCCCATGCAACCTTCAGCGACGAACTGCACAGCCGTCAGGGCCAGCACGTCATGGAAGCGGGAGAGCTTCGAAACCAGCACCATATGCACGGCGAACAAGACCGCGCACAGCAGCGTCATGACCTCGCCGAAGCCCATGGTCATGCCGCCCGACTGGACCGACACGAGCCAAATGCCCACCAAGGCAAGCACGGCGGCTCCGATATTGAACACCGTTGGGCGCCTGTGGGCGACGACCCACCACAAGAAGGGGACGATCACGCAATACGTCGCCGTCAGAAACGCGTTGATGCCTGGTGTCGTGTGCTCCAGACCAACGGTTTGCGTCCAGAACGCCAGGAAATCGGCAAGGCCGAGCACCGTGCCGGCAAGCACCATCTTGCCGCTGAACGCCTTGCGAACACGCTTCCAAAGAATGGCAGTCAACACGATGCCCGCGAGCAGGAAGCGGAACCCCAACAGCCACGCTGGCGGAAGGACCGCCACAACGCCCTTCATGGACACGAAGCTATATCCCCAGATGATGGTTGCCACCACGATGGCAACCTTATACGCCCAAGCGGGCAATTCCTTCTTCATACACCCTTCCCTTTGCCTTCTATCGCAACCCGCTACCAGGGGCATAAAGAAACGCCAACCTGCAGCCGCACAAAGCGACGCAGATCGGCGTTTCACCTTCTCAACGACTAGCGGGCTCCGCCGCCACCGCCACCGAAGCCGCCGCCACCGCCGCTGGAGAATCCGCCGCCGCTTCCGCTGCCGCTCGATTCGGCTTGAATGGCCTCGTTAGCGGTCTTCACAGCTTGGTTGAACGACGAGGAAAGGAAGCTTCCCACATCGGGCATCCCGGCGTTCGCGCCGCTCTCGTAAGAGGTATACCAACCCCACCAGGGCACATAGGTGTCTCCATACGTTTGGTCGACCGTGAACAGCTGAGGCTGCGTCTTGCGAAGCTGCTCGATGGCCTGCTTCGCAACGCCGAACAAGTACGCATACACCATGAACTCGCCCCACACCTTCACATCGGCGGGCGGGCGCTCCTCAAGCGAGCTGAAGTCGCGCAGCCAGTTGCGCAACGCCTTGCAGTGCGCAACCAGGTTGTTGCCGTCGATGCTGCGTCGCGTCATGTTGTTGCCGATGAACGCCAGCGCCGCAACGGTCGGAACACCGCATATCATCGGGAGCATGTTGTCGGACATGAACCAGATCACCATGGCGATAACGAGCAACGCAACAGCGATCGTCCACGTCCAACCGCGCAGGTTATTGCCCTTCTCCTCGAAGAAGCCGTGCTTATCCGTCTCCGCGGTCAGCACACCTTGCCAATTCTTCACCGCGTTTACCAGCTGCTCCGAATGGTCTTCGCCATACTTCTTGATGCTACCGAACCACAGCGAGTTCTGACCTGACGCCACCCTGTCGAACAGCAGATTGAACGTCGTCCTGTCGATCGGGTCGCTCACGGCATCGGCTTCCACCAGCTTCGTGATATAGAAGTCGTTCACAGTCTTCATGCCGCCATGCTTCTTCGGTGCCATGTACGAACCGGAATCAATGCGCACGGCTCCCGTCTGCGCCAGATGCATGATCGTTGCCGTAAGATCGTCGGTGCTTTCCCTGTTCCAACGCCACAGGCGGCCGATAACGGCTGGGTGCATGCCTTGGCGCGGCACGTCGCGCCAATACTGCTCCGTGAAGTCCGGCTTGTGCTCTTTGCCGTGACGGAAGAACATGACGATGGCCCAAATCAAGACCGCAACGCACACGGCAACGCATGCCACGGAGAACGCCAGCGACATCATGCGCTTGCTGTTCGCCGTATCCGCCCAGGCCTTCTCCTCCTTCAGGACCGTGTCCAGGCGCTGCTCGCCGGCATGCAGGCGCTGCGTGCTCAGCGACACGTTCGTCAACCACTTGGAGGGGATGCACACGCGCATCTCGGCATATTCACCGGATTCCACGCGAGGAACCGTGCAGGTGACCGACCCATCGGCGTTAACGGAGACGTTGCCGCTCAACGGACCATGACCCCACGCGCGCACGTTCTCGCCAGGGTCGACCGTGACGCCCTGGGGAAGGGAAAGCTGAAGCGTAGCCGTCACATTCTCGGAAGGAACCGCCCAGGCGGAGCCTAGATACTGCCAGTACACCTCAGAGACGTCATCGTAGACCTGCGCCATGTTGGTGATGGTGTAGTCGAGCTCCACGACCACACGCTGGGGCTGGGATCCGAAGAATACGTACACGGTGTTCTTCGGGCTATCGACGGAATACGAATCCTTTCCCGGGCCACCTTCCTCACGCCATTTCAGCTCGAACGGAACCTCGGGCATCGCCGACATGGACCCTTCGGCGTCGTTGGACCCGTCAACGCTCATCATGCGGACGCCGTTTACGGTGAACTCCGCATTCGTGGGCAGTAGATTCAGCGTCCACCATACCGCCGAGAACGAACCGTCGAAATCAAACGTACGCTGCTCAACCACGTGAAGCGTTCCGTCGGTTTCAAGCTGAGCTTGGATATCCACTTGCGGCATGGTGTATGACTTCGCGTAGGCCTTGCCCGGCAAAGCTGCCAGCGCGCAAGCGCAAGCAACGACCACTAAAGCGACCGCAACCAGCCATGCGACGCGGCAACGCGCACCATCCCGCTGGCTGCCTGGGAAATGAGGTGTCCTTGTGTATTGCATCGAGAATGCTCCTTGCAAGTTTCCGACAGTCAAGGTATTATATCTACCCGCACCTATTATAGCGTGGAGAAGTGACCGAGAGGCCGAAGGTGCTCGCCTGCTAAGTGAGTATGCCCCACAAGGGCATCTAGGGTTCGAATCCCTACTTCTCCGCCACGTATTTTCAGCCCTCGCAGATGCGAGGGCTTTTTGTTTCGATTACCAACTATAAAAGAAGGCGCCCGATATCGGGCGCCTTCGCGATCACCTTCTTCCCCAAGGCCAGCGGTGCAAACGCTTCGCCTTCATCGGCTTCATCCGATACGAGGGGTTGTGCTTCAAGAACACGGCTCGGCATATCCGCGTGATCCCCAGCGCCACCAACGCCGTAGCCATGAACGAAAGCGTTAAATCCAGCACATCGCCGTTGCGCTCCGACAGCGCATACAAGCTTGCCAGGCCAAAAAATGCGGCCAGCGCCACATTCAGCACGGTGAAGGCCTTGATAAGGATCTCCTTCGCCCGCGCGGGCGAATAACGCCATGCCGCCACCACGTATACCACGCCAGCCACGAAAGCCAGCAACAGCAGCAACGGTATGATACGCGTCAGTCTTGCAACCATGCTAGAACGTCACCTTCGGCGCGGTAGAGGCGCCCTCCTCGGCGGCAAAGCTCGGACGTTCCTTGAATCCCATCATGCCTGCGAAAAGCACGGCAGGGAACGTCTGGATGGCGGTGTTGTACTTCATCACCGTATCGTTGAAGCTCTGGCGCATGTAGCTGATCTTGTCCTCGGTGTTAGACAGCTCGGCTTGCAATTGCTGGAAGTTGGCGTTCGCCTTCAAGTCGGGATAGGCTTCGGCCACCGCGAACAAGCTTTTCAGGGTCTCGGTAAGGTGGTTGTTGGCCCCCATGCGGCCCTCGGGAGTGCTTGCGCTCGCCACAGCCGCACGAGCCTGCGTCACGGCATCCAGCGTAGCACTTTCGTGCTGCGCGTAACCCTTCACGGTTTCCACCACGTTCGGGATAAGGTCTAAACGCCTCTGAAGCTGCACATCGATCTGCGCCCAAGCGTTGTCCACCATGTTGCGAAGCTTCACTAGCTTGTTATAGAGCGCGATGATGAACACGATGAGCACTACCGCTATCGCGACAAGGATGATTACCGCTGTCATGGCTTCCTCCTTCTACCGGTTGCCTGCATTACGCGACCTTGAAGATCGTGGTTCTCTGCAAATCGCAGTCCGAACCCTTATAAGGTCAAGGCGCCCTCCCAAAACGGGGTGCTCTGACCCTGGATACAGCATAAACGACATCGCCATGCTGGAATCCTCCGCCCTGCGGGGTTTGTCTAGCAATTCGTGGTAAGCGTCGCCTTGAAGGGACCAAACGTGGTGGTGCGGGCCCACCAGCCCTTCGCCTGCGCATCGGTTGCCACCTTTGCCGCCGATGCGAAGGAATCGCATACCGCAAACACCGCGGCGCCGCTGCCGGACATCATGGCATTGCAAACGCCCGGCTGCTCCTGCAGCCATTCGCGCACGGTGCGGATCCCCGGATTCAGCTGCTCGCTGGCCTTCGCCATGTTGTTCAGCAACGGAACGCTCATAGCGTACTCCGCCGATTCCGCCGCTTGCGCATCCTCGGTAGAAATAGGCTGGGGGTCTTCGTCGATCTTCTTGTATGACTCGGCGGTGGAAACGCCGCCTTCGGGCTTCACCAGCACCAGGAAGTCGTTCATCGGCTTGAGCGTACGGACCAGGTTCTCGCCGATGCCGTCGTAAAGCGCGCAACCGCCCTGCAAGAAGAAGACCACGTCGGCGCCCAGCTGAGCGGCAACCTCTTTGATTCGCGGATCCAAAACGCTTTCGCCCCACAGAACCGCCGAACCCAACAGCGCTGCTGCCGCATCCGACGAGCCGCCGCCCAGGCCCGCCTGGACGGGGATGCGCTTCTCAAGATGCACGCGCATCGTTTCCTCTTCGCCCAGCGTGCGGCCGAACGCCTCCGCCAACTTCAAGATGGCCTTCACCACGATGTTGTCCTGCGGGTCGACATCCAAGGGAGCCAACCCCTCGAAGCTGCGCGTGGTCAGCTTCACCGCTTCACCGGTGCCCGGAATGATCTTCATACGCAGCACGTCATGCAGCATCAGCGCATGCATCGTCGTGGACACCTCGTGGTATCCATCATCGCGTACGCCCTTGACGTTCAGGTACAGATTCACCTTCGCCGGGGCAACCAGCTTGAGCGAACCCATACCGGCAAACTCACGCGCTTCCACATCCTGGGCAACGCGGGCAATGTCGAGCATGTCCACGAACCCTTCCAATGTTTCACGTGAAACATTCTGTTTTTCGTCTTGCTGCATCACTGCTGCTCCGTTCGTTTCTTTCGACGTGCCTTGAAGAATTCTCGCAATATGGTTGCGCATTCCTCGGACAGCACGCCGGCCTTTACGTCGAATGTATGGTTGAGGCGCTTATCCTCGTGAATGGAATACAGCGTGCCCAAAGCACCCGCTTTCGGGTCGGGCGCACCGAACACGCATCGGTCGACCCGAGCCTGGTGCATGAGCCCGGCGCACATGATGCACGGTTCCAACGTCACGTACACCGTGCAACCCGTAAGCCTCCACACGCCAAGTTCGGCCGCCGCCATCTTCATGGCAACGAACTCCGCATGCCCTGCGGGATCTTGCTGCGTCTCGCGGATGTTGCATGCCCGCGCAATCACGCGAGGCTCAGCAAGCGGTCGACGCGTTGCTTTGTCGATAGGGTGGTACACAACCACGGCGCCGATGGGGACCTCTCCCATAGCCGCCGCACGTTGCGCCTCCTCAAGCGCCATGCGCATGTATTCTTCGTCATTCATAAGCATCATTATATGGTATCCTAGCAAGCTACATGGAGGAATGGCCGAGTGGTTGAAGGCGGCAGTCTTGAAAACTGTTGAGCCGCAAGGTTCCGTGGGTTCGAATCCTACTTCCTCCGCCAGAATGCTATCGCCCGGGTCCCCGGGCGTTTTCTTTTTCAATTGCATGTTGAATGCTTCTATTTTATGTAACCTTCAACCCTTTCGCCTACTTACTCGTTCCGAAACAACACAAAAGCGCCCGGAATCGATCCGGGCGCTTCAATAGGGTTTTGCGTTGCGTTGCGCTTAGCGCTCGTCCATAGGGATATACGCGCGCTTCTTGCTGTAGATCGACTTGTACGCGGGACGGATGATGCGCTTGCCCGAGACGATTTCCTCGAAGCGATGCGCAGCCCAGCCCGACATGCGAGCACAGGCGAACAGCGGGGTGAACAGATCCTCCGGAATGCCCAGCATGGAGTACACGAAGCCAGAGTACATGTCCACATTCGCACACATGTCCTTTCTCGTACCCTTCTCGTTGAGAATCACCTCGGGTGCCAGGCGCTCGATCTTCTCGAGCAAGCGGAACTCCGCCTCGAACTCAGTGCCCTTGGCCAGTTTCTCCGCGAAGCGCTTGCAAATGACGGCACGGGGATCAGACAGCGTATACACCGCATGGCCCATGCCGTACACCAGACCGCTCTTGTCGTAAGCCTGCTTGTTCACGATCTTGGCGAGATACGCGGCAACCTCGTCATCGTTCTCCCAATTGACGACGTTGTCCTTGATCTCCTTCTGCATGGCCAGAACCTGATGGTTCGCGCCACCGTGCTTGCGACCCTTCAGCGACCCGATCGCCGCCGCGTACGTGGAGTACGCGTCCGTATCGGCGGACGTCAGCACGTGCGTGGTGAACGACGAGTTGTTGCCGCCGCCGTGCTCGGCATGCAGGCACAGCATGATGTCGAGCATGCGCGCTTCCTCGGCCGTGAACTGCCTGTCGGGGCGCAGCATAGACAGAATGGTCTCCGCCGTGGACTGACCCGGGATGAAACGATGCATGATCATGGACTCGTTGTTGTAACGCGCGCGGATCGCATAGTACGTCAATACCATAATGCGGGGCAGGCGGGAGATGAGGGAGATGGCGGTGCTGATCTCGTGCTGGACGGATCGATCCTCGGCGTTTTCGTCATAAGCGTACAAAAGCAGGATGGTTCGAGCCAGCACGTTCATGATGTCGGGAGGCGTGTCGCGCATGATCATGGACGCGGTGAAGCCATCAGGCAGCTCGCGCTGCGCGTCGATAGTGGCGATGTAATCGGAAAGCTGCTGCTCCGTGGGAAGCTCGCCCATCAGCAGCAAGTAAGAGACCTCTTCGTAGTTGAATCGACGATCTTTCGCGTCAACGCCCAGAAGGTCGTACAGGTCATACCCGCGAAGACGCAGCTCGCCTTCGTCGGCGCGTTTCTCGCCATCGGACATGACGTAGCCATGCACGTTGGAGATACCCGTCAAACCCGCCAAAACGCCGGTTCCGTCGGCATTGCGCAGGCCGCGCTTCACATCGTAGCGTTTGTACTTTTCAGCATCGATAGAATTGATGCTCTTGAAATTCTCGTACAGGTCGATTTTCTGCGTGCCGCCCATTACGCTCCCTTCCTTTTATGTCATTCATTCCCGCCGCTTCAAAACCAGCAATGCCCGCGCAGGGCGGGCATTGCTGGTTGTTGCTCAAACGATATGCTATTTTGCAGCGCCGATACGGCAGATGGTGGTGCCGCAGTCAGGGCACTTGCCCTTCGTGATAGGCTTGCCGTTCTTCGTGACGCCCTCAACGGGATCCTTCATGATCTTCTTTGCCTTGCATTTCACGCAATATGCCTCGATAGCCATAGTAAACCTCTCTAGTTGCCGTATAAGAGTGCAATCGCCGTGAATCGGTGAATGCACTTTCAGTTCATGCTCGTGCGGGCTGAAATTATAGGCCAGCGGCCGTCCAGTCAGATAACGAGCATGTTACAGGCCTTACATATTCTTCAACAACTCCATAAGGAAGTCCACGTTGGAGGCCAGTTTCTTCTCGTCGATGTTCTCGACGATGTCGTCCTGCTGGCCATACAACGCGGGCTTGCCGCCCTCCATGCCCACCAGATGGGTAACCTGGCAGCCATGCTTCGCCGCATACGAAGCAGCGCTTTCCTCGCCGAGCAGCGCGCCGGATGCCACCTTGGTGCCGGTAGCCTGCGAGGCCTTGCGAATGTAGCGCTTCATACGCGACGACGCCTTCGAGGGCTTCAAGAAACCCTCGCGCTCGATCATGGTCAGATCGCCGGCGCCGATAGCATCGATATCGACGATGAACGCACCTCGCAGCTCGGATTGATGAGCCTCAAGGAACGCCTTCATGCCGGAATTCTGAGCAAGCTCGGAACCCAGGGCCACGAACCACACCTCGGCATTGATGTCGGGGTTGCGGAACTGATACACCTCGTTGAGCTCCTCGTTGAGCTCGACAGGAGTGGGCACGGCCGCCGCGGCCGCTTCGTCAGCAAGCTCCTCGGAGGACAGGTTGCTGTTCTCCATGCGACGTGCGGAGTAAGCGCCGCCATGCCACGGACGGAAGCGGTTGGACCCGGACTGCTCGTCATCTGCCACGTCGTCGACGTTGAACGAATCGTCGTACGCGATCTGCGAAGCCTCTTGGCCTGCTGCCTCAACGTCGATCGGCTGGGGCGTCCATGCCTGAGTTGCGCCAAGGTCGTCGCTCTGCAAAGCGGGCAGAGCCTGCGTCGCTCCGGGATACGCTGCAGCATCCCGATCGGACTCGACGGCGTAACCACCCTGATACTCGCCCTGCTCGTAGTGCTCTTCCTGGAAGCTCTCCCAGCCGCCACGCGCCTTTCCGGCAGCGCGGGCCTCGAAGTTGTCGTCCACGTCGAGCCATTCCTGCGGCGTGTCCTCTTCGTCATCCTTGCGATGAAGGAACTTGTCGAACAGGCGGCGGAAACGCGACTTGGGCATCTCCATGTAGCCAGGGCCCGCAAATGCACCCGTTTCGGTGAAGTGATCGTCGTAAGCGGAATCATCCGCATCATCGACGTACATGTCTTCGGGGTCCATGGTGCTGGCAAGCTCGCTGCTCACCGGAGCGAACGAGCCGGTAGCACCAGCGGTGCCGAAGCTTGCGGCAGCGTTCACACCCGGCTGGGCCTGGGCCGCATCTGCTGCCTTGATCGAGCCGGACAGCGAAGGCAGGGATGCGAGCAGGGAAGGCTTGGAATCCTTCTTCTCACCGGGTTCCCCAGCCTCTTCGCCCTCCTGCTCATGGGAGGCCTTGATATCGGAAGACCCAATGGAGGGAAGCAAGTTCAACAGGCTGCGCGCCGCGGTCTTTCCGGCGGATTCGACGTCGGCAAGAGGAGCGCGCTGCTTCACTGCCGCTGCAACGGGGGCAGCCGGGGCAGTCGCGGAGATTTCCGGCAAGGTGACGGGAGCCGCGGGGACCACGGAAGCATCAGGGATGTCAAGCGGCTTGGCTTGCAGTTCCGGCACCGTCTCATCCGCAGGTTTGGGCATAGGTGCGGGCGTAGGCACCGCAGAAGCGTTTGCCGCATCGACACGACCGGCCTCGTTGATGGAAGCCTGCGTCACGTCGACGCGATTGCCCGAGCGAGGAGCGTCGGATTGGCGGGACTGGGCCTCTTCCTGCACCTTGCGCGGATCCAGGAACGCCGGCATGGGAACGTCGCCCATCGGGGGGATATCCTCAAGATGGAGCTTCGTGACGTCGATCGGGGGCGTAGCCGCCGTAGCGAAGGGATCGGCAACCTCGGCAGGAGCGACAACTTGGGCCTGAACAGGCTCAGGTGCGGAAACCTGTGCGGGAGCAAACTGCGCGACGGGCTGCTGAGCGGCAGCCTGCTCGAGTGCGGGCTCTGCCACGGGAGCAGAAGCCTCGGGGGCGGGAGCTGCAACCGCGGCATCGTTCTGAGGCGCTGCGGACGCGGGCTCGTCAGCGGAAGCCGTCTCGACCTGCGCATCGAGCTGCACTGCCTGTTGAGGTGCGGCGATTTGAACAGCAGGCTCCTCCTGCACGGGAATCTGCTGCATATGCGCAGCCTGCTCAGCCGCCGACACCGCGTTCACGGAAACGCTGGCAGGAGCGGCGTCCGCCGCCGACTGCTCGGTTTCAGGCTGCACCGCGGGCTGTACGGGCGCGATGGTCGCCCACTGCGGAGCGCGAACCTCTCGGATGGTGTCGCGATCGATGTCGAAGGAGCGCTCGAGCTCATGCTCCACGATGTTGTTCGCCTTCGCGAAATGACCGGCGCTTTCGGCAACCGCTGCATCAAGAGCGCTAGCGTAACGGGAACGTTGCGCCGGCTTCTCGGCGTTACGAGGCTTCTTGGCCTTCTCCTGAGCGCGGGCATACCAATCAGGCACGCTTGCCTGCGCTGCGCGCTGTTGCTCCGCGGCGGCCTGCACCTGCTGGGCGGCAGCCTGCTGAGCCGCTGCTTGCTGGGCCGCTGCCTGCTGGGCCTCGAACTCCGCCTGCTGCATTGCTGCCTGCTGGGCCTCGAACTCTGCCTGAGCCTTTTCGGCTTCCTCTGCCTGCTGAGCCTCAAGAGCCTGCTGCTCCTGCTCTGCCGCAAGACGAGCCTGCTCGGCATCGCGGCGGGCGTTCTCGATGGCGCGCGCCTCCATGCGCTGCATTCGAGCTTCCTCTTCAGCTTCCTCACGATCATGTCGCTCGATCTTCTGGAGATTGCGCTCAACCTCTTCAGCGGTCATGCCATCGACGGGCTTGCCCGACAACGCCGAGATTGCAGCCTTGGCGGCGATAAGGCTCTCCTCGTTCTCCATGGAGGAACGGGGGTGGGAGGAATACACGAACTCGGCGCCTTCAGGGACAAGGCCGCTCTCATACGCAGCCTCCGATCCATGCATCAGGGCGTCCTCGCGCTCGGCGATCTCGGCTTCACTCACACGACCCGCGCCGATACGACGAGCCAGCTCAAGCAGCGCGGCAACGCCGGAAGCGTTGCAGTTCGCACCTTCGTTGTACGCAGCAGTCTGATGTAGCGCACCAAGAGCCAGCGGGATAGCAGTGAGCAGCATGGCGATAACGGTCAGCAGCGTGAAGATCGTGGTAAGCGTACCTTCGGAAGAACCCAGTGCAACGCCTTTGATGAGCAGCAGCACGGGAAGGGCGACCATTGCACCAAAGGAGATCTTGCCGACGAGCGGCATGACCTGCGCCGTAGGACCGGCAAGCTCGGCACGCACCTTGCCGGTGTCATAGCGAGCCACCAGGATCACCTTTCGGCGACGAGCGCCTTCGCCATCCTCAGGCGCTGCGGGGGCGTACTTCGCCACAACGTTTTGGCTCACGCCTTTCCCCAGAAGCTTCGAGATGATGGGCTTATCCAAATACTCCGCGGCGAACAAGCCGGCGGCTGCGAGGCAACCGATAACCCCGATGATGCTCAGCACCGGCACAATCAACGACAGCAAGGCGAGCACCACAGCTGCACCGCAGCAAATCATGCTAGGCAAATGAGGGTCGCCGACCCCATTGAAATCCTCGATGTTAGCAGGCAAGCCTGCTTCCTTCTGGAATTGCTCGGTAATGTACAACGCAGCCTGCTGTTCCTCTTCGGTGCCAGCGGGACGGGCGCCGATCTCCTGCGACAGGTATGCGATATGCTCTTTAATATCCGGCATTTTTGTGCCTTTCGTTCCTCAATTACAGCAAGGCATATACGGATTGCAGTATACGCTATTTGCCTTGCGCGCCCAAATAATCACGTATAACTGCATCACTGGTACCGGCAGCCGCGCGCTGTCCAGCATAGCTTCTGATAACCTCGGCCCACGTTGCGAAATACGCATCTTTGACCAATTGCTTCGGGTCGCTTGGCAAGGCTGCAGCCATCGTCGCAGCTTCCTCTTCGGCAGCGTTATACGCATCGTTTCGCGCAATAGCCTCATCCTTGTTTTTCGCGGCGAGAGCCTCATCGGACTGCACGGCCAAATCCATCGCTTCCATCCGCTTTTCCACATACTTGATCAGCGGTGAAACATCAGCCGTTGGGTAATCCGCTTGAAGCGTCTTGAGCTGGTCCAGACTCTTGGAAAACGTTTCCTTCGCTTCCAAGGTACGCTCTTTGGATGCATCAACCTCGTTCCGTCCGGCCAGTTTCGTTGCCTCGCGAACCTGGGCATCAGCATCCAGCACCAGTTGCCACGCAGCGTCGCATTCCTTTGCCGCCTGCTCAGCATCTTCCGACGTCTCAACCAGCTGCATGCCTTGCATTATCATGCCCTGGCGCGCCGTTATCGATATCACTGTCTGATTGGCAACTTCGCGGATGGAAGGGTCGGATAGCCTTTCCGAAACGTTGCGCGCCTTTCCATCGGCATCGATCAGCAACTGCTTGGTTTGCTCGACGGAGGATAGAACATCTTGCCTCTTCCCTTCGCTTTCAACTGCAAAGGGATCATCCACTATCGCGTCTATTTGCAAGATGGTCTCATCAGCTTCGGAAACCAACCTCAGGGCATCCATAAGCTCGGATTCGTATCCTTGCTGCTCAGTGACCTGACAATGCCACGCCCAAACGCCAATGGATACGATTGCCAACGAGGCAACTGCCACCACGGATATCGCAGCAATCCTTCCTTTACGTCGACGTGCTTTTCTTCGAGCTATCTCTTGCTCGATGGACATGCGCTTAGCAACAGCCGGCGTCTGAGACGAAGCTTCTTCGCTATAGTCTGATGCGCAGATAGTCTTATTGCGTTGGGCTGCTTGCTTAGCGGACTTCCGTTTAAACCAGGCTCCGCTTCGCCGCCGGCGAGCACCGCTTTTGGCAGCATGCAAACCGGCCAACGCCCTATGGTTGGATGTTTCACGTGAAACATGTTCGCCTGTTTCACGTGAAACACTCTGAGTATCTGCATCTCTGCGGTCGGCAAGCAAATCCCTCAGGCTGAATCGCTGAGTTGTTTCCTTATATTTAGCAGCATCGAGAACGCTGAACGATATCTCGTTGGACGTTCCGTGCGTCCTCTCTTTGATATGAGCTGCTCGGGCGATTTTATCGTCTCGTCTTCTCATATATGCCGCCGGATTCAGCCTCGGTTCGTTGTCGCCAATTCGGCAACGATTTGAGCGGCAGGCAGCACCTTGATGTTGCTGCTTGGCAAGGAATTCAGGAACACCTTCCCGTAGCTCTTCGAAACCAACCTGTGATCCGCGAGGATCAGCGCGCCAGTGTCATCGGCGCGACGGATCAATCGACCAGCCGCCTGCTTTACCTCAAGCACCGCCGCGGGCAGCACATAATGTCGCCAAGCTTGGTCATCGCGTTCCGCACGCTCGCAAGAGAGCGGATCGGTCGGCTTCATGAAGGGGAGCTTCGGGATAACGACGCCTTTCAGGGTTGCACCCGGGGCATCGAACCCTTCCCAGAAGCTTTTCAGCGCGAACAGCGACAAGTGCTCATCAGCAAGGAAGTCATCGCGCAGACCCTTCACCGACACGCCCCACTTTTGGCACACCAAGCGCAAATCATCGCTTTTCAGTTCAGGCTGAACATAGTCGAAGCAACGCTCCATCTCGCGACGGTTCGTAAATAGCGTGAGCATCGAACCTTGCTGCGCTTTATGCGCCTCGACAAGGAACTTTTGCAAGGTGGCCATATAGCTCGGCTCGTTCGGCTCGGGCATATCGGCAACAACGTACACCGTCATGTTTTTGTCGAAGTCGTAGCTGGAATCAAGCTGACAGGTTTTGACCGGCGAGAACTCTCCTTGACCCAGACCCATAGCGTTCGTGAAGCCATCGAAGCTGCCGTTGACAGACAGCGTTGCCGACGCGAATACCACCGAATGCGTGGAAGCATACAGCGTATCGTTCAGCTTTCCGCCGACGTTAACGGGCATGCCTTGCAGCTTTTCGCCGACGCGGTCCTTCTTCCGGCACAGCGTTGCAGCGTACGCATAGCTTTCGTTGGGGTCTTCGAGGATCACCTGCACCGCATTGACCTGCTCCTTCAAGTCGATGGCCATCGCGGCTATCTCGCGCTGTATCGCAGCTGCATTCTCGATGTCCTCAAGATACGCCACCAGATTCTGACAAGCTGCAATCAGCTTCTCGGCAGACTCCCTCATCGCGACGCCCTTGTCCACGATATCGCCGAACGTGGCGGAACTACGGATGTCGCTGTTCACCCACAGCTCAACGATCTCGTAGCCGCGCCCATGCCGGTTCGTATCGAAGAACAGCAGGCCCTTCAGGCTGGCACAGAAGGCTTCGGCGGTCTGACGATATGCCTCGCCCGCGCTCTTGCCTTTTTGCGTGAGCGTATAGAACAGCGTTTCGCTTTCCTCTTTCGCGCCGTTCAGGACCACACGACGTTCCGCACGGGAGAACACGTTCCTACGAGCATCATCTGCCGCTACTCGGCGAGCCTCTCGGAGGATATTCTCGGCATCGAGTTCGATGGAGAAAGCACGGCGCGCCTCGCTTTCGGCACCATGGGCCTCATCGACAGCCCAGTAGCGAACCGGCGGCAGCAAACCGCCGTCGGCAGCCATGTCGCAGAACAGCAGGCTATGATTGGTAACCAGGATATCCGCAGCTTCAGCACGCTTGCGTGCCCCGTGGACGAAGCACAGGTTACCGAAGAACGGGCACTTGCGGCGCAGGCATTCCTGGCTACTTGTCGTGATCACCTTTCGCGGCAGCAAGCGATAGTCAAGTTTCAAGCCGTCGATATCGTCGTATTCTGTTTGCTCGACAAACGAAAGCAGCGCCGCCATCGCAGGGGCTTGCGACAGCTCTTTGCCCTGAACCTCCTTCATCGCAGCGCCGTCATCCACCACGCTGCGAATCTTGCGAAGACAAGGATAGTGGGAGAAGCCCTTCAACGGCGCACACGTCAAAGGCTTTGCGTCGGGATCGGATGCGCGCAATGCCTTCGCAAGAGCGGGAACCTCTTTGAATACCAGCTGATCAAGCAGAGCATTCGTTTTGGTTGCCACACCGACGGTAATACCGTTCCTCTGCGCGGTAAGCGCCAAAGGAACCAGATACGCCATGGATTTACCGACGCCGGTTCCAGCTTCAACCACAAGATTGTCCCCAGAAGCGAATGCGTTACGCACCGAAGTGCTCATGTCTCGCTGCTCGGCGCGCGGCTCGTAATTCTTATACAGGTTGCCCACAAGACCCTCTTGGCTGAAGGCCTTGACAATCTCCTCGGCAGTGGGGTACTCCATGCTGCGCATAGGATCGGAGGCAATCGCATCCGCATCAACCTTCGGCCTGTTCTCGATCTTACGAAGGCGATCACGACGAATGGATTGCAGTGAGAACAGATCAAGTTGGCTCGTTGCCCACGAGAGCTGTCCCTCGTTTGTTTCACGTGAAACAATGTCTCGCGCAGCATCTTCGACCAAGGCGTCTTCATCGGACGCCATGTCAGCAGCATCGCCGGAATGGTCGGCGAAGTGCTGGAAAACGACCTGGGTTTCCCACTGCTCAGGCGTTGCAAGGGATGCGATTTTAGCCACAAGGGGCTTCGGCATGGCATCCACCGCAGCCAACAGAATACGGAACACAGCGCACGTAGCCGCGACGTCATCGTCTGCGCGATGCGTGGAAACCGGCGCCCCGAAGGTGCGAACCAAGTCGATAAGTCGATGGGATTTCAGGCGGGGAAGAGCAATGCGAGCAAGATCCAAAGAATCAAGCCAGGTGTTCTCCAGCAAAGGATAGCCGCTTGGATGTCGCGTGGTGAAGGTACGATCGAAGGCGGCATTATGGGCCACAAGCTTCGAGTCACCAACGAATTCGGCAAGCTGCGCAAGCGCTTCTTCAGGAGAAGGAGCATCGGCAACATCCTCATCGTGAATATTGGTCAAGTGCGCAACATCTTCCGGAATAGGCTTTCCGGGGTTTACGAACGTTACGAACCAATCGACTATCTCGCCCTTATCCATGCGGGCGGCCGCAATCTGCGTCAACTCGTCGTGATTGAACGAGAAGCCGGTTGTCTCGGTGTCTATAACGACGATATCGCGGTCAAGCTCACCATAATCGCTTTCTTTCGAAGCATCAGCAAGCGATGCATAGCGATCGACGATCGCCTGAGGGGTTCCATCACTGATATACGCGAGCAAATCACCACGCACGGCATATTCCTTATCTCCCACATGGATGCTTCCATGTTTGCTTCTATCACTTTGTAACCTTCTTATTGTAAGTCAGCCGGCATCGATGGATGCCGGGTATTCCGCTTCTTCGTTTGTGTTACGCTTTTTTCACTTCATTTCAGATAGGAGATCCCATGCTGCCTGATTGCTATTTCGGCGCATATGCCCGCTTTGACACCACTTCCAAGAAAGATGCGGCGATTCTGCTTGGATCGAATTGCATCATCGGCGACGTTTTCAATATCGAATTCAAACCCTTGGAAGGCCAAACGCGCGCATGGGTCGTGAACGATTACGGCGATGTATTGGGCTACCTTGATGAGCAAACGTCCCACAAACTCAACCTGTTAGCCGCTAAAAGCTGGGAAATGCATGCCGTCTTATCGTTCGTAGCTTTCACCGATCAACCGGAACCGGGTTTCTACTGGGGCGAGGTCGCCCTCTTCTGCTACGACAAGGTGCATCAATCGGATTTCGATATCTTCATGCGCACGACCATGAAGTCGCTTTCGCAAGGCATACGCCCACGCATCGACATCAAGAACCAGGGTGTGCAATCGATCCTCGATTCTCACGGAACCTGGCAGCCTTCGCAGCGAGCCGACATGCCCAAGGGCGACAGCCATACCGCCATCCTCAAGAAATCCCGTGGCTTCACCGACCTGATGGTCCAGAAAAGCAGGGAAGGGAACAAGGGCTGTTTTTTGATCAGCTGGGCATTCCTGTTAGCGCTGGTCGCATTGGTGGTGTTCGGCTTAAAAAGCTGCGGACTGTTCTAGAAGCGCCCTTTACTAAACTTCGTTGGCCAATGGCTTTCTTAAAGGAAGCATCAGGGACTTGTTCAACACTACTGAGTTAATCCTGCCACAGGACGACATAAAGTTATGCTGTAAGAACATTCGATCTTGAAACCCTGCATCGAGTTCAACCTCTGAATCGATGGACAACATGATCGCCTGCTCCGTGAATAAGGCGCAGTCCTGAAATCAACTTCAACGCTATACAACCCGCTGGACACCGCAAGACGCCAAGCTACAGTAAGAGGGGGCTGATCCCGGAACGCTTCCGGGATCAGCCCCCTCTGTTTGTCACTCATTCTTTGTCGAACGACTTCCATTTCTCATGGATGCCGTTGAATCGCTTTTAATCGTCCGTTCGTAGACAGCCAATCGTTTCGATCGATTGCCAAACAGACTTTTCCGCACAAACCCGTTTATCGCACAGGCTCTTCCAAAGCAAGTTCGATAAGCTTGGTGCACAGCTCGGGGAAGGTCATGCCTGCGGCACGAGCGGCATCGGGAAGAAGGGACGTTGCCGTCATACCAGGAATGGTGTTCGTTTCCAACGCCCAGCAATCACCGTTTTCTTCCAAGATGAAGTCGGTGCGAGAGGTGCCGCTGCACGAGAGCGCCTTGTGAGCGTTCTCCGCCTCGCGCTGCATGATCTTCGTCACGTCATCAGGAATGCGAGCAGGGCAGATATGCTGAGAGCCGCCCACGGCATACTTCGACTCAAAGTCGTAGAAATCGCTCTTGGGAACGATTTCAATAACGGGCATAGCCTTCGGCTCATGGTTCCCCAAAACGGCGACAGTGAATTCACGGCCCTTGATATAACGCTCGATAAGCACCTCATCATCGATATCGAGCGCTTTCTGCAAAGCGTCTTCGATAGCTTCCGCACCTTCTACGATGAACACGCCGATAGCGCTACCCTCGGTACCGGGCTTCACGACGACCTTCTCGCCCATAGACGAGATAACCTGCTGGATATCCACTTTGTCACCCTTGTTAACCGTCAAGGACGGAGGAGTAGGAATACCCTCGCGCTCGTAGAAGACCTTCGCCTTCACCTTATCCATGGCAAGCGCGCTCGACCACACGCCAGAACACGTGTAGGGGATACCGACGATATCGAGCAAACCCTGCACCGTACCGTCTTCGCCATATTTGCCATGCAGGCAGAGGAACGCCACGTCGAACGGTTCCTCAATCAAACGCTTCAGGTCTTCCTTATTCGCCGGATCGATATCGGTGACGGAAAAACCCGCCGTCTCCAAAGCTTCGCGAGCACCCTTACCGGATGCCAAGGAAATTTCACGCTCGTTGCTTTTGCCGCCGCACAAAAGAGCGACACGACAAGAACGAGGATCGATACTTGAAGACATGACTCCTTCTTTCTCCTTTAGAGATCGTATTGCTGCAGTATAGCAAAACCCGCACACGGGCTTCGCAGCATGCAAGGTAAGCGCTGATGTTTCACGTGAAACAGGTATAATGACCCGCATGAATACACCAATCAAAAACTTCACCCAAAGCGACCTGGCTTCCCTTATGAAGGAGCTCGGTCAACCATCCTTTCGCGCAAAGCAGCTTTACGAGTGGCTCTACAGCAAAGGCGCTCAAAGCTACGACGACATGACCAACCTGCCCGCTAAGCTTCGAGCCCAGCTTTCCGAGGAGTATCCATTGTACGTGCCAGGCGTGCTAGAGGAGGCCGTTTCCAACGACGGCACCCATAAGCTGCTCCTGGAATATCACGACGGCGTATGCGTTGAAACCGTTGCCATCCCATCGCGCAACGGCGATCGTCTTACGGTCTGCTTCTCCACGCAAGCTGGCTGCCCTATGGCGTGCGCGTTTTGCGCGACGGGAAAAGAAGGCCTTACGCGCAATTTGACCGCAGGCGAGATCGTCGATCAGATCGTCACGGTGCAGCGTCTTATGGGGCGTCGCGTGACCAATGTCGTCGGCATGGGACAGGGCGAACCGCTCCTGAACTATGACAACGTCTTGGGGGCGCTGCGCATCATCAACGACGAAAAGGGTTTGGGTATCGGAGCGCGTCACATCTGTATCTCCACGTGCGGCATCATTCCCGGAATCGACCGTTTTGCGGACGAGCCCGAGCAGTTCACGCTTGCCGTGTCCCTTCATGCAGCACGACAGGATGCACGCCTTGAGCTGATGCCGAAAACCAGCGGTTTCCCCTTGCCAAAGCTTAAGCAAAGCCTGCTGCGTTATATCGAGAAAACAAATCGTCGCGTCACGTTCGAATACATCATGATCGAGGGCGTTAACGACACCGATGCGGACCTGACGGCTTTGCTGGACTTCTGCAAGGGCTTGCTTTGCCACATCAACCTGATCCCCATCAACTCAATCCCGGAATCACCGTATAAGCCAAGCGCTTCCAAAATCATCGACAAATGGATCGCCGAAACAGGCCGTCACGGGATAGAGACCACGTTGCGAGATTCCAGGGGATCCGATATTGCCGGCGCCTGCGGACAGCTGAAGAACACGTTCACGAACAGGCGATAGCAAGTGTGCTTATCAAGTGCGGGCCCCGCAAACGGTAGCAATTGATACCTTATCGCGTTTGCAAAGGCAGCACAAACTGGTTTCTTAGCCTCACAACCCCCTGATGCTTTCTTGGATATCATCGAAAGCATCAGGGGGTTCTTCTTCATAAACATGGCCGCTCACCGAGAACAAAGGACGCGCTTCGCCGTAATGGCGCAAACCCCTAAAATCGAAAGCGCGCGACATCTATCGGATTATCAGGTCGACAACTCAATATACCCCTGACTCATTCGGCGCTGGTGACGGCAACGAATGCGTAATCACTCGTCAAACAAAAAACGAGCCGGCGATGAATACGTCGACTCGTTTACTTTGCTTGAAAAGAGAAATCCCTTATGCGAGGTTCGAAGCAAGAATACCCTTGAACAGACGCTCAAGATCGTCTTCGTCCTTAAATTCGATTTCAATCTTATTCTTGCCGTTGACGGATTTCACCTTAACCGGCGTATCCAGAATATCCTTAAGCGTACGGGCAACCTTTCGGTATTCCTTCGGCATAGGAGTCTTCGGCTTAGCGTTCTCATTTTTCTTTCCGGAGAACAAGCGTGCCAAAGCCTCAGCTTCGCGAACAGACAGCTTTTCCTCAACCAGCTTACGCGTCAGGCGCTCGCGTCCTTCTTTCGTGGGGATGGAAAGGATAGCTCGTGCGTGACCGGCGGTAATCTTCTCCTCGAACAGCAACTGTTGAGCTTCCTCGGGAAGCTCCAGCAAACGCAAGGCATTCGCAACCGTGGAACGACCTTTCGACATCGCCTGAGCAACCTCAGCCTGCGTCATGTTCAATCGTTCCATCATGCGGCGATAGCCGTACGCTTCCTCAATGGGATTAAGATCAGAACGCTGGATGTTCTCAATAAGCGCAAGCTCCAGAGCCTTGTCGTCGCTAGCTTCTTTAACTCGAATAGGCACTTGCTGCAAACCTGCCAGCTTCGATGCCTGCCAACGACGCTCGCCGGCGATGATCTGATACGTGCCATCCTCAAGCGGACGTACCAGAATCGGCTGCAAAAGCCCGTCTTTTTGGATAGAAGCGGAAAGCTCCTCCAGCTCCTCGCGCTTAAAATTCGTACGAGGCTGATCGGGGTTAGGAGCGATAGAGTTGATGTCCACTTCGTTCACTTCGCGAGATTGCGCATCGCCGTCGTTTTGCGCAGCAGCAGAGGACGTTACCGTGCGCTCAACAACTTCCTGGACAGCAGGACGCGCAGCACGCTGGGCAACTCCCTTGATGGTGACCTCAACGCCGTTTTCAACGATCGACTCGGGCTCCTGCTCTTCATAGGAGGAGGGAACGGCTTCGCGAGCCGTCCGGGGCTCAGGCGATTTTTGCGCGGGAACAGTCTCGCGAATCACTTCACGTTCGGGTTGAGGCTTCGGTTGAGACTGCTGCGGCTGCTCAGCATCCACGCGCACACGTTGCGGCTCCTCCTGAGGAATAGCCTCCTCATAGGCACCGCCCAACAACGAGTTCAGACCACGACCAAGACCACCACGACCATTCCTAGCCACGGGCAATCACTTCCTTAGCAAGACTCATGTACGACTGGGCACCTTTGCCCGAAGGGTCGTACAGGGTTATCGGTTGACCGAAGCTAGGAGCCTCGGAAAGCTTTACGGTACGGGGAATCAGCGTCTCGAACACCAATCGCCCGAAATAGCTGCGCACCTCCTCGACCACTTGGCGGGACAGCGTGGTTCGACCATCGTACATGGTCATAAGCACGCCGTAGATATCCAACGTGGGATTCAAGCGAGTTTTGACACGTTTCATTGAATCAAGGAGTTTTGTCACACCTTCCAATGCATAGAACTCGCATTGAATGGGGATAAGCAGCTTATCGGCGGCAACTAAGGCGTTAACCGTCAGCAAGCCCAGGGAAGGGGGGCAGTCAATGAAAATGTAATCATATTTACCGCGAAGAGCCCCGATGGCATCCTTAAGGCGATTCTCGCGCGCCATCTCGGAAACCAGCTCAACCTCAGCACCGGCAAGGTTGATGGTCGCCGGAACCAAGTCCAAACCCTCGCACACATCGGGGATGATAACCTCTTCGACGGGAACATCGTTGAGCAGTACATCGTAGATGCAATTCTGCACCTGGCTCTTCTCGACACCAAGGCCGCTTGAGGAATTACCCTGAGGATCAAGGTCGACAAGAAGCACCTGCTTGCCCATCTCACCAAGCGCGGCGGAAAGATTGATTGCAGTGGTGGACTTACCCACACCGCCCTTCTGGTTGATAATCGCCATGATCTTCGTCTGGCCAACCACATGCTTCACCGGCTTCTTATCGCGGTAGGAGCGAATGGGCGTAGGCTCGATTTCGGGGCGAGATTCAACAGGCTGCGGCTCGGGTTCGGTTGAGTTATGAGGGTCGCGCTCGACCACTTCGATGTGCTCGATGGCTATCTCATCCTCAACGGTATCTTCCTGTACGCGTTGTTCCTGCTGAACCGGCTCAGCTTGCTTTTTATCTTTCCTGAGGCCGTCAAAAAATCCCACAGGAACCCCCTTTCATGGTTTCAGACGCTAGTATACCGTGTTTCGTTTCACGCGTATAAAACCCCAACCCACAATAGGGACTTTTAAACGGAAATCAACGAAACCTCGATAAGAAAAAAGCCGCCCCTACAATATCGGGAACGGCTTATATCGCTACAGCGGCTTTTTCTGAGCCAAACCGGTTCTGCGAGGCAGCTTCAGCTTCGGCTTAGCAACCTTCTCATAGCACAGAATCCGGCGAGAGTAATCATCAAGCTCATAGGTCTGATCATCAACCAGTTCCATACCAACCTGCTTGCCGACGACGCGAGCGTGATCGAGCTCATCTTGCTCAACGAGGGCTTTGAAGCAGATGAGACGGCCGCCCATCTTCAGCAGCGGGGAAGAGAACTCCAGCAAGACGGACAGTTTAGACAATGCCCGAGCACTAATCGCAGCAAATTGCCCAACCTGCTCGCGACCAAGGTCCTCAATGCGGCCGGCATACGTGGATACGTTGTCAAGCCCCAGTTCCTCGATGAAGCCATCAAGGATCTGAACCTTCTTTTGAACGGAGTCGACCAGCAACGTGGGTCTACCGGTTTCAATGGCAAGCGGAATACCAGGATAACCCGCACCCGTTCCAATATCGGCATAGCGGCCTTCGGGACAAGCGTTCAAAGCATCAAGGCCAAGCAGGGAATCCTGGACATGGAGCACCATGCCATCTTCCCAAGAAGAGATACGCGTGATGTTCGTGGTCTTGTTGGCTTCGATAACCAACTCCAAATGTCGCTTGAGCAAGTCCTCGTGCATGAACCGTTCCTTCTGTCCTGTTGTTTCACGTGAAACATACTTTAGCCCTTCATGCAGCATATTGGACTCCAAGGATATGAACCCCTCGAAAAATCAGGACCACCCGCATAGCGGGTGGTTTGCTCTTAGGGTATAACCCATGGA
>ERZ1034928.36-NODE-36-length-80015-cov-149.796936_pt1 | contig 80015 bp, 64 predicted proteins | sample MGYA00520627_ERZ1034928 | MGnify/ENA primary metagenome ERZ1034928 (study PRJEB33766, sample SAMN09781755) | gut metagenome | biome: gut microbiome | host: Homo sapiens | place: Madagascar | study: EMG produced TPA metagenomics assembly of the PRJNA485056 data set...
ATAAAATTCGAGAGAGTAAACTAAACTGTGTCAAACTACAATAAATGTAGTTTGACACAGTTTTTTAATTATGGACAACTTATAAATCGTTTACTTTAATAAAGAGTTTAAATGGAACAGCCGTGGAAACAAGGAGAATATGCAGCTCAGTTCTTCCTCTAGCCTCAATGCCAAGCTTTACAAGGCTTTCTGCAAGAATCGTTTCTCGGTTACGCTTGAAGCTAACGACATCTTCAACAAAAGCAATCGTGACATACGATTCTACAATAAGGATGTTACGCTTTGGCAAAGCAGCACCAGCGACAGCCGTGCCTTGCTCTTGACATTGCAATATAACTTTAACACATCTAAGAACCGATACAAGGGTAAGGGTGCTGGTAATGAGGAATTGAACCGTTTCTAATTCTAAAGAGCCTAATCTTTCTCCTCCAACCATTCTTCCAGCACCTGGCAATACTCATCGTTTTGCTCAGCGAAAGGCATGTGTCTCGCTCCTACGAAGAGATGCCACTTGGAATCTTGGATACCATCATAAAGTGTCTTTGCTACCAATGGAGTGCAGAGATCGTTGGTGCCACTCATCACCAAGCATGGCACTTGTATCTCGCCAAGGCGGTCGGTGTAATCATAATCACGAAGCGTGCCAGTCGGGGTGTATTCATTTGGTCCCCATCCATAGAGATAAGCCTCAGCACCAGCACGCTTCTTCCGGCGAAGACACTCTGGGCTGTCTTCCGTTACCTCTCCTGCACAATGCAAGAGCATGAAGTGCTCATTCGCCTTGGCATACGCCTCGCTCGAAAAGTCATCCTTCGCCTCAGCCTCAGCGATGGAACGCTGGTCTTCCTCCGACATAAACTTAATCATGCGATGTTGCTCACTTGCCCAAAGCTTGCTGCTCGAAAGAGTGCTGCTGAGGATGGCTGACTTCACGCCCTTTGCTTGCTTCTCTATCAGATAGATGATGGCGAGCATGCCACCCCACGACTGTCCCAAGAGATGAAAATGGTCGATGTGGAGATAGTCGATGAGCGCACAGAGTTCGTTGAGCCAAGTCTCAGGAGTCCAGAGTTCGGGATGTCCCTCCACGAATGAATTGCCACAACCCAACTGGTCATACATGATGACGGCTCTGCCCGTCTCCGCTACCCTATCCAATAGCTCGAAATAGTTGTGGGTACTGCCTGGTCCACCATGCAAGAGGATGATAGGGCTCTTGCCCTCCTCTGTTTTACCTACGATACGATAATATGTTTGATAGCCCATGAAGGGCATATATCCTTCCTTGATTTCCATTGTCTTCAAATGTTTTTATTGTTACCTAAACAGTGTTATCTAATTTTGCAGCTCCTATACCTTATTATATAGTCCCTCATTTTCCTTACGCAAGAACTCTGTCATTCGCTCCTTTGAAGGCACATTGAGTTGATACTTGGAGATAAACACGCTCTCATCCAAATCAAGCAATGAATACTCTGCCATTTCCTGTCCTACTTCCGAGCAAAGGAGAATACCGATTGGTGGGTTATCATCTGGCAGCATGATATTCTTGCGATAGTAAGCAAGATACATGTGAAGCTGGGCGGCATCGGCATAGTTCAGGCGATTTGCTTTCAATTCGATGATGACATGACGTTTCAATATCCTATGATAGAAGACTAGGTCTGCCTTGAAATAGCGGTCGTCAATCAACATTTTCTTCTGACGCTCCTCAAAGCAGAAGCCCATACCAAGCTCCAAGATAAAGTCTTGAAGATGGGTGATGAGGGCTGTCTCCAAGTCTGACTCTTCCACTACATCCTTGGCTTGCAAGCCCAAAAACTCAAAGGTAAATGGCGACTTGATGTCAAGGGCGAGCGTATCTGTCTCAGCCTTGCCTTCCACCAACTTCGCCAACGCCTCAGGCTTTTGACTCCATCCACTGCGGAAATAATAGTTGGAATCTATCTGGCGTTGCAATTCTCTGACACTCCAAGTGCCACGAATTGCCATCGTCTCGTAGAAAGCACGCTCCAAAGGGTCAGTAATAGGGAGAATGGCAACTAAATGAGTAAAAGACAACTTATTAAAAAGCAAGTTTGACTTTACTGACAATGGAGCTATTTTGTTAGATACTTCAACATTTTCAAATTGGTCAGTCAGTGACTGACCAATTCTATTTCGCTTTAAATCAGCTATTTGCAATTGGTCAGTCACCGATTGTCCAATTTGACTTTGAGACAACAAGAAGCCAGCAACCTCTTTATCCAAGTGTGAATATACTTGATAAAATTGACGATAGATTTTCAATGTTGTCACACTATACTTCTTTTTACCAAGTCTTCCAGAAAGGCATTTCAACAATTTTTCACCATACTTAGCTCTATCAGCTCCCTTCTGCTCATACTCCACAATATAATAGCCCGTCAACCAAGCCTTGGCTGTGACGTGGCGATTAATCACTAAGCGAGCATTGTTCTGCAATACATCTTGTGTTTGCTGAATATGGGCTACAAGACCATCGAAGTCATTGTTTTGCGACATTTGGGTTTCATTATTCTTCATATTCGGTGGAGTTTTGGAAAGACATGTATATCACATTTATCATGTGCATATATTACAATGTGCAAAAATATAAAAAATATGGCAATTAAACAAATATATCTTGCTTATTTTATCAAAAGAACTTAAATAATTTGGCTGTTTCTAGCTAATGCAATATCTTTGCATTCTAAATAATAATGAAACCAAATAAAAATAGAATATATGTTTAGTGGAATCGTAGAAGAAATGGCTACCGTTGTGGCTATCAAGCATGATAAAGAGAACATTGACTTTACCCTGTCTTGTTCTTTCGTTGATGAACTCAGCATCGACCAGAGCGTGGCGCATAACGGCGTCTGCCTCACTGTGGTGGAAATCAAGGACGGTACTTATACCGTTACCGCCATGAAGGAAACCCTAGACCGCAGTAATCTAGGTCTGCTCAAGGTGGGCGACAAGGTGAACGTAGAGCGTTCTATGGTGATGAACGGCCGTCTGGATGGTCATATCGTACAGGGACACGTGGACGAGACTGCCAAATGTATCGCAATGAAAGACGCTGATGGCTCTACTTATTTTACTTTCGAATATGAGCTCAATAAGGAAATGGCAAGAAAAGGCTATTTCACGGTCGACAAGGGCAGCGTTACCGTTAACGGCGTTTCGCTCACCGTATGTGATCCTACAGACAACACATTTACCGTTGCCATCATTCCTTATACCAGAGAGAATACCAACTTCTGCGACATCGAAGTGGGAACGGTAGTGAATATCGAATTCGACATTCTGGGCAAATATATTGCTCGACTCAAGAGCTTTGAATAAGCCAGTAAAGTTAAGTACGGACGTTCTAAAAAACTTGCACATTTCTTGCGTTTTGCGCACAAAGCAAGACTAAATGGGCATTTTTTTAATAAAATATTTGCGTAAGCCATAAAAAAGTGTTACTTTTGCCCCCGTGTTTTGTCCCAAATTGAACATTGGACAGTAACTTATTAGACGATAGCAAGTCTGACAATCGCACTAGACGACGTACAACTTGAGTACTGAGCACTAACAAACTTAGGAAATTATAACAATAACCATTTTTAAAAATATGAGTTTAAAAATCGTAGTACTTGCCAAGCAAGTACCTGACACAAGAAATGTGGGTAAGGATGCGATGACCGCCGAAGGCACAGTAAATCGCGCTGCCCTTCCTGCAATCTTCAATCCTGAAGATTTGAACGCATTGGAGCAGGCTCTCCGATTGAAAGAGCAGAATCCAGGTTCTACAGTTGGTATTTTGACTATGGGTCCTCCACGTGCTGGCGAAATCATCCGCCAGGGTCTTTATCGTGGTGCAGATACGGGTTGGTTGCTCACCGACCGTCTCTTTGCCGGTGCTGACACATTGGCTACTTCCTATGCCCTTGCTACCGGAATCCAGAAGATTGGTGACGTAGACATCGTAATCGGTGGTCGCCAGGCTATCGATGGTGATACTGCTCAGGTAGGTCCTCAGGTGGCTCAGAAGCTGGGATTGAACCAGGTTACTTACGCAGAGGAAATCCTCAAGGTAGAGGATGGCAAGGCTACAATACGTCGCCTCATTGATGGCGGTGTTGAGACCGTAGAGGCTCCATTGCCATTGGTAATTACCGTAAACGGAAGTGCTGCTCCATGTCGCCCATGCAACGTGAAGCTCGTTATGAAATATAAATACGCTACCTGCCCTATGGAGCGCAAGGGTGATGAACCTTGGACCAACCTCTATGAGGAGCGCCCTTACCTCACCCTGAACCAGTGGAGCGTTGCCGATGTTGACGGCGACCCTGCACAGTGCGGTTTGAGCGGTTCACCTACCAAGGTGAAGGCCGTGAAGAACATCGTGTTCCAGGCTAAGGAGAGCAAGACCTTGACCAGCAGCGATGAGGACATCGACGGACTGATGAAGGAATTGTTGGACGAAAGTATTATCGGATAATCATCGAAGGATGATTCAGATTCCGATTCATTTAAAAATGCTTTATTAGAAAAGACAATGAACAACGTATTTGTATATTGCGAGGTAGAAGGCACAACCGTTGCCGAAGTATCTCAAGAATTGCTCACCAAGGGTCGTAAGCTCGCTAACCAGCAGGGCGTGGAGCTCCATGCCATCGTGGCTGGTACCGGCATCAAGGGTCAGGTAGAGGATCAGATTCTCCCTTATGGTGTAGATAAATTATTTGTTTTTGATGCTGAGGGTTTGTTCCCATACACTTCAGCTCCACATACCGACATTCTCGTCAACCTCTTCAAGGAGGAGAAGCCTCAGATTGCATTGATGGGTGCTACCGTTATCGGTCGCGACCTCGGTCCTCGTGTTTCTTCTTCATTGACCAGCGGTCTTACCGCCGACTGTACAGAGCTTGAAATCGGTGATTACGACGATAAGAAGAGCGGCAAGCACTATGAGGGTCTGCTCTATCAGATTCGTCCTGCCTTCGGTGGTAACATCGTGGCTACTATCGTAAACCCAGAGCACCGTCCTCAGATGGCTACCGTACGTTCCGGCGTAATGCAGAAGAGCATCTACGAGGGTGAGTGCAAGAAGGAAGTGGTTTATCCAGAGGTAAGCAAGTATGTTCCTGCTGAAGACTTCGTAGTAAAGGTACTCGACCACCACGTAGAGGCTGCCAAGCACAACCTGAAGGGTTCTGCCATCGTTGTAGCCGGTGGTTATGGTGTAGGAAGCAAGGAAGGTTTCGACCAGCTCTTCGAGTTGGCTCATCTCCTCCATGGTGAGGTAGGTGCTTCCCGTGCTGCAGTAGATGCAGGTTGGGTAGATCACGACCGTCAGATTGGTCAGACTGGTGTTACCGTTCATCCTAAGGTTTATATCGCCTGCGGAATCTCTGGTCAGATTCAGCACATCGCCGGTATGCAGGATTCAGGTATCATCATCTCTGTGAACAACGATCCTGATGCTCCAATCAACAAGATTGCCGACTACGTTATCAACGGCAATGTTGAGGATGTGGTTCCTAAGCTCATCAAGTACTACAAGCAGAATTCTAAGTAATCTGCATTACACATTATTTAAATAAGAAAAGCAAAATGGCTAATTACTATAGTGATCACCCTGAGATTGAATTTCATCTCAATCACCCATTGATGAAGCGTGTTGTTGACTTGAAGGAGCGCAACTACGCAGAAAAAGACCAGTTTGAAGATGCTCCAGTAAACTATGAGGATGCCATCGAGAACTACAAGCGATTGCTGGATATTACCGGCGATGTAGCTGCTAACATCATCGAACCAAACTCTGAGGATGTTGACCTCGAAGGTCCACACTTGGAGAATGGCCGCATGATTTATGCCAGCAAGACATTCGAGAACCTCGATGCTACCCGCAAGGCTGGCCTCTGGGGCTTGTCTATGCCTCGTCGTTACGGCGGCTTGAACCTGCCTAACGCCATCTTCTCTATGGCTTCAGAGATTATCGCTGCTGCCGATGCCGGTTTCCAGAACATTTGGTCTCTCCAGAGCTGTATCGATACACTCTATGAGTTCGGTTCTGAGGAGCAGCGCCAGAAGTACATCCCTCGCATCTGCGCAGGCGAAACCATGAGTATGGACTTGACTGAGCCTGATGCAGGTTCTGACTTGCAGCGCGTAATGCTGAAGGCTACACAGGATGAGGACGGCACATGGCGTCTGAATGGTGTGAAGCGTTTCATCACCAATGGTGACTCAGACATCCACCTGGTTCTGGCTCGTTCAGAGGAAGGCACCAAGGATGGTCGTGGTCTTTCTATGTTCATCTACGACAAGCGTGATGGTGGCGTAACCGTTCGCCACATCGAGCACAAGTTGGGTATCCACGGTTCTCCTACCTGCGAGTTGGTTTACAAGAATGCCAAGGCAGAGCTTTGCGGTAACACCCGTCTCGGTTTGATTAAGTACGTGATGGCTCTGATGAACGGTGCCCGTCTGGGTATTGCAGCTCAGAGTGTAGGTGTTGAGCAGGAGGCTTACAACGAGGGCTTGGCCTATGCCAAGGAGCGTGCTCAGTTTGGTGAGAAGATCATCAACTTCCCAGCTGTATACGACATGCTTTCAAGAATGAAGGCTAAGTTGGATGCAGGTCGTTCACTCCTCTACTGCTGCGCTCGCTACGTAGATATCTACAAGGCTTTGGAAGACATCGCCCGCGACACTAAGCTCACTCCAGAGGAGCGTCAGGAGATGAAGAAATACACCCGCCTTGCTGATGCATTCACACCATTGGCTAAGGGTATGAACTCAGAGTATGCCAACCAGAATGCATACGATGCCATCAGCATCCACGGTGGTTCTGGTTTCATCATGGAGTACAAGTGCCAGCGCCTGTTCCGTGATGCCCGCATCTTCTCTATCTACGAGGGAACCACCCAGCTTCAGGTTGTTGCAGCCATCCGCTACATCACCAACGGTACTTATCTCAGCATCATCAAGGAGATGTTGGAGAATGAGGTATCAGATGACTTGAAGGCATTGAAGGAGCGTGTTGCTAAGCTCGTAGATCTTTACGAGGCAGCCATCAACAAGGTGAAGGAGGCAAACGATCAGGCAGTTCACGACTTCCTGGCTCGCCGTCTCTACAATATGACTGGCGACATCGTAATGTCACTCCTCATCCTCGACGATGCTACCAAGGCACCAGAGATGTTTGCCAAGAGTGCCAACGTATATGTTCGCATGGCAGAGGAAGAAGTTCTCGGTCATTCAGCATACATCCAGAACTTCAAGGCAGAAGACTTGGAGAGCTTCAAGGCATAAGATTATCATTACAAATATTATATAAAAAGTCCGTAGGCAGGAATTTTTTCTTGTCCACGGATTTTTCTTTTCTATACAAAGATAGGGATTTTCCCTTCTACTTTAGGGAATCCTTCTCTTCTCATTTCAAAAGAAAACTGTACTTTTGCAACCATAAAACAATATAATAACTTATAAAAACAGTATCGCTTATGAAAAGAAATGAAGTAATGGCACTCATCGCCACAACCATATTGATGTTTGCCGTATGCCTCTCGGCTTCGGCTAAGGGAAAAAGAAACGTGGAGCGGGGAATGACCAAGCAGGAAGTGATTGCCATTCTCGGAGAACCTAAGCTCACCAGTTTCGACATGTATGGGGACAAATGGGAATATGACAAATGTAATTATCTGTTTGGAGATTCCAAGTACATCACGGTCTTCTTCGACAGAAACGGAAAGGTTGTGCAGTACGATACAAGAATCATAGAACCAAACAGCCAGACATCGAATGTACAGCAGCCACAACACCCTACCCCACCCATCTACGATGGAAGATGTGATCCAGATGGCAGAATGGATTACGGCTATTGCCTCGATGATGCTTCCTTCTCCAAACTATATAATAAGGTAAAGCAAGCAAGCTTCAACGACAACAAGTTCGACTTGATAGAAGTGGCAAGCCTCGGCTGCTATTATTCCTGCACCCAGGTGGTCCGCATCATGAAGATATTCCCTTTCGACGACGAACAGCTGAAAGCGCTCAAAATGATGGCGCCACATATCGTGGATCTTCAGAATACAGGCCTCATCTATAAAGTATTCAGCTTTGACAGCGAAAAGGAAAAAGCTGAGGGAATCATCAGAAATAGCAGATAAATAAGGTGATTGATGCGGATTGCAAATCCGGCAGGACGCCTAACGGATACCAGATAACCACAGAATCAAATCCGTGAGCAAGATGCTGCATCTTGCTCACGGATTTTTCTTTCCCCCCTCTCCTTTCCATTTTTTTACAAAAATCACAAGGATTGTTAAAATTGAAACTTTATGCTAAACTTTTCCGTCTAAATGCAATCAGATTAATATCTTTCTGAAATAAATAAAACAGATAAAAAGAAAATAGAAGAAGATTATGAACGGAAAAGTAAAAAACGCAATGGCTGCTCTGCTTCTTGTGGCGGCACCATTAGCTACACAGGCAAAACAATGGTCGCTGAAAGACTGTATCGACTATGCGCTTGCCAACAACATTTCTCTTCAGAAGACGCAACTTGCCAAGGCCAGCGCCCAAGAAGATTATCTACAGTCGAAAGCAGCTCTGCTTCCTTCGCTCAGCGCCAGCACCAACCAAAGCGTGAACTATACTCCTTGGGTGGCTAGCGGTATCAGCGGTGACGGTTTCTCAAGAGCCAGCATCGACAAGGTGTATTACAACGGAAGCTACTCCGTGATGGGTAACTACACCATCTGGAATGGAAACAAGAACCATAATCAGGTTAAACTGAACCAGCTCTCTGCCGAGGCAGCACAGCTCGATTCGGCTACCCAAGCTATCAAACTGCAGGAACAGATTGCACAGCTCTATGTTCAGATTCTCTACTCTACAGAGGCTATCCAGGTGAACAAGGAGAGCTATCTCTCGAGCCAGCAGAACGAAGAACGGGGCAAGGAGATGGTGAAGATAGGCAAGATGAGTCAGGCTGACCTGGCACAGCTCACCGCTCAGCGGGCACAGGATGAATTCAACATCGTGCAGGCTGAAAGCAATGTGAAGAACTATAAGCGACAGTTGAAGGAACTGCTTCAGATTACAAGCGATGAAGCTTTTGACATCGAGATTCCGAATACCACCGATGAGATGGCTCTCGTGGCTGTTCCGGCAATGAACGGAGTCTATGCTGCGGCTCTCGAAAACCGTCCGGAGTTCAAGACCCTCCAAAACCAGTTGGCACAGAACGATTTGACCATCAAGATTGCAAAGGCGGGCAAGCTGCCTACCATCAGCGCTAACGGAGGTATCTCTACCAGCAATACTTCCATGAACAGCAATGGTCTTGGCAAGCAGTTGAAGACCAACTTCAGCGTTGGAGGCGGCGTAGGAGTGAGCATTCCGCTGTTTGAAAACCGTTCTACCAAGACTCAGGTGAACAAGGCGTTGATTGAGCGCGAAAGCATCCAGCTCGACCTGAAGAACCAGCAGACCCAGCTCTACTCTACCATTGAGAACTACTGGTTGCAGGCTACCACCAACCAAAGCCAGTTTAAGGCGGCAAAGGTTAGCAGCGAGAGTGCTCAGACCAGTTACAATCTGCTGAGCGAGCAGTTTAAGCTGGGATTAAAGAATATCGTTGAGCTAAGAACAGGAAAGGATAACCTGCTCAAAGCGAAGCAGAACGAGCTCCAGGCGAAATACCTCGCCATCCTCAACATCAATATGTTGAAGTTCTATAAGGAAGGACATATTTAACTCCCCTGTTTATTATTTCGAATTAAATTAATCTGATTATAAAAAATGAAAAAATTGAGAATTAGCAAAATCTGGATTGCTGTCGTGGTGATAGTAATCGTTGCCGTGGCGGCATGGGCGATGTCGGGCGGAAAAAAGGAGGAAGATATTAACTTCAAGGAGGAAAAAGTGGCGCTGAAAACCTTGCAGAACAGCGTAACCGCTACGGGTACCATCGAGGCGGTGACCTCTGTAACCGTAGGTACACAGGTGAGTGGTATCGTCAACAAACTTTATGTTGACTACAACTCCCAGGTAAAGAAGGGACAAGTCATCGCAGAACTCGACAAGACCAATCTCCTGAGCGAACTGAATACTGCGAAGGCAAACCTAGCCAGCGCACAGAGCAGTCTGAACTATCAGGCAGCCAATATGGAACGCTACAAAACCCTTTACAAGAAGGGACTTGTCAGCGCCGATGAATACGAGAATGCCCTTCTCACCTATCGCCAGGCTAAGGAGCAGGTTGCCTCTTCTAAGGAAAACGTACAGAGAGCACAGACCAACCTCGGCTACGCCACCATCACCTCTCCTATCGACGGAACCGTGATTTCGAAGAGCGTAGAGGAAGGTCAGACCGTAGCGGCAAGCTTCAATACCCCAGAGCTCTTCACCATTGCCAAGGATCTGACCAATATGCAGGTAGTAGCCAATGTGGACGAGGCTGATATCGGCAATGTAAAGGAGGGCGACAGAGTAACTTTCACTGTAGATGCCTATCCGGATGATACCTTCGAGGGAACCGTGAAGCAGGTGCGCCTGGAAGCTACAACTACCAATAATGTAGTAACTTACGAGGTAGTGATATCTGCTCCAAATGCTGATTTGAAATTGAAACCGGGTCTTACAGCCAACGTTACCATCTACACCCAGGAGCGCAGCGGCGTGCTCGCCGTAGCCAACAAGGCTCTCCGCTTTACCCCTACCAAGGAAACCGTGGGCAAAGACATGAAGATTGTAGACTGCAAGGGTAAAAACAAGGTTTGGACATTGAATGGCAACACCCTCACCGCTCATCCGGTAACCATCGGTCAGAGTGATGGAATCAATACAGAAATCACCAAGGGATTGAAGCAGGGCGATAAGATTGTTACGGAAATCGTGGTGAATGTTCCGGAAGAGGAGGACGCTCCACAGCAGAGTCAGGGGTTGATCAGCGGTCCGGGTCCTAGAGGAAAGAAGAAGTAAAGCTAAAGAAGTTAAGGAGTTAAGGAGTTAAGGAGTTAAGGAGTTAAGGAGTTAAGGAGTTAAGACATGTGTCTTGCTGCTTAAAAATTACGCCTAAAAGACTATTGTCTTAACTCCTCAGCGACCGCAGGGAGCGATAACTCCTTTAACTCCTTAACTCCTATCAAATCCCATAAAAAAATAATTATGTCAGAAACATCAAATAACAACGAGAACAAGAAGGTGGTGATAGAGCTCGACAATGTGCGCCGCGACTTTCTTGTGGGTGATGAAACCGTCCACGCCCTGAAAGGCGTAAGCTTCAAGATCTACGAGGGTGAGTTCGTTACCATTATGGGTAAGTCGGGTTCCGGCAAATCCACCCTGCTCAACCAACTGGGCTGTCTCGACACCCCTTCCAAGGGTGAATATTACCTGGATGGCGTGAGCGTGCGCAAGATGAGCCGCAACGACAGAGCCATCCTGCGCAACCGCAAGATTGGCTTCATCTTCCAGAACTACAATCTCCTGCCGAAGACCACGAGCGTGGAGAATGTAGAGCTGCCGCTGATGTACAATCCTGCCATCAATGCAGAAGAACGGAAGCAGCGTGCCATCGAAGCTCTGAAGGCTGTAGGATTGGGCGAGAGACTCTATCATAAGAGCAATCAGATGTCGGGTGGACAGATGCAGCGTGTAGCCATCGCCCGTGCACTGGTGAACAATCCTGCCGTGATTCTCGCCGACGAGGCAACGGGTAACCTGGACACGAGAACCAGTTTCGAGATTCTTGTCCTTTTCCAGAAGCTCTACGCTGAGGGCAGAACCATCATCTTCGTAACCCACAACCCGGATATCGCCAAGTATTCCAGCCGCAACATCGAATTGCGCGACGGTCACATCATCAGCGATACCTATAATGACCACATTCTTTCGGCAGCAGAAGGTCTTGCCGCCCTGCCAGCCAATACGGACGAATAGGAGAAGAGTGAAGAACGAAGAGTGAAGAGTGAATAATTCAACAGCTTTACTAATCATAAAGTTCAATGTTCAAAATTCAAAGTTCAAAGTAAATGAATTATCAGAATCTTTTTAAGATTGCCATCCGGGCGATAGCAGCCAACAAGATGCGCTCCTTCCTCACAGCCCTGGGCATCATCATCGGTATTGCAGCCGTGATTACGATGCTTGCCATCGGACAGGGAAGTAAGGCGAGCATCAAGGCGAACATCGCCGAGATGGGTAGTAATATGATTATGATTTCGCCGGGTGCCGACATGAGAGGCGGTGTGCGACAGGATGCTTCCTCGATGGAGACCCTGAAACAGGCAGACTACCAGAGCATCAAGGAGGATTGTAATTACATCAGTGCCATTTCGCCTACCGTAAACAGTTCGGGACAGTGGATCTACGGCAACAACAATACGCAGAGTTCCATCTATGGCGTGAACCAGGACTACCTGAGCATCCGCCAGCTGAAGGTGGCAGATGGAGAAATGTTTACCGATACCGACATCAAGGCAGCTGCCAAGGTCTGCATCCTGGGTCAGACCGTAGTGGATTATCTTTTTCCCGACGGCAGCGACCCGATCGGCAAGGTAGTACGTTTCAACAGCATCCCGTTCCGTGTAATAGGTGTGCTCCAGAAGAAGGGTTACAACTCCATGGGAATGGACCAGGATGACCTCGTGCTCGCCCCATACACCACCGTGATGAAGCGAATCCTGGCACAGACCTATCTGGGCGGAATCGTATGTTCTGCCATTACCGAGGAAGCATCCCAGCCGGCTCAGGATCAGATTTCGGAAATTCTCCGCCACAACCACAAGCTGAAGGATGCCACCGAGACCACCGAGGCAGATGAGGATGATTTCAACATCCGTTCGCAGGAGGAAATCTCCAGCATGATGAATTCCACCATGTCCACCATCACCATTCTTCTGGGTAGTGTGGCAGGAATCTCCCTGCTGGTTGGCGGTATTGGAATCATGAACATCATGTACGTTTCCGTTACCGAGCGAACCCGTGAAATCGGTCTTCGAATGAGTGTGGGAGCCAGAGGAATTGACATTCTGAACCAGTTCCTCATCGAGGCGATTCTGCTCTCTGTAACCGGTGGAATCATCGGAGTAATCCTGGGAGTGAGTCTGTCGCTGAGTCTGAATGCCTTCCTGCACATAGCCACTCAGATAGAGCCTTGGAGCATCATCATGAGTTTCGCCGTATGTACCTTTACGGGCGTGTTCTTCGGATGGTATCCGGCAAAGAAGGCTGCAAGACTCGACCCTATCGAGGCTATCAGATACGAGTAAAAATCTGATCAGTTTTTTCAGAAATATATCTGTTTTATCAAAACTTTATTGTATTTTTGCAGAAGAATTCAAGAAACTTAAGATAAAACAGATAGAAAGAAAATGAATACAGAAATATTATCAGCAGATAAAGACCCGATGGGCGCAGCCATTCTCGACTTCCAGCAGCATGGGAAGGCAGCCCGACTGAGAGTGCTCTCTTCCATGTTTGAGGAAGACGAAATGCCAGTGAAACATCTCTTCAGAAGCGTCCCGGAAATGCCGGTACTGGAGCAGAAGGCCTTGCAGTTAGCCAAGGGACGGGTGCTGGATATCGGAGCCGGCAGCGGTTGCCATACGCTCGCCCTGCAGGAGAAGGGCTTTACGGTGAAGGCGATAGATATTTCGCCTTTGAGTTGCGAAGCGATGAAGTTGAGAGGGGTGAAGGATGCGGAATGCATCAATCTCTTCGACGATCATCTGGGAACGGGGTTCGATACGATTCTCCTTCTGATGAACGGAACGGGAATTGCCGGAAAGATAGAACATCTCCCTGCCCTCTTCCAGCGCCTGAAGGCGTTGCTGAATCCGGGCGGTCAGATTCTCATCGATTCCTCTGATCTGAAATATATTTACGAGAATGAGGATGGAAGTTTCGACATCAATCTGAATGGAGCCTATTACGGAGAAGTAGATTATCAGATGATTTACAAGGATGTAAAGGGCGACCGCTTCGACTGGCTCTACGTAGATTTCCCATTACTGAAATCCATCGCCGAAACCTGCGGGTTGCATGGTGAACTCGTGGCAGAAGGCGAACACTACGACTATCTGGCGAGGATTTTCTAAAAAACATCATAAAAAAGTGAAGGAGCTAAGACAAATGTTCTTGGCTCCTTCACTTTTTTCCTCCTAACCTATTTTATCTTATCGTTGAAATCGTGACATCTGAGAACTCGTTCATGTAATCAAGAATCTCCATGGTGTGGAAATCGCGCTTCGCCTTGATTTCTATGTTCGCTTCCAGAAATTCCTCCTTAGAGAAGCGGCGCTCTTTCAGCTCATAGGAATGAACTTCCAGGCCTTTCTGCTTGATTTGCTTGATAAACTCCTTCACGCTTTCACGCGATGGCGCGGAGAAGGTCAAGTCGACGGTAGTTGTTCCCAACTGCGGAATCCAGTAGTTCAATACTTCCAGTCCCAGCAGCACCATCGCCGTGGTAATAGCTGCAGCCATATACATTCCCGTACCGCACGCCAGACCGATGGCTGCCGTCACCCACAAGCCAGCAGCAGTAGTCAATCCTCTCACCACGTTCTTCTGGAAGATAATCGTTCCGGCGCCCAGAAATCCAATGCCCGAAACCACCTGCGCAGCCACACGGGAAGAATCCTTTAAGTCAAATCCGAATCCATACTGCGAAACGACACAGAAAAGCGCACTTCCCAATGCCACGAGAAAGTGAGTACGGAAACCTGCCTCCTTGGCACGATATTCTCGCTCTATTCCTATCGCACCTCCTAAAAGCAGGGCGAGAGACAGGCGAATGGTAAGATCAATATAGGTTGCATCCATATTATTGTCCTTTCTTTAATTAATCAACAAAAAAATCATTTAATTGCAAATATACAACTTTTCTTGGAAAGAAAGGCGAGAATTTCAAAAAAATAATGTATCTTTGCAACTGTTAGTGCCAAACTCGGCAATTTATTCAATTTATTCACAAATACACATTATTTAATAATATATATGGCAACAGTTGACGACAAGAAGATCATCTTCTCAATGGTGGGCGTATCTAAGATTATCCCACAAAACCAGAAACAGATTCTGAAGAACATCTACCTATCGTTCTTCTACGGAGCAAAAATCGGTATCATCGGTTTGAACGGTGCCGGTAAATCTACGTTGATGAAAATCATCGCAGGACTTGAGCAACCTACCCAGGGTGAGGTGGTTTGGAGCCCAGGCTACTCTGTGGGCTACTTGCCTCAGGATCCTCCGCTCGACGAGAACAAGACCGTGAAGGAAAACGTGATGGAGGGTGTGCAGAAAATCTATGATGCACTCGCAGAATATGAGGACATCAACAACAAGTTCGGTCTCGAAGAATATTACGGAGACCCAGATAAGATGGACAAGCTGATGCAGCGCCAGGCTGAGGTGCAGGATATCATTGATGCTACCGATGCCTGGAACATCGACTCCAAGCTGGAGCGTGCGATGGCTGCCCTGCATTGTCCTCCTGGTGATTGGCCAGTTACCAATCTCTCGGGTGGTGAGCGCCGCCGTGTGGCTCTCTGCCGCCTGCTCTTGCAGAAGCCGGATGTACTCCTGCTCGATGAGCCTACCAACCACCTGGATGCCGAGAGCATCGACTGGCTGGAGCAGCACCTGCAGCAGTATGAGGGTACCGTAATCGCCGTAACCCACGACCGCTACTTCCTTGATGATGTGAGCGAGTGGATTCTGGAGTTGGACCGTGGCGAAGGTATTCCATGGAAGGGCAACTACTCTTCATGGCTCGACCAGAAGACCAAGCGAATGATTCAGGAGGAGAAGACTGCCTCTAAGCGCCGCAAGACATTGGAGCGCGAGTTGGAATGGGTTCGCATGGCGCCTAAGGCCCGTCAGGCTAAGGGTAAGGCTCGTCTGAACTCTTACGAGCAGATGCTCAACCAGGAGCAGAAGGAGCGCGAGGAGAAGCTGGAGATCTTCATCCCTAACGGTCCTCGTCTGGGTAACAAGGTGATTGAGGCTCAGCATGTAAAGAAGGCGTTCGGCGAGAAGGTTCTCTTCAACGACCTCAACTTCATGCTTCCTCCTAACGGCATCGTAGGTGTGATTGGTCCTAACGGAGCCGGCAAGACTACCCTCTTCCGCCTCATCATGGGCTTGGAGCAGGCTGATGGCGGTACATTCGAGGTGGGTGAGACCGTGAAGCTGGCTTATGTTGACCAGCAGCACAAGGACATCGACCCTCAGAAGACCGTTTACGAGGTGATTTCTCAGGGCAACGAGACCTTGCGTCTGGGTGGCAGAGATGTGAATGCGCGTGCTTACATCAGCCGTTTCAACTTCTCGGGCACCGACCAGAGCAAGCTCTGCAGCGTTCTCTCGGGTGGTGAGCGTAACCGTCTGCAGTTGGCCTTGGCATTGAAGCAGGAGGGCAACGTACTGCTTCTTGATGAGCCTACCAACGATATCGACGTAAACACGCTGCGTGCCTTGGAGGAAGGTTTGGAAGCATTTGCCGGTTGTGCTGTGGTTATCAGCCACGACCGCTGGTTCCTCGACCGTATCTGCACCCACATTCTTGCCTTCGAGGGCAATGGTGAGGTCTTCTTCTTTGAGGGCAGCTATTCTGAGTATGAAATCAACAAGGCGCGCCGTCTGGGCGATACAGAGATCAAGAAGGGTCGCTACCGCAAGTTGATGGAGGAATAAAGATTCGGAAAAGAAAAGAAGGACTTGGAAACGATAAGAATAATCGTTTCGGAAACAATAAAAAACAAAAGAGAGGGTGTGTCATAAGTACAAGACGCACCCTCTTTTTTGTTTCAAAGAGTACAATTATCCCAAACTACTCAGCGTTCCTGCCTTAGGAACATTAATCGTTATCTGCTGGGTTATCAAACCACTGTCATCAGCAAGCACTGCTGACACACAAAAAAAGGGAAGCGCCGAAACGACACTTCCCCATGGATTGGATGAGTTATATAATCATCTGTCTCGCGACATCTTATTCTGCGTATGCTGTCTTATAGGCAGAGTCAAAGAACATAGCGCAAGAACCTACGCCAGTCTCATACTCATGCTGCTTCTGACCTGCGCTGTCATACTCCACTACATAGCCGTTACCATTATAGTCGGGAATGCCTTTATCGCCCATTTTATAAGAGAGCACGAAGATATGACCGTTCAATGGGTCGGCGAAGATGCCGCATGGACTCACAGGCTTCTCAGAGAGCGTCAGCGCCTGTGGTTGTGTACTTCCTGCTGCAAGCACGCTCACGCTAGGAGTGCCGCCATAAGGTGCATTGAGCACAAAGAAATAAGAACGAACCAACTGCGGCGTACGTGTTGTAGTACCAGGGGTTACGCATACAGCATAATTGCCATCTGCCACTTTTTGAGACTTGCCATCAGCGAAATCCACTGCACGTAGAGCATTCTCACCATAAGCATTATAAGAAGCATCATAATACTGGTTGTCGAGAACATACAAAACATTAGATGCATAATAGATGCTGGTAGGATTGTTCACACCCTCGATATTCTTAGTCTCAACATTGTCGTTAGAAAGATTGATGCAAGAGATGTTGCCACCACCAGCACCATAGTTGCTGTTGGCAACGTAGAGATTGCCACCACCGATGACCAAGCCCTCAGGATAGCTGCCCACCTGCCACTTCTTTTGAAGAGCAAAGCTTGTGGTGTCCACGGCTGCTACATAGCCACCGTATGTAGTGAAATATACCTTGCCGTCACCAGCGATAATATGGCGAGGATCAGCGCCCTCAGCATTGCCCAGCAACTCTGTGGTTTTGATTTGCTTGATGCTCTTCTTGGTATTCTTGTCGATTACCTCGATGGTGTTGCTCTGGTCTACGGCAAGATAAATCTTGTTGCCATAAACGATACCGTCGTTGGCAGTATTACCGAGCGAACGACCGTTAGCAGCCCTGAACACGCCCTGTGTAGCTGTGCTTGTAGCATAGTCGATAGCTGTGAGAGAGCTCTCAATTTTGTTATACATGTTACCTGAATTCACGACATAAGCGCCCGTACTATACACCTGGAGATAAGTCTCAGGATAGTCTTCGGCAGGATCGCATGATGTCATCACTGCAGTGCCCATCAAGAGCACCGCCAAACCTAATAAATACTTTTTCATTTTCTTTTTTCTGTTTATATTTGAATCTAATTTGTTACTATCTAGAAGTTATATCCGATGCTTAACATCCAGCTGCGGCGAGGCATCGGATAATGTCCCACGAGTTCATACTGCTCCGACAGCAGGTTCTTCACATCCATCCTGACCTTCACGCCTCTCAGGGATTTTCCCCAGAGACTCAGTCCGTCCAGCTGACGATAGAGCGTCAGCCCCATGTCCCAGTAACCATCCACTTCGGTACCGTCATAGTGCTCGTTGTTGGCCCATCGCTTGCTCATTCCCTGTCCATGGAGCGAGACATTCACCCAGGGATTCTCCCACCCCAAGGCAATACTGCCCGAGTGTAGGGGGATGTAGGCTACCTGATTGCCATAATATCTGGACGAGCGGTCGGTATGGTTCACCACATGCTGGTAGCTATACGACCCTTGCAGCGAGAGTTGCTGTCCCAGAGCCATCTGCCAAGTGCCACGCAAAGAAGCATCCACGCCAACGACATCAACCCGTGCCAAGTTCACAGTACGCCAAACGAACATATTGTAAGGAACGCCCACAATCTTGTCGGTCACCCGATTGCAGTAGCCGTCCAGCGTTGCTTGAATATTCCATCCCTTATAACGTAGGGATTCGCCGTTTCCCCCATCTCCTGAAGAAGTTTTTTTCCACGTAAGCCCGATATTCAACTGTCGGGTTTTCTCAGGCTTCAGATCAGAACTTCCATAATGGAAGAAATAGTTCTCGTTGAAAGTAGGTACCCGGAAGATGTCCTTGTACGAAGCCCTAAGATAAAGCTCATCGCTGGCTGTCCCATTCCCCAGGAGCCGATAAGAAAGCGAAAGCGATGGCGAAAGCCGGCGTGCATCCTTGGCAGCCTGTCCTGCTTTGGTAGGATTGGCGCTGCCTTGCTGAGTCTCAATCTTGCGCTCCACGCTGTTGAGGTATACTGAAGCCAGCATTCTGGCAAGAGCCACCCATTTTCCCTTCGCATATCGGGCGGAGAGCGATTGCAAGAGACCATGCCGGTGAGGTCGCAGGTCGGTGGCGAGGGTGCTGTTGAGCGAGTTCATCATCCAGTCGGCAGAGTAATCCACCGCCCAGCCATCCCCCGGAATCCACATCAGTGCTGCCGAAGTATAATATTCCCTCTGCCAGTAGGTGGCATCATTGCGCCGATTAGCCACGAGCGTGTCTTGATAGGCAGAGCTCGCCCAGTTCATCTTGGCTTGCACCTTCAGCATCCAGCGGTCGTCGAGACTTCTGGCTTGCCATCTCGCCTGGACAAAGGCGTTGCGGTCGTGCAACTGCTCGGCAGTTACGTCGGTGTAATATCTCACGATGCCAGGCAACTGTCGGTCGTTGTCATAACAGTAGAGCTTTGCCCACAATTGGTTCCGGCTCATGCCGTCGGCTCGTCTGCCCATCATCCAGTGCATATTCAGTTCGCCATGCCCCGAGTTCATCCTGTTGTTGGTTCTCCGCTCATGGGTGGTGTACTTACCGTTGCGCAAGAGGAAGGGATAGTCGTTTTCGGCATAGGTGTACTCGCCCATCGCCTGGAGGGTGAACCTATCTGACAACCTCTGGACATAGCGCAGATAAGGCGAGACATATCCGAAGGACCCCACCTGCAACTGAGTAGAGAGGTGAGGCTGCCTGTCGATGGGAATCTCGCTCATGGTCTCGATGGCGAGCAAAGCTGCCACCGAGGCTTGCCGGGCCGAAATGAAGATGTCATCGTTGTCGCCAATGGTGAGTCGCAAAGTCTGCACCTGGTCGAGCGAATAACGGGACACATCAATTTCGCCGCCCTGACATTCGCTGAGCAGCACACCATCGTAACTCACTCCCGTATGTCCCGCTCCGAATCCACGCACAGCTACCGTTTTCATTCCTCCTGCCCCACCATAGTCGCGCAGATTGATGCCTGGCATGCGGTGCAAGGCGTCGGCCATATCCGTAACGCCAAGCCTTAACATATCCCCCTTGTCCAAAAGTTGGAGAGGCGATGTGCTCGTAAGTATCCGGTGCTGCCGAGCATTCACTTTTACTTCCTGCAAGTGCTCGGTACGAATGGAATCTTGCCCCATACCCACTTGTGCATACAACAGTAGCAAGCCACCGAGACAAAATATCCTCAATGCCTTCATTCATTCTATCTTTTATATTATTATCTGTGTCTCCATCACGAACCCATCCCACGGGGTTGGATAGAATCATCGGAATCTCTTATCCTAAAGACACACTTTCATCATATTGTTTCCGATGGCAACGGCAGGTCTTCTGACTTGCGTCCTCCCCGCATCTCACTCTATGTAAACATAAAAAGATGCAAAACTCATGGCAAGCGGTCTTCCCGAAAAATTGTCAGTGACCATGGTGCTTGCCGCAATAAGACGCTTACAGCAGCGGGACTGTCCGGGCTTCTCACCCGATTCCCTTTTAATCACTACGCACTCATCCTGCCTGAGGCGGCAGAAGGTGGCAGCAAACCAATTGCGGGTGCAAAGGTACTATAAAAAAATGAATAAAAAGATAACTTTATCCGCTTTTTTATTCCAGCAAGGATAAAATTATCTTTTTATTCAGAGTTCAGTTTATTCTTTTACGATTTCCAGGAGTTCTGCGAAATCATCGATAATCCATTCCGCAGAAGCGAGCTGCTGGCGGGTTCCGTTGCCATAAGTCACGGCACAGGCCTTGCAGCCGGCATGATGCGCCATATCTACATCGAAGGTCATATCGCCCACTACAAGGGTTTCATCTGCCGTTCCCTTCATCTCCTTCAATGCCTTGAAAACCATATCGGGTGCCGGCTTCGCATGCTCCACATCATCGCCTGCCACGATAGAAGAGAAAATATCTTCCAGCTGCATCTGCTTCACGTATCCATCCAGCGAGCAATGGTTTCTGCTGCTGGCCATTCCCAGAATAAAACCCTGATGGTGCAACGCTCTCAGGGTTTCTATCACATGAGGGAAGGGCTGCACGATCATCGTCTTCTTGTTATCCAGGAAGATTTCGCGATAGGTTGCCGCACATTCCAGTCCCTCCTCAGCACTCATTCCGAAGAGCGAGACGAAAGCCTCATCCAGTCTTAAACCGATGGTCTTGGCACAAGCCTCATCCGATTTCACTTCCAGTTTTCTTGCACGCATCGTATCCTGCAGGGTCTTCACGATGAGACTCTGCGAATCTCCGATAGTTCCATCAAAATCAAAAATTATATTCTTCATTATTTCTTATTCTTTTTACCCTATTTTGATAATCGGGCGCAAAGATACGGATAATAACTGAAACTACAAAGCAAATTGCCTACGAATCGCCTTGATGATATTGTTACGGGCCACATCCGGCTTCATCGCTTCTTCTAAAGGCATAGAATCAGGAGTAATCTGAATAACTCTATCAAAACCTGCATCCAGCATCACCTGCCTGTCGCTTACGCCACCCGAGACGAGCCAGATTTTCTGATTGGCGCCATGCTCAAGAATTCTTTGCGGCAGTTTCCCCATCAAGGTCTGTTTGTCGCTATGACCTTCGCCCGTTATCACGAGATCAGCATCCTGAATCAAATCATCAAAACCTATCTCATCCAAAAGAAGCTCAGCCCCAGGACGAGCCTCTGCATTGAAATATTGCAGGAAAGCATAGCCCAGTCCGCCGGCAGCACCAGCCCCAGGAACCATACTTCTATCATATCCGAAATGCTTGGCGCTTACCTCGGCAAACTTCCTAGCTCTATCATCCAGCATCTGCACCATCTTAGCATCAGCTCCCTTCTGAGGCGCAAAGACATGAGCCGCCCCGTTTTCACCGCAAAGCGGATTGGTAACATCCGAAGCCAGCACAAAGCTGCATTCCTGTCGGATTTTCTTCCAGTCGTCGCCCATCGCCTTGAGCATTCCGATGCCGCAATCGGATGTGGCACTTCCGCCCAAGCCCACGATGAAATGGCGCACGCCCCGGCGATAAGCATTCATTATCATCTCGCCCACGCCCCAGGAAGTAGCCTTCATCGGGTTGCGCTGTTCAGGCTCAATCAGAGCCAGTCCTGCAGTCTGCGCAATCTCGATAATCGCCGTATCATCCACGATTCCATACTCCGCCTCAATCCATCTCATCAGCGCATCATGGGCATGAATCCTCACTCTTTCTCCATTCATTGCCGAGAGAAAAGCATCGAGCATTCCCTCTCCCCCATCACTCATTTCCAGGGTAATGATTTCGGGAGAAGCAGCATCAGGAGACAATTTCTTTATTTCTGAAGCAGCATTTTCAGCATTCCATTCCCTCACTCCCGAAGCAATCGCCTCATTTACCTCTCTGCTCGAAAGGCAACCCTTATAAGAGTCGCAAGCAATTATTATCTTCTTATATCCAGCCCCATCCATCAGTCTGAGGCCATCATTTTTCCTATCCATATCCTATTTATATTATATCATTCCAAGAATCATCGCCTATCAAGCGATTCTCCTTTCAGCCCGCAAAATTAGCCATTATTCCTGAAACCACAAACCTTTTTGGGAAAAACTTTCAAAAACAGATGCTTCTGATAAGAGCTGATAGAAAAAAGAGGTTAAAACATTTGGCTATTAAAAAGATTCCTCGTATTTTTGCAGTAGATTTTTCAAAGGTTTTCTAAAGGTTAAAGACTTATGTGTAAATATGAAGAAATAGAAGGTTGGCGACTCTCGAATGGCAAGACGATTCGGGAAATCAACAATGCCGTACACGATGAGGTGGAACGAATCTACCTGGAAGCGTGGGCGAAGGGCATTTCCGTGCCGTATTTTGAGGGGAAAAAAGTTTTTCTAGCTAATCCTGACGGAAGTGATGATGAAGTGACTTTTGATGTAAAGACTAGAAAATATACTGTTATCCAGCAAGTAGCAGCTCCGGGAAGGGGAAAAATGAGTTACCTGCTCCATGCATAATCCTCAAAAAAAATTGCAACTATGACACGACGACTAGAATTCACCATTATTGCAGGACCAAACGGAGCTGGAAAAAGCAAACTTGGCCCATTCTATTCAAGTGTAAAAGCATTTGATGGAGATCAACTTGCCATGAAACTTCGTAAGGAACATCCAGACTGGAAAGATTCGTGGATAGAAGGAACCGTTATCTCCACACTAATGAAAGAGAAAGACGAAGCTATCCTATTAAAGAAAAATTATGCCTTTGAAACTAATTTCTCCTCAGATTTACCTGTCAATCTTATCAAAGATTTCAAAAATGCAAACTATAAGATTTGTTTGATATATTTCGGTCTATCTCATATTATCGACTCCTCCACTCGTGTTGACCAACGCCATATATTGGGCGGTCATAATGTAAACCAAGACGTGATAGAATATAACTTCACGGAAGGCATCAAACGAGTAAGAGCCTCTCTACCACTTTTTGAAAACATTCTTTTCATTGATGGCACTTCCGATTTTGGCGACATTGTTGCCATTCACATCGAGAAATCAGGCAAGCATCAGATAACAGATCACCCAGCCGAGTGGTTCGACAAATACTTCAAAGAAGCATTCGATGCGCTTGTTGATGGATAGGAAGAATAGTTCTTTTACAAGATTCTAGCAAATCATTTTATACCCAATTCCCCTCACATTGATGATTCTGATATTTTCATCGGCAGATAACTTGTGGCGGAGCTTGGTGATGAAAACATGGAGACTGCGGGAATTGAAGAAGCTGTCATCACCCCAAAGTTTCAGGAGAATATCCTTGCTCTCTACCACATTGTTCTTGCTCTCCACAAGCATACGAAGGATTTCGGATTCACGATGTGACAGTTCTGTATCCTTACCTTCCAACTGCAGAATCTGACTGGTAACATTCAGGCGATAACGACCGATGGAGAGCCACAGATCAGCAGCATCCGGATTATCAGGAGAAACATTCCCCCCTTCCTGTTCTTCAGAAAAAATATTTCCTGCAGAAACCCGATGACAAAGCGACTTGATACGGACGATGAGCTCCTGAATGGCAAACGGCTTCTTCAGATAATCATTGCCACCCAATTCAAATCCCTCTACCACATCATTCACCGCCGAACGAGCCGTGAGGAAAAGCACAGGAGTACGGGAATCCGTCTTGCGGATACGGCGCACCATCTCGAAACCATCCATTTTGGGCATCATCACATCCGCTACCAGCACATCAGGCTTCTGTTCTGCAAACATACGAAGCCCCTCTTCGCCATCATGCGCCGTGCGCATCTCGAAGCCCTGCGCCTCCAAGGTGTCGTTCAGAATCATCGCCAAGGATGTTTCGTCTTCTACCAGTAATACTTTTATCTTATTCATTGTTCCTTTTTTACCTTTTTGCCTTTAAGGAAATGCAGGGTGAAGCAGCTTCCTTTTCCCGGCTCACTTTCTACGGAAACAGAACCGCCCATTTTATCCATCAGGCTCTTGACATAGAAAAGCCCGAGACCATAACCCTTGACCGTATATTTATTGCCATCCGTCACCCGATAGAACTTGTCGAAAATATAAGGCAATTTATCGTGGGCAATGCCGATTCCATTATCTGATACGGAAACCAGCACTTCATCCTCGGCTTTTCGGAAAGCCTTGATTTCTATCTTCACGCTATCTTCAGAATACTTGATGGCATTGTCTATGAGATTGCTCACGATGTTTGAGAAATGCATCCGGTCGGCATGAACCATCAGATTTTCCGGTTCTACGGACAACGTAATATTCACCTTTTTATCCGTTTTTTCTCCTGATTTCACTTTCAGCTGATGCTGGGAGATTAATGGTTCAATCACCTCCTTCATTGGAACTTCCACGATATTGAGAAGCATCGATTTCCGTCGTTCCATACTCATCGACAGAATCTGTTCCACCAATCCGCTGAGCGTCTGCAACTGCTTCTGTGCGATGGTGAGATACTTGCGCGCCTTATCAGGATGCTGGAGCATTCCGTAGTTCAGCAGGGAGTCGGTGGCAGCATAAGCTACGGCTATCGGAGTCTTCAGTTCGTGCGTGATATTATTGGTGAAATCACTCTTCATCTCATCAAGCGTCTTCTGCTTGAGCATCGTATGAATCAGGAACCAGAAGACGAAAGCCAGGATGAGCATGATGAAGAGCGATGTGGCAAGAATGCCTGCCATCTGGCTGAGCACTGTCATCGTAAGCGGCTCTAGGGTGAGGACATATTTCTCCTCATTCGCCTCCCCTTCATTACAAACCACATATTGGTATTGCTTGGCATTGGCGGAAGGCACATACCCCTTCGTCGTCACTTTCGCCAAAACCTTCTTTCCTGCAAAAAGCTGAACCTGATGCGGAAGCGGATGAATATCGTCGCCCACCAACAAACTGTCTGAAAGCATCTTGGCAACCCATGCACTGTCATAGTCATTGATATCTGGTTTGGCGATTTCATTCAATTTGCCAAACAGCGCCTGTTGAACCATAGTTGCCAGCTTGCCCGACATCATCATCATCAATTCCTGGTCCTTGTCATCTTCACTACGCTTCTCTTGCTTGGTAAAAGTTGTTTGAACAGACTGAACGATCTTTCCTCCACGAACCTTTTTCACCTTTACCTTTTGATCTATATCATCGTCTTCATCCATAGAAAAAGCAACAGCACCCGTCAGTTGTCTATGAGGTCCTTTATCATCATTGCGCAATCGTTCGATTCGCTTCTTCATCTCCATGAAGTGAGCGTACTCCATTCCACCCTTGATTTTTGCTTCAACCTCTTTTTCCTGAGACTGATAAAGCCCCACGAGCCAATAGGTCTGATATGCGAAGATGCAGACCAGAGCCGTGATGACGAGCGTAACTATGTATTTAAGATGTAACTTCATTCTTTCCTTTATTAAAGATTTTTCCAGATGAATTAAATACTCATTTTCTGAAAATCGGATAAACCTCCGTGGTATTCTTCCATCCCCATTTACCATTCTTTTGTGGCGCAAACTCTCGTCCCATCTTGGCTCCTATCCCCCAATGTTGATTGAACATCACTTCCATGAAGCCACCATAGCTGCTCTTGGGATTGAAAGGAGACATGATGACGCTTCGAGGGTCAGAGGTTTTCGTTGGAACATATTGTCCATAGAATCCCACTGTGAGCCAGTCGTTTACTTGATAAGCCATTCGTCCACCAAAAGAAGCTTTGGTGAGATTGCCAAATCCATATACTCCCGTGTTTATCTTTTCTATCCCGACATAAGGAGAAAAAACAAAACGCCCGAAATTTTGTTGATAAACAACCCCTGCAGTCTGCCTATTCATCAGTCCTGGGACTTCAATACCCGAAGAATATACCGCCATTGTACCCAAATTCGGGGAAGGAAGAGAAATATGAGGTATTGCATTCGGCGCAATCTCTAAAGGTTTTCCTTCTTCCGACATCCAAGGTGCATTCGATTCAGAGTAATAAGATTTGCCTTGAAGTACAGGAAATCCACCGAGCGAAGGACGAGAATATTCCAACGACATACCTTCCTTAAACGACACACCTTCCTTAAACGACATACCTTCCTTAGGTAAAGATGCCTTCGGAATGGAATCCAAAGAAACACTCTTCACTTCCTGTGCTTGCATTACCAATGTACAAAAGCAAGCCACAACTGCCAATATGAATATTCTTCGTTTCTCTTTCATGCTTGCAAAAGTAATAAAAAAGAAGATAAGTAAGATACTTTTCAGGGAATTATTTCTGATTTGATAAGACTAAATAACACTTCTGATAAGACTTGATAATCAAAATTCCTTGCAGACACAAGATTTTTGCAGTACTTTTGCAACCGAAATCGGGAGGTTTTCTTCCGAAAGAACGATAAAAAGATAAAACGATAAGAAGAATATGAAAAGATTGGTTATATTAAGCGCTTGCCTGGCCATCAGTCTTGCCGGCTGGGCACAAGGAAACAGAAATGATTCCCTGAGAATGGACAGCATCATCCATTCCCTCCCCGATGTGATGGTAAAAGGCAACCGACCTATCGTTAAGGTGAAAGGGGCGACATTGACCTATGACCTGCCTCAACTCATCAAAAACCATCCGGTGGATAATGCCTATGAAGCCATCAAGCAACTGCCTGGCGTGAGCGAACAAGATGAAGCCTTGACTCTCAACGCCCAATCCTTAACCGTGATGATAGACGGCAAGGCTACCACCATGACGAGCGAGCAGCTCTATTCGCTTCTGAAAACGATTCCTACCAGCCGCATCGCCAACGCCGAAGTCATCTATTCAGCCCCAGCCCGCTATCAGGTTAAGGGACAAGTCATCAACCTCCTGCTGAAGCACAACACAGGCTTTCACTCCCTGCAAGGCGAGTTCTTCGGCGGCTACACCCACCAGAAGCGCAACAGTTACACAGAGCGCGCCTCCTTACTCTTCACCAACAAGAAATGTGAAATAGACATGCTCTATTCTTTCGGTCATGGCAAGAGATATTATTACTATGAAAACGAGTTTGCCCACAACTTGACTGATGGCACTTCCTATGCCTTCTCTACACATAGCGACAATATCAAACGCCATCTCAACCACAACATCCGACTGGGAATCAACTATCATCTGGCAAAGGATCATCAGCTCAGCTTTGCCTACACCTCACAGCTCAATAACACGAGAGGAACTTCAGAGGATGATGGCGATTTCACATCCCTTCTCAGAATCCATGCCAAGAGTCAGTTTCACAATTTCCGCCTGGATTACTCCACACCATTCGGCTTCTCGGCAGGAGCAGAATACACCTATTATAATTCACCGGATGAACAATGGCTGAAAAGCAGTCTCTACGATGAGATTTACGACATCACAAGCCAGCAACGAATCGACAAATGGCACGCTTACCTCAAGCAGGAGCACGACTTAGGAAAAGACTGGGGCTTGAACTACGGCATCAATTACACCACATCAAGAGACAAGAGTTCGCAGGAAAACAACAACAAGTCTTCTGCTGGCAACACCATTCAAACCGAAGATCAAATGTGTTTCTACATCGGAGCCAGCAAGTCGTTCGGCCAAAAACTCACGATGGAAGCATCGCTCATGGAAGAATATTACCACACCCCAATCTGGGATGAGTGGAACCTCTTCCCTACACTCTCCATCACCTATCTTCCAAAGGCAGGACATGTCATTCAATTCGACTTGGATTGCGACAGAGATTACCCTACCTATTGGTCGGTGAAGGACTTCACCACCTATAATGTGGGCGGATATGGAAAGATTGTTGGAAACCCGACGTTGAAGCCATCACGAGACCTCAGCCTCTCGCTTACCTACATTCTGCACAGCAGATACGTGGCAAGTCTCTTCTTCAACAATTCGAAAGATGAATTCCGGCAGCTTCCTTACCAGAGCGACAAGAAGAAGGAGATGGAATACAAGCATGTCAACTTCGACCATGTAAACCAGGTAGGCTTGATGCTCACAGCCCCAATCAATATAGGCAACTGGTGGCAGAATCGCCTTACCTTCACTGGCGTATATCAGAACGACAAGAATTCCCACTTCTATGATCTTCCATTCGACCGCAGCAAATGGTTCTGTCAAGCCCAGTGGAACGGCACTTTTCTCTTTGGCAAGCATGTGCTTCTCAACCTCGATGCTTCCGTCCATACCGACGCCATCCAAGGAATCATCGGCATCCCAGCCTCAGGCTATCTCAACGCTGACCTCACTTGGAAGCCTCTCAAGGATGATAAACTCCAGCTGAAAGCCTACTGCAATGACATCTTCGAGACAGGCGACAACCATCTGCACGACACCTACCGAGGTCAGCACGTCATCAACAACATGTACTTTGGCAGAATCATAGGCCTCTCCCTCACCTATCGTTTCGGCGGCTACAAGGCCAAGCAGCATGAAGAAGTAGATACTTCCAGATTCGGGAAATAAAAACGAGAAAAGCTCACCAAGACCCTCAAAGTCCTGACGAGCTTTTCTCTTTTCATATACTCTATTCAAGTTTCTTTACTTCAAAATATTGACATATCCCTTATTCTGTACCAATTCAGAATTTAAATCGATGCATTTCTGAGGAATCGGGAAGACGGTGGTGTAGCCGGAGGATTCACCCTGAAGAGGCGTACGGAGATCGTAGGCACCGGTGAATTTGCCAAAACGGATGAGATCCTGACGACGCCATCCTTCCCATACCAACTCCAGCAACCGCTCTTCCAGAATGTTATCGAGCGTAGCCTTACGATAAGGCATTCCCACACGGGCACGAATCCTATTCAACTCCTCATCACCATTCTCTCCGTTTCGGACCTTTGCCTCTGCCTTCATCAATAAAGCATCTGCATAGCGGAAAAGAACTATGTCGTTACTCTGCAACTTGCCGTCCATATAAGAGGTTCTATCCACCTCATACTTCGCCATTCTCGCTCCAGCCGTCTTGACAAACTTACTGTTGGTCAGGTTTTGAGCCACTTCAAAAGGCTGATACTCCAATGGCTTTCCATTATCCATCAGCAGTTCATGACCATCTACCTTTACCACTCCCGCCACAAAGTTCATCTTGCAACGGGCATCTTCATCAACCTCGCCATAATGATTGGCTTTCATCGTAGAAATCGTAGCACAGGTACCATTCTCACTTCCCCATCCCAAGACACCGCCATGCGTATAATGGTAAGAGCGGAAGAGATAATGGAACTGGTTGGTATAGATATTCTTATCCATCGGAATCGTGAAGATATTCTCCTTCGATGTCTCATTATGCGTAGAGAAATTGAATGAATCATCCGACTCCAGGACATAGCCTTCTTCTGCCAGTTTATCACAATAATAAATGCAGGTTTCCCAGGCATTCAACTTCCTGCAGTCCACCTTATCGCCATTGCGCAAAGAGGCATCAGAAGCCGGCACAGAGAAATGAATGTCACTTCCCTTCGGACGGCTCGCATAACCCTGGGTCCAGTCATCATACATATAGATTTCTGCATTCAAAGCCAACTTCGCCAACAGAAAGTTGACTACCGGCTGGGTGATGCGACCATAATAATTGCCTTCCTTATTGCTGTGCTGGTCGGGAAGTGAAGGCAATACCTGCTGCAACTCCTGAAAGACAAACTGGAAGATAGAACTGCGATCTGTCTGACCTTGGAACAGGCTGGAATGGAGCTGTTCAGCACTGGAAAGGACCAATGGAACCCGACCGAACATGTCCATAGCATAGTAATAGAACATAGCCCGGATGGCTCTTATCTCAGCCCGATATTCCTCCTGCTGTGCGGCAGAAAGCAGGGCCGACTTGTTGCTGATAATATCCAAAGACTTATTAGCCAGCACGATAACCTTATAAAGGTACTTCCACGTATCATAAAGAGACTGGTCATCGGCACTCCACCGATGCTGGTACATGGCATTCCAGAGGCCACCATCATACCAGTCGCCGCCTCGAATCGGAATCATCGCCTCATCGGTGGTCAGCGTATTATAATCGTAAATGCCACGGCAGGTGCCCTGGATGCCCTCACTCTCGTTAGCTCCACCTATATAATTATAGAGAGAAGCCACGGCATTGATATAAATATCAGATGCAGAGCCATAGATGGCATCCTCGGCCAACTGATCCTTAGGATGTTCGTCCAGGCAGGATGTCATAGACAATGCCGCCAGCAGCAGAAATAAAAATCTATATCGTTTCATAACTTTCTGATTTTAGAATTGAACACTTAAACCCAATGAGAAGGTTCTGTAAACAGGATAAGTCCGCTTATCATCAATACCCATCGTACTATTCACCACGTAGCTGTTAATCATCGGAGTCAAGCCGCTGTAACTGCTGATGGTGGCAAGATTGTTGACACTCGCCGAAACTCTGAGCGACTGCACCACGCCCTTTCGGATAGGGATATCATAGCCCAGCGTGAGATTTTCTAAGTTGAGATAATCGCCCTTCTCCAGCCAATAATCAGAAACATTCTGGTCAACGATATTCTTCTCAGGAGCTCCCTTCAGCACATTATAATCCGGGAAACTCGACATATTGGTGTAGGCTAAGCCCGTACCATTGAATATCTTATGTCCGAAGGCTCCGTTCATCTGCAATGAAAGATACCAGTCGCGATAACGGAAACTGATATTGGAACCCAACGTTACTTTAGGAGTAGCCTGACCGGCAATATATCTGTCACCGCCATCACTCAAATCTACAGTTCCGTTCTTGTCCAAATCTTCGATATCATAGCGGTAATGCCCATTTCCATCTTCTATAATTCCCTTGCAATGAGGAAGATAGAATACCCCCAAAGGCTGACCAACTATCTGATAGACCACATTGTTGTAACCACCATGCTGACCGGCACCCGACAAGGCACCCATCGCAGTAATATCGGCTGCCGACATCTGCATTCCGTCATATTCACCACTCAGCGAGAGGAGTTTGTTCTTCTGCCAGGAGAGATTCATATTGATATTCAGTTCCATGTCCTTCTTCTGGATAGGAGTGAAGGAAACGCCGACCTCCAAACCCTGGTTGCTCATAGAACCCAGGTTTGCCAACAGTTTATCATAGGCAAAAGGCGGAACCGGCACATCATAGGCATAGAGCATGTCGGTGGTCTTGGAATAGTAATATTCTGCCGTCAGAACCAGCCGGTTGTTCCACAATCCCAAATCAGCTCCGATATTCCAGGTAGCGCGGGTTTCCCACTTCAGATCAGGATTGTTATTGCTAATCATTCCCATCGTAACCGTAGGAGAACTGTTCACCGAAACAATACCATTCTGCCGCACCGTATTCAAAGTGGTATAAGAAGATATTCCGCCAAGATTACCTGAGCGTCCATAGCCCGTACGCAGTTTCAGCATGGTAATTTCCTTGAGAGAACGGAGCCATTTCTCCTGCTTCATATCCCAGGAAAGAGAGACGGATGGGAAGAAACCCCAGGTATGGTCATTGCCCACCATCGAAGAACCATCGCCACGCATGGAAACCGAAAGACTATACTTATTATATAAGGTGTAGTCGACATTGCCCATCACAGAAGCCAGGGTCGGATCTTCGTAGTTACTGTCTGTCCCACCGAAAGGCCGTGATGCAGCAGCACCTATGTTATGGTAATACATGTCGTTGTTGGTGATTCCCTTAGCAGAAGTCCAGAATCCCGTTCGGATATCCTTCTGATATTCTGCACCCACCATTGCCTTCAGATTGTGGATTCCCCACGAATGCTGATAGTTAAACGATACATTGGCAAGCCAGTCCTCGCTCTTGAACTCCCCACGATAGAGATTGCCCTGTGCCCAAACCCAGGTAGGACAGAACTGATTGTTCTCGTTGGAAGCATAACTATATGCTCCGAAGGCAGAAACACTCAGAGAATTTGTCATATCATAGTTCAACTTCAGATGAGCATTGAAGTTCATGTTCTTCGTATCATTACGCTCCTTGAGCAAGGCACCGGGAGGATTCACCTGAGATGCAGCCCCATTCTTCACCCAACTGCCGTTCAGCTTATCATAAGGATAAGTAGGATTCATGGCATCGGCAGAATAGAAAAGCATCTGACTGTCGAAGATATCATTGTTCTTGAAAGACGAACCGAACACGCCGAAATCTCCCGTCAGTTTATCGCCAAACGCCTTCTGGGTGACATCAATCTTAGCCACCAGATTACGATAGCCCTTGCTCCGAATAATCGTGTTATGGTCGATATAGCCAAAAGAAGCGCGGTAGTTGCTCTGCGGAGTGCCACCGCTGAAGGCCAGATAATGGTTCTGAATGTTTCCGGTTCGGGTAATCGCCTTGCGGAAATTGGTATCATATCCCTTATTGTTATACTCCAGCCCATACTTCTGTGCAGCAGCTATGTATTCGGCGGCATTGAGCATCTCCATACTTTTGTACATCGCCTCTATACCATAGTTTCCCTCGTAAGAAATCTGAAATCCCTTACCCGTACCCTTCTTGGTCTTTACCTGGATAACGCCCGAAGCACCACGGGAACCATAGAGTGTCGTTTCGCTGGCATTCTTCAGTACTGTAAAGCTCTCGATATCGGCGGGATAGATTGTAGCAAGCGTCGCCACATCAGAAGTAACACCATCAATAATCACCAGAGGATCATTGCCGCCCATGATAGAAGTTGTACCGCGAACCCGGACGGAGTTCAACATAGCAATACGGTCAAGACCATTGGTAGTGACGTTAACACCTGCCGTCTGTCCGCTCAAGGCATCCAGGGCATTATTGAGCACACCCTTCTTCAGAAGTTCAGGCTCCACTACACCCACCGAACCTGATAAGCGCAAGGAGTCTAGCCCTTCGATGTTCACAGACTGAGCACTGAGGGTTTGTGGTGCAAGAATCATCGCACCCATCGCATAAAATATGATTTTTAAGTTCTGTTCCATAACTATTTCATCGTTTAGTCAAGGTTCAAATCGATTTTCGATTGCAAATATAATAAAAAAGAGTGATTCAAAGTCCATTTCCTTGAAAAAACTTCAAAAAAAAACGCAGGCTTAAGAGTTAAGACAGAAGAAAAGCTCGCCAAGACGTTCAAAATCTTAGCGAGCTTTCTCTTTTAATATCAGTATTTTATTTCACTTTCACTTCTATCACATTCTTCGCAGCCTCAGCACTCGAACCACCTACGAAAATCTGATATTTGCCGGGAACCACACGCATGGTATTGGTCTGGGAATCCCAACCCTCAAAACTCTGGCGAGGCAGACTGATGGTTACCTGCTGCTTCTCGCCCGCCTTCAAAGTAATGCGCTTGAAGGCTTTCAGGGTCTTGATCGGTCCCTCAGTATCATCCATTCTACGGATGTAAACCTGCGCCACTTCCGTTCCTTCCCTATTACCTTTATTAGATAAAGAGAAACTCAAGGAATAAGCCGAAGAATTCTTCACTTTTCGTTCTTCACTCTTCACTTTCTTCAATGTCGGCTTTCCATATTCATAAGATGTATAGCTCAATCCATGACCGAATGGGAAGAGAGTTTCGCCCTTGAAATAACGGTAGGTGCGATTCTTCATCGTATAATCGAGGAAATCAGGAAGATCGGAAGTACTCTTATAGAAGGTAACCGGAAGCTTGCCCGATGGATTCACCTCGCCAAAGAGTACCTTTGCCACGGCTTCTCCACCCCGTTCGCCCGGATACCAAGCCTGAAGGATAGACTCCGCATTTTCGGTTTCAGGAACCATGGCGATGGCACTGCCTGAACAGTTGACGAACACCACTCGCTTGCCAGCCCGATGCAACATCTCCATCACCTTGCGTTGAGCCTGAGGCAATTCGATATCAGTTCTGTCGCCACCCTTGAAACCCGGCTCAGAAACTTTCATCTCCTCACCCTCAAGACTAGGAGAAATACCGCCTACAAATACCACCACGTCAGCATCGCCAACCTCAGCCAGAAGCCGAGACTCGGTTGGCGTATAGTTCTTCACGATGTCAAACTGCATCACCGCCATATCGGTCTTCTGGAAATAATCCACCTGAATCTTCATCGGTTTTCCCGCCTTCGCGGAAATTGGCTTGTTGAGCATCTGCACACGGGCACGTCCCTTCCATACATTTGCCACCGTATCTCCATCAATGATGAGTCGGTAACCGTCATCGCATCCCATTCTGACGTTCAAGGTTTCATCCTCTTCCGGAGTAAACACGCCCTCGTATCGGGCAGAGAAGTTGGTAAGATTCACGCCCGGTGCAAAGACGGTATTTCCGCCATTGCTCTGATTGATTGGCGACGTCATCACGGCAGTAGCCACAGGCTCGCCCTTCATCTCGGCATTGTTCCAATAAGTAGCCTTCATACCCTTGCTGCCATCAGCAGAAGTCAGGAGATTAAATCTGCTTTCAGAAACCTCATTTCTGGTCAACGTGCAGGCAGGAATATACTTGGCGTCCTTCACATATTTTCTGATGCCCTGCAGGATGGTTGTGGTAGAAGTAGGATAACCCGAATAGTTGCCCCACTGCATGATAGAATCGTTGGCATTCGGCCCCATCACGACTATCTTCATTCCTGCTGATTTCAGCGGCAGGAGATTGTTTCGGTTCTGAAGAAGCACGATGCCCTCTTCTGCCATCTTCTCTGCCAATTTCTTATGTGGTTCACTGGCGATGACGGAAGAAGGAATCTGAGTCCACGCCACCTGCTCGTCCTGATCGAAATCACCCAGACGGAAACGGGCTTCCAGCAGGCGCTTCAAACTCTCATTCACCTTTTCCTCGCTGATCATTCCCGTCTTCACCGCTTCAGGGAGCGAACGGTAAACGCTTCCGCACTCCACATCGGTTCCGGCACCAATCGCCTGCGCCGTAGCCTCAGCAGGAGTCTTCGCCGTACCATGTCTGCCTGGTACATAGAAGTCGTTGATGGCTCCGCAATCGGAAGTTATCAGTCCCTTGAATCCCCATTCGTCACGAAGAATCTGACGTTCATATCGGGCATTGCTGCAGCATGGTGCTCCGTCAATCCGCTGATAGGCGCACATCACCTCAGCCACATTTCCATCCTGTACCAGCGATTTGAAGGCAGGCAGATAAGTCTCCCACAAATCCCGCTCTGGCAAATCCTCTACATTGAAACTGTGCCTGTTCCATTCCGGACCGCTATGTACGGCAAAATGCTTGGCACAGGCCAGGAGCTTGACGTATTGGGGAGCCTGTGAGGAAGGCGTAGCCAGGACTCCCGGAGCCGACATCGGTTTGCCATCAAAGGTCTGTCCCTGCAAACCATTCACCACGGCAAGTCCCATTCGGGTAGTAAGATAAGGGTCCTCGCCATAAGTTTCCTGTCCACGCCCCCATCGTGGGTCGCGAAAGATATTGATGTTAGGAGTCCAGAAGCTCAGACTCTGGTAGCGCTTGATGTTGCCGCTTTTCTTCGCCTCCTGCGCCTTGGCTCTCGCCTCATCGCTCACGGCAGTAAACACCTTATATAATAAGGCATCGTCCCACGAAGCCGCCATGTGCATCGTGATAGGGAAAACGGTAACGAATCCGTTTCGCCCCACTCCGTGCAGCGCCTCGTTCCACCATTGAAACTGCGGAATGCCTAATCGGGCTATGGCTGGAGAAGTATCCATCATCAACTTCGTCTTCTCCTCCAGGGTAAGACGGGAAAGCAAATCGTTGGCTCTAGCCTCAGCAGAAAGGTTCGGATTCTGATAAGGAAGAAGCTGCTGGGCGCTGGCAGAAAGCGACATCGCCATCAACATCGCCATAGAAAATAGTTGTTTCTTCATTGATCTTATATTATTTATTCGATTTATGCTTTGATTTTTAAGTTGGTGACAAAGTTACACTTTTTTGTTGAGATAACCGCATCATCTGGCAGAAAAGTTTAAAATATTTATCCTTTCGTGCCAACATTACCACTTTCAGTCCGTTGGCACATAAGTTGTAAAAACAGAGAATGAAAGCTGAAGCTAAAAAATAAAGGGGTTCGGAAGAACAACGGAGTTTCGAGGCGAAAGCAAAAAAAATAACAAGATTATTAACAAACAGAAATCCCGACGGAGCCGTAAGGAACCGAGAGGACGAGTAAAATAAAAATTGGAGGTTTTAATTATGTTGTTAGCACGTAGAAATAATGATTCTGATTGGTTGAGTAACTTCTTTGATGATACTTTATTCAATACCGAAGTAATGCCACGTATGAATGCTACTGCTCCTGCCATTAACATCAAGGAGACAGATAAGAATTATATCATGGAGGTTGCAGCTCCTGGTTTGAAGAAAGAGTGGGTTCGTGTAAACATCGATAACGATGGTAATCTGAACATCGCCATCGAGAACAAGATGGAACACAAGGATGAAGACAAGCACGAGCACTATCTGCGCCGCGAATTCTCTTACGGCAACTACCAGCAGTGTTATACGCTGCCTGAGGATGCTGACCGTGATAAGATTTCAGCAAAGGTAGCTGATGGTATACTCGAGGTCGAGATTCCAAAGCTTACTCCTAAGGAGGAGGCTAAGACTACAAAGAACATCGAAGTCAAATAATCATCTCCCATAAATGATAGAGGCAGATTCCAAAGCTATTTGGAACCTGCCTTTTTTGTGTCCTTATCTGAACCATCGCATTTTTCATCTACCTTATTATTATGATTTTCATGGAGCAGCTAAGAGTTTTTCACCATAAATCTTTTTTCTTCCATAATTAATATGTAATTTTGCAGGCGGAAAAGCAGACATGAAAACTTCTGCTTATAGATTTCAGAATATTTATATAAGAAACAGATGAAGAAAACAATTCCTGTAATAGGCATGGCTTGCAGCGTATGCTCTGCCAATGTCGAAAAGAAACTGCAGTCGCTCGAAGGCATCAACTCCGCCTCGGTTTCCCTGGCGAGCCGAACTGCTCTGGTAGATTACGACCCCGACATCATCTCTCTGGAAGATATGAAACGGGAAATCAGCAACGCCGGATACGACCTCGTCATTGAAAACGACAGAAGCGTGGAGGAAATCAACCGACGTGAGTTCACCCTCCTGCGCCGCCGAACCCTCGCTTCCTGGCTCTTCGCCATCCTGACGATGTGTTTCTCCATGGGCTGGATTTCCCTGGGCATGGAGCAGAATATGATTTCAGATGGCGTTGCCTCGGCTCATCACTCGAGTTCCTTCGCCAACCAGATCTGTCTGCTCCTGGCACTCGCCAACCTGCTCTACTGCGGCAAACAGTTTTATATTTCCGCCTGGAAGCAGCTTTTACATCATACGGCAAACATGGATTCGCTCGTAGCACTCAGCACCCTCATCGCCTTCCTCTTCAGCACCTTCAATACCTTCTTCGGAGAAATGGTATGGGGAGCAAGAGGCATAGAATGGCACACTTATTTCGATGCTTCCGTGATGATCATCACCTTCGTGCTGACCGGCAGATGTCTGGAAGAAAAGGCAAAGGACAGTACGGCGAGCAGCATCCGTCAACTGATGGGAATGCAGCCGAAAACCGCCCGACTGGTGACTTACGAGAAGATAGAAGGCACCAACGACTACAAGATGGAGGAAGTTCCGATTTCCACCATTCAGATAGGCGACATGATAGAGGTAAGAGCCGGTGAGAAGATTCCGGTGGATGGCGCGGTTACCCAGGCAGAGAGTTTCATGACTCCCGATGCTGCCTATGTAGATGAAGCGATGATTAGCGGCGAACCGACTCCGGCGATGAAAAAGGCAGGCGACAACGTGCTGGCTGGCACCATTCCGAGTCAGGGAAAGCTCCGCATGAGAGCCAAGCAGATTGGCGAGAACACCGCCCTGGCGCACATCATCCGAATGGTTCAGGAGGCGCAGGGCAGTAAGGCACCCGTGCAGCGCATCGTGGATAAGGCGGCTCTGATTTTCGTTCCAGCCGTGGCAGCCATCGCCCTCATCACTTTCCTGGCGTGGTGGCTGATAGGCGGCAACGCAGCTCTTCCACAGGCCATCCTTTCAGCCGTAGCCGTATTGGTCATCGCCTGTCCATGCGCCATGGGCTTAGCCACTCCTACCGCCCTGATGGTGGGCATCGGCAAGGCGGCGCAGAAGCAGATTCTTATCAAGGATGCGTCGGCGCTGGAGAATCTCCACAAGATCAACGCCCTCGTCATCGACAAGACCGGCACCCTCACCATTCCTAACCAGAACATCGATTTCACCAAGCAGGAGGATTTGGATCTGGAGACAAGAGAGACCCTCAAGCCTCATGCCCAGGAAGCGATGAAGCAGTTGCAGGAAAAGGGAATAGAGGTCTATATGATGAGTGGCGACAAGGAGGAAGCGGCTCACTACTGGGCTGAGAAAGCCGGCATCAAGCATTACCAGAGCAAGGTGCTGCCTGGCGACAAGCAGGCATTGGTAAAGAAACTTCAGGACGAAGGCAAGCAGGTAGCGATGGTGGGCGACGGAATCAACGACACCCAGGCGCTGGCTCTTGCCAACGTGAGCATGGCGATAGGAAAGGGAACGGATGTGGCGATGGATGTGGCGCAGATTACGCTGATGAGCGACGACCTGCTGGCACTTCCGGAAGCCGTAAAACTGAGTCAGAAGACGGTTCACATGATTTGGCAGAATCTCTTCTGGGCGTTCATCTACAACATCATCTGCATCCCGCTGGCAGCCGGCGCCCTTCATATCTTCGGCATTGATTTCCAGATAACCCCGATGTGGGCAAGTGCCCTGATGGCCTTCTCAAGTGTGAGCGTAGTGCTTAATTCGCTGAGGCTGAGATTGGTGTAAAATGAAAGAAAATGGCAGGTTCCTGATGCATTAATTTGGAACCTGCCATTATTTAATTCAAATCTTACAATTACAGCAGCACTTCATCTTCCGCAACCTTCGGCTCTATACACATTATATAATAGATAGGCAGATAAGTTATTCCATCATTCACCTCTACCTGCTGAGCATTCGAGAGAACGAAGGCTTGCTGGATGTTGTATTCCTTGATCTGCAAGAACTTGTCCAAGGCACTATGCACCTGATAATCCTTACCCGACCTGGCGTGCCCATCAACGACAAAATCTTATAAGAACATGATTGTAAGCAACTTACGATATATTTTTCTATCTCTCTATACAGCAAAAATACACTTTTCCTATGAAAACGAGGGTCGAAAACTACACTTTTCCTATGAAAACGAGGGGCAAGAACTACACTTTTCCTACGAAAACAGGGGCTAAAAACTACACTTTTCCTACGAAATTTGCAGAGGCTAAGATTGAAAGAAGAAAAAGGTATAGATTGCAATCAACAGATACTTTAAACCTCGTTGGAGCCTTTGATTGCAATCAACACATGTGTTCAAGAATCATTGGGCCTGATGATTGCAATCAACAGCCACTTTTTACCTCATTGAAGCAACAGATTGAAATCAAAGACCACTTTTAAGAGCCGTAGGATGTTCTGATTTCAGTTTCCATGCCCGCAAAATGTAAAGATGCCTGCTGATTCCAGTTTATGGCAACATTTTGTTTCAAAACTTCCCCAAAACCAGCATCAAAGTCTATTTTTACAGGAAAAAACTATCTTTTTCTCACAATATGATAATTTTTTCGCAATAAAGTGGCGGTTTTCTCAATATTTTTTTATATTTTAGCCATTGCAATCGGAGAAATCCGACAACGCACATAACGATTTGTCAAATTAAAATCCTCAACATCATGAAAGAGATTTTAGACATCAACATCCAGCGCATGAACAATGGTGCGCATTTCACGTTTGTCAGTAACATTCTTACACGTGCCGAAGCCGACACTGCCGTCAAAGAAAAGGCTTCGGAACTCGTCAGTAAATTCAAGGCTGCCGTTACAGCAGAAGACGAAGCCTTGAAAATTTCACAAAAAAGTCTCTTGACTGATGATATAGCCAAGGCAGACAACGACCGTGATGCTCTATACGCCGGCTACAAGAAAGCAGTCGAAGGTTTCCTCGCCATGCCAGTTGCCGAAATGTCACAGGCTGCAAAGGTTCTCTCACAGCATATCAAGGACTACAAAATCAACACCGCCGGCCAACTCGACAAGGAGACTGGTCTTCTGGTCAACTTCATCACCGACCTTGAAGACAAGTATTCTGCACAAGTCACAACCTTGGGCTTGACAGCATTTGTAACCAACCTGAAAGAAGCCAACGAGCGAGTAAGAACATTCACCCTGCAGCGCACCAACGAGAAGATGGGCATAACAGTAGGAGCATTGAAGACAGCCCGCACAGCCAGTGATGATGCTTATCGTGCATTGGTAAAGATGGTGAATGCCCTCGCCCTGGTCTTTGGCGAAAAGGATTATACCGCATTCATTGATTACGTAAATACGGAAATCACTCACTATAAGCGTGAAGTGCTCAACCAAAAGTCTACCGCAACTTCCACATCGGGCGGTTCAGCAGGTGATAGCACCAAGCCAGGCGGCAGTGGCTCCGGCTCTTCAACAAGTGGTGGCTCAACGACAGGTGGAGGTTCATCATCTTCTGATGGAGACGGAGAGGGGAATTTTGGATAAAAAGAATATTCGATGCAGCTCTCTCAGATGAGGGAGTTGCATCGAATATAAGCATCAGAAAAAATGCAAGTACAAAATGGCAAAATTAATCGTAAAAGACCAAAACATTAAGACCATCAACAAGGATGGGATTGATTATATCTGCATTACAGACATCGCAAGGCAGAAGAACGGTGAGGATCCTAATGGCGTGATAAGCAATTGGATGAGAAATCGCAATACAATAGAATTTCTTGGAATATGGGAAAGCTTATACAATCCAAACTTTAACCCCCTCGAATTCGAGGGGTTTAGAAAGGAGGCTGGGTTGAATGCTTTCACCTTGTCGCCAAGTAAATGGGTGGAATCCACCAATGCGATTGGTATAAAAGCTATTTCTGGGCGATACGGAGGTACTTATGCCGTTTCGGATATTGCATTTGAGTTTGCCTCATGGGTGTCAGTTGAGTTCAAGCTGTATCTCGTCCGTGAGTTCCAACGCCTCAAAGCAGACGAACAGAAACAACTTGCATGGTCTGCCAAACGTGAGTTGTCTAAGATAAACTATCGCATTCATACAGATGCTATCAAAGTAAATCTTATCCCTGCCGAAGTGACTCATGAACAAGCAGCCTTGAAATATGCCGATGAAGCAGACGTCTTGAACATCGCCATGTTCGGAATGACCGCAAGGCAATGGCGCGAACAGAATCCCGACAAGAAAGGCAACATTCGAGATTATGCCAGCATCAACGAACTCATTTGTCTCTCAAATATGGAGAACCTCAACGCTGTGTTTATCCACGATGGAATGCCACAAGCTAAGCGATTAATCAAACTCAATCAGATTGCCATCCAGCAAATGAAGATTCTTGATGATACAGGAGGAAGAAATCTGTTGCAATAGAAAGGGATGATATTTCTTCTATTTTTGCGTTAAAAATTCATAGCAAATTCTTTATTCCAATTTTTTGGGTTATTTTTGCACTCAAACTAATAAAGAGAGTTCGCCATATAAGTTATGGCGCACCCTCTTTTGATTATAATAGTTCACAGATTGTCAAACTAAAAATAATGTAAAATAAGAAACAGACATAACACAAGAATGAAACGCTAAGGACTGTGCGATTCAAAGAATCGCCTTTCCTAAAACAGAGTATTAAACAGAGGCTTGCCTCAAATTTTTAACCAAGCGTTTCCGTTCTATACTTTTTGGATATTGAGCTTTTATGCTCTTGTTCTCTCCCCTTTGAATACCGCCAATTTTCAACGTACGAGAACAAGCAGAAGGAAGGTTCACGCACATAGGCGTGAATTGTTCCGTGCTTATTGTACGTGCAGGTCACTTGGCGGTAACCTAAAAGGGAAACAGGCATTGGAACGGTTACACGCCTTTTTATGTAAAACTAAAATCATGCAAAAGAAATATGTATTGCTATTTTTATTACTTATAGCATCCCCTTTATTGGCATTTTCAGAGAATGCACTAAGAATACATACAAAATCAGGTAATGATGTTACCATTTTATTAGAAGAGTTGCCTATAGTAACTTTTTTAAATGAAGACATAGTTGTGGCGACACACATGAATGAAATCCACTATTCTGCTTCAGAAATAACAAAATTTACCTACACGAATGTCAGTATTTCCGGAATAGATGAGAATAAAAAGATAGGCACATTATTCGTTTGGGGAGAGAATGATTTAAAGGCGTTCAATTTATCACCACAAACAAATGTTTCACTGTATACAATAGAAGGGAAACTTGTCGCTTGTGGTAAAACAAATAGCAAAGGATATATACATTTATCTTTTACTAATTCTGCTAAATCTATATACATATTGAAGTCTGAATCAATAACATTTAAAATCTATAAACGATGAAAAGAATTATACTTACAATAATGATTATTGCCATAAGTTTATGCAAACTAATGGCACAAAACGATGCTATGTACATATATAGGAATGATGGAATAATAAATGCTTTCCTAAAATATGATGTAGATAGCATCAAACACTCACATATTGATATTGATAGTACTTTTTGCAAGGATTTTATAGTGCAAGAAGTATGGACTGTTGATTCCGTATATCGTATACCTTTATCTGTCATTGATAGTGTAAGTTTTGTGACTCCACCTACTGTTTACAAAAATGATGTGAGAAAAATAGAAGACAATCTATTACCTTATGTCATCGGAGTTGACAGCCTTACACTCAAATTAAGAGCAGATATTCCTTCCAGTATTATTCCAAAAGTTGGAAACAAACTTGTCCTTTTGAAAGGATGTGACGTTTTACCTGATGGTTTTTCCGGCATTGTTTCAAAAATTGAGTCAACCTCGTCTATCAATTCAATAAATATCGTTTGTAAACAAGCATATATTGAAGATTTGTTTGATTCATTTTGTAATGTTTCAACCACATATGGTGATGCAAATGGAAATCTTAAAACAAGAAATGTGTCTAATGATGGCATTCAGCGTTCTGCATATAAGCCAAGTGGCGCCATTTTTAAACTTGGTCCATTTACCAAAAATTGTACCAATGAGATCAGTTTAGGAATCGCTTCTGATGGAGAACTCGCATTACAGGGCGGCACAAATTCGTCAGTAACCATACAGCCGACATTTCGTATTCATTCTTTCCTTATTGTAGGTGAAAGATATGGAACATATTTTAATTGTTCTATAACAGGAAATTTAGAAGTAACTTCTAACGAATCCGTTTATGGTGGTATTAATTACTCTCATGATTTCCGTAATACAGAATATCGCTACCCTATACCACAGACTGCCAATCTTGTTAATTTCTACATTATGCCGGGTTTGTTCTTCCGTGCCAATGCAGTTATTACAGCTTCTATTAAAGCCACCCGAAATTATTCTTTTGGTATGGCGTTTGATTATAGCAGTATTAATGGCAGTTTAATTAAACCCGCATTGGGGGGACATCTTTCTTCACAATCCACAGAAATGGATGGCTGTATCGATGGCAGTATAGCAGCAGGTGCTTTTATTGAAACTGGATTCAATCTAGCAAGTAGAGACATAGCAAAAGCCTGTGTGCGTGGTGAATATGGATATCAATTAAGCAGTAATTTTGTTCTTCGCAACGAAGATGTTGAGAATTCTCAAAAAGAAACAAGACTCTATGAACGTTTAAAAAGTTCCAGCATAGAATTTGGACCATTTGCAAATGCTTCATTTCAAGCATCTGTTGCAACTATGGGTATAAGCAAGTCTTGGGAGTTATCTAAAACTTCAGAAAAAAGAAATATTGTCCCAATATTTTCGAATACAAAATTTACCTACGATTCCTTCAATTCTGCAAAAGCCTTTACCGAAATGTCTGGAAATTGTATATTGCCACTTACTGTTGGTTATAAATTATATGATGAAAATCATAATGAAATTGCAGATTACAGTGATAAAACAAACTATACAAGCAACGTTAGGACTTTATCGCACACTTTTATAAATTTAAATCACAATACAAGATATACTATCTATCCAAAAGTAAATATTTGGAAATATAATATCATTGCCAATCCAAAAGCTGATATTATTAATACGATGGCTGAAATAACAGAATTTAAGGTTATTAATTCCGAGTATTCGAATTCATCTTTTTATGATAATGGTAAAGCATATGATTACAAATTCAATGTTGCCGTAACAGCAAAAGTAAAAGATTTGACAGGTATCGAAGATTGGGGTTATATTTATGAGGATTCTAATGGAAATTTCAAACGTGTTTCTTTAATGAAATTCGGAAAATCATATACAGATACTCGCTATTCATATTATCGTAATGAAATTAGTTCAACAGTTACTCTTTACTGTTATGTACTATATAATGGATATAGTGATTACTTATATACAAATGCTCAAGAATACAGCCTAATATATTCAACTCTTAATTGTCCTGATTCAAATCATCCACATGTGATAGACTTAGGATTACCTAGTGGAACCAAATGGGCATGTTGTAATATAGGAGCAAGTGAACCAACACAAAAAGGGGAGTTTTATGCATGGGGGGAATTAGAGCCAAAAGATATTTACGGCTCTAAGACTTACAAGTATTGTCATCCTTATTATTACGAGAATACACATATCGTAAAAGGATATGAGTTTGAGGACATTGGTTCCGACATCTCTGGCTCACAATATGATGTTGCACATATAAAGTGGGGCAGAAATTGGAAAATGCCGACTAATAAACAAATACAAGAACTTGTAGATTTTTGTTCATTCAAATGGTCATCTAGCGGTAAATCTGGAGTTTATTTAATAGGTCCGAATGGCGGAAACATTTTTTTCCCTGAAGGATATTTTAGAACCGACTCTACTCATGCTCGAGGAGGTTGTTGGATTTGGAGTTCAACCCTAGTTTCTGAAATAGAAGAACAAAGTCTAGCTTATATATTACTATATGGTAGAAATGGAGCCTTTTACAATAATTGGGATACAGCAGTTCGTTCCCATGGATTGAATGTTCGAGCTGTTATTAAATAATTTCACGAATATTTTTGCATTTCGTGACATATTAAATTATCCAAGGATAACAAATCTTCCATCCATGTAATTATAAATAGTCTTCAAATATTTCCTAAAATATTGTAGTAGCGGTTGACCTCTCGAAAGGCAACCGCTATTTAGTTTTTATTCCTCCCCCTCAACCTTGCAGCTGTCGAACCCCATCTCCTTGGCTTTATCAGGACCGAAGGTAAAGTAGATGGCTTCGCCCTCATCACAAACCTCGCCTTTGGAATTCTCCAGAGTCAGGTGGATGGTGACGATGTTGCGGCGCTGACTGGCAAGGCACCAGGCAGAAATCTCCTTCAGCTCTATACACATTATATAATAAATAGGCAGATAAGTAATGCCCAAAGAAATCAAAAATACACTTTTCCTATAAAAACAAGGGGCGAAAACTACACTTTTTCTATGAAAATAGGGGTTGGAAACCACACTTTTCCGAAAAAAGCGGTATTTTACCCTTATAAAACATGGATTTTAACCCATAAAATACCCTTTTAGCAAAGGAGTTTTTCATGGCAAATCGTAAAGGACTTTTAAGGGATTGGAAAACCTTAATGACCGATAATGACCTTGACCTTAATGACCTTAACGACCTTATCCCCTAAATAGCCAGACTCCATTGTCAACAGAAAATTACATTACCCAAGCAAAAATGACAAGAAAAGCTGGATTGTATTTTTTCAGAGAAAGAAGGAGAAAAATACTCTTAGGAGCAAGAAAAAGTGGTTCCGATGGCACTTTTCACCCCTTCAGAAGGCAAAAATAAGAGGGGTAAAAGGTAGGATGAAAGGGGTAAGACAAGGAATTTCTTGATATATTTTTGTCAAGATTCTCGTAAAAAGAGCAAAAACCGGGATAGAGCGAAAAGGAATATGTACTGTTTTAGCCGTACAAAGCATGGTACTCTACAGAAGCACTGCGCAAAACTATCCCATTGATTATCATTACCTTACAAACAAACATCATCCTTTTCCGAATAACTTTCAGAAGCCTGATCCGGTCATTATCGGTCACGGTCATTTTCGGTCATTTTCGTTTTCGGGGGCGCAAATCTCCCCTATAAGTATTATATAAATATATGCTTATATATCTATATAGATATTGCATTGTTTGTTTATTTCTCTATTGCATGCTTACAGCAACGGGGTATTACTTTCTTTATATCTATATTTTATTTTTGTTCCTTACTTCGACCTCTATTTTTCTCCAAATGTCGGAACTACGCAGACAGATATACTCTACTCAGTTACAAGCAAAAAACAGCCTTTGATCTCTGATACATTCTTTATCAGCAAACAGATTAATGATGCGAAGAGGTATCACCTTCTCGATGGAATATTAAGCAAGAGGGGCGAGTTCCGTAAAAGGAACCCGCCCCATCTTTATATAAATCTCTCTCTATTTCTAAAGTGATTCATATATATATATTATGTATATCGTAGTGTTCTATTCTTACTTGCTCAAGCTAACAGAATGGCTCATGTTAGTCATTTCAGGAATTGAGTTTACTACGTGTTTCAAGAACATGCCCATGCAAAGAACCATACCTGAAAACATAACTGCGGCGAAAGCCATTGTAAAAACAGTCATCATAATTATTAACCTTTTTAAAATTTATTATTTGTTATTCCTTAAATACGAGTGCAAAGTTAACACTTTTTTATCGAATAACGGCATCTTTTGCCGAGAAATATCATTGCAATATGTTTTTCTTGATATGGGTCAACCACTTGTTTTTAGCCTTGAAAATGACATTTTGCTATCGGATATGTTGTTTTTGTGGCAATAATTTATATATATCATTTTTTTCGCTTTGTTATGTGTGTAACAAGATAGGGCTTCCTGTCAGATGGGGGAGGGAGAGTTATTCCTCCCCCTCTACCTTGCAGCTGTCGAACCCCATCTCCTTGGCTTTATCAGGACCGAAGGTAAAGTAGATGGCTTCGCCCTCATCACAAACCTCGCCTTTGGAATTCTCCAGAGTCAGGTGGATGGTGACGATGTTGCGGCGCTGACTGGCGATGTGACCACGCACCGTAATCTGCGAATCGGTGGTCATCACAGGCTTCTTGTACTTCACGTTGAGCTGCATCGTCACACCCGTGGTCTGGAGTTTGCGGTTGATAACCCAGCCTGCCACTTCATCCATCAGCATACTGATGATTCCGCCATGCAGGGTATTGATCCAGCCCTGGTAATTCTCGCCGGGATTCCAGATGGTAAGCACATCCTCACCCTCTTCCCAAAACTCAAGATGCAAACCTACAGGATTGTTGGGGGCACAGCAAACGCAGTTGTAACCCTCCTTGTTCAAATATGGATTTAATATCTTCTTCATTTTTCTAATTGATTAAACTGATTTCTAACTGATTAAACTTTTTAAAACAATGCAAAGGTACGAATAATATCTAATAAGGCAAAGTTTTTAAAAAATATTATTGTTTATACCGTCTTACTACCTGAAAATAGGAAGACAGACCGAGCCCTAACTATTTAGAAGAAATAAAAATACCTAGAAATGAGGATAAGAAAGGAAGTCCTTTTATTTAGAAGAAATTAAAATACCGATTATTAAGTATTGCTGGATTTAGAAATATCCTATACCTTTGCAGCGTGAATTAGAAAGATGCTCGCAAGCGGCGGGCAAGTGAACAAGAAATTATACAAAACATTAAGAAATGAAGAGAATTATTTTTATTATTTTAGGCTGCATCAATATTTGCCTTGCTCATGCACAGAGCTTTAACGGACAATATATTTCTGAATGGCAATGGGACATGAACAAGAATACCAATTTGATTAATCAGCTGAGATTGGAACTGAGTGTTCCGATAGGAAAAGGAAAGGATTCGTTCGAGGCGGCTACGCTGCATGTGGCAAAGACCAACGATGGCATTATTGACGACTGGCAGGGTTTTTCGAACATAGATGCAGATAATAACTTCGCCATGCTTGCCGTGCTGGGCTACATGCACGAGTGGAATTCGGGCCATCTGTTTGTGGGTGTGAGAAACGTGAACGAGGATTTCTTTACCTCTGATGTTACGGCACTTTTCCAGAACAGTTCTGAGGGAATCTTCCCAACCGTTGCATCCAGCTATCCGATAGCCAACTATCCGTATTCGGGCTTGACCCTTTATTTTGATGTAACCAAGGGGAAATGGACTTTCAGAAACAGTCTGTATAATGGTACAGGATATAATGGCTGGAAAGCCCACGACAACCCTTTCCTGGTTCGCCCGAAGAAGGATGGAATTTTCAACATGTCGCAGTTGGAGTATGAACATAAAGGTGGAAAATATTTTGCGGGTGCTGCCGTCCATACCCGTCAATATCCGATCAACGAGGATGGCGAAATGGTTCCTGCCGATGAATCCAAGGGCAAGGTCACCTGTGCCTGGTGGATTTACGGAGAGCAGAGTGTATGGAAGGCTGGCGACAAGAACATTTCGTGCATGGTGCAGTATTCAGAGAACACCAGTCATCAGAATGCCTGCTACCGATACGCAGAACTGGGCGGTGCCTATCAGGACGAGAAGAACGAGTGCGGCTTGTCAGGCCAGTACGCCCGCTTCCAGCAAGGTTCGGAATATTCGCTGGAAGTAACATGGAAAAGACAGCTGACGGAATCCATTTCCCTTCAGCCATCGTTCCAGTACATCAAAAACGACAATGGAGATTTCACGGCGCTCAGTGCCCGACTCTATGTGAATTTCTAAAATAAAACTATATTTTATATCTAGCAACTTCAGTCTAGTAATATAACAATAATACCCTTGCGTCGTGTTTCACGACGCAAGGGTATTATTGTCTTTTAATTTCCAAGTTCCTTCCGGATAATCTCAGATCACCTATTCCTACTTCTCTACCAATTCAATACCCATCTAGCATCAGAATATTTTCCTATAATCTCTGCATCCTTGATGGCATCAAGCTGACGGACATACTTGTTTCTCTTACTGACATCGGTAGCTTTTCCTTCCTTGTCATGGCTGTTGAATTCCAGCAAGACTGCCGTAGATGCAGTTTCATCTACAGGTCCAAAACCTTCAGAAGGTACACCATCGAGCGTACAGTTCAGCATCACACATTCCGCATCAGGATAGTTCTTTCCTTTATTATCTGGCAGTCGGGCTATTACGGCATCCTTGCCCAATCCCTTGAAAGTGCAGTCGTTGAAAATATTACCATGGTTCTCTTTGGTGTTTCTGATCCACATAAAAGCACCGTAGCTTGAAAGGGTACAGTGATTGAAGTAGGATGGCCCTCTTCCCAGAACCGTATCCCCTCCTCCATCAATGATGCAGTTGAGCCAATAGGCAGATCCATTCACCTGAAGAGCATCACCATCTCCTATGACATGTACATTCTCTGCAAAGTTTCTTTCTCCGTTGAGCAGGAATCCTTCTGCCTGTCCCTTGCAATCTGTCTTGAATGTGATATCCTTGAAAATCATGTCAGCACAGTTGTCAGCAGCTACAGCTGCACGGCGTGAAGGAAATGTTCCTTTCAGTTCATTTGTCTTGATATCTACAGGGTGAGGATTAAATACCTCGTTGTTAGGATAATGTACCACTACTCCATCCATAGATTCTCCCTGGATGGTAACAAATCGTTTATTGCGGAAATACACCAGTTCCTCATAGTCTCCATTCTTCACGAATACCGTTTTTCTACTGGCTTCTGTTGGCAATGAGTCTGGTATCCAATCCATGGCACCTTGCAGGGTAGCGAAATCTCCGCTTCCATCAGCAGCTACTACAATATGGCATTGATTTTTAGATGGAGCAGATTTTCTGGTAGTAAACTTCCAGGCGGTTTTACCTTTCCATCCTTCAATAACGCCATTGCCTATCTTTACTTCATACTCATGTCCGTACTCCAGCATGTTGTTGTGCAGATAAATGGTGGCCTTGCTGCCATGGCAGATAACCGGATAGAAGTGGAAAGCATCTGAGAATCCGCCTATGATGGTTTTCTGATACTTGCGCTTATCTTCCTTGGCTGCACCCGACGGAGTGCCCGGACGGGTATTGCGATTGGTGATGTTCTCCACCTTATATATATAGGGTACCGGAGTATAGATAGCATTGGGATTCTTGGGTTGCCCTTCCACGGGTCCTGCCGGAATTCTCATGTCGATTCTATCAACCACCTTGCGGGTAGTCTTGTCTGTAACTGTGATAACGCCCTTGCTGCCGGCTTTCACCGCCTTGTCAAACTCTATGACCAGATGCGTATCAATGTTAATGTCCTGGGCATTTTCCTGTGGATAAAAACTGACAGGAGATTGTGCCATCAGTTTCATACCTACAAAGAAACATGTCGTAAAAAATAAGATTCGTTTCATACTTTAAAGATTATACTTCTTTACTGATTCTATATTCTCGTTCATACTCGAATTTTTGTGCAAAGATAGTTTTTTTTTTCGTATATAGACGAAAATTTCCTTATTTTCATCATTTTATTCGTCTATAAACGAAAATTTTAAAGCATAGGGATTGCTTCAATCTTATTTTCTTGCTATCCATTTCGGCAAAACCAGGGTGCCCATTACCAGGAATGGGTAATAGAAAATGGCGCGCCAGAGCATGGCGGCAAGAATGGCTACAGAGGCATCGGGCAGGAAATCGGAATAATAAAGGCGGAACATCAACTCCGCCACGCCGCTTCCGCCAGGCGTAGGACTCAGGATGGAAATCATCCACATCACCCATTGTCTGCACCAAGCCACCAGCATGTTGCCCTGACAATGGAAGGCTACGAGAATAGCAACCACAATGGCGAATCTCGATAACCACGCCAGGGAAGTATAACCCATCAGCTGCAGCCAGAATCTTCCGCCTTCCAGCTTTGCCTCCTTCGAAGCCATCGTCATCTCCTCGGAAAACTTCTCTACCTTGGGCAGGAATCTGCGAAGGAAAGGAATCTTGCAGCATCCCTTCAATACCCAGCCCAGAATCTGAGGACGATGCAACAATAAGAGGTAGAGGATGGCTGTCCAGACTGCCACGATGAGGGTGCTGACGATAAATATAACCTGCACTCCGCCCTTAATCCATTCGCTGGTAGCATCTGCTGAAATCCCCACTCCATCAGCCAAGCTGAACAAGAGATGCGATGGAACACAGAAATAGAGCAACACGCAACTGATGGCAAGAAAAGCCTCATCAGCCAGCAGGGCTGCAAACATGGTGAAGATACTTCTGCCCATAGAAACTCCCTCGCGATTGAGATAGACAAAAGCCAAACCACTTCCCCCCACCGCCGAAGGAGTGACGGCAGAAGTAAACTCGCAGAGCACATTGATGCGGAATGCCTCGGCTACGGATAACTTACGCTGGCAGAGATGACGGAAACGGAGGGTGAGCATCAGATTCTGGACCGCAAAGAGCAAAACGCCCATTACTACTCCCAGAAAGAACCTGGGAGACAAATCTATCCTGCTCAGAACTTCCACATCAAACTCCCGAATCATCATTCCAACGATGACCACCAGTCCGATGGAAGCCGCCAACCATAAATGCCATTTTTTCATATTACTCTCAAAATAAAACTATACCTTATTATATATAGTAATATAACGATTAAATGGCTAATCTATTTTGTTGTCTGTCAATTAAATGCTGATATCTGTCCAAAACTTCTACAGCAATGTCCTCCCAAGAGCGCACCAGGGTTTCCGCAGCTCCCTTTGCAGCCCAGGAAATAATGGTTGGGCGCTCCAGAATATAACGGAGTCGATTGGCAAAGGCAGTTACGTCGTTATCCGAGAGGAATCCGTTGATTCCATCCTGAATGATTTCCGCCGTATTGCTGCCCCTTGCCACGATGGAAGGCGTATGAAGCGAAGCAGCCTCCCTTACCACCAGAGGGGCATTATCATAGATGGATGGGAAGAGGAAGAGATCGGAAGCCATATAGATCATCTGCATCAACTCCCGGGATTGCACGCTTCCGAAGAAGGTAATCTTATCCTTGCGGTAATCGCTGTTTCCCGACAAGCCGAGCTTTGCCGCCATCGCCTGCATATCAGCCCTAGCATAACCATCGCCCACGAAAAGGGCGTGATAAGGCAAATCCTTCACCTTGGCTAATGCCTCGATGATGAGTTTCACGTTCTTCTCCCAGATATGCTGCCCCACAAAAAGGAGCAGAGGCTCATCTACAGCCACATAAAGCTCTTTCTTGGCTGCCCATTTCATCTCCTCGGTATAAGGCACATCGGCAAATTCGGTTCCGTTATCCACTACCTCGAAGGTTCCCTTGTAGCCATATTCGCGCAAGGTTTCGCCCACAGAAGCCTGAGGCACCCAAACCTCATCTACGCTCTCGTAAAACTTCACCACCTTACCCACGAGATAATCCACCAGAGCCTTGTTGGGAATTACTCTCTCAAAATCGTCACGATATTTGGAATGAAAGGTTGCCACCAATGGAATCCCCATCCTGCGAGCCGTTTTCAGGGCAAAATCACCCGAAGAGAAAGGACAATGGGCATGTAAGATTTCAAAATTCAGAGCAGCAACCTGCTTCTGGAACTTGAAATCGAGCGATGGGAAGCCATAACGGTAAGGATGGCGACCGGGAACCGGGAACGAGCGATACTGGAATAAGGAATAAGGAAGCTGAGACTCATCGAGTCCTGGCATTTCCGGGGTTACAACCGCCACGTCCCTGCCCTGCTGATAAAAGCAGCGAGCCAAATTGCTTACCGTGAGTGAAACGCCATCCATAACGGGTGGAAAACATTCATTGAACAATCCTATCATAATCTGTAAATCTTATTGTTATTATCCTATTCTTGCTAAATAAAAAGCTATGTGAGAATCTTATAAATCTTCTATTTGAGAATCTTATAAATCGGCGAAGCCTCCGGCTGTTGATTATCATCATTCGTAAACGGAACCTTCAGGATGCTGGCAATGGTAGGAGCCACCTGCTTGGTGTAGATGGTTCTGCCCCCTTCCATTTCTCCCAGATGCTGAATGTCTTTTCCGAAAGCCACCAGCCAGGTTTGGTTGCTGCCTTTGATTTCTTTACCATGTTCTGTCCAGGAAGCTTTGGAATCTACTTCGCCACGGTTGGCGTGAACGCCCAGGCTTTCTCCCCTGCCATGATCGCAGGTAATGAGAAAGGTGGTGTTGCCCTTATAAAAGGGGTCTTGCTGGCAGTATTCCCACAACTGGCGGATAAACTGGTCGTTCTGATGGGCAGCATTCAGATACTCCTGCCATTTGCCATGGTGCCCGTAATAATCGGTCTCGCAAAACTCTACGAAGAGAAGCTTGGGATGCTTCTCCATGAGGGTCTTCAAGGCACGGTTCAGAGTCACGCTGTCATTTCTTACCTGTTTGCTCACCCTGTGAGGAGAGCGGAAATCCACCGGCAATTCGCTTCTGCGATAATTCAGGATATAAGGAACCACATCCCAACTCGCCACGGCACTCACCCTATCCTTATACTCAGAACAAGCCTCAGCCAATTCCAGAACCGAACGATTGGGGTTATACTGCTTGCGGTTGTCGAAGATGTGCTCATCATCGGTTACGCCACAGAGCATCTCGCTGTAACCGGCATAGGATTTCCAGATGCCGTTTGCCACCTCCATCTCCGATTTCCGGTTGCGGTTACCAATCATGCAGCCCTTCTTCCTGCCCATCTCCCAGAGAAACGGCATCAGACTGTCGCGCCTGGCGCCCTCAAACACCTCCTGCCATCTCAAACCATCAATGGCAATCACTACCACACGCGACTCCTCCTTCTTGCTATCCTTGCCATACACGGCGAGCAGGAACAACAAGGGAAGAAGCAGCAACAATGGAATCATTTTCTTCTTCATAAGCCTGGTTCTCCTTTTTATGATAATAAGTATCGTAAGCGTTTTCTATGGCGGCGATGATGCGGGTATCAGCATGGTTCTCCCACATTCTGAACTCTACATCTTCCTCGTAATCACGGGCAAAAGCCTTCAGTTTATCGATGTCGAAATCCTCGCTCACCACGCCAGCCATTTCTCTTTCTGCATCTATCGCATTACATTCCTGCTCCACATGAGCCGGAATCAGCATGCATGGCTTGCCCATGTAGAGTGCCTCACAGACGCTCTCAAAGCCAGCGGTGGTGGCGAAAGCCTTGCAGCCTGCCATCATCTTGAGGAATTTTTCGTCGTTGATGCGATGGAAGGTGAGCGTATCATCTACCTTCAGTTCTTCGGGCGCATCGGGCTGATCCCAGAAAAAATGAAGATAGGTATGGGGATGCTTCTCGTGCCAAGCCTTCACATCCTCGGCAAAACCGGCATTCAACATGTAGCCCATAATGTAGTCGCCATGATGACGGATGATGGTCTTGGCTTCCTGCCGGAGCAACGGCGGAACCACCTTAATACCGTGCACAGGCTCATCCCCGTAGTCACGGATGGAGAGTGCCAACTTGGCTGTGGCTCCCATACAGGTGATACGGGTAAAGTATTTTAATAAGGATTCTGGTACCGGATACTTTCCAGGCATCTGGAAAGAGGGATGGAGGAAGAGGTACTGGTGACCGATGCAAACCTCAGGAATACTGAAACGGAAGAGAGAGCAGGTAATGCCGCACAACACCTCGTAGAAATTGATGATGATGTCGGCTCCGCACTCCTGGATATTCTTCCGTATCAAATGGATACTTGAAAGATAGTTGGGAACCAAGAGCGTATTGTAAGCCAGGGAGCGCAGGAGATTGAACTTGCGGTTGTCCTTAGACGGCAAGAAATTCGGACTGTCAAAAATCTCGATAGGAGTACCTATCTTATTCTGGAAAAACTCAGGAATCACCCTGTTCTTGCTCTTGCCCACTAAAACCTTCACTACTTCATGGCCCTCGTGCAGAAGCATCTGCTTAAGCGCCAACGCCTGGGTGAGATGACCTCTACCCTCTCCTTGAATTACAAAAATTACCTTCATTTTTCTTTATACATCTTTAAAACATCTAATATATAGCTGGTAAAGTGGCAGATGCATGTTACACGAAGCTGTTCATCGCCCCTTTCCGAGTGCAAAGGTATAAGATTCATATTTCAAAGATGTTAGAGAAAAATGAAGATAGGGTTAATATGATAAAGCCTAGAATATCGGCTGACCTACACAACCATTTGGCGCCTGAACATGAAGCAGGGCGGCGATGGTTGGAACAATATCGGTCATGAAAGTCTGCCTGGTGGTTGCACCATGCTGGATTCCCCAACCCATGAAAACCAATGGAATGTGGGTGTCGTATGGATTCCACTCACCATGATCGGTTCCCTTCATGCCGTGGGCATAGTAGTTCGGCTTCAATACGATGGCAACATCACCGCTTCGCTCACGGTTGTAACCATTCACGATACGCATCTTCACATCCTCAGGAATGCTCTCGGTCATCGTCTTCTCCATATCGCAGGCATACTGCACGCAACTGTCTTCCTTCAACACGTCCACCACGCTCTGCTTGATTTTGACGAAGTCCAACTTATTTTCCTTAATGATGTTTCGATTGAAGAACACCTGATAGTTCATCACGGTCTTCACTAGATCACCCACATTCGGATACTCCTGAGCCAGAGTCTGGTTCAGCTTCTTAGCCACCGCATCACCATCCCAGCTGCCCGCAGGAATACGGCGGTCTTGCAGGAAACGGGCGTTGTTCATCGCTCCATGATCGGCGCTCAGAAAAACCAGATAGTTACCCTTGCCCACCTTCTCATCGAGATAAGACAGGAAATCGGCTATCGCCTTGTCAAGTCGCAGATACGTATCCTCGGTTTCTACCGCATGAGTTCCCACCTGATGACCGATATAATCCGTGCTGGAGCAGCTTACTGCCAACAAGTCGGTTTCATCATCTGCACCCAACTGCTCGCCGTCTATCGCCGCCTTTGCCAAATCAATCGTCAGCGAATTGCCGAAAGGAGTCTTTCTAATGATTTCATAACCATATTTCTTATAAAGGGCAGGGAGATTGAGCGGCAGCGTAGCCTTCATGCCCTTGCGGATGCCATCCTCATACTCGTTCTCATCTTCCGTACTTTCAACGTAAGTATTCTCAGGATAGAGTGTGTTCCATTTTTCCGAGAGATAACGCTCTGGCAGATGCTGGTTATTGAACGCGTCCACCCACTTGGGCAACTGGTTCATATAATAAGAACTGGTGATAAACTTTCCGCTCTCATCATCAAACCAGTAGGCACCGTTCGGATTATGACCTGCAGGAAGAATGGAAGCACGGTCTTTCAATGCCACTCCCACTACCTTGGCTCTGCCGTTGGATGCAATCTTCATCTCATCTCCGAGAGTCGTAACCCAGAGGTTTCTAGGCGACATCAAGCCCGCCTTGCTGTTGGAGCCCACCGGCTTCACGGTTTCATCATCCGTGCAATACACCTTCTTGCCATTCTTCACAAAATTGTTTCCGGCGATTCCGTGGATAGAAGGCACACTGCCTGTATAGAGACAAGTATGACCGATGGCGGTAACCGATGGAACATACGGAATACGGGTGTTTTCGCAAGAGAAGCCCTCGTTGAGCAGTCGCTTGAATCCACCTTCACCATAGCGCTTCTGATAGCGATAGAGATAATCCCATCGCATTTGGTCAACCACGATGCCCACTACCAGTTTGGGGCGCTGAACGTTAGAAACATTCACCTGTTGGGCAGCAGCAGAGCCGCATCCCAGAAATGCCAACGCAATAAAACTAAATACCTTATTCATTTCTTTCTTCAAAAATACTGTAATGCTTTTTACCGCTGCAAAGATATTTAAAGGATGTTGCCATCATGTTACAAAGAAATGAAAGAAGAGTGAAGAAAAAAATACTGATTTCAACTTCATCTTTTCTTCACCAGATAGAAACCACGATGTAACAAAATCATTCTACTTTTGCAGTCGAAAAAAATAAATATGCAAGAAACAATAGATTATGAACAGATTTAAGATTGTATTAATGGCTTCCCTGCTCGTGCAGGGGGTAGCATGTCTGGAGGCGAAAGCCGACAATACTCCAGAAGGAAACAAAACTAATTCTAAAGCATTGGGCGTGAATGCAGTAAGCGGCAAGGTGACCAACGAACAGGGCGAGGCTTTGCCTGGCGTGGTGGTTCGCTGCGGAAACACGAATGTACAGACTGATTTGAACGGCGAGTTCCACGTCAACGTGAACGATGGTGACAAACTCACCTTTACTTATATAGGATACAACACCATCACCAAGGATGCTGACGACAACAACCAGAAGGTGGTGATGACGGAAAATACACAAGCCCTGGGCGAAGTTATCGTCACAACCCAGAAGAAGAAGCAGAGTAGTTTGGAGATTCCTGTGGCTGTAAGTGCCGTAACAGGTAGCGTGATGGAGAAACTCAACCTCCACCAGATGGACGACGTGGCTCAATTTACCCCAGGCGTTCAGATTCAGCTGCAGAGTCCTAACAACCCAGGCTACGTGATTCGTGGTGTAACTTCAGATGGCGGCGAGGCTTATTCCCAGCCAAGAGTTTCCGTGTTTATGGATGGCGTTTCTACATCTAGAAGTCGCTCGTCTGCCGTTGAACTATTCGACTTGGAACGATTGGAAGTAGTAAAAGGGCCTCAGGGAACTCTCTTCGGAAGAGGTGCTGAGATTGGCGGAATCAACATCATCCGCCACAAACCGGTAAATGAACAGAAGGGCGAACTTTCCCTGAACTACGGCAGCTACAACCAACGCCAGGTAACAGGTTTTATCAACACCCCAATCATTAAGGACAAGCTTGCCAACCGCTTTGCCTTCGACTACGATGCACGCGATGGTTTCATCAAGAACGAGGCAGGCGGCAGACTGAACGGCAAGAATGCCCTGGCTTTCAGAAACTCTACCCAATGGTGGGCTAACGATGATACTTCCGTGGGCGTGGTACTCGATTATCAGCACGATGATTATCCAGGCACTTCCTTCCATAGCATCAACCCAGCCTTTGGCAATAGCAACCCAAACAGTCCTGCAAACCTGGAAGCCGGCAAGCAGTTGGGCATCAAGCGAAACGTGGGTGGCGCCCTGCTCAATATCGACCACAACATCAGCAACCGCTGGTCGTTTAATTCCATCACCGGATTCAGAGCCTTCAACAGCAATGAGCATTTCGATGCAGATGGTACTTATCTCCCACTCCTGCTCTGCGAGGAAAAAGAGAAGGGAACTCAGTTTAGCCAGGAATTCAGATTCAATTATGATGCCAAAAAGTTCTTCTCTGGCTTCCTGGGAGCCAGCTATTTCTACGAGAATTCATCACAGGATGTCAACGCCAAGGCGAATCTCCAGTACCTCTATCCAGTGTTTATCCAGAAGAGTGTGAAGGCTTCGCTCAGCAGTCAGATAGATAATGTCAAGGGATTGCTCAGTCAGTATCTTCCTGCCACTTACCTGCCGATGGTAGATGTTGCACTCGCTCAGCTCATGAGCAAGTGGTTCCCTGAGAATCCTGAAAAAGATGCTGATGGCAAACTGAAGGCGCTGACCACCACTCCTGATATTTATGGCGATTTGAAGACAGCTCTGGGTGCTGTAGGAATGGATTTAGACCAGGTTCTTGCTGGCTTGGGCGATAACGGCAAACTGATTCAGGCTACCTTGCAGGGCATTTCGGCCAAAGCGCTCGATACTGCCTATACCGAACAGGGCAAGAATTACGGAACCAATCAGGCTGTAGAGGTTTTCGCTGACGGAACCTTCAAACTCACAAAGAATCTGAACTTCACCCTGGGTATCCGAGGAACTTACGAGAATCAGGAAACAGGCTACTCTTCAGCGACCGTACCAAGCATGTTTGGTGCCATACTTTATCACCCTACCGAGGGTAGCGCCAAGGTAACTGCCAAGGAGAGCTACTGGTCGTGGGTAGGTCGTGCAGCCCTCAACTACATGATAGGTCGCAACAACATCTACGCCAGCGTGGCTCGTGGCCGTCGTCCGGGAGTGCTATATTTCAACAACGATCCTAAGGATTTCGAGACACTCGACCCTGAAATCATCTATAGCTACGAGGCAGGTGTAAAGGGAAGTCTCCTGCAAGGCAGATTGAATTACGATTTCTGCGCTTACTATTATGACTGGTATAACTATCAGACATCGGTTTTCAACGCTACCACCAGCAAGTTTGAATACGATGATGCAGGTCGTGCCCACAGTTTCGGTCTGGAGGCAAGCATCAGCTACTCTCCATGCCGCTACCTGAATCTCTTCGGCAACTGGTCGTACATAGAGGGCAAGTTCAACGACAAGGATGACAACGGAAACACACAGCTTTATGCCGGCAACCGCTTTCGCCTTACTCCAAAGAACAGTTTTGCCATCGGCTTCGACCTGAACGTGCCAACCGGCGAGAAGGCTTCCTTCTATCTCCGCCCTACCTATTCATGGAAATCGAAGGTGTTCTTCGAAGAGAGCAACGAGCCAGAGTTTACCCAGGATGCCTACGGACTGCTCAACTTCACAGCCGGTTACCGTTTCCAGCCAGGCAAGGTTTACTACGAGATTGGAGCCTTTGGCAAGAACGTACTCGATGAGAAATATATCGTAGATGCAGGTAATTCCGGCCGACAGATTGGTTTCCCAACCTACATCGGCGGTTCCCGCTCCGTTGTCGGCGTGATGTTTAAAATGGGATTCTAAGACAATAAGTGCAGACTGGAATACGTTTCATACGTATAACGAAATACATATTGAAGAAATATATTAAAGATAAAAACAATGAAAAGATTTTTGATTTATATGATGCTGCTGATGGGAGTGATTCTCCCATCAGCAGCCAAGGATAGAGCCCAGCAGGTGATTGCCCACAGAGGCTATTGGAAGACAGAAGGTTCTGCCCAGAACTCCATCTCTTCTCTTCAGAACTCTTATAAGATAGGGGTTTACGGCTCAGAGTTTGATGTTCATATCACACGCGACGGCGAGGTGGTAGTTTTCCACGATGATGATGTTGACGGCATCAAGATAGAGAATGCCAACTATGCCGATATCAAGGACAAACGACTCAAGAATGGCGAGAAGATTCCTACCTTGAAGGACTATCTCAATGCTGCCAAGTCATTGGGCGATATGAAGCTCATCCTCGAAGTAAAAGAGCACATCCAGAAGAGCGATGAAGACCGCTGCATCGATGCCACCCTGAAGATGGTAAGAGAAGCCGAACTGGAAGCAAGAACAGAGTATATTTCCTTCAGCAAGCACGCCTGCGATTATCTCGTTCGCCACGCTCCAGGAGCCAAGGTTTCCTATCTCAATGGCGACCTAACCCCTCTCGATGCCAAGGATGCAGGCTATGCAGGCATCGATTACGAAGATAGCGTTTTCTACGAACATCCGTTATGGATCAAGGAAGCCAGGAAACTCGGCCTGATTACCAATGTCTGGACAGTCAACAATCTAAAAGCCATCAAATATTTCTTTAAGCAAGGCATCGATTACGTGACAACCAATGAACCGGAAAAAGCCAAGAATTTATAATACAACAATCAGAAAAAGGGTAAGTTTCTCATCATGAGGGGCCTGCCCTTATTTTTTTGCAAAAAGATTTTAAAAATAAGCATGAACAAGACAAGGTAATGATATTTTGTTTATTTTTGCAGTATCAAAGCAAAACTAACAGATTTACGATATGAAAAAACTACTTTTATCCATCGCCTTCCTGCTCCCTGCTATGGGAATGATGGCGCAAACTCAAGTGAAGACTGCCGAAGGTATCCTCGAAGGAAAAGACCTCTCAGGCATCACTGTATTCAAGGGTGTTCCATTCGCTGCCCCTCCGGTAGGAAACCTCCGCTGGAAGGCTCCACAACCTGTACAGAAATGGCAGGGCGTACGCGAGGCTAAGGAGTTCGGACCGAACCCGATGCAGGAACCCATCTTCGGTGATATGAACTTCGGTACGAAGAAAAACAGCGAAGATTGTCTGTACCTTAATATATGGACTCCTGCAAAGACCATGAAGGAGCATCTGCCGGTACTCATTTATTTCAACGGCGGAGGATTGATGGCTGGTAGCGGAAGCGAACCTAGATATGCGGGCGATGCGATGGCGCGCAAGGGCATCATCTCCATCACAGCCAACTATCGCGAGGGCATCTTCGGATTCTTCGCCCATCCACAACTCTCTAAGGAAACATCCTACAAGGGTTCCGGCAACTATGGTTTCATGGACCAGGTGGCTGCCATCCAGTGGGTAAAGGACAATATCGAGGCTTTCGGCGGCGACCCTAACCGCATCACCATCGTAGGCGAATCGGCAGGTTCCATGTCGGTCAGCGCCCTGATGGCTTCCCCTCTCTGTCAGGGACTCTTTGCGCAGGCAATGGGTTCCAGCGGTTCGGTGATGGGATTCAAGAAGGTGGCTACACAGAAGGAAGCCGAAAAGGAAGGCGTGCAGCTTGCCCAGAAAATAGCCGAGAAGATAGGTAAGAAAAACGGCAAGAAGGTGGGAAAGAAGGTTGGAATGAAGAACCTCAACGAACTTCGTGCCCTTCCTGCCGAGGAACTGATGAAGCTGGCGGAAGTAAGAGCGGTTCCTGTCTATAATATCGACGGATATTTCATGAAAGAACAGCCTGTAGAGGTATTTGCCAAGGGCGAGCAGACCAAGGTGCCTCTGCTTATCGGCGGCAACAATCAGGAGATGACTCCATTGGCGGTATTGATGGGCAAGCAGCCAACCGTTGAGAATCTGAAAGCTGGCGCTAAGGCTACTTTCGGAGAAGAGAACACCGATGAACTCTTCCGCCTCTACGGCATCAACAGCGATAAGGATGTATTGGAACAGCCGGGCGTGAATCTGGCTTCGGATATCTTCCTGGATTATTCAACATGGAAGTGGGGCAACATGCATAAACTCACTGGCGGACAGCCTGTTTACCGCTACCGCTATTGTCATCCTCGTCCTGCAATGGCCATCAAGGGCAAGGTGGCTGCATTAGCTGGTGGCGTGGTAGATGCCAAGGAAGATGCAGCTCCTGCACCACAGGACAAGGGAGCCGTTCATTCTGCCGACATCGAGTATGCGATGGGTACATTGCCAACCAACCACGTGTTCAAATGGCAGCCGGAGGATTATATGATCAGCGACATCTTCAGCCAGTATTACGTCAACTTCGTGAAGACCGGCAATCCGAACGGTCTGGGCCTGCCAGAGTGGCCATCCACCAACGGCAAGGCTGTAGCCCCTGTGCTTCAGATTGACGTGAATACCATGGTAAAGTCTGATGCCCAGATGGAGAAGCGCTATGATTTTATCGACAAGATGTTTTGGGGAGACAAATAACTTTCTCCTATCTTTTTGAATAAACCAGAAATAGAGATGTTTCAGAAATTTATTATCAACAGAGATGGAGTACTGAAGTTCGGGCGCGTCTATCTGCATCGTGACATGCTGTCTCCGGGCGAGCAATGCACCTACGGGGGCGGATTGTGGAAGATAGATGAAGGCAGAGGCGCCATCGTGCTCTACGGCAGAAGCTTCGACTTCGGTCCTCCCGATTTCGACTTTGTGAAACAGATAGACTGGACGGGCTTGGGCGGCACCCCTCGCCCGCTCTTCTATCTGCCTCATTGGCCCAGCGAAGAAGAGATTGTGCCCATCATCATCAATTAAGAAAATAGTATAATATTCTATAAATTTCTGTGTAAAACTTGCGGATAACAGAATAAAACACTATTTTTGCGAAGAGAAATCCTTCTCGGGGATAAAGCCCTATAAGAGAAAAGATTCCGTAATTAAGTAACAATTAAAAAGCAGTATAGTATGAAAAAGAAATTAGTTTTGACTGCAGCCGTCATCGCTGCATTGTCAGTTGTCTCCTGCAATGGCAAGAAGACAAATAGCCAGGGGGCTGACCAGGATAGCCTCAGTTATGCAGATAATGATTCGCTCAATTCCAACGATGTCATTCTCGATTCCATCGCCGGCACCTACGAGGGAACTCTCCCTGCTGCCGACTGTCCGGGCATCAAGACCGTATTGACGCTCAATGCCGACAGCACCTACCAGTACTCAGCCGACTATCTGGAGCGCAAGGATGGTCACGACGAAGCGAGCGGTATCTTCAAGGTATTGGCCAACAACGTGGTAGAAATCACCCGTCCATCCAGCGGCGAGACATCTTACTACAAGGTAAAGGACGCCAACAGTCTCATCATGACCGATTCGCTCGGCAATGAGCCGGAAGGTGCCATGGCTAAGCACTATGTGCTGACCAGGAAGAAGTAAGCTATTTACATCTGATGAAGAGAGCACCCATCTCATACGCTGAAGCATTTTTCCTGCTTCCGGAATATGAGATGGGTGCTCTGCTGTCAATAAGGACTAAATTATTGCAAAAAGCACTTAAACTTTGCTACTCTCTGCAATATTTTTATTAACTTTGCACCCAAAAGTTAGTATACAATATGAAAATAGGAATTATCGTTGCGATGGACAAGGAGTTCGCGCAACTCAAAACATTATTGACCGAATCGCAGGTTGAGAGAAAAAACTATAAGGACTTCGTTATCGGAAAGATAGGCGATAATGAGGTGGTGATGCAGCAATGCGGTATCGGAAAGGTGAACAGTACTATCGGAGCTGTGGAAATGATTGACAACTATCACCCAGACCTTGTTATCTCTTCAGGCGTGGCTGGAGGCGCTGATATCAACCTCAACGTAACCGAGGTAGTAGTGGCTACCAACTGCGTTTATCACGATGCCTACTGCGGAGAGGAATGCGAATTCGGCCAGATTCTGGGCATGCCGGCTTCCTTTAAGTCACCTAAGGAATATGTGGAGAAGGCGCTTGCCATCAACAGCCTGCCAGACAACAAGCACCCGAAAATCCATGCCGGCCAGATTGTGAGCGGCGAATGGTTTGTTGACAGCAAGGAGAAGATGCGCTCTATCCTGGAGCATTTCCCTCAGGCGATGGCGGTGGATATGGAGAGCTGCTCTATCGCACAGACCTGCCACATCTACAAGACGCCTTTCATCTCCTTCCGCATCATCAGTGATGTACCGCTGAAGGATACCAAGGCACAGCAGTATTTCGACTTCTGGGCTAAGATGGCTGAAGGCTCATTCAATGTTACCAAGGCTTTCCTGGAGAGTCTGTAAACTGTAAATTATAAATTATAAACTATGAATAAGATTCCAAGTTTTACAATCAATCATAACAAGTTGCTCCGCGGCATCTATGTGAGCCGTAAGGACGAAGTTGGCGGCGAGGTGGTAACCACCTTCGATATCCGCATGAAAGTGCCTAATCAGGAGCCTTGCCTGCACAACGGTGCCATCCATACCATCGAGCACCTGGCTGCCACTTACCTGCGCAACGACGAGGAGTGGAAGGACCGCATCATCTACTGGGGACCGATGGGATGCCTCACGGGCAACTACCTCCTCATCAAGGGCGACCTGGAGAGCAAGGACATCGTGGAACTGATGAAGCGCACCTTCCAGTTTATCGCCGATTTCGAGGGCGAGATTCCGGGACAGGCGGCAAAGGACTGCGGCAACTACCTGCTCCACGACCTGCCTATGGCGAAATATGAAGCCAGAAAATATCTGGATGAGGTGCTCTGCTGCATCAAGGAAGAAAACCTCATCTACCCTACTCAGGACTAGAAACAAAAAAATATAGCAAGCTTACCACTTAAGCTTGCCATATTTTTCTTTATACCATAACTGCCAGCCATTCACCAGATTCTGCCATACTACATAGGCACCCGGTGCTACGGCAGCAAGAGGATTCAGGAAGGTGAGGGTGAGCCAGATACCCACTACCGTATTCTTCTGTCCCAACGCCTGACCGGCACTGATACTCGCACCGAAATGCCTGCCTACCGCCTTGCCGATGGCAAACTGGAGGAGACATACCAGCAGCGGAACAAAGAGCAGCAGAAGCATCGTAACGCCCGATACCTCGGCATGAAGCATGTTGCGAACCGTTTCGCCCATCAGTATCGTGAGGTTGAAACACCACATATAAAAGCCCAAATCCTTTACATTCTTCACCTTATCCACCCATTTTGGAAGAAACCTGCGGCTCAATAAGGCAAGCAGCAGAGGCACCACCAGGACGGTAGTGACATTGCGGAACACCATCGCACTCATCATGAGGAACGATACATCTGCCCCCTTCTCTACCATCGGGAAAAGACTCGGAATGATGATCATCGTAAAAATGTTGGCGATGACCGTATAGGTGGTCAGCGAACCGATACTGCCGCCCAACTTCTCCGTAACCACAGCCACGGCGGCTGCCGTAGGACAGATGAAGCAGATGAAGGCACCCTCGAGAATCAGTTTGGTGCTGTAATCAGAACCAAACTCGAAGATGAGCACTACCATCGCCAATGCCAGCGAGGTGCGGATGAGCTGGAGAATGAAATGCCAGCTCTTAGGCTTCATCTCCTTGATTTCTATCTTACAGAAAGTAACATAGAGCAGGGAGAACAGCACCACCGGCATCAGACTTACCAACCGCGGACCACAATAATCGCCAATGGGCACCAGGAAGGGCACATTGGCGAATATCAGGTAGCCCAATGCTCCCATAACCAGGGAGCAGGGCAATGAAAACTTTCTAAAAAATCTCCACAAAAACATTTCTGTTTAGTCTTTGTTGCTGCGCTTACGCTTCAGGTGATCGAGCTCAATCTTGCGCATACGCATGTTCTTTGGAGTTACCTCTACGTACTCGTCCTCACGGATATACTCCAGGCACTCCTCAAGACTCATCACGGTCTTAGGAATCACGCGAGCCTTATCGTCAGAACCGGAAGCACGCACGTTGGTAAGCTGCTTAGCCTTGGTTACGTTTACTACCAGGTCGTTGTCGTGAACATGCTCACCTACAACCTCGCCGCCGTAAACCTCCTCACCCGGGTCGATGAAGAACTTACCGCGATCCTGCAGCTTATCGATAGCGTAAGCAAAGGCAGTACCGGTTTCGAGCGCAATCATGCTACCGTTAGAACGGCGGCTGATTTCACCCTTGTATGGCTGATACTCCTTGAAGCGGTGAGCCATGATAGCCTCGCCCTGAGAAGCAGTCAGCACGTTGGTACGCAGACCGATGATACCACGTGATGGGATATCAAACTCGATATCTACACGCTCGCCCATGTTCAGCATAGAGGTCATATCACCCTTGCGGCGGGTAACCATATCAATCATCTTAGAGGCAAACTCCTCTGGTACGTTGATGGTCAACTCCTCTACAGGCTCGCACTTCACACCGTCAATCTCCTTGTAGATAACCTGAGGCTGACCTACCTGGAGCTCGTAGCCCTCGCGGCGCATGGTCTCGATGAGCACAGAGAGATGGAGCACACCACGACCTGATACAATCCACTTATCGGTAGAATCCTCGTAAGGCTGTACACGGAGAGCAAGGTTCTTCTCGAGTTCCTTGTTCAAGCGCTCCTGGATGTGGCGGGATGTACAGAACTTACCCTCCTTACCGAAGAATGGTGAATCGTTGATGGTGAAGAGCATACTCATGGTTGGCTCATCTACAGCGATTGGAGGCAGTGGCTCCGGGTTCTCGAAGTCGCAGATAGTATCACCAATCTCAAACTTCTCCAAGCCGACAACGGCACAGATATCGCCTGAATCTACATGATCGGTCTTCTTATGACCCATACCCTCGAAGGTGTGGAGCTCCTTAATCTTGGTCTTCTCCTGGGTTCCGTCGCGGTGACAGATAGTAACGTTCATGCCGTCCTTCAATGTACCACGGTGTACACGACCTACGGCGATACGACCTGTATAAGAACTGTAGTCGAGTGATGTGATAAGGAGCTGTGGAGTACCCTCGAGCTGCTTAGGAGCTGGGATAACCTCAATAATCTTATCGAGCAGATAATCGATATTGTCTGTTGGATGATTATAGTCCTCGCCCATCCAGCCGTTCTTGGCAGAACCGTAAACTACAGGGAAGTCGAGCTGGTCTTCTGTAGCATCGAGGTCGCACATCAGGTCGAATACCATCTCGTACACCTCTTCAGGGCGACAGTTAGGCTTATCTACCTTATTAACAACGACGATAGGCTTCAGTCCGAGCTGCAATGCCTTCTGGAGCACGAAACGAGTCTGAGGCATCGGACCCTCGAAAGCATCGACGAGGAGGAGACATCCGTCTGCCATGTTGAGCACGCGCTCAACCTCACCACCGAAGTCAGAGTGTCCAGGAGTATCGAGGATATTAATCTTAGTACCTTTCCAGTTGATAGATACATTCTTTGAGAGGATGGTTATACCACGCTCGCGCTCCAAGTCGTTGGAATCGAGCACTTCGCCGCTGTTATCCTGGCCGTCGCGGAACAGCTTGCCGGCGAGCATCATCTTGTCGACCAATGTAGTCTTACCATGGTCAACGTGTGCAATTACTGCAATGTTTCTAATGTCTTGCATTTTAATTTTTACCTTAAATACTTAAATTTGGGTGCAAAATTACAAAAAAATCCCGAAAAGTTTGCATAATTCGGCAAAAAGTTGTATCTTTGCACCGCATTTTTAATGAAACCGCCGTGAGGAAGGTCTTAAGATGCAGAAAATTAAACATATTCATATTTTATTAAATTAAGTTTTTACAGCTATGTATTTAGACAAAGCAAAAAAAGAAGAGATCTTTAGCAAGTACGGAAAGTCTAACTCTGATACTGGTTCTGCTGAGAGCCAGATAGCATTGTTCTCATACCGTATTGCTCATTTGACGGAACATGTTAAGAAGAACCGTAAAGATTATACTACAACACGTGCGTTGACACAGCTTGTAGGAAAGCGTCGTGCATTGCTCGATTACTTGTATGATCGCGACATCAATCGCTATCGTGCTATCATCAAGGCCCTCGGTCTTCGTAAGTAATCAGCTTAGGCAGACACATTGCTTAACAGAACAAAGAATCCCATCGTTCGCAAGAGCGGTGGGATTTTTCTGTTATATGCCTCATGGGGTATACCTTATTATATATATAAAAGATGTGAAATAACTTGGAGAAGAGAGAAACATTTACTATTTTTGCATAGTATTAAATCATTTTATTAACATATATAAGAACTGGATTATGAGAAAAAGAACGATTATCAAAATCTTGATGGCGTGCGGATTCTTACTTTCGCCCCTTACTTCATGGGCGGAACAGCAAGCCAAGATTACCATCAACATTTCGGGTACTCTCTATGAGTTTTATCTGGAAGACAAACCGGTCATCACCTTCCAGAATAATGTACTGGAGATAAAAAGCGACAAGAACATGGGTGTAACGGTAGATGCGAAGGATGTAGGTGACTTTAATTTCGTACCTTCTTCTACTACCGGTATCGAGAACATCGAAATGAACCCGAATGCTACTTTCGGCTCTAAGATTTCGGGACTCACTCCGGGCAGCAAGGTGATTGTGGCTACGGCTGACGGAAAGGTGATTCTGAGCCAGAACGTCAGCGAAAACGGTAAAGCCGAGGTTGACTTCACCCAGTTGCCTGCTGGTATCCTCGTCCTCAAGACTGAGAAAGGCGCTATTAAAATCAAAAACTAACTTTTTAAAAAAAAAACGATTATGAAAAAGAATATACTTATTGCCATCATATTGTGTGTGTTTAATTCCGTAGCTGCCTTTGCGCAGACCGAAAAGGAATATAGTATGATTATCAGCCTTCAAAACGGCAGCACCGTTACCTTGGGTCATAACGATATCAAAAACATCACCTTCACTGGAGATAAGATCAATGCAGAAGGTAATGTGGTAACGACTATCGAGGAGCTCAAGAACAGGATGGAGGAGAACTATAAGATTAATAAAGATCAGGAAGCAAGGCTCGATATGCATGAGGATTATCTTCGTACTCAGGATGCTAAAAATGCGGAAACTCGAGAGTTTGTGAAGGAAAACCAGCAAAGAATCGAGGAGAATCAGGTAAGAACAGCTTATCTGGAATCAAGGATTAAGGATTTGCAGACAATGATTCAAGATATGCAGGCAATGCTTGAGAAGCAAAATGCCAAAATTTCTGAATTGGAAAATAAGCTGAATGAGAAATAATTCCTCGCTTTACCAGAAAAGGTAAAAAGGCTTTTAAAGGTAAAAGCCTAGCGGGATGTTAAGCCAGCGAGGTTGCTCTTTTTAAAAAGGTAAAAAGCCATAGCTTATTTTAAAGCCCCCGGTGCCTGGTGCACTGGGAGCTTTTTGCTTCGGGGGACCAGCGATGGAACCGCAGGGAACGGGGGCGCAAAGGGGGTAAGGCTCTTTTTACCTTTAAAAGCCTTTTTTACCTTTTTACTTTTTTACCTTTTTACCTTTAAAAGCCCCTTTTTACCGGTTCTCACAACGCCATTATTACAAACCTGTTACATTCCAGCCTTTCAAGTTAAAATCAATTAACTTTTGCCTCAGAACCTTCGCTATTCCAGATATTTTTCCTAATTTTGCGCCCACGTTTCTAACAGATAAAAAGAATATGAAGATTCAATGATAAATACTAAATAGATTAAGGAAAAAGAAAAATGGAACATGTTTTTACTGAATCGATGTTTTTGGTGGGATTCGTGATTTTCATCGCCGCCATACTCGTATTAGACATGCTGGTCATCGACCGAAAGGCACATGTGGTTTCCATCAAGGAAGCTGGTTCATGGACAGCTGTCTGGATTATTCTCGCGCTCGCCTTCGCCGTATTCATCTATTTTCATGGTGACATGGTGCACGGCATCGAGAACTTCAATGACCTGAAGCTGATAGCCTCGCGCTATGCTTCGCATCTCAAACTGGACCCGAACGACTATGAAGGAAGTCTGCAGCAATACCGACACTATATGACTATCTCATATATTTCGGGTTATCTGATAGAAAAGACGCTCTCGGTAGATAATCTCTTCGTGATGATGATGATTTTCACCTCGTTCGGAGTGGACAAGAAAGATTACCAGCACGTACTTAACTGGGGTATCCTGGGAGCCATCGTACTGCGCTTCGTCTTCATCTTTGCGGGTGCTGCGCTCATCAGCCGTTTCGCCTGGATATTGTTTATATTTGGAGGATTCCTGGTTTACAGCGGTACCAAGATGTTCCTCAACAGAAACAAGAAGGAGGAAATCAATGCCTTGGAGCATCCGGTAGTGAAGTTCATGCAGAAGCGCCTGCATCTGGGTCCGCTGGTGATGACGGTGGTATTCATCGAGTTCTGCGACCTGATTTTCGCCTTCGACAGCATTCCAGCCGTTTTCTCGGTATCGCTCGATCCGTTCGTGGTGTTCTTCTCGAATATCTTCGCCATTCTGGGCTTGCGTGCCCTCTTCTTCCTGCTGGCAGCGATAGCTGATAAGTTCCGCTATCTGAAGGTGGGTGTGAGTGTGCTGCTGGTGTTCATCGGTGTGAAGATGCTCATCCACGATTTCTTCGAGATTGATGCAGTCAGTTCGCTGGTATTCATCATCCTCGTACTGCTCGTCAGCATCGGGGCTTCGGTGGTGATTCCGCAGAAACAGGAAGCGTTGGAAAATACGAAATAAGCAAAACATTTGTAAAGGAGATTATCATCAGGTAATCTCCTTCCCGGAAAACATAAAAAGGGCGATTGCTATTCCCTACGCAAGGGATAAGCAATCGCCCTTATCTTTTATGGACTTAGTTTAGAAAGAAGAGCAAATGATTTTTTCACTCTTCCCTCTTCACTCAATTTACTTCCAAGGATTCTCTGTTGGGTAAGGCAGACTAGCTGGCTGGTTGTAAGCGATATCCTTGATGCCGAGATACTTGAATACCTCGAACAAGGTCTTACCTACGTGAGAGAATGCTACGGCTCCGTGGTGTGGATAACCCTTCTGAATCAATACGTGACGATAGAAGCGGCCCATCTCGTTGATGGCGAAGATACCGATACCACCGAATGAACGGGTAGGAACATCGAGAACCTCACCCTCTGCGATGTAGCTGCGGAGGTTGCCCTCAGAATCGCACTGCAGACGATAGAATGTGATGTCAGAAGCTGCGATATCACCCTCCAAAGTACCACGGGTGAAGTCTGGTTTACCACCATTCTCCAACAGACGGTTCTGGATGAGCTGATACTTGATCTTACGGCTTGAGCACATCTTGCACTGTGGAGTGTTACCGCAGTGGAAGCCCATGAAGGTATCAGTCAACTTATAGTCGTACTTGCCCTGGATATCCTCATCGTAGATGTACTTAGGAACTGAGTTGTTGATATCGAGCAATGTAACGGTATCGTCAGAAGCACACATACCGATGTACTCAGAGAGCGCACCATAGATATCTACCTCGCAAGCTACAGGAATGCCGCGGCTAACGAGACGGCTGTTTACATAGCAAGGCTCGAAACCGAACTGGCTTGGGAATGCAGGCCAGCACTTGTCAGCGAATGCTACATACTGGCGAGAACCCTTGTGAGCCTCTGCCCAGTCGAGCAATGTCAACTCAAACTGTGCCATTCTGCGGCTGAGGTCAGGATAGTAGCAGCCTTCGCCCATCTCCTTGGCCATATCAGCGCAAACCTCGTCGATACGTGGGTCGTTCTCGTGCTCCTTGTAAGCTACGAGAAGGTCGAGCTCTGAGTTCTCCTCAATCTCAACACCGAGTTCGTACAAGCCCTTGATAGGAGCGTTGCAAGCGAAGAAGTCCTGTGGACGTGGACCGAAGGTGATAATCTTCAAACCCTTCAAACCGAGGATAACGCGAGCTACTGGTACGAAGTCCTGAATCATCTTAGCTACGTCCTCTGCTGTACCTACAGGATACTCAGGGATGTAACCCTTCAGGTGGCGCATGCCAAGATTGTAAGAGCAGTTGAGCATACCGCAGTAAGCGTCGCCACGACCATTGATCATGTCGCCATCACCCTCTGCAGCTGCAACAAACATGCAAGGACCATCGAAGTTCTTTGCAATCAAAGTCTCAGGAGTCTCAGGACCGAAGTTACCGAGGAATACAACCAAAGCGTTGCAGCCCTGCTCTTTCACTTCGCCCAAAGCCTTGAGCATATCTTTCTCGTTCTCAACTGTAGTCTGGCAGTTGAAAATTTCACCCTTGTACTCTTTTACGATGTTCTCACGGCGCTGAGTAGAAAGCGCGATTGGAAAACAGTCACGGCTAACGGCAATAATACCGAGCTTTACTTGTGGAATGTTGTTGCTTACCATAATTAGTTTATTATTTAAGTTTTTGTATAAATTGCTTTATATTTATTGTTTATTATTTGATTTTTTCGAGTTTGTTCGGTTGACAATGATTCATTGTTCCGAGCACAAAGGTACAAATATATTTTGTATCAACAAGCGTTTTAAGGAATTTTTAATTCAAAAAAATGGCGCAAAACCGAAATTCTGCGCCAAATGTAACATATGATAAAGTTCTTGATACATTTCATACATGTCTCTATTATCATCTGATACCCCTTTTCTGCCTTAACATCTTCTTTAATATCTTCGCAGCGGGCGGTACCGGATGGTATAAATCTGATTGAAGTACTCCTTCCAGAGGTTCGGCTCCTTGTCATCATCACGCACGATGCGGATGCCATAGAATCGGGTACCCGTCTCCTTGTATTCCCGAAATCGGGACAACAGCTGCTGTGGCGGATCGGGAATCAGAAAGTCGGTTATCCAAAGCACATCGGCATTCACGTAATGAAGACCGTCGTTGTCGAGAAGTTCGAACATCTGGTTCATCATCTTCTTTGCCGAAGTTCCGCCGCCGATAAATGGAAGGTGGGTTGTCGTTGGCTGGCGACGGATGCCCCGTCCGGTATGCGCCTGTCCGTCTCCGTCGGACGGAACTGCATCTGCTTCGGCTGATTCCATCATAGTGATTCCGATTCTCTTCAACCGCTCTGCCTTCCGCTTCGCCATCAGGTCGATGGCACGGGTACTGATGGAGAAATCTATCAGGAAGCAGTCACGCTCCAAATCTTCTGCCGTCTCTTCCAGCAGAGAGATGAGTGTTGAGGATATCCTTTCAGGCGTGCCATACATACTGGCTGAGGTGTCCAGGCAGACAATCATCGGACCCTTGCGGGAGGCGTGGGTAAAGCCGAGTTTGCGGGATGGTTTCGACATTTCGCTCTTATAACGGAAGGTCTGGAGTCTTCGCGTGCGATACTTATATATAAAGAGTCCCTCCATATCCTCGTCACTGTACTGTGCCAGTTCGAGCGGGAGAAGGGAGTTGAGATCATCGCCCACGGTAATGCCCTCGATATCGCTACCCGCTGAATGCTCCATCTTCATCTCTACGCCCGATGCAATGGTGAGCCTATCTTTGCCGTTGGCATCGGCTACTCGTCCCATCTTTGTCACAATTTCCTTGATTTCGGGGTATTTATCCTGAATCTTCACCTGGTTCAGACGGCGTTCAAACTCCGTTTCAGTCCATCCGTTCGTCATCAGTTCCCAGGCTTGTACGGCGCGCTGTTCCGAAACGCCCTTCGTCTTCATGTTGCGGGTTATCTGGTCCATCATGCGCACCAGTCCTGTTTCGAAGTTGTTCTGACGGAGCGAGATAAAGTCCTTCAGCTTGTTCAATACCTGATGTTCGATGCAGACCTTCCAGTCTCTTACCAGCCGTTCCCAGTTTTCGGGGTTCGAAGCCCCGTCTCCAGTCATCAGTTTAAGGAAGAAAGTTTTATCGAACCCATCTTCAGCATGTTCCTGTTCCAGCTGGTCGAGCAAAGGGAGCCACACCTGTTCATCCATCCGCTTGAAGGGAGCCCAATCGAGCACATCATCTGCCCGATGACTCTCGGTCCAGGCACGCTGGCGCTGGAATCGCATGTGATGGACGCATTCCACGATAAACTTTCCCACACTATCATAGAAAACCTTACTCTTGATTTTGCTGTTCACCACCTGGCGCACGAATTTCTGCACCTCCTCGCCAGTTTCTGCTATGGTTACTTTCAGAGTAAAGAGATGTATGAGATAATCCTTCAGCGGATCTTCCTTCAAATTCCAAGGCATGGCGGTATCTGTCGGATCAGGTATCTTCACCTGCCCCGACTTGCAGAAGTCATCCAGCATTTTCAGATAATACTGCGCCTCCGCCAAGTCCTTGTTATTCTGGTATTTCATAGGAGTAAATCCTTATTTTTTCTCCATCAGATATTCTGCGAAAATTCTTGCAGCGCTCTCCACTTTGGCAGCGCAAGGACGGGTCTTGTAATATTCTGCCGTTCTTGCTGAAGCCACATAGCTGGACTGCGCTTTCTCGTGGCCCTTCAAACCGAGGATTTCGGCACAGATGATGCTGCCGTTCTGCTCCTTAGATTTGGCTAACAAATCCTGCACCACCTTATAGCAGGCCGACTTGCCCTCGCGGTCATCCCCCTCGGTCTGTCCGCAATCCAAGCCAACGAGCACCACGATGCCCGAAACGGCACCGCACATCATTCTCATTCTGCCTACTCCACCACCGAAGCCGGCACCAATGCGCTTCGCCATCTCATCATCAAGACCATATAAATCGGCAAAGGCAGCCACCACCGACTGGCAGCAGCCATAGCCCTGCATAAAGTTATCCACAGCCTGGTGAACACGCGCCTCCAACTCTGGAGTCAATATTTTCTGTTCATTCATCATGTTTTGATTCTTCTATATATAATAATGTAATAGGAGGCGATTAAACCTCATAGAGTTTCATCGTATCCTGACGGGTAAATGCCAACTCCTTATAGAAATCACGGAGATAAGCCGATATTTCCGCCTTATCATCAGCAGATGCGAAGAGATTCTCGCCCAACTGCTTTTCCAACGAGCTCAAGCCATCCGAAAGAGTTTCTATCTCCCCCTCGTAATCCCTGCCATCCTCCGGATTTCTGCGGACACGATGATATTTGATGTCCTCAGCAAGCGCATTCTTCATCTCCACGAGTTTGTCTGCAAAAGGAGAAAAGAGGGCACGGATCACGATGTTTCGGATAGCATCCCGCTCTTCCGGCTCCTGCCACAGACAATGGTAGATAGGAAGCAAATCGCAGATATCCACCTCTTCCCTATCCTGCATAAAGGCAGAAGTGCGAAGCAGGCGGACGATATTCTTCCATCTTCGGTCACTCACATAGATGTTTCTGCGCTCGGCAGCCTCATCCACATTCACGGCTCTCAGAGATTTACGGATGGCGGAAATCGCATCGAGCACCTCGATTTTCACGCCAATCTTATCGATACGCTCCGTCCATTCTGCATACTCCTCAGCAGTAATAGCATTTGAATTCGCTTTTCCTTCGGCCGCCGAACTTTGTTTTTTCACTCCTCGTTCTTCACTCTTCACTTCAGAAGCTCTTTGTTCTTCACTCTTCACTTCCAAGAGCATCGCCCGGAAATTCTTCTCCAGTTTTATCGGTCTACTCTCTATTCTGATGACGAATCGGTCCCAGAGCGCCTCCAGTCCCTCTCCCTTAGCCGGCAACTCATTGCTTGCAGCCACGAGAAGTTTCAGAGGAAGATGCATTTCCCGATTGCCGTTTCTGAAGATTTTCTCGTTAATCACCGTAAGGAGCGTGTTCTGGATAGCAGGACCCGCCTTCCAGATTTCATCCAGGAAAGCCACATCGGCAGTAGGCAGATAACCCTCCACCGCACGCTCGTAAGTATCCGAAGTCTTCAGTTTCTGAATGCTCACCGGACCGAAGATTTCATCGGGTGTAGAGAATCGCGACATCAGATACTCAAAGCTCTGAGCCTCCCTGAATGCCGTCTTCAACTGTCTGGCCACCATACTCTTTGCCACACCCGGAGGTCCCAGCAGGATGATACTCTCACCTGCCAGAGCAGCCAGGAGCGAGAGCGATATCTCCGTCTCCTTCTCATAAATGCCCCGGTTCATCTCCTGGAGCAAGAGTTTGAATCTTTCAATCATATTCTTACTTTTCTTTTCAGAATCGTATAAAGACGAAAAGAAGTTAAGAGATAAAATTCATTATCCCTTAACTTCCTCATATTCTTTTATATAAATAAGGTATGGCTTACTTTACGTTGCCCACCTTAATCAAGTACTCAGCAATCTGAACTGCGTTCAGGGCAGCACCCTTACGAATCTGGTCGCCGGTCAACCACAATGTGTTACCATTGTCATCAGCCAAATCCTTGCGGATACGACCTACATATACATCGTCCTTGCCGGCACTCTCCAATGGCATTGGATAAACGTAGTTCTGGGCATCATCCTTTACAGTTACGCCTGGAGCAGCCTCCAAAGCCTTGCGGATGTCCTCTACTGCCAATGGCTTCTCTGTCTCGAACCAAACACTCTCTGAGTGAGAACGGAGTGAAGAAACGCGAACACAGGTAGCACTGGTGCGAACATCAGAGTGCATAATCTTGCGGGTCTCGTTATACATCTTCATCTCCTCCTTGGTGTAATCGTTAGGAGTCATCTTGTCAATCTGTGGGATGACATTGTATGCCAACTGATGAGGGAACTTATTGATATGCTCAGTCTTACCTGTCTCGATGATATCCTTATACTGCTGCTCAAGTTCAGCCATGGCAGCAGCACCAGCACCTGAAGCACTCTGATAAGAAGAGATATGAATCTTCTTGATATGGCTCAAGTTATCGATAGGCTTCAACACTACTACCATCATGATGGTGGTACAGTTAGGGTTGGCGATGATGTTGCGAGGGCGGTTCAGGGCATCCTCAGCATTTACCTCAGGCACAACCAAAGGCACGTCGTCGCACATACGGAATGCGCTAGAGTTATCAATCATCACGGCACCATACTTGGTGATAGTCTCGGCAAACTCCTCAGAAGTGCCGCCACCAGCAGATGTGAAAGCAATATCGACATCTTTAAAGTCATCGTTATGCTGCAAAAGTTTGACCTCATAGTCCTTTCCCTTGAAGTTGTATTTTCGTCCGGCAGAACGCTCAGAACCAAACAACACCAAATCATCCATAGGGAAATTTCTCTCAGCAAGGATACGCAGGAATTCCTGTCCTACTGCGCCACTTGCACCAACAATTGCTACTTTCATAATCGAATCTTTTAATTTATAAAGTTGTTATAAGTGTAAACTGTGGAAGAGAAAGCCAACCTCCTTATCATCTTCATGATTTCTCATTTTCTGATAGCTTCATGATTCCTCATTTTATGATAGCTTCATGATTTCTCATTTTCTGATAGCCGGAAACTGCTTATTTTCTCAAATCCGCTGCAAAGTTAAGACTTTTTCTACAATATCAAGCATAAATTCCCAAAAATTATTGCTTTTTGCTGCAAATTTATCATTTTTGCTTACTTTTCTGCAAGAATATGCAAGAATTTGGAGAAAAATACTATTATAATATAGGTGTACCTATCTCGGTGACGCCCGAAGAGAACATTCAGACTATCATTAATCTTCTACCTTCCAATCCTTGATGGTATGCGTCTCCACATCAAAGTTGATGCCTACCTTCACGATTGGAAGACCGCAGAGGGCGAAACGCTTCGCATACTTCTTCAAGTCTATCTGTTTCATTGCCACATCAGCACTTTGGTTCAGTTTCAATTCAAAGAGGTAGAGATGGGTGGCAGTACGGAGCACCATATCGACACGTCCCTTTGGCGTGTGAACCTCTACATCCACATAATTGTCGAGGATGGAGAAGATGACATACATCATCTGCTGATAATGCCCCTCATAATCCGTATTGTCGCAATAAGGAATCGTGCCGAGATAAGTCTGGAGCATTTCCAGAGCCTCATCTATCTTATTATGACGAATGGCAGCAGACATCTTGGCGATTGTGGTGGTACCCTTCACCGTATTCATACCTATATAATAAGGTAAAAGACTACGATACAAACCCACACGAATCTCCTTGTTCGGTATGTCTAAGAGATAGAGTTCCGTCTCTGGGTCATAGCCCTTGATGGTGATGTAGCCACTCTGATAGAGCAACGGCATGATGGTGGTCATCTTCTCGGTTGGAGCATCAAACTCCGACTTATCAGCCTCACTGCCACCTATCTCAGATGGCATCACCTGGAACTTGTTGAGCATGTTGATCAAGTAAGTAGGTGTACCAGAGGCAAACCAATAGTAATCCAAATTGCCATTTGTCATGGCATTGAGCAAGCTGAATGGATTGAATACATCAGGAGATTCACTCGCAAAATGATAACCATCATAATATTCCCCGAGAGCCGCCAACGTCTCTTTTCTTGTCTTGCCCAACTTCTCGCCCAAAGCATCAATATCTGCGGACATTTGGGTCTCCAGTTCTTCCTTGGTGATACCACAAATTCCTGCATACTGAGGCAACATGCTCACATTCGTGATGTTATTCAGTTCGCTAAAAATACTCATCTGCGAGAACTTGGTGATACCCGTCAAGAAGACAAAGCGGAGATAAGGCTCGCACATTTTCAATGGACTATAGAAATTGCGCATAACGTTGCGAAGAACCTGCAAGGAAGTATCCTCGTGTACTACATCCAACAAAGGAGCATCATACTCATCGATGAGCACAACCACTTGCTTGCCTGTCTTTCGATAAGCAGTCAGAATCAAATCGGTCAGACGATTATTTGCTCCATTCTGAGGTGTTGTAATACCATACGTAGCCTCTTTATTAGCCAATTGATAGCCCAAATAATCTTCCAACTCCTTCTTTTCCAGATGCTTGCCACCCGACATATCAAAATGCAGAACAGGATATTCCGTCCACTCCTGCTCCAGTTTCTCGATGGCAAGCCCTTTAAACAAATCCTTCTTACCCTCGAAATAACTTTGAAAAGTTGAAGTCAATAATGACTTACCAAAACGGCGTGGTCGGCTCAAGAAGAAATAACATCCACCTGAATGCGTCATTCTGTAAATGTATTCCGTCTTATCAACATAGAGCTTATCTTCTTTTCGAATTCGCTCAAAAGTTTGGATTCCCACAGGGTATAATTTCAATGCAGCCATCTTACAATATGCTTTAAGTACTTATATCTGGGGACAAAGATACAAAAAAATATTCATAGCTGCAAAGAAATCCCCATTTTGTTTGCGATATCTAACAAAAAACGTAAACAACATACCATCATCCCTTGGATTATATTCAAAAGCGGATACTCGGTTCATTCCAGCCAAGTTCCAGCTTCACGGCAAAGTGGAGCGCCGTGCTCTGGCAAGAACTCCGATGAACGCCAATGCCACTACGAACAATACAGAAATAATACATTTCTTAGTCATGATTGATAAAATTTAAATTCAACTTTTAATATCCAAGACTCAACCCTATCCTTATAGCAGGGTAAAAATCCCGAGTGCAAAAGTAGAAAAAAATAAGCAAATAATAATGCTATCCATATGTGGATTGTATCAAATACTCGCTTATGTGTATGAAATCATCAATGCCTATAGCAT